>Ga0307282_10000384_pt1 | contig 13825 bp, 12 predicted proteins | sample ER_DNA_121_FD_194475 | JGI IMG/M metagenome (GOLD analysis project Ga0307282, IMG submission 194475) | Bulk soil microbial communities from the East River watershed near Crested Butte, Colorado, United States - ER_DNA_121 | ecosystem: Environmental > Terrestrial > Soil > Floodplain | place...
AAGCGCGCCGTAGCGGAAGACCGAGTCGACGAGCATCGCGCTCCGCGCGGGATCGACCATCGTCCCCTGGATCCCGGGCACGAACCGTTTCACGGTGTCGGGCCGGCCGGGGAAAACAGTGTAGGCAAGACCCTGCGCCACGAGATGCTGATCGAGACCGAGCCACGAGCCGCGCCCCGACGACACGCCGAACGCGATCGCGCGCGTCGGCAGCGACTGACCGATCGTGTACAGAATGACGAGGTCGCGGACCTGGAAGGTTTGCCCGGCTCGGATCGGCAGGGCGAGACCACCGCCGTTGAACACCTGACCCTCCGCCACGCGGAACGGCTGCAGCGAGTCGATCTCCTCGGACGTCAGGCGCAGCGGCGGTCCCGGGACGGGCCGTCCGGGAGGGGCGAGCGCGGCGTACGCCGCCGGAGCCCCCGCCGGATTGAAGGGCCGCGTCGGGCGCGTCACGATCTGGCGCACGTACCAATCGAGGTTCGCCAGCGACAGGTTGATGAGCGTCACGTCCTGTCGCACGCCTTCGACTTCCTGGACGTACCACACTGGGAACGTGTCGTTGTCGCCGAACGTGAAGAGGACGCCGTACGGCTCGACCGATTGCAGCAGGTCGTAGGCGAAGTCGCGGGCGACGGTGACGTCGGGTCCGTGGCGGCGCGACGCGGCCGTGAAGTTCAGGACGAACGGGAGCAGCGCGAGCGCTCCGGTCGCGGCGAGCGCGAACCGCCGATCGCGTTGCAACGCGCGCCACACCTGCACGAGCCCGATCCCCGCGACGAGCCCCCAGACCTGGAAGCTCGCCGTGAAGAAATAGTCGCGCTCCCGCACTTCGTGTTGGTCTATCGTCCGGTATTGGTCCCAGAACAGCGAGAACCCAGGCTTGAAGTTCATGTACACGACGAGCCCCAGGCCGGTCACGAGGTACAAGGTCGCCAGCAGGAACGCTCCACCGCGATCGCGACGGTTCAGCTGATCCCAGCCCAGGAGGCCGAGCAACACATACACCAGCGTCACGAAGAGCGTCCCGACCCAGTTGAGACTGCGTCCCCACTGCCAAGTAAAGTACTGGCCATAGTTGAAGATTTGCTGCGCAAACAATTTCAGGGTGCGGCCGGGATTGTCGTGCCCGGGGAGAAACAACGGATTGTCGAGGGGGCTGCGCGAGCCGTACTGCTCGCGCCGGATGACGGCGAGGAGGCGGTGCCAGGTCTCGGGATCGGCTTCATCGAGGACCGGCTGGAGCCCCGATCGGATGTACAGGAACGCGTAGGTCGAGACGCCCACGGCCGCGACCGCAAGCGCGACGACCGGGAACGACACCGACCCGGCGAGCACGCAGGTGACGAGGGCGGCGACGAACAGCACGCCCGCCACGTAGACGAGCGGCGTGCTGCCGAGGCCGACGGCGATGAGCACCACCCACAGCGCGCTCAGCGTCGCCCATTCGGCCCACTCGACCCGTCGCTCCGCGAGGTCGGCAGCGGGCACCGCGCGCAACGTGACGAAGATGAACACCGAGACCGCCGGCCCCACGAGCAACGCGAGCAGGTGGTTGCCGATCGACAGCGCGGCGAGATAGACGATGAGCAGCAGGTAGTGGGGGGCGCGCCCCCCCCCGCTGCCGCGCGCATCGCGCCAGCGCAAGCACAACCAGCAGATGGCAGCGATGCTGAACGTCGCCACCGTGTAGACCTCGGTTTCGTTGCTGTTTTGCCAGACGGTGAACGTGAACGCGGAGATCACGGCGGCCGCGGCCGCGCCGCCCAGACGCAGCATCGCCGCTTCACCCGCGAGCACGCGATGCACCACGAGGAAGAAGCACCCCGCGCCCGCCGCCGAGAAGCAGGCACTCATCAGATTGAGACGCCACGCATACTGCCCGATCTGGAGGACCTCGCCCCATACGTGACCCAGCATCACGAAGAGCGGCGTGCCCGGGGGGTGCGGGATCCCGAGCACTCGGGAGGCGGTGATGAATTCGCCCGCGTCCCACAGCGTGACGGAGGGCGCGAGCGTGATGACGTAGCCGACGAGGACCAGGATGGCGACGGCGACGGCCGCCCGGTACGGCGGCCGTTCAGGTGACAGGCGTGGTCACCCGTTCGCCGCCTTCGAGGTGCGACACGACGCCCGAGAGGAGGTCGCGGACCTGCGGCGGCGTGAGATGGCGGTACAACAACCCGTGGCTCGCGATGGAGATCGTGGACGTCTCCTCGGAAACGACGAGCACGGTCGCATCGGTTTCTTCCGACAGGCCGATCGCGGCCCGGTGCCGCGTGCCGAGGGACTTGTCGTTCACCTTGAACTGCGTCAGCGGCAGGACGCACCCCGCCCCGATGATCTGATCGCCGCGCACGAGCACGGCGCCGTCGTGCAGCGGCGAGTAGGGGGTGAAGATGGTGGTGACGAGGTCGGCCGACACTTTCGCTTCCATCGGCACGCCCGTCGTGATGAACTCCTCGAGGCCGATGTCTCCTTCGATCGCGATGATCGCGCCGGTGCCGGCGCGCGACAGCCGGTCGAGCGCCTCGGCGATTTCCTCCGCCACCGACTGGCGATCCCCTCGCGAGAACACGCGCATGAAGCGCGCCTGCCCGATCCGGGCGAGCGCGTTGCGCAGCTCCGGTTGGAAGACGACGACGGCCGCGAACGCCCCGTACGTGAAGACGACGCCGAGCAGCGAGCTGATCATCGTGAACTTCGCGAACACCGCCACGAAGTACGCCAGCGAGAGGATCACAAGACCCACGACGATCTGCAGCGCCCGCGTACCCACGAGGAAGAGCAGGAAGCGGTAGATGACGAACGCCACGAGCAGGATCTCGAAGACGTCCGGCCAGAGCCGCGGGGCGAGGAATTTAAAGGCGTCGACGTTCATGGGTTCGTCGTAGTGGTCGCCCCAATGGCTACCGAAAGGGCCTCGCGCGTCACAGCGACGTCGTGGACCCGGAAGAGCCGCGCCCCTCGCTCCCAGGCGAGGGCGCAAGCCACAGCGGTCGCGCGGTCCCGATCCTCCACCGGTCGCCCGGTAACGGCGCCGAGGAATCGCTTGCGCGATGGACCGACCGCTACAGGATACCCCAACGCGACGATCGTGGCCAGTTCATCGAGCAGGCGAAGGTTCTGCGTCGCCGTCTTGGCGAACCCGAACCCGGGGTCGACGACGATGTGCTCCCGCCCCACCCCTGCCCGCTCGGCGCGCGCCGCGGCTTCCCCCAGCTCGGCGGCGACCTCGGGAGCGACGTGTCCGTACGTCGACAGATCATCCATCGTGTCCGGCGTGCCCCGCATGTGCATCACGATGAGGCCGGCCCCGGCGCCGGCCACCACGCCGGCCAGTCCCGGGTCGAATGCCAGTCCGGACACGTCGTTCACGACGACCGCGCCCGCGTCGAGCGCCGCGCGGGCCACGTCGGCCTTGCGGGTGTCCACGGAGACGGGGCCGACCCCGCGGCGGACCAGCTCCTGGATCACGGGCACGACGCGGTCGATCTCTTCCCGGGCGGGGACCGGCGGGGCCCCGGGCCGGGTGGACTCGCCGCCGACGTCCAACACATCCGCGCCGCTGGCCGTTAGCTCTTGGCCGTGCGCCACCGCTGCATCGACCGTGCGCCACTGGCCTCCATCAGAGAACGAATCGGGTGTGACGTTGACGATGCCGATAATGACGGGTTTGGTGAGCGAGATCTCCGAACCGCGGATCGCCCAGGCGCGCGGGGGCTCGGCGTGGCCGGCGAGGAAGCGCCCCAGCTCGGGGGCGAGGCGCGCCAGCGCCGGCGGCGCGCGGTCGTAGCGGGCGAGCGGTGCGAGGCGGCTCGCGGCCGCGGCGACGAGGGCCCAGCCCTCGCCCGTGAGCACATCGGCGCCGCTCTTCACGCTCCAATGCACGAGGGCTTCGCGCTCGGCTTCAGTGATGTCTTCGAGGAGGACCACCAGCGACTGCACGCCGGTGGCGGCGAACCAGGCGGGCTGCGCTTCCCACCCGCGGGCCGCGAGCGCCGCGCGCACCGCTTCCGGTGTCTGCGCGGCGAGCGCGGTGACTTTCACCGCAAGGCCTGGATGACCTGGAGCCGGGCGGCGCGCAGCGCCGGGAAGAACCCACCCACAACCCCCATCACCACGGCGAAGACCAGACCCGAGAGCAGCAACATGGGCGTCACGCGGAAACTGAACGCGATCTCGCTGAAGCTCGCCCAGTTGGTCGTGCTGGTGACGATGCCGTTGATCGGGAGGGCGAGGAGACATCCGACGACGCCTCCCGCGGCCGCGATGATCGCCGACTCCACCAGAAATGATGTGAGGATGCTGAACGGCTTGAATCCGATCGTGAGCAGCACCGCGATCTCGGCGGAACGCGCCGCGATCGCCGCGTACATCGTGTTGATGGCCCCGAACACGGCCCCGACGGCCATGATGCTCGTGATGCCCCAGGCCAGATATCCGAGGATGAGCCCCAGGAGCTGCGACTGCTGGGCGTAGAACTCCGACTCGCGGTGCGCGTCCACGGTCATGCGCCGGTCGTCCTCGAGGGCGCGCTTGGCCTCGTTGAACGCCGCCGCATCTTTCAGACGGAAGGTGATCGTCTGGAACACCTCACCGCGGAACACGGGCATGAACTGCTCGTTCTCCCCCCAGATCTCCGACTCGAACGCCGAGCCGGCCGCCGTGAAATGGCACGTCACTGTCCAATCGCGGCCGGCGAACCGCAGGGTCTCTCCGATGCCGGTGTGCGGGAAACGGCTCGTCAGGCGCTGCCCGACACAAATCTCCGCCCGCCCGGACGCGGGCCGCTGGCCCGCCACCACCTTCACGTTGGAGCGCACGGTCCACGCCTGATCGCTCACGCCGCGCGCCACCACGTTCGCCACCTGGGTCGTGTCGAACGACTTGTGGAGCGGAACCAACACGTACACCTCGGCGGACACGAGGGGCCGGCCGTCGGGTCCGGTGGCGACGTGCGGCGACGCGGCGATCATGCTCGCGACGTCGCGGGGCAATCCGCTCGACAGCTCCGAGTCGGCCCCTTTGCGCAATACGAGCACGTTCGCGGCGGATCCGGTGCGCGCCAGCGCGACGCGGAACCCGTTCGCCAGCGCCAGCATCCCGATGAACACGGCGACGACGAGCCCCACCCCCAGCGCCGTGAGCGCCGTGGAGAACGGACGCTGCATCACGCTGCGGACGTTGTAGAGGATCGGGATCTTCATTCGACGTGCCTCAGCGCCTGCACCACCGAGAGCCGGGCCGCGCGCATTGCGGGAACGAGGCCGCTGGCGAGCATCAGAGCGATGGCCACGCCCGCGCCGAGCAAGAGCGTGGCGGAGGTCACGTTGAAGCCCGGGAGGAAGCCCAGGCCGTTGAAGTTCGTCGCCTTGTAGAGAAGCTTCGCCCCGCCCAGACCGATCGCCGCGCCCGTGAGGGCGAGGACCCCGGCCTCCACCATCACCAGCGTGAACAGTTTCCGGTCGGAGAAGCCGATCGTCTTCAGCACCGCGACTTCGCCGGTGCGCTCGCGCGCACTCATCATCATCGCGTTGGCGGTAACGAGCAGGATCGCGAAGACCACCGCGATGCCGATCGTCCCCATCAGCAGACTCACGTTCCCCCACATCGTGGCGAAACTCGCCTGAAACTCCCGCTCCGTCCCAGTCTTGGTGGGGGCGCTGGAGTTCCGGAACAGGTCGTCGATCGACTTGGCGATCGCCGGGGCGTGATCGGGATTGTCGATCTGGACGATGAACCACCCGGCGATCCCCGCGCGCCCGATGCGCTCGTCGAACATCGCGTGGTGGAAGATCAGCACGTCGTCGCCGATCACGGGGTCGGTCGGCGTGTACACGGCGCGGATCGTGAACGTCCAATCACCCGGAAAGATCGTGCCCTGGAGCGTGACGTTCTGCCCCAGCTTCCACCCGAACTGCGTGAGCAACCGCTTGCCGATCAGGGCGGCCGACCGGTCATGCAGGAACGCTTCCTTTTGATCGGGGGGAATCACGATCTCGGGATACATCGCGAGATACGACTCGGGATCGACGGCAAAGTTCGCGAAGAAGCGCTTGCCGTCGCCGTAGCGGCCCCCGAACCAGTTGGCCCAGCTCACCCCTTGGACGCCGGGCACGGCCTTGAGCCGGTTGGCGTACGCGATCGGGAGCGGGAACACGATCCCGGTCGCGTTCGTCGACACGAGCCGGCTGGCGCCGCCGAATTGCGCCGTCGCCGCGAGCGTCGTCACGACGGTGCGGAGCGACGCGAACAAGAACAACGCGAGCGCCACGCTGGCAATGGTGAGGAGCGTGCGCAACCGGTGGCGGAGGAGATTCGCGACGACGAGCGGAATGTATTTCATGCCCGCGCCCCTGCCTTCTCGATGAGATCACCCTTCTCGAGGTGCAGGACCGACTTCGCCCGTTCCGCGGCGTGGGCGTCGTGGGTCACGATGATGATCGTCTTCTTGAACTCGGTGTTGAGGCGTTGCAGCAGGCCAAGCACCTCCTGCGAGCTCTTGGCGTCGAGCTGCCCCGTCGGCTCGTCGAGCAGGATGAGCGTCGGATCGGCGACTATGGCGCGCGCGATCGCGGTCCTCTGCTCCTGACCGCCCGACAGCTGGCGCGGATAGTGATGCATCCGGTCGCCGAGACCCACCACGTCGAGCGCGATCTTCACGCGCTCGTCCCGGTCCTTTTTGGACAGGTTCGTGAGCAGCAGCGGCAGCTCCACGTTCTGATAGGCAGTGAGCACTGGCAGGAGATTGAACGACTGGAACACGAACCCGATGTGCCGGGCGCGCCACGCCGCCAGGGCCGCCGCGTTCATGGTGCTCACGGCCGCTCCCCCGACGGTGATCGTCCCGCTGGTCGGCCGGTCGAGCCCCGCCACGAGATTCAGGAGCGTCGACTTGCCGCTGCCCGACGGCCCCATCAGCGCCGTGAAACTTGCGGCTTCGAAATCGAGGGTGAGGTTGTCGAACACCTCGATCGTCTGGGTGTCGCGTTGGAAAGACTTGTGAACGTTGCGGATTTCGACGAGAGCCATGGGGGGTATCGGGTACCGGTTACAGGTATCGGGAGTTACGGCGCGATCTTTACGCGCTGACCCTCACGTGGAGTTTCGAGTCCGCCCACCAGCAGCTGCTCGCCACCAGCGAGGCCGGAACGAATCTCGCGCAAGTTACCGCTGACAGGACCTGCGTCAACGTCCCGGCGCGTCACGCGTCCGTTACGCACGATCCAGACGACGGCGCGGCCATCCTCCGATCGGACGGCCGCGGCGGGGACCATCAGTCGGGGCGGGGGCAGCGCGGCGCCGGCGCGCAGCGCCGGCGGCGCGTCCTCGAGGAACTCGACTTTTGCGCCCATCTCCGGGAGAATCCGCGAGTCGTGATCGTTGATGACGACTTTGACTTGCACCGTAGCCCGCTGGCGGTCCGCCGTCGGCACCACCTGGCGTACCGCGCCGCGGAAGGCCGTGTCGGGATACGCATCGAGCGTGATGCGGGCGCGCTGCCCACCATGCACCCGCGCGATGTATGCCTCGTTCACATCGACTTCGACCTCGAGGGTCGCGAGGTCGGCCATCGTCACCACGGCGCCGCGCGTGAGTCCGCCGCCCACCGACGGCGCGACCACCTCGCCCACCTCGGCTTCCTTGCGCAGGACCGTGCCGCCGAACGGCGCGCGCACGTAGGTGTTTTCGAGGTTGGCCTGGGCGAGTCGCAGCCCCGCGGCCGCGGCGTCGACGCGCGCGGATTGCGCGTTGGCACGGGCGTCGGCCTGGTTGAACCGGCTCTGCGCCGCCTCAACTTCCTGCGTGGAGACGAGGTTCGGATTCTGGGTGTGCACGTCGCGCACCCGCGCGTAGTCGCGCTGAGTCTGGTCGCGGTCCGATTGGGCCTCGATCAGCGTCGCGCGGGCGGTGGCGACCTGCGCCTCCGCTTCCGACACGGCTGCCTGGTAGTCGGCGTTGTCGAGGCGCGCAATCACATCGCCGCGACGCACCACCGACCCTTCGCTCACGTTCAAGACGGCCAGCCGCCCCGGGATCTTCGCTGAAACCGCGGCCTTGGTGCGCGCGACGACGTAGCCGTTCGCGACGACCCCGACCGCACCTCCACCGCCGCCGTCAGAGGACCCCCCGCCGGCCGTGGTGGCCAGGACGGTGATGACCTGGATGGAAGCCGCCGACCCGCCGCGGAGGGTGAAGAAGAGCCCAGCGAAAATCACGACCGCCCCGCCGGCGAGCCAGAGGGTGCGTTTGAACGCGCGCGTCAGCGCCGGAGGCGGCTGATCGCGGTCGATGCGGAGTTTGGAGAGATCCGGTGCGGTCACGCGCCCTGAGGCTCGGGCGGCAGGTTCCCCAACACGGGACCGCGCACGGCCTGGGGCTTCTCTTTTTCCTTGGCGGGCGGCTCCCCACCGAGCGGCGCGGCGCGCGGCACGGGCGGCAGCGTTTTCCCCGCCACGACCATCTCCACCTCGTCGCGATCGAGCGTTTCGCGCTCGAGCAGCGCCGCCGCGAGGCGGTCGAGGGCCGGACGCCGCTCGCTCAGAATACGCGTGGCGTCGTTGAAGGCGTTCATGAGAATCCGCTTGACCTCGTCATCGACCAGCTTCGCCGTGCTGTCGGAGATTTCGCGGCGCTGCACCACTTCGCGCCCGAGGAAGATCTCCTGCTCGCGGTCGCCGACGGCGATCGGCCCGATGGCATCGCTCATCCCGAATTGCGTCACCATACGGCGCGCGATGTTCGTCGCCTGCTGGATATCCTGCGCCGCGCCCGGGGTGACCTTGTCGGGCCCGAACACCAACTCCTCGGCCACACGGCCGCCGTACGCCATCGCCAGCCGCGAGAGGATCGATTGCTTGGTGTACTTGTGCAGCTCCTCCTCAGGGAGATACGCCGTCATGCCGAGCGAGCGGCCGCGCGGGATGATCGTCACCTTGTGGAGGGGATCGGCGCCGGGGACGCTCAGCGCGACGAGGGCGTGCCCAGCTTCGTGATACGCCACGAGGCGACGCTCTTCGTCCGAGAGCACGCGACTCTTGCGCTCCAGGCCGAGCATCACCTTGTCCTTCGCGTCCTCGAGGTCGACCTGATCGACCTGCGCCTTGTTGCGCCGGGCCGCGAGCAGCGCGCCTTCGTTCACGATGTTCGCGAGCTCCGCTCCCGCGAGCCCCGGCGTCCCCTTGGCGATGGGCTCGAGGTTGGTGTTGGACGCGAGCGGGATCTTGCGGGTGTGGACGCGCAGGATCTGCTCGCGACCCTTCAAGTCCGGCATGTCGACCACGATCTGGCGGTCGAAACGGCCGGGACGGAGCAGCGCCGGATCCAGTATATCGGGGCGATTGGTCGCGGCCAGTAAAATCACCCCGTCGTTCGACTCGAAGCCGTCCATCTCGACGAGCAGCTGGTTCAGGGTCTGCTCGCGCTCGTCGTGGCCGCCGCCGAGCCCCGCCCCGCGGTGGCGGCCGACGGCGTCGATCTCGTCGATGAAGATGATGCAGGGCGCGTGCGCCTTGCCCTGCTCGAACAGATCGCGCACGCGCGACGCCCCGACCCCCACGAACATCTCGACGAAGTCGGAGCCCGACATAGAGAAGAAGGGACGCCCCGCTTCGCCCGCGACGGCCTTGGCGAGCAGTGTCTTCCCGGTCCCCGGCGGGCCCACGAGCAACGCCCCCTTGGGGAGCCGGCCGCCGAGCCGCTGGAATTTCTGCGGATCCTTGAGGAAATCGATGATCTCCTCGAGCTCCTGCTTGGCTTCATCGCAGCCGGCGACGTCGGCGAAGGTGATCTTGGGCGTGTCACCCGCAAGCAGCTTGGCCTTGGATTTGCCGAAGGCAAAGGCGCGGTTTCCGCCCTGCTGCATTTGCCGCAGCATGAAGATCACGAGGCCGAAGATCAGGAGGTACGGCAGGAACACGATCAGGACCGCGCCGAAGGACTGCCCGGCCTCGCGCGCCCGCACTTCGACGCCCTTGGCGCTGAGCGACGCGACCCACTCGCTCCGGGCTTCGAACGGCAGCAGCACGTTGAAGCGTTCGACGGTCTGCTTCTTCACGGTGACCGCGTGCGCGAACGTGCCCTTCACCTTCTGGCGCTCGGCGATTTCGACGGTCTGGATGTTGCCGTTGGCGAGCTCTTGCTCGAACTGCGAGAACGAGATCTCCGCCTCTTCGCGCCGCCCCTTGGAGGCGACCTGCACGAGGGCGATGGTGCCCACGATGAGGAGCGCCCAGAACGAGAGCGTCCGCAGCATGCGGCCCCAGTTGAATTCCCGCGGTGGCGGGGGGATACGGTCGGCCATCTACGTCAGACTCGCGATATAAGGAAGGTGCCGGAAGTTCTCCGCGTGATCGAGGCCATATCCCACCAAGAACAGCGTGGGGGCATCGAATCCTACGAACGCCGCCTCCAGCGCCAAGTGTTCCGCAATGTGTTTGTGCAACAACGCGCAAATGTTGAGACTCTTGGGTCCACGCTTCTTCAGCAGTTCCACCAGACGGTTCAGTGTCTTGCCGGTGTCGATGATGTCCTCGACCAGCAGAATATGCTTACCCTCGAGCTCCGTCTCCGGGTCGTACAACAGCCGGACGTTACCGCTCGAGACCGTACTGTCACCGTAGCTCGCCGCCACCAGGAAATCCACCTGCAGCGGCCGCTCGATGCGCCGTACGAGATCGCTCAGGAAGATGAAGCTCCCTTTGAGCAGGCCCAGCACCAACAGATCGCCGTCGGGGTACGCCGCCGTGATCTCCCGGCCCAGCTCGCGCACCCGCTCGGCGATCGTCTCCGCTTCGAAGACGATGCGCTTGAGCTCACGACCGCCGGTCTGCTTGAGCTGCGCCGTGCTGGGTAACATCGAGCCGCACCGCCTTGGTTCCGGGCACCGGGACGCCGTCGGTACTGCGACAGATGCCCGGGACCCACAAAATGGTCTCACCGCGGGCGATCACGGGATAACTGGCCCGTTCGCTGCGCGGCACGCGTGCTTCCATTAGTAGCCGCCGCAGTGGCCGGTGTCCCACCCCGCCGAGCGGCAGCAGCTCGTCGCCTTTCTCGGGCGCGCGGAGCTCCCATCCCGGCCCATCCACCCACGTCGTCCATCCGTCCCGCTTCACGCGGGCCGGCGCGGGCGCCGCGTCGGGCGCCCAGTCGATCTGGAAGACGCCGAACATGGCGCTGCCCTGCTCACCCGTCGGCACGATCCGTTCGACCGCGCAGCACGCCGCGCGCGATACGCGCAGCTGGTCGAACGCCACTTCCGCGGTCCAGCCATCGCCGAGCGCGATCCGGCGGCCCGAGGGCCGCGCGATGAGCGCCAGGAGCCGCCGCGCCTTGGCGGGTCCGAGCACCAGACCTCCAGCCCGACGCGCCGCCGCGCGCAGCAGCGCAACGGCCAATGAGTCATCATAGCCGCGCAGCGGGCCTCGGGCAACGGCGAAGCCCGTGGACGACACCTGAAGCCCAAGCTCGGGAACGAGTTCCAGCGCGCGGTCCCACGCGCGGCGATCGCCGGCGGCTTGACGGCCGAGGCGGCGCAGGTCGCTGCCGACGCGCGCGCCGAGTCGGTCGTGCAGGAGTGGAAGCAGTTGCGTCCTCACCCACGAACGCAGGTGGCGTGGATCGGCGTTCGCGGGATCGTCATGCGCGGAGAGGTTGCGCGCGGCGACGTGCTCGACCAGCTCGCGATGAGTGAATGGCAGCAGCGGGCGCACCAGTCCGCCCCGTCCCCGGCGCGCGATCCCCGCGAGTCCCGCGGGCGCGCTGCCGCGCAACACCCGCAGCACGACGGTTTCGATCTGATCGTCCTGATGATGCGCCGTGACGAGGTAGGCTGCGTCGCGGCGGCGTTGCAGCTCGCGCAGCCACGCGTACCGCGCGCGCCGCGCGGCGGTTTCCGTCGTGTCGGCTCCGAGATGCAGCTCGCCCATCTCGACGCGCAGGTCGTACTTCGCCGCGAGTTCTCTAACCGCCGAACCGACTAACCGACTACCCGACTGGATCCCGTGATCCACGTGCGCGACAACAAGTGCGAGCCCGAGGTCGGGGGCGACACCGTGGAGCAAATCCAAGAGCGCCACCGAATCCGCGCCACCCGAGACGGCCACCAGCGCCGTGCCCGGCGCGCGGAACAGGCGCGCGCGCGCGACGTGGGCGCGGAAGCGTTCGGGGAGCGATGGCGTCTCGGTCATGGAGTTGCTCATGTATCTTTAAGTATGCTGCCGCCCGACCAGACCTACCAACTCCTGCGCAATCTGACCTCGCCGGTCGTAGCGATTACGTCGGCGCGGGACGGCAAGGAAAATGGCATGATCTCGGACGCGGCGATCCGAGCCTCGATCGTGCCCACGGTGCCACGGCTCTCGGTATACATCCACAAGTTTAACTTCAGCCACGACCTGATCTTCGACACGGGCCGCTTCGTCCTGCATCTCCTCCACACCAAACAGTTCGACCTCATTCACCGCCTCGGCTTTATCAGTGGCCGTGACCGCGACAAACTCGCCGACATCCCGCACCGCCGCGGCGTCCTAGGCGCACCGGTACTGGACGACTGCTACGCGCACTTCGAGTGCAAGGTCGTGAACGTGATGGACACGGGGAGCTCGACGCTGTTCCTGGGCGACGTGGTGGAAGTCGGGTTCGGGGGGGGGGCCGCCTCGAAGCCAAACGGCGAGGTCATGACGGCGGCCTATTTCCGAGCCAACATGCCCGCCGAGTGGCGCAAGGAATACGAGGGCCTGCTGGCCGCGGCGCAACGCTTTGCCGCCGAGAAATCGCGGCACATTGTGCCGGTCGTGTGGCGAGGGCTAGCTTAGCCGCTCCACTTTTCCGGAGCGTCAGGATGCGCCCGCAGCTCCTCCTCACCGTTGTCAGTTGTGCCGTAGTCGCTTGCCAGCCCGCGCCCGCCAAGCTCTCCGACGCCGACGTCAAAATTCTGTGGGCCGCCGTCGACAGCATCGCCGCGCAGATCCTCTCGCATCGAGACTCCGCTGCTGCCGCGCATTACACCGAGAACGCGGTCTTCATGGTTCCGAACCTGCCGGCCGTCGAAGGGCGCGCCGCGATCCGCGCCTGGTTCGCCGGCGGCCCGCCGTTCACATCGTTCACCTTGACGCCCAAGGAGATCGACGGCGTCGGCGACCTCGCCTACGTGCGCGGGACGTGGACGCTCGGCATCGCGGCCGCGGGCAAGACGCCCGCGATCGAGGACCACGGCAAGTTCCTGGAAGTGCGCCGCAAGCAGGCGAACGGCTCGTGGCTCATGGTGGCCGACATCTTCAATTCGGATGTGCCGCTGCCCACGCGGTGAGTGGTTGCTACGCGGCTCCCTTCCAGGGATCCGATGGATCGGGCGGGTTCGCGGCAGCGTCGCGCTCGACGCGCTCGACGCGCTCGACGCGAGCGACGCGAGCGACGCGAGCGACGGGCTGGACGCGCTCGACGGGCTGGATGCGCTCGTCATCTGGCGGAGGGTCGTCCAAGGGCGAGTCCTCGTACACGATTGGCGGCGTGCAAGTGCAGGTGCCTGTTTGGGGCAGCGCGACCTGCGCGCTGGAGCGGGGCGGCCGATACTCAATCGTCGCGCGGTCGCGCACGACGCCGCCGCAGAAGTGGCAGTGGATCGTATGCACGGACACCTCCCACGAGTCGCGGGCGCGGGGGGACGCATAATAGCATTCACTTTTGTACTGGCTTTGAGCAATACCATTGCGGCAACACGAGCATTCACAGAAACTTGCAACGCCCCGGGGCAAGCCTCGGGGCGTTGCTTTTAGTAGCGGCGGTCGGACTCGAACCGACGACCCGCGGATTATGA
>Ga0307282_10000386_pt1 | contig 13792 bp, 14 predicted proteins | sample ER_DNA_121_FD_194475 | JGI IMG/M metagenome (GOLD analysis project Ga0307282, IMG submission 194475) | Bulk soil microbial communities from the East River watershed near Crested Butte, Colorado, United States - ER_DNA_121 | ecosystem: Environmental > Terrestrial > Soil > Floodplain | place...
GACGTTGGGGGTTGCCGACACACGGGCCGTCAGCTTCGCCTTCAGCCGGGAGGAAGGCGACGCGCTCCGGCAAGCGTGGCTCGCCGAGGGCGCTCAGATCCCACTGGAAGTCGACGACGCGCCGTATCGAGACATCGGCGCGCCTCTCCTCTCCTACCTCCGTGAGCTCACCGACGACGAAAACACGGAGGTGATCGTCGTGATGCCGGAGCTCGTCGTTCGCGGCGCGAGCCGGGTGCTGCACAACCAGCGAGCTCTGTACCTCAAGCGTTTGCTGCTCTTCGAGCCACGGGTGATCCTCGTCTCGGTTCCGTATCAGCTGATTCGCTGAGCCGATCAGCCGGGCCGGCCAGCTGACACTCTTCGTCAGCCTGTGAGACGCCTACGCTCGCCACACGACCGGGAGATCCTCCGCCTAGCCCTTCCGGCACTGGGTGCGCTGGCGGCAGAGCCGCTCTACGTCCTCGTCGACACGGCGATCGTCGGACACCTCGGCCGGCCGCAGCTCGCAGCATTGGGACTGGCCGGGACAGTTCTGGCCGGGTCATTCACGATCTTCAACTTCCTCACGTACGGCACGACGGCGGTTGTCGCCCGCGCTTCCGGCGCTGGGGAGCACGAGCGCGCCGCCCGGCTCGCGGCGCAGGCGCTGTGGGTGTCGCTCGGGATCGGCCTGCTCCTACTGGTCACCTGCGAGGTGGTCGCCGGCTCACTCCTGCAGGCTCTCGGGGCGCACGGAAAGTCAGGCGACTACGCGGAGACCTATTTCCGGATCGCGGCGATCGGGCTGCCGGCGGCTCTCGTCGCGCTAGCGGGGCAGGGGTACCTGCGCGGTGTCTCGAATCTGCGGCGGCCGCTTGAGATCGTCGTCGTGGCGAACATCGCGAACGCCGTTCTCGAGGTGCTGTTCGTGTACGGCTTCCACTGGGGAATCGCGGGATCCGCAGCGGGAACGGCGATTGCCCAGACAGGGATGGGTCTTGCTTTCGTGGTGGAACTGCTGCGGCCCCACGCCGACTTGAAGCGCCCGAGCCTGCAGGCGATGCGCCCGATGATGCGCGTCGGCCGGCAGATCTTCGTGCGGACGGCCGCGCTGTTTGCATCCTTTCTCGTTGCGGCGTCGGTCTGTGCACGGATGGGCGATCCGCAGCTCGCGGCCCATCAGATCGCGTCGCAGCTCTTCTTGTTTCTCGCGCTCGTCTTGGACTCGGTTGCGATCGCGGGCCAGGTGATCGTCGGTCGCATGCTCGGCGCGGGTGACTCCGAGAGCGCCCATGCGTCGGCCGTGCGAATGATCGGCTGGTCGGTCGTGGTGGGCGCGGCGTTCGCCATCGTGCTGCTGCCCCTCGCGCACGTTGTGCCGCGCATTTTCACGAGCGACCCCGCTGTCTTACACGAGGCCGCGGAGCTCTGGCCCTACTTCGCGTTGATGCAGCCCCTTGCCGGCGTTGTCTTCGCGCTCGATGGAATCCTGATCGGCGCAAGTGACACGTCGTACCTGATGTGGTCCATGTTGGCCGCGAGCGCGCTTTTCATCGCGCTCGCGGTCGCGGCCCTCGCTCAAGACTGGGGCATCGTGGGCGTCTGGATCGCTCTCGACGTGCTGATCGCAGCGCGGCTCGGCCTGCTCTGGGTTCGCTTCGCGGGCCGCCGGTGGGCTGTCGTGGGCTGGACCTAGGTCGACATCACGCTTCCTGGACGACGTTCGGCCCGTGCTTGTCGTCGAACCGCTCGAGAACTCCTGATTCGATCAGCCGACCCTGCGCTTCTCGTGCGTCCTCCGTGGATTCGAACTCGAGGAAGATGAAGACGTGGTTCGGATCGTCGACGTCGCGGAAGATGCGCTGAACCTTCGCCTTCTCGCGCGCCTGCGGGCGATCCTGCTCGAACATCGGCCTCCACGTGCCGTAGTCGCCCACGCGGATCCGGGTGATGATGAACGCGGACATCGGCTTCTCCCTCGGCTAGACGCCGCGACCGTACCAGCGGATCAGGGCTCGAGCGAGTGAGCCAGTTCCAGCAGGGTGCCGGGCGCATCAAGGCTGCCGATCCGGAGAGCTGTTCTGCCTCGTCTGTCGACTCGAACCTCACCCCGTCGGTATTCGACGCCGGTGATGTCAGCTAGTGGGACCTCCAGCCTCGTCGACCCGTTGCCGGAGAGGAAGGCGTGTGGGCGCGCGATCTCGAGCTTGCCCACGTGTTTCGGACCGTTGTCCTCGTTCCACCAGATCGCGTAGCTGCGTCGACGCATGTGCACAGGTTGCGCTTCTTCACCCCGGAGAGCATCCGCGCCCGGGCGCAGAGGCCCTGCGGGAAACCCGCAGATCGTCTATGGCAACGACCGGATGGCGACGAGGCCGATCCTGCCGACACTGAGCGCAGCGTTAGAAAACGAAGGAGAAGTCATGCAACGGAAACACAAGATTCGTGGCGCGGTGCTCGCACTCGCAGCGCTGTCCGCCCTCGCAGTCACGTCGGCGGCGCCCGCACATAGCACGGCGACGGTCACGATCAGACATCAGACGCGCGGTTGCCATTCCTGGTCGTTCAACTCCGGGCCGTTCAGGGCCACGCAGTCCGTCACCCTCAGGGCCGGCACCGTGCTCAGGTTCACGAACAACGACGTCATGCCGCACAAGCTGGTTCAGGCCGCCGGTCCCAAGATGCAATTGGTGCATCCGAAGATGATCAAGATGGCGTCGTCGGCCACGGTAAAGCTGACACAGAAGGGCCTCTACCGTTTCACGACCAAGGCCGGCGAGGACTATGCCTGGGCCGGGTCGATGAAGACGGTCGGCGAGGACAACGTGCTCCGCCTGACGGTGCGGGTGAAGTAGGTTCGCCACGTGCACGCATTCGAAGTCGCAGCCGTCAGGGAGCGGCTCCGGGAGGCCGGCGGTGGGTACGAGATCGTCCACGAGTCCGCCGGCCTCGAAGTCGGTGTCTACAGTCTCGTAGCCCCGGAGCCCGACCGACAGCAGCCCCACGACGACGACGAGCTCTACATCGTCCTCGAGGGCACAGGCGTCCTTGAGGTCGAAGGCGAGCAGGTTCCCGTGAAGGAAGGCACGGCCGTCTTCGTCCAGGCCGGCGCCGAACATCGCTTCAGCGCCTACGAGCACCTGACCGTCCTCGTCGTCTTCGAACGCAAACCTGCGGAAAACCCGTAGCTGGCTTCACGGTCGCCCCGGATGTCAGCGCGCGTCCGGGAGGTAAGCCTTCGCTGACCCCACACGAAGGAGGCAACCGATGAACCGCTTGATGATCATCGCCCGTTTACGGGAAGGCGCGCACGAGGAGGCCGAGGCGCTCATCGCCGCGGGACCGCCCTTCGATCCCGAGGAGCTCGGCTTCCACCGGCACAGTGCCTATCTGACCGCGGGAGAAGTCGCTTTCCTCTTCGAGGCTCCGGAGGTCGAATGGCTCGTCAACGACATCGTCGACGACGCCGTGATTTCAGCGGCTTTCGGTCCCTGGCGGAAGCTCATCGACGGCACACCGCGCCTTGCTCACGAGCATTTCTACTGGTCCCGTGAGTCGAACAAGCTAGGGCTGGGACTCGGCGTCTAGGAGGCGTCTTCTGTCAGCAGGCCTTGCGAGAGCGCGTACCGGACGAGTTCCGCACGCGTGGCAAGACGTAGCTTCTGCATGATGTGCGCTCGGTGCGACTCCGCCGTGCGCACCGAGATGTAGAGCTGTTGCGCGATTTCCTGATTCGTATGGCCCAGGGCAAGGAGCCGCAACACCTCCCGTTCACGTTCGGACAGGGGATCGGCCTCCGCGGCGGCTCTCTCTTGCGCATCGGCGGTGACCATGCGTGCGCCGAGGGTCGGATGAACGTAGCGGCCCCCCTGAGCGATCTCGCGAACGGCGGAAACGACCTCTTCGTCGGCGGCTTCCTTGAGGACGTAGCCATGTGCACCAGCAGCGAAAGCCTCCCTCACGTAGCTCGGATCGTCTTGCATCGAGAGGACCAGGACCTTCGTCTCTGGAGATTCCTTGAGCAGCTTCGGCAGTACCTCGATTCCGCTTTCGCCCGGCATGACGACATCAAGGAGGATGACGTCCGGCTTGAGCGCCCGAGCGCGGAAAATGGCGTCGTTCCCATTTCCGGCCTCGCCGATCACCTCGATGTCGTCTTGGCCGTCGAGGAGCAAGCGGATCCCTGAACGGACGACGGCATGATCGTCGACGAGGACGACGCTGATCACAGCGGCACCTCTGCAGCGAGTGTCGCGCCCGAACCGGGCGTCGATTCGACCGTTAACCGTCCTTCGTGCAACTCCACGCGCTCACGCATGCCGATGATCCCCATGCCTTCGTCCCGCAGTTCGGCTAGGTCGAAGCCTTGCCCGTCGTCCTCGATCACCACCGTTGCGGTCCCGCGCCGCCGGACGAGCAGGATGCTCACCCTCGACGCTCCGGCGTGTTTCACGATGTTGGTCAGGGCTTCCTGGACGATCCGGTACAGCGTTGTCTCCACCTCGGCCGGAAGCCGCGCGTCCCCGAGTTGCGCCTCGAGATCGACCCGGATCGCCGTGGCTTCCGAGAACGTTTGCACGAGATGCTCGACGGCGGCAACGAGTCCGAAATCATCGAGTGCCTTCGGCCTCAGTTGCACCGCGAGACGCCGGACGTCCTGGAGCGTCCCCACGACGAGCTCGCGGAGGTTGGACGCTGCCGTGCGCATCGCGTCAGGACCAGCCGCTTCCTCGACGGCGCGCAGCCCGAGCAGGATCGATGTCAGGGCCTGCCCCGTCTCATCGTGCAACTCGCGTGCGAGGCGGCGCCGCTCGAGCTCCTGTCCGGAAACGACCCGGCGGAGCGCATCCCGTGCGACACGTCGGGACAAGTCGACCGCGATCGCCGCCCGGTTGGCGAACTGCTCGGCGAGCCGCAGATCGGCGCTGCTGAACCGGGGATCAGGGCCCAGCTTGTCGTGCGCGACGAGGACGCCGATCGGTCGTTCCCGGGCAAGTAGCGGCACGTAAAGACCGGTCGAGGCGCCGAGGCGTCGGGCGATGTCCTGATTGACCTCCGGATCCTCCAGGAGCGAGTCGATGCGTTCGCTACGCCCTCGTTCGAGCACCCGGCCGGTCTTCGAGTCATGCTCGAGTGAGTTGATCGCTTCGAGATCGGCCGCGCCTTCGCCGTCCGCCGCCGCGATCCGCAGCGCATCGCCGGCAGGAAGCGCGATAGCTACGAGGCGCGCGCCGATCAGCTCACGCAGCCGGCTCGTGACAAGGTCGAGCAACGGGCCGAGCTCGAGCTCGCCGACGAGGGCGCCGCCGATCTCGTTCAGCGATTCGAGCTGCTGTGACCAGGAAGTGGCCGATTCGTAGAGACGCGCGTTCTCAACCGCAACGGCGGCCTGCGCCGCGAGCAGGGAGACCATTTCTTCGTCTTCGTCGGTGAAGTCGCCACCACCGTCTTTCTCAGTGAGATAGAGGTTTCCGTAGGCCACGCCCCGCAGCAGGATCGGGACCCCGAGAAAGGTGTGCATCGGCGGGTGGCCGGGAGGAAAGCCCACCGAGCGCGGGTGTTCCGAGAGTTTGTGGAGGCGGAGGTTTCGGGCGTCTTGGATCAGCACGCCGAGAATCCCTCGGCCGTGCGGGGGATCGCCGATCTGCTTCTCCACTTCGGCTGTCATCCCGTGGGTCACGAAGCGCTCGAGCCCGGTTCCTGCTCGATCGATCACGCCCAGAGCCGCGTAGTGGGCATCGGTGACACGGGCAGCGGCCTCAACGATCCGCTCCAGAACGCCGTCGAGGGACAGCTCGGAGTTGATTGCGATCCCGGTCTGGATAAGGACCCTGAGCCGGTCGGTGCCTTCGAGCGTGGTCATGCCCACATCGTCTCAAAAGCTCGGTAGTAAGCCGCAATGGGAGCACGGGTCTCCCCAAAAGATCGGGGGCCGACCCCGGATGGCGTCTCGTCTCGGGGCCGCTTGACTGCAAGCGACCCCGGAACCACCACCAAGGACTGGAGGCACGAGATGAGCACCATCACAGCTGATCACCGGGTAACACAGGTAGTCCGCACGAAGACTGACCTCTTCCGGAAGCTCCTCGAATGGGGCGGCTTCGGCGCCGGCGCGATTCTGGTTGCGTTCGGGGTCGTGGCGATCGCCATGGGCTTCAGCGGCCGCGCCACGGTTGCCGACAGCCTCAAGCTGGAGAAGATCGTCGGCAGCGCCGACATGACTCCTGCTCTGATCGCCAAGGAAGCGAAGGACGCAGGCCTGACGAATGTGGCCAACATGCCGACCGTTGACGTCGCCGGCAAGGCGATCGACAACGGCACGAGAGCACGCGCGTTCGCCAGTTACATGCGAATCCACGCTCTCGAGGCGTCGGGTGGCTTCACGTACGCCCAAATGGGACGCTTCACGGCCAAGCCGGACGCGCCCAAGGCCGAGCTCGCAGTTGGCGGCGGCACTGACAACCCGCAGTTCGCCGTGATCGATGCGGCGAGCAAGCAGCCGGTTGCCAACGGCGCCCGCAACCTCTGGGTGACGGAGACCGCGCTGACAACGGCACTGAACACGTCCTACATGGCCGACCGGCTCGGACTGTTCGGGATCGTCGTCGGTATCGCTCTGCTGCTGAGCGGCATCGGCTTCATCGTCTTGGCCTTCGCGGCGCTCCACCGCCCGAAGACCGCCGCGTCGCTGAGCTAGCGCGGCACAAGACGGGCCGGCGCCCGGTGGTTTCGAGGCAGGCGCCGGCTCATAACCTGAACTGAAAACACTCCCGCTTCGGCGGGAGTGTTTTCTTGTGTGTTCTCGCTTAGAGCGCCGACCAGGACGCGCCGTCGCGCGGGTCGACCTCGACCTCGATTCGGACGGCTCCCGCATAGTCGTCCTCGGAGGGGGGCGGACTAAGTCCTAGATGCGAGGCAAGGAACGGTGCGAGGTAGCGACCGACGATCTTGGCGGGCGGCCACCAAAGGGGTTCGGTATCAACGACCGACCGCCCCGTGCCCGTCTCCGAGCGGAGATAGCGCGGCACGAAGCCGGTCAGCAGCAACCCTCTGATTACCGGGCGAAACGGGGGAGGCTCGCCCTTGGACCCGATATCTGCGGCGATCGCGGCTGCGACTGCGTCTGCCTGCTGTGTCGCGATCCCACCTTGCTTCAGCGGAAACTGCGTAGAGTCGCCGGCGGCGTAGACGTCCGCGGTTCCAGTGACCCGTCCGTGAAGGTCCGTCGGAACGAATCCGGAGCCATCGTGCGGAAGGCCCAGCAGTGCGTGCCCGACGAGCTGGGGCAACGCGACGACTGCGTCGGCTTCGATCGGAGGCAGGCCTGCCACCTCGAGGAGGCCACCGTGCCACGCGATCGGAGCGGTTCCGGTATGGAGCTCGATGCCACGAATCTCGAGCAGCTCCCGGACGGCCTCGCTCGCCTCGGGGCCGAACAGGGCCAGCGGCCGCTCTTCCGGAGTCACGAGGAGAACGTCCACACCCCGAGTTCCGTGATCCGTGAGGTAACTGGCGGTTAGCAGCGCGAGCTCGTACAACGGGAGCGGCCAGGTGATCGCAGCCGGCACGGCAAAGACGACGCGGCGGAGGTTGCCCCCTGTCACCACCCGGTCAAGGAGTGCCGACAGCTCCTGAGTGTCCTCCGGGCCACGGAACGTCAGCGCACCGGCCACGGCTTCACGCGCGCGTCCACCTGAGGCAAGCACGAAGGCGTCGAATTCGAGCGCTTCGCCGTCCTCGAGCAGCGCGACCTTCTCGTCCGGGTCGACTCGCGCGACCGCCCCGCGTCGGAGCGTCGCGCCCGTGGCAGCCACCAGGGTGGAAAGCGGGAACCTCCGCACCTCAGCGACCCGGAAGGGCTCCGCCACGGCCAGGGGCCGGTATGTGAATTCCACCTCCGGAGCAACGAGCTCGACCGAGACGAGGTCACCCGCGAGCGCCCGCAGCGCCAGAGCGGTCTCGAGTGCCGCTACCCCTGCACCGGCGATCACAACGCGAAACGGCATTGGTCCTCCCAGCGCGCTTGGTCGATCGCAGCGATCGTGGCACGCGAGCGGCGCAGTGCCATCCGTGCAATCACTGATCACCGCGTAACGGCAGGCTGTGTAAAAGCGGTGGTAAACGGTCGCGCGCGGGGGATCAACATCGTCCGCAGCCGCTTTGCGGCTTGTCCCGATGCTGGGGAGGCATCGCCGGTTTACTGCAGTGTCTTCAGGTAGGCGACGAGCGCAGCCAGGTCCTGGTCGGGGATGATCCCGCCCCAGTGCGGCATGCTCGCGATCGGTGGCTTGCCGATCACGCTACCGCTGCGAATAAAGGCGGTAATGATCGCATCGGTGTTGAACTCCTTACGGAAGTCCTGCCCCGAGAGCGGCGGGATCGTCTTGTCCTCAGCCTGGGGGTTGGGCACACCGCCGAGGCCGCTCGGGCCGTGGCAGTTGATGCAGCCGTATCGCACGTAGAGCGCGCCGCCGGCGACGGGGGCTCCCTGATCTCGGGGAACCGCAACGGGGGTGGCATCAAGCACCTTCGGCAGCCCGTCGCGTATATATGCGGCGAGATCGGCGACCTGGCTCTTGGAGATCACCGGCCCCCAGACGGGCATGTACGGCTTCTTGGGATCCGCCGATTCACCGAGCCCGTGGTTGATGATCGAGCTGAGCTGAGCCACGGTAAGCGAATTCCCGACGTCCTTCAGTGCGGGGACGTCGGGCGAGACGCCGCCCTTTCCTTGCTCACCGTGACAGGAGGAGCAGGCGAATTGCACGAAGACGTGCGCGCCCATGGCCACCTGCGGGTCACTCGGGTTGGAGCCTTGGTCACCGCCGCTACCGCAACCGGAAAGAACTGACACGATGGCGAGTCCGACAGCCAGTGAACTCGCGGCTACGAAACGGCCGCGCATCGCTTGAGTATCCATAGCCTTGCCGAAGGAATCAACTGGCTCACAAATCACCGACACATGTCTTTCAGGCCAGAGACCCCGGGTCTCTGGTACGGAGTTCATCCGCTCGCAGGTCACCGACCCTATGGCCCGGGCGAGGCAACATATCCGCGGTCCAGCCGAACGTCGTTGCGGACAACTGAGACATCCCTTCACGTTCCCGCGGCGCCTGCGATAAAAGAGAGCCGTGTCGGCTGAGCACGTCACACTTCGCCGTCGAACGGAGTAACGCCCTCCGTGGCCACCGTTTCCCGCGGCCGGACGCTGCCGCACAGAACGGCAGTGTGGGTCCGGCGTCATCCAAGTGTGTTCGCCTTCGGCGCGGTCTGCGGCCCGGGTCTCCTGGCGGGTCTCTCGGACGACGACCCAGCGGGGATCACCACATATTCGATTCTCGGGGCGGACTTCGGTTACCGGCTGCTGTGGGTGTTGCTGCTATCGACTGTGACGCTCATCGTCTTCCACGAGCTCGGAGCCCGCCTGGGTGTCGTGACCGGGCGAGGCCTTACCGGGCTGATTCGCGCCGAGTACGGCACGCGCACGGCGGTGACGGCGGCGGCCGTGCTCGTGGCTGCGAACATCGGCACCACCGCTGCGGAGTTCGCCGGTATCGCAGCGAGCCTCGACCTGGCCGGCGTGACGCGCTACATCAGCGTGCCGCTCGCTGCGGTCCTGGTGACGACCCTCGTCGTCAAGGGCAGCTTCCGGCGTGTCGAGCACGTGTTGCTTGCCCTCGCGGCGGTGTTCGTTGCCTACATCGTCTCCGGCTTCCTCGCGCATCCGGACTGGAATGCGGCAGCGCGAGGGCTCGTCGTTCCGTCACTGCCCCTGCACCGGCACGCCTTGCTCGTCGCCACCGCAACGCTGGGGACGACGCTTGCCCCGTGGGGGCTGGCCTTCATCCAGTCCTACGCCGTCGACAAGCGTCTCGGGCCAAAGGATCTGCGGTACGAGCGGTTCGACGTCTTCGGTGGAGCCTTGCTGACTGGAGTGATCGGCTTCTTCGTCGTCATTGCCTGTGCCGCCACATTGCATCGGCAGGGCCAGTCGATCCACGATGCGAGAGACGCCGCGGTGGCGCTCCGACCTCTAGCCGGCAGCTTCGCCTCCACCCTCTTCGCGATCGGCCTCCTCGGTGCGGCGTTGCTTGCCGCGGCGGTGCTCCCACTCTCGACCGCCTACTCGGTCAGCGAAGCCGCGGGGCGCGAGGGCCGCGTCGAAGGAAGGCCTCGTGACGAGCCGGTCTTCTACGGCACGTACTTCGCGGTCACAGCGGTCGGTGCGGGCATCGTGTTGATACCGGGTGCGCCCTTGGTGCCGATCCTCTTCCTGACGCAGGCGGCGAATGCAATCCTGTTGCTGCCGCTCCTCATCCTGATGATCGTGCTTGCCCGAAACCGCTCACTCATGGGTGAGTACGCCGCGGACCGCCGCCAGACGGCAGTTGTGGTTGCCTTGATCGGCGTTGTGGCTCTGTGCACGGTCGCGCTGGCGGTGGTCGCGCTTCAGTAGAAGCCCGCAGCCGAATTCGGGCACCGCGCGGATGTGGGCGCACTGCACCGGCTCGACACTGCATCCGTGAGCCAGATCGAGACAAAGAAGTGCACGCTGCGGCTTGGGACGGGCGTCACCGAGGCCTGTCGGAGCGAACGTTGTGCGTTCTGGGAGCCGGGCGGCGCGGTCGTCGAAGGCGGCTGCCTGATCGAGCGGCTGGGCGTGGACGTTCGCCGGGCCGATCTGGCGGAGTACCTGCTCGAGACGCGTGAGCGCCTCGAGCAGGCTCGAGATCTGGCCGAGGCCGAGCGTGCGCACTTGGAGTTCTCGCGCCGCATCGGCCTCGAGCTCTGAACGAAGGAGGAGGAGTCATGGGTGCGTCAGTCCTTGAGTCACCGCAGACAATGGAGACCGCGATCGAGACGATGCGAGCGGTTGTCGTCCACAGCTTTGACGCCGCGCCTCGAGTTGAAGAAGTGGCGAAGCCCGTTGCCGGTCCTGACGAGATCGTCGTGAAGATCGAAGCTTCAGGCCTCTGCCACACCGACATCCACGCGGCGCACGGCGACTGGCCCGTCAAGCCGAAGCTGCCGTTCACGCCTGGGCACGAGGGTGTCGGAATCGTGGAGACGATCGGTGAGGGCGTCACGGAGGTAGCGATCGGCGATCGCGTTGCCCTGCCGTGGCTGGGATACGCGTGTGGGACATGCGACTACTGCGTGTCCGGTTGGGAGACGCTGTGCGAGTCGCAGCTCAACACGGGTTATTCGATCGACGGTGGTTTCGCCGAGTACGCCAAGGCGTTTGCGCGCTATGTCGTCAGGGTGCCGGAGGGCATTGATCCCTTCGACGCCGCGCCCCTCACCTGTGCCGGCGTGACCACGTACAAAGCCGTGAAGGTCAGCAAAGCCAAGCCGGCCGACCTCGTCGCGATTTGGGGCGTCGGCGGCCTCGGTCATCTCGCGCTGCAGTACGCGCGAATCAGCGGGGCGGCTGTCGTCGCAGTCGATCTCTTCGAAGATAAGCTCGAGCTCGCCCGCGAGCTCGGCGCGGAGTTCGCGATCAATGCGTCGGAGGAGGATCCAGTAGCCGCCATCAAGCAGCTCGGCGGAGCCGACGCTGCGGTCGTCCTTGCCGTGGCCCCGAAAGCGTTCGAGCAGGCCTTTGCGTCCCTGCGACGGGGCGGAACCATGTCGCTGGTTGCTCTCCCCGCGGAGAACAAGATGGAGCTGCCGATCTTCGAGACGGTTCTCAACGGAATCACCGTGGCCGGCTCGATCGTCGGAACGCGCCTCGAACTCCGCGAGGTCTTCGAGCTGCACGCGGCCGGTAAGACACGGGTGATCCGCGAGGAGCGGCCACTCGACGAGGCGCACAACGCAATGGAGGACGTGCTTCGCGGAGATGTTCCCGCGCGGATCGTGCTCCGTCCGTGAGGAAGGAGGCAGAGATGAAGCCCGTAATGCTTGCAACAGACGGCTCGCCGACCGCCGTGAAGGCGACTGAGACGGCGATCGAGCTTGCCCACCTGCTCGACACAGAGCTCTTGATCGTTTCGGTGTGGGACATCCCCTACGCCACGGTCGGTCTCGCGCCGATGCCGGTCACGGGGGAGCTTGCGCTGGCGGGTAAGGAGGAAGCCGAGAAAGCGGCCGGCGAAGCAGCGTCGCGTGCCGAGGAGGCCGGTGTCGAATACCGGACGGTAGTCCTTCGCGGGTCGGCAGTCGGCGAGATTTGTGCCGCAGCGGAGACGTTCGGCGCACGGATTCTTGTGATCGGTTCTCACGGTTGGGGCGCGCTGAAGAGGGCCGTCTTCGGAAGCGTCTCGACCGGCGTCCTCCACCATGCCAGTTGCCCCGTCCTGGTGGTGCCCATCGAGCACCTTGACGGCAAGGCCGTGGAGAAGGTCCAGGAAGAGATCCGGGCATGAGCGAAGGCTGAGTTTGTGTCAGTGCCGCGGCGGGATGCAACTGTCGTCTCCGCCGCGGCGCTGCCGCGACCCGGAAGAAGGGATTAGCGTGCGCACTGCCATGACCGACCCTCGGCCCGCACCGGACCTCAGCGAAGCGCTGAGCGCGGCGGATCTCTCTCTGATGGATGCCTACTGGCGAGCTGCGAATTATCTGTCGGTCGGGCAGATTTACCTGCTGGACAACCCATTGCTGCGCAAGACCCTAGAGGCAGAGCAGGTCAAACCGCGGCTGCTTGGGCACTTCGGTACGACACCGGGCCTCAACTTCATCTACGTCCATCTCAATCGTGCAATACGTGCACGTGACTTGAGTGTGCTTTACGTCACGGGTCCGGGCCATGGCGGCCCCGGCCTCGTGGCGAACGCCTATCTGGAAGGGACCTACACCGAGGTATACCCGCACGTCACGCGCGACGAGGCGGGGCTGCGCGAGCTCTTCCGCCAGTTCTCATTTCCGGGCGGGATCCCCAGTCACGTTGCGCCGGAGACACCGGGCTCGATCCACGAAGGCGGCGAGCTCGGCTATGCGCTGACTCATGCTTATGGAGCTGTCTTCGACAATCCCGACCTAGTGGTGGCGTGTGTAGTGGGCGACGGCGAGGCCGAGACCGGCCCTCTCGCGACGAGTTGGCACGGCAACAAGTTCGTGAACCCCGTGAACGACGGTGCGGTTTTGCCGGTCCTGCACCTGAACGGTTACAAGATCGCAAACCCGACCGTTCTGGCTCGTATCCCGGAAGAGGAGCTCGCCGAGCTGATGCGTGGCTACGGCTACCACCCGCTGTTCATCACCGTCACGCCGGAAGACGACCATTTCGACGCACATCGACGCTTTGCCCGGACCCTCGACGAGGCGCTCGACCGAATCCAGGAGATCCAGCGTGCGGCGCGGATCGATGGAGTCACAACGCGGCCGACCTGGCCGATGATCGTGGTGCGTTCGCCAAAGGGGTGGACCGGCCCCACCGAGGTCGACGGCCTGCCTATGGAAGGAACATGGCGGTCGCATCAGGTGCCGATGACCGACGTGCGCACCAATGCCGAACATCTCCGTCTACTCGACGACTGGCTGCGTAGCTACGGGCCCGACGAGTTGTTCGACGAGCAAGGAAGGTTTCGTGCAGAGCTAGCCGCCACGGCGCCCGACGGTGAGCGGCGGATGAGCGCAAATCCTCATGCCAATGGCGGCTTCCTTCTGCGTGACCTCGCGCTGCCCGACTTTCGCGACTATGCGCTCGAGCTCGACAAGCCGGGAAGCGTTGTCGCAGAGTCCACGCGCCCTCTCGGGGCGTTCCTCAGGGACGTGATCTCGCGCAACCCTGACAACTTCCTCCTCTTCGGTCCCGACGAGACCGCCTCCAATCGGCTCGGAGACGTCTTCTCGGCAACGGGTAAGCGCT
>Ga0307282_10000387_pt1 | contig 13791 bp, 9 predicted proteins | sample ER_DNA_121_FD_194475 | JGI IMG/M metagenome (GOLD analysis project Ga0307282, IMG submission 194475) | Bulk soil microbial communities from the East River watershed near Crested Butte, Colorado, United States - ER_DNA_121 | ecosystem: Environmental > Terrestrial > Soil > Floodplain | place: USA...
GAGCGGGTTCCGCACGGTTATGGCACCGGTGCGGCCCAGGGCCTGACCGGCGCCGACCTGCCCGACCACGCCTACTGGGAGCAGTGGTTCCCGGCCGACTGGATCTCCGAGAGCCGCGAGCAGATCCGGCTCTGGTTCTACTCGATCAGCGTGATGGCCATGACGATGACGGGACGGCTGCCGTACCGGTCGGTGCTGACCTACGAGCGCGTCCACGACGAGACCGGCCGCGAGATGCACAAGTCGACCGGCAACGCGATCGAGGCGAACGAGGCCTTCGAACGCATGGGCGCCGACATCGTGCGCTGGCAGTTCTGCGCGCAGAACCCGAGCCAGAACATCAACTTCGGCTACGGGCCGGCGGAGGAGGTGAAGCGGCGGCTGCTGACGCTCTGGAACTCGGCCGGCTTCCTCGTCACGTACGCGAACATCGCCGGCTGGCAGGCGAAGTGGGACGGGCAGCCGTAATCGCAGCACGCGCTCGACCGCTGGCTCGTCGCCCGCACGGGGCAGCTCGTGGCCGAGAGCGAATCCGCGTTCGAGCGCAGCTCGACCCCCGCGCTGACGACGGCCTTCGAGAGCTACGTCGAGGATCTCTCCAACTGGTACATCCGCCGTTCGCGCCGCCGCTTCTGGGACGGGGAGCCCGAGGCGCTCGAGACGCTCTGGTGGTCGCTAGTCCAGGCGCTGCGGGTGGTCGCGCCACTGATGCCGTTCCTCGCCGACCACCTCTGGCGCGCGCTCGTGCTCGACGGGCCCGACTCGGTCCATCTGGCGGGCTGGCCTGAGCCCGCAGCGGCGGACGAGACGCTGCTCGACGAGATGGTCGCGGTGCGGCGCGTGGTCGAGCTCGGCCGCCAAGCGAGGGCGCAGTCGGGGCTAAAGCTCCGCCAGCCGTTGCGGCGGCTCATCGTCCAGGGGGCCGAGGCAGCGCGGGCCCAGGCAGGCGAGATCGCCGAGGAGCTGAGCGTGAAGGAGGTCGAGTTCGGGCCGGTCGAGGCGACCGAGCTGCGCGTCAAGCCGAACCTGCCCTTGCTCGGGCCGAAGCTCGGCAAGGAGCTCGGGCCGGTGCGCGCGAAGCTCGAGGCCGGCGAGTTCGAGGAGCTCGGCGACGGCCGCCTGCGGGTCGACGGTCACGAGCTCTCGCCCGAGGAGGTGATCGTCGAGCGCCGCGGCAAGGAGGGCTGGGCGGTCGCCGGCGAGGACGGCCTCACCGTCGCGCTCGACCTCGCGCTCGACGCGGAGCTCGAGCTCGAGGGCCATGCGCGCGAAGCGATCCACCAGGTGAACACGATGCGCAAGGAGGCCGGGCTCGAGATCACCGACCGGATCGCCCTGACCTTGCCCCCCGAGCTCGCCGCACACGAGGAGTGGATCGCGCGCGAAACGCTTGCCTCGCGGGTCGAGCCCGGCGGCGAGCTGCAGATCGAGAAGGCTTAGGCCTGAAGCAGCGCGACTGCGCGCGCGAGGATGTCGCGGAGCGCGCGCTGGTCGGCAGGCGGCAGCGCTGCGATCGCCTCGGGCGGCTCGCTCATCACGGCCAACACCGAGTCGCGCAGCTCGACGCCGGCAGCGGTGAGCGTGAGCGCCTTGACGCGGCGGTCGCCTTCGGCACTGCGACGCTCGACGAGGCCGCGTGCCTCGAGGCGGTCGACGAGACCGGTCACGTTCGACGCATCGCAAAAGAGGCGCTCGGCCAGTGCGCTCATCGGCATCGGCTGCTCGGGGTCGAGCATGCGCAGGGCGTGGGCCTGTGCGAAGCCGAGCCCGAGCTCGGCCAGCGCGGCACCGGCTTTCACGCGCTGGGCCATTCCGATCTCGAAAAAGAGCCGTTGCGCCTCGTGAGCCGCGGTCGTTCGCTCGACCAGCTTCGTCGCCATTGCCCTTCATGATACTTGAGACAGTAGGTAGTTGACAACCTCAAGCATCTGGTAGGCTAGCGCGATGCCCGAACCAGCCATTCAGGCGGACAAGCTCGTCCGTGAGTTCAAGAAAGGCCCGCGCGCGGTCGACGCAATCGAGCTCGCGGTCCAGCCGGGCGAGATCTACGGCTTCCTCGGTCCGAACGGAGCCGGCAAGTCGACGACCGTGCACATGCTGACGACGCTGCTGCCGCCGACCTCGGGCAGCGCGCGCGTCGCCGGCTTCGACGTCGTCAAGCAGGGCGCGCAGGTGCGGATGCACATCGGCGCCGCGCTGCAGGAGGCCGCGCTCGATCCGCTCCTGACCGGACGCGAGCACCTCCGTCTGCAGGCCTCGCTGCAGGGGATCCCGCGCGCCGAGCGGGCGAAGCGCTCGGACGAGCTGCTCGGCCGCGTCGGCCTGCGGGAGGCCGCCGACCGCAGGGTCCGCGGCTACTCGGGCGGGATGAAGCGCCGCCTCGACCTGGCGCTCGCGCTGGTGCACCACCCGGAGATCCTGTTCCTCGACGAGCCGACGACCGGACTCGACGTGCAGAGCCGCACCGCGCTCTGGGGCGAGGTCAGCCGCCTGGCGAGGGAGGATGGCGTGACCGTCTTCCTGACGACCCAGTATCTGGAGGAGGCGGACGTGCTCGCCGACCGGGTCGGGATCATCGACCACGGACGGATCGTGGCCGAGGGGACGCCGTTGGCGCTCAAGGCCGAGGTGGGGCGGGCAACGGTGGAGGCGATCCCGGCCGAGGCGGCCGACCTCGAGCGGATGTCCTCGATCCTCGACCGCTTCGGCGAGCTCGTCGCGTCCACCAAGGGCGCGGCGGTGCGGCTCCACGACGGCCAGGTCGGCCTCGTCGAAGTGGTGCGCGCGCTCGACGCCGACGGCCTGGCCGCCGAGAACATCCAGCTTCATCAGCCCTCCCTCGACGACGTCTTCCTCGCCAAGACCGGCCGCTCGCTCGAAGGCGCCGGCGACGAGGAGGATGCCCCGGAGTCTGGACTGGCGATGGAGTCGGCCTGAGCGCCTTCGCCGATCAGGTCTACCTGCTGGGACGGCGCTCGGTCGTGCGGACCGTGCGCCAGCCGGCGAACGTGGTCGCGCCGCTGCTCTTCCCGATGCTGCTGCTGGCGGTCAACTCGGGCGGGCTGAAGGCCGAGACCCACCTGCCGGGGTTCCCGACCAACTCGTTCGTCGCGTTCGCGCTGGCGGTGCCGTTCATCCAGGGCGCGCTCTTCGCGACCATGAACACCGGCACCGACCTGGCGCGCGACATCCAGACCGGCTTCCTCAGCCGGCTCTCGCTGACTCCGATGCGCGGGATCGCCCTGCTCTGCGGGCAGCTCGGCGGGGTGATCGTGCTGAGCCTCGTGCAGGCGACGGTCTACCTCGGCGTCGGGATCATCGTCGGCGTGCGCATCGCCGGAGGCCCCGCCGGCGTGCTCGTGCTGTTCCTCTTCGCCGCGCTCGTCGGGCTCGCCTTCGGGGCGCTCGGTGCGTTCGCGGCACTGCGCACCGGCTCCGGCGAGGCGGTGCAGAGCCTCTTCCCGGCCTTCTTCGTCTTCCTCTTCATCTCCTCGATGAACATCCCGCGCAACCTGATCGAGGCGACCTGGTTCCGCGACGCCGCCACCGCCAATCCCGTCTCGTACCTGCTCGAGGCCGTCCGCAGCGTGATCATCACCGGCTGGGACGTGCAGGCCCTTGCGCTCGGCTTCGGCATCGCAGCCGCGCTTGCCGTCGTCGCGCTGGTGGCGTCGAGCTGGGCGCTGCGCGTCAGGATGGCGCGCTGATGCGGACGCTCTCGGTTGCCCAGGGCGTCGCCTGGCGGACGCTGCACAACGTGCTCACGAACCCGTCGCTGCTGCTGCCCTCGCTGATCTTCCCGCTCTTCTTCTTCACCGCCTTCGCGGGCGGCCTCTCGAACATCCGCCACGTTCCCGGGTTCGACTTCCCGAGCGGCTACACGGCCTTCCAGTTCGTCTTCGTGCTGCTGCAGTCGGCGGCCTTCGGCGGCGTCTTCACCGGCTTCGGGATCGCCCGGGACTTCGAGAGTGGCTTCGCGAGGCGACTGCTGCTGGCCGCGCCGAACCGCGTCGGGATCGTGTTCGGCTACGCCCTCGCGGCGATCGGCCGCTGGATGATCACCGCGTCGGTGCTGACCGTCGTTGCGCTCCTGGTCGGGATGAACGTGGGCGGCAGCGCGGCCGACCTGGTCGGGCTCTACACCCTCGCGCTCCTGCTGAACCTGGCCGCCGTGCTCTGGGCGGCCGGGGTGGCGATGCGGTTCCGGACGATGCAGGCCGGCCCGGTGATGCAGTTCCCGGTCTTCGTGGTGCTCTTCTTCGCGCCGGTGTACGTGCCGTTGACGCTGCTACAGGGCTGGATCCACGGCGTCGCGACCGTCAATCCGATCACCCGCATCGTCGAGTCCGGCCGCGGGTTCCTCTCCGGCGACCCGACCGAGGTCTCGCTCGCCTACGCGACCGGGCTCGCGCTCGTGGTGCTGTTCTCGCTCTGGGCCCTGCGCGGCCTCCGTAGCGCCGAACGCGCTGGTTAGATCGGGAAAGAGCCCGCCGCTCGGGGGGTGGTGGCGACGGGCTCTCCCCATGTGCTTGCCGCGGGCCACAAGGCCAGGTACAGGGCACCGCGGCTCGCATCGCCCAGTGCCCGTCACGCTAACCAGGGCCGCCCGCGATTCCAATAGGCCGACCGGCCCATCTTTCCAAGTCGCAATTAGGGCTTTCTGGTCTGGAAACCGCGTCGAGTTCTCGACGCCGCCGAGGGGCCTCCGTATCATCCTGTGGCCCAGTGAGCCCCCAAGACAAGGCCGTCTACTTCAACGCCGTCCCGCTGTTCATCCTGGCGGGCGCGTACCTGATGGTGGCCGCGGCCCTCGCGCCCACGCTCTGGCGCGAGCGGCGACGAGTGAGCGTCACCGACGTCGGCCTGGCGGCGATCTTTCCCGCGGTCGGGATCGCGGCCGGGATCTTCGCGGCCGAGGTGCTGCGCGATCGCTCGCCGATCGGCGGCCACGTCTGGCCGGCCTTCGGGGCCACGCTCGTCGCGCTGATCCCCGCGCTGATCTTCCTGCGGCGCTGGAGCGAGCCAGCAGGAGTGGTGATGAGCGGCGCTCGCGCGCGTGAAGCAGAAGAGCTCGTCGGCGTCCGCGACCGCGAGCTCGACTCGGTGGCACGCATCGTCAACTCGCTGGCCCGGATCAAGGAGCCCGTCGATGCCGCGCGAGTCCTGCTCGACGAGATCTCGGGCCTGATCGAGACCGAGTTCAACGCGCTGGCGCTCGTCAACCGTGACGAGGACGAGGCGGTCGGCCTGCTCGCTCGCGCACGCGGCGAGGACCTGGCGTGGTGGGGCCGGGTGCGCGTGCACCTCCACAACGAGCCCTCCGGCATCGCGAGTGCGTTCTTCGAGGCCGCGCCGGTCTCCGTCTACGACTGCGAATCGTCGCCGCTCGTCAACCCGCGGCTCGCCAAGACTGCCGGCGCGAAGAGCGCGGCGTTCGTGCCGCTGATCGTCGACGAGCGCGTGGTCGGAGTGCTGGTCGCCGCCACGACGACCGAGCGGCGAGCGTTCGGCCCGGACGAGCTGCGCCTGATGGAGGCGCTGGCGGGTGAGGCGGCGATCGCGCTTGACCGCACCCGCTCGGCCGAGGCGCTCGACCAGGCACTCGGCCGCGAGCGTCTCGTCGCCAAGATCTCCCGCCGCGTCCGTTCCGTGCACGACCTCGACGCGATCACGCGCGTCGCCGTGACCGAGACCGGCCGCGCGATCGGCGGCTCCCGCTGCTTCATCCGGCTCGGCGAGACGGGCGAGGCAATGCCGATCCGGGCCGAGTGGTGGGCCGACGGCCTCGAGCCGATCGGCGACGGGGTCGGCGGACTGCCCGTCTCGAACCTGGCGGCGCGCGAGCGGCGCACGGTGGCGCTTCCCGACGTGCTGTTGGCGCCCGAGCTCGAGGATCCGTCGCTCGGCAGCATCGAAGCCCTGACGCGTCTCGGCAGCCGCGCGGCGCTCGCCACGCCGGTGATCGTCTTCGACCGGATGATCGGCGTGCTCGGGCTGCACCGGCCCGAGCCGAGCCCCTGGTTGCCCGGCGACGTCGCGCTCGCCGAGGCAGTCGCGCGCGAGATCGGCCTAGCGCTGCACACGGCCAACCTCCTGGACGAGAACGAGCGCCGCCTGGGCGAGCAGTCCGCGCTCCTGAAGGCCGCTCAGACAGTCACGAGCGAGCTGGAGGTGGACACGGTCCTGCAGCGGCTCGTTGACGAGGTGGCCGAGCTGCTCGTCGCCGAGGCGGTCGATTGCTTCCTGCTCGACCAGGACCGTGGGGTGCTCCGCTGCGCGGCCGTCCACGGCTCGCTCGAGGGCATTGTCGGCTTCGAGTTTCCCGCCGACCGCGGCCTTTCGGGTCGCGCGATTGCCCGCGGCCGGCCCGTGCTCTCCGACGACTACGGGAGCCTGCCGGAAGCGGTCCCGCACCCGGGCTACGAGGGCTTCCGCAGCGCGATCGTGGCGCCGATGCGCTGGTCGGGCGAGGTGATGGGCATCCTCGGCGTCGGCACGCGAGACCCGGAGCGGCGCTTCACCCAGGGCGACGCCGGGCTGCTCGAGGCGTTCGCAAACCTGGCCGCCCTCGCCCTTCGCAACGCGGAGAGCTTCGCCGAGCGCACACGCCAGGCCCAGATCCAGCGCGGCTTCTACCGGATCGCCGCCGTGCTCGGCCAGCCGATCTCTCGCGAGGAGACCTTCGACGCGCTCGCTCAGGCGGCCTCGGACGCGCTCGGCGGCGCCAGCGCGGCCGTGCTGATGCCGCGCGACGACGATCTCCGGCTCGACGGGCTGCACAACCTCCCAGGCCTGCTCGTGCAGTTCCTCCAGAACGGCCTCGGCGATCCGTCCGGGCCGCTGCGCGGGGCCGCCCGCAACGGGCGCGTGCTCGCGGCGCCCCGGCTCGAGGACGACGAGCGCTTCGACGAGGAGTGGCGCGACGTCGCGCGCGAGAGCGGCTACCACGCGCTACTGGCCGTTCCGGTCGAGGCGCCGCGCACCGACGAGTGCGCCCTGGTGCTCGTCTTCTTCCCGGAGGAACGGCGCTTCGCCGACGATGACCTCGAGCTCGCGCGGAACCTCGCCGGCGCCGCCCGCGGCGCACTCGAGCGGAGCGAGCTGTTCGAGGCCGAGCGACGCGCGCGTGGCCTGGCGCAGCAACTGGCCCGCACCGGCTCGCTGCTCGCGACCGAGCTCGACCCGGCCGCCGTGCTGGACGCGGTCGTCAGTCAGGCGCCGACGCTGCTCGACGCCGACGCGGCCGTGATCCGGCTGCTCGAAGGCGACGAGCTGGTGGCCGCGGCCGGGACCGGGGAGGACGCCCAGACGGTGCTCGACTCGCGAGTCGCCTCGACTGCCCGCCTCGCCGGCGACGCGGTCCAGTCACGCTCGCCGGTCGCGGTCCCCGATGCCCGCGAGGACCAGCGGCTGCTGCAGGCCGACCCGATGCTCGCCGCCGGCTACGCCTCCTGCGTGGCCGCTCCGCTCGTCGGCCCCGAGGGCGCGGTGCAAGGCGTGCTGTCGGTCTACTGCCGTGGCCCGCGCGCCTGGCGCGAGGAGGAGATCGAGGCGCTCGCGGCCTTCGCCGGGAACGCGTCGGCCGCGCTCTCGAGCGCCGAGCTCTACCAGAGCGTCGCGCTCGAGAAGGAGCGCAGCGTGGCGATCCTGTCCAACATCGCCGACGGGATCGTCGCCGTCGACCGCGAGGGCAAGGTCGTCCTCTGGAACGCGGCCGCCGAACGGATCACCGGCGTCCCCGCACACGACGCGCTCAGCCATCCGCCGAGCGAGGTGCTGCAGCGCGAGCTCGAGTCGGGGGACGACGTCGCCGCCGGCGAGCGCCTGGTGCCGCTGCGGCGCGGCGGCGAGGAGATCTGGCTCTCGCTGACCGAGGCGATCATGCGCGACCCGGCCGGCGCAGTGGCCGGCCGCATCTTCGCCTTCCGCGACATCTCCTCCGAGCGCGTGGTCGAGCAGATGAAGTCCGAGTTCGTCTCGAACGTCTCCCGCGAGCTCCGCTCGCCGCTGACCTCGATCTACGGCTTCGCCGAGACGCTGCTACGCGACGACGTGCTCTTCGGCGAGGAGGAGCGCAACACGTTCCTCGGCTACATCGCCTCCGAGGCCGGCCGCCTGACCTCGATCGTGGACCGTCTGCTCGCGGTCGCCCAGCTCGACTCGGGCGACCTCCAGGTCCAGCTCGCGCCCACCGACGTCGGCGAGGTCGTCGCGGAGGTGGTCGCCGCCGCCAAGCAGTCGCTCGTGCTCGACGGGCACGAGCTCGCGCTCGACCTACCGCCGGAGCCGCTGGCCGCCGACGCCGACCGCGAGAAGTTGCGGCAGATCGTGATGGACCTGGTCGAGAACGCCGTCAAGTACTCGCCCGGCGGCGGCACGGTGCGCGTCTCGGCGCGTCGCCGCGACGACACGGTCGAGGTGAGCGTTGACGATGAGGGGATCGGCATCCCGCAGTCGGAGCAGGGCCGGATCTTCGCGAAGTTCTACCGGGCCGACAGCGCCGGGCGCGATCTTGCGAGCGGCGGCACCGGCCTTGGGCTCTTCATCGCCAAGGAGCTGCTGGCCGCGATGCACGGCCGCATCTGGGTGCGTTCGGCCGAGGGGGAGGGCGCGACCTTCGCCTTCTCCCTGCCGCTCTCTACACCAGTCCTCAGCGAGCGCGAGTGAATCGCGCGAGGAATGGGTACATGCGCATAAAAGGAGAGGGCGAATGACCAGGGTGCTTGTAATCGACGACGAGCCGCCGATCCGGCTCCTCTGCCGAGTGAACCTCGAAGCGGAAGGGATGGAGGTGCTGGAGGCGAGCGACGGCCCGACCGGGCTCGAGAAGGCGCGCAACGACGAGCCTGATGTGATCCTGCTCGACGTGATGATGCCCGGGCTCGACGGCTGGCAGGTTGCGGAGGAGCTGATCGACGGCGAGCGGACGGGCTCGATCCCGATCGTCTTCCTGACCGCCCGCGCCGAGGCCCGCGACCGCGCCCGCGGGCTCGACCTCGGCGGGATCGATTACGTCACCAAGCCTTTCAACCCGGTCGAACTGGCCCCGCTCGTGCGTGAGCTGATCGATCGCGTCGACCGCGGCGAGCGCGACGACGTGCGTCGCGAGAAGCTCGCGGAGCTGCGCGACCTGCTCGACCCGCCGGCCGCTTAACGGCCGGCGAAGTCGGTCGTGACCATCAGGGTGTGGTGGTGCCCTGCAAAGCAGCCGCGCAGCGCGCCGACGCCGACGATCCGGTAGCCCGCGTGCAGCAGGTTCGCGCGGTGCTCCGGGCTTGCGAGCCACATGCTCACGATCGAGCGTGCGGCGCCGAGCGAGCCCTGCCCCCACGCGAGGTTCTCGCCGACGCGCGGCGAGCGGACGCCGACGCGGCGGATCCGGGCGCTGAAGGCGCCGTGGTAGAAGGTGCCCGTGCGGAGCATCTTCGAGCTGTGTGCGCGGGCCGCGCGCTCGAGCCGCCAGTCGGCCCGCAGTGGGCGCAGCCCGTTTGCCTGCCGCGCCTCGTTCATTGCGGTCAGCAAGGAGGACTCGGCTTGAGTCAGCGTTGCGGTCGAGGCCGCGTGAGCGGCGCCGGCCAAAATGAGAGCGGTGACGGCGGCCGCCACCCCGGTCCGTACTCGCCTGGCCACGAGTGCGGAACATGAAAGCAAACATTCCGGACGTAAAACCGGTCGAAACTGCTGCAAGTGTCATTTGAAACAGGAAAAAGCTGTGCTAAGAGCGCAAACTTCGCGGTTACACTCGACGGACGGGACGTAGCGCAGCCTGGTTAGCGCGCCTGCTTTGGGAGCAGGAGGCCGGCGGTTCGAATCCGCCCGTCCCGATTAGGAGGCCGGCACCTTGGGCGTAGAGACGACCCCGAGGCGCGCGAGCAGCCCGCGGGCCTCTGCGGCCTCGGCCGAGCCGTCGGCGCCGGTGCGTGCCTTCAGCCTGCCGATCGCGTCGAGGGTCAGCGCGAGCTCGTAGGTCTCGTCCGCGGCGCGCGCGAGCTCGAGGCTCTGCTCGAACGCCGCCAGCGCCTCTTCGGGCCGATCGAGCTGCTCCAGCGCGTAGCCGCGGGTCCGGTGGGCGAGGGCGTTCTGGAGCGAGCCGCCGCCCGAGTCACGGATCCCGCCGAGTGCGTCCTCGACTCCCTCGAGCGCCTCCTCGGGCTTGCGTGCGAGCACCGCCCATTCGGCCAGCCGGGTCTTCACCTCGTCGACCAAGCTCGCCGAGCTGATGTCCTCGGCGATCCCGAGCGCCTCGTTCAGGAGCCGCGACGCGTCGTCGAGCTCCCCGCTCCGGGCGGCGATTCGCCCGAGGTTCGAGAGCGCGTGCGTCAGCAGCAGGCGATGCCCGGCAGTCGCGAACACCTCGCGCGCCTCCTCGGCAAGGCCGGCCGCAGTCGTCAGGTAGCCCTGGTCGGACTTGATCTCGCCGATGTTGTTCGTGATCGTCGCGGCGCCGACCACGTCGCCGATCCGTTCCCGGAGTGCCTTGCTCTGGTCGTAGTGGTCGAGCGCCTGCTGCCAGCGGCCCTCGTAGTACGCGTCGACGCCGAGGTTGTTGAGCACGTTCGCCTGGCCGAGCAGGTCGCCGAGCTCCTCGTAGATCGGCAGCGCGAGCCCGCGCAGCGCCGACCGCTCAGGGCTCCGGTTCGAGATGTATGCCAGGTGCATCAGGTAGTAGGCGTGCGCCATCGCCGGCAGGTCGTCGATCTGGCCGGCCTCCTCGGCGACGCGCTTGCACCAGCCCGCGCCGTCGACGAACTCCCCCTGGCGGACGCGCACCCCCGCGTACGCGAGGGCGAGCTCGGAGCGCATCCGCACCTGCTCGTCCGGCTCGAGCTCGTCGAGCGAGCGCAGGCCTCGGTTGTACCAGCGCAGCGCCTCGGCGTAGCGCCCGAAGCGCTCGCGGATGACGCCTTCCTTCAGCAGCAGGCGCGGGTGCGCGTCGAGTTTCAGTGCCTCGCCGTACGCCTCCTCCGCGTCGGCGTAGAGACCGGCGAGCTCGCTGACGTCGCCGACCGCCTCCCAGACGCGCGCCAGCTCGGCCGGGTCGAGCTCGAGCTGTGGCGCGAGATCGAGAGCACGTCGGTAGAAGACCGCCGCTTCGACGTTCGCGAACTTCGCCTGCGCGCGCTCGCCGGCGACGAGTGAGTAGCGATAGCTCTTCTCGGCGTCGCCGGCATGGAAGAAGTGCAGCGAGAGCAACTCGGCGAACTCGCCGCGTCCCTCGCCCTCGAGCCGCTCGTACGCCTCGCCGACCTTGGTGTGCAACTCGCCGCGCCGCTTGTACGAGAGACCCTCGTAGGCGGCGTCGCGGAAGAGGGCGTGGCGGAAGCGGAACGCGCCGGGGGTGTACGGGTCGCGCTCGACGAACTCACCGAGCCGGTCCCAGGCTTCGGAGTCGGCGGAGGCCTCGGAGTCGTCGGCCAGCACGTCGGCGACGAGCTCGCCGCTGAAGCTCGCCCCGAGCACCGCGGCGTAGCGCAACAGGGCGCGGTCGCCGGGCTGCAGCTTGTCGATGCGAGTCGCGACGACAGCCTCGACGCTCTCGGGCAGCGCCTCTTCCTCGGGTGCGCTTGAGGACGCGACCAGCTCCTGCAAGAAGAGCGGGTTGCCGCCGGCGCGCCCGGCGATCGCGGTCACCTCGTGCTGGAGCAGGCCCTGGGCCGCGGCCGCCCCGATCAGCTCCTGCGAGGCCGCCTCGTCGAGCGGCTGGAGCTGGATCGTCATCGCCGGGATCGGGGGTACGCCGTCCGCGGCCGAGAAGCCACCCTCGACCGCGCGCCGCGTCGCGCACACGAGCCACGGCCGCGTCGAGACCTGTCCGCCGAGGTGGCGCAGGAGCTCGGCGGAGGCCTCGTCCATCCAGTGCACGTCCTCGATCACGAGCAGCGTCGGCCCCTCGAGCAGCTTCGAGAGCAGGGACTCGACGACTCCGTGCAGCCGCGCCCGCCGGAAGGCCGGCTGCAGCTCCTCGACTTCCTGCGTCGGCTCGACCTGAACGTCGAGTGGCAGCGCCATGAGTGGCAGCCACGGGAGCAGCTCGGGGTCGAGCTCCGTGACGCGCTCGCGTAGCGCGTCCGGGGCGGCGCCGTTCTGCGGCAGCTCGAGCAGCGAGCGCAGCAGCCCGCGGAAGGCGAAGTACGGCGTCGACGCCTCGTACTGCGCGCAGGCGGTCGTGACCGCCAGCAGGTCCGGCGCCTGGGCCTGGAGCTCCTCGACGAGCCGCGACTTGCCCATCCCGGGCTCGCCGATCAGCTCGACGATGTTGCCGAAGCCCATCCGCACCGGCCCGAGCGCGGCCGAGAGGATGGCCAGCTCGCGCTCCCGTCCGACGAACGGAAGCCGGTCCTCAGCTTCGGCCGCCGCCGCGCCGGAGACGCCCACCACGTCGAACGCCTTCACCGGCTCGGCGATCCCCTTCAGCGTCAGCGGCTCGAGCTCGACCGTCTCGAACGTGCTGCGGGACCGCTCGAGCAGGTCGCTGGTGGTCAGCACCTGCCCTGGAGCGGCCTTGCCCATCAGGCGCGCGGCGAGCGCCGCCGTCTTGCCGAGGATCGTGTAGGTGCGGCGGAACCGCGCGCCGACCTGGCCCGCGAAGACGCGGCCGCGGGCCGTGCCGATCCGCAGCGGCAGCTCGCTCGAGAGATCGGCGATCCCGCGGGCGGTGCGGAGGATGCGCTCCTCGTCCTCGCCCGCGGTCTCGGGTGCTCCCGCGACGAGGATGATCTTCCCGCCGTCGGCGTCGATGTCGGTCTCGAGGAAGGTGACGCCGTGCTCGTCGGCTACCCGCTGGGCTCCGGTGACCAGCTCATCGAGCGCCGCCGTCACCCGTTCGGCGCCCGCATCGGCGAGCAGGTCGTCGATGCCGCCGAAGTGGACGAACGCGACCGACGCCTGGCGGTGCTCCGACTCGGCCCGGCCGTCAGCGACCACGCGGCGGATCGGCTCGGGAACGCACCCGGCAAGGTCGATCCCCTCGAGCGACGGCAGCGGCTCGATTCCGCCGCTCGCGCCGGAAGCGAGCTCCAGCAGCCGTCCGCCCTCCTTGGGCTCGCCGAGAATCTCCTCGGGCAGCGTCGCAGCGGTTTCTTCGCTGACGAGGATCTCGCCGGCGTCCGCGCCCGATTCCATCGCCACCGTGCGCGTGACGCCAGGCCCCGTCAGCAGCAGCTCGCGGTGCGACTTGCCGACGAGGAAGAAGTCGTAGGTGTCCGCGTGGATGCCGACGTGCATCTTCAGCTCGACCGGCCCCACCGAGGTCTGCGGCTGTCCGAGCTCGCGCAGAGCCGTCCGCATCCCGTAGGCAGCGTCGCAGGCGCGGGCGGCGTGGTCCTCGCGCGTGAAGAAGAGCAGGAGCGCGTCGCCGCCGAACTTGAGCAACCCGCCGCCGAAGGCGTAGGCGACGTCGAGCAGCCGCTCGAAGGTGCGGTTCATCACGTCGGTCACCTCCTCGGCGCCGAGCTTGCCCTTGGCCGCGAGCCGCTCGTTCAGCGCGGTGAAGCCCGAGATGTCGACGAAGGCCAGCGTCCCCTCGAGCCGGCGGTGCCGGGCGTCCGGTTCCACGCGCAGCCAGTCGACGACGACGCGCGGAACGAACGGCGTCAGGTCGACGGACGATGAGCTGGTCTCAGGAACAGCGGTCACGTGCCCTCTGGCGCCTCTCTAGCCAACCCCCGCGCCGCTGACGATTGTCGCATGGTTGACAATCTCCACCAGCGGCGTAGTCTCTGGCTCGTTCGTGCGGAGAGCGCACGGGGTGGGGACTGATGGCATCTGCGGCCGAGAGGGGAGTTTCGATGG
>Ga0307282_10000390_pt1 | contig 13782 bp, 12 predicted proteins | sample ER_DNA_121_FD_194475 | JGI IMG/M metagenome (GOLD analysis project Ga0307282, IMG submission 194475) | Bulk soil microbial communities from the East River watershed near Crested Butte, Colorado, United States - ER_DNA_121 | ecosystem: Environmental > Terrestrial > Soil > Floodplain | place...
CCGGGCCATCCTGGCCGGCGTCCAGGAGATCGCGGGCGTGCTCAAGACGACCACCTGCATGGTGCTCGCAGACTGAGCCCAGCCCGGCCGCTTGTGGCTGAGGGACTGGACAACAGGGTGCCGGTAGCCGCAACATAGGCGGTCCATGAGCTTGGCCCGAACAGCCAGCCAGCTGCTCCTTACGTAGGCGAGCGCCCCCGGTGGGTGCTCGCGAGACCTCCTGCGTCAAGCCGACCCAGGAGGTCTTTCATTTCCCCCAATCGAGCGTCAAAGGCAAAGGAACCCAAAAACCCATGAAGCAGATGCCAAACCGAAAATACCGGGCCTTCCCATCTGTCGACCTGCCCGACCGCCGCTGGCCGGGAAGCGTCATCAGCGAGGCGCCCGCATGGTGCAGCGTCGACCTTCGGGACGGCAACCAGGCCCTCATCGACCCGATGGACGTACATCGCAAGCGCCGGTTCTTCGAAGTCCTCGTGAGGATGGGCTTCAAGGAGATCGAGGTGGGTTTTCCCTCCTCGTCTCAGCCCGACTTCGATTTCGTGCGAATGCTGATCGAAGAAGGCCTGATCCCCGACGACGTGACCATCCAGGTCCTCACCCAGTCAAGGGATGAGCTGATCGAGCGCACTTTCGAAAGTGTCATCGGCGCCCGCCGCGCGATCGTGCACCTCTACAACTCGACTTCCGAGCTGCAGCGTCGCGTGGTCTTCGGCCTCGATCGAGACGGCATCGTCGCCATCGCGGTCCGTGGCGCCGAGCTGATCAAGCGATTGGCATCAGACAACAGGTCGACGGATTTCGTCTTCGAATACTCGCCCGAGAGCTTCACCGGCACGGAGCTCGACTTTGCCAAGGAGATCTCCGAAGCGGTGATTGACGTCTGGCAGCCGACCCCTCAGCAAAAGATGATCCTCAATCTGCCGGCTACAGTCGAGATGAGCACGCCGAACATCTACGCCGACCAGATCGAATGGTGCGATCGCAACATCAAGAGGCGTGACAGCTTCGTCCTGAGCGTGCATCCGCACAACGACCGCGGGTCCGCCGTCGCGGCGACCGAGCTGGCGTTGATGGCCGGCGCCGAACGGGTCGAGGGCACCTTGTTCGGCAACGGCGAGCGCACGGGCAACGTCGATCTAATCACCCTCGCGCTGAACCTGTTCAGCCAGGGTGTGGAACCGGAGCTCGACATCACGAACATCGACGAGCTGCGCCGCGTCGTCGAAGCCTGCAACCAGCTGCCTGTCCACCCCCGTCATCCCTATGTCGGTGACCTCGTGTACACGGCTTTTTCCGGTTCGCACCAGGACGCCATCAAGAAGGGGATGGAGGCGCTTGCCGCATCCAAGAGTGAGCTCTGGGAGGTGCCGTACCTGCCGATCGATCCGCACGATGTCGGTCGCACCTACGAGGCGATCATCCGTGTCAACAGCCAATCCGGGAAAGGCGGGGTCGCCTACATCCTCAAGAACGACTACCACCTGGACTTGCCGAGGCGGCTGCAGATCGAGTTCATGAAGGTGATCCAGGGCATCACCGACGCGACAGGCAAGGAGATCACGCCAGAGGAAATCTGGCGAGCCTTCGAGATCACCTACCTGGCTCCGAAAGCCGCGCTCGAGCTTGTCGAGACCGACACCAGCGACCATGCCGGCACCGGCGCGGCCCGCACAAGGCTGCAGGCGGTGATTCGAACCAATGGAGCTCAGCGCACTGTCGTCGGTAACGGCAACGGCCCGATCGCAGCCCTCACCGACGCCCTTGCCCGAGAATGCGGCATCGCGCTGCAGGTTGTCGACTACGTCGAGCACGCCGTCGGGGCCGGCTCCGATGCCACAGCTGTCGCGTATATCGAGGCGGCCGGCGAGAAAGGCGCGGCCGTGTGGGGCGTGGGCCTGCACTCGAACATCCTCACCGCGTCACTGAGGGCTGTGGTGAGCGCAGCCAACCGTTTGCCGGCGCGTGCTGGAGCATCGTCCGAGGTTCTCGGATCCGCTGTTCACAAGGTTCAATGACCGAAGACGCCACAAGGAGAAAACCCGTGAGCACCGCCACAAGCCGCCACACCAATGTCGCACTGGAGCGAACCAGCGGGAACTTCGCGCTCATCGACACGCTGCGGAAGTGGGGGATCACCTTCTTCTCCGGTGTCAACGGCGGCGGCCTCATCCACGTCGCCAAGCACCTGGAGCCGTTCGCGGGCCTTGAGCAGTCCGGCGACGGGACGCCACGCATGCAGACGATGGGCGAGTACGTCGCCGGCTTCGTTCCCCTCGGGTACTACCTCGCCTCGGGCAAGGTAGCGGGCTGTCTCACCACAACTGGCGCCGCCACGAAGCTCGGCTCGAGCGGCATCACTGACGCCAAGCTGCACAACATCCCAGCGGTTTACGTGATCGCGCTCAACTCGACGCTCTCCATCGGCCTCTCGCCCCTGCAGGACGTTTCAGAGCACGGCATGAACGTGATTCCACAGCTTCGAGCGGAGCTTGGCGACGCATGCATAGTGGTCGAGGACATCTCCAAGCTGCAAGCGCAGCTCGAACAGGCGCAGGCGATCCTTGCGGAGTCGAAGCCGGTGGCGATCGCGTTCCACCCCGACATCCTTTCCCAGCAGGTGCAGGTGGACGTGCCGAAGGTCGAGCGGCAGCGAGGCTTCGACCAGGTCGATGCCGACCGCTTCGTCCACGAGCTTCCGGGCCTTGTTAAGGGACGTCGGGTGATCATCTATGTTGGCGCCGAGGCCGCAAGGTGCCCTGGCATCAAAAAGCTCACCACGGAGCTGTCAGAGCTGCTCCAAGCGCCGACTGTCTGGTCGGTGAACGGCGCCAACGCTGTCGCGCGCGACAACACCTACGGCTTCGGGTACATCTCGTTCGGCGGCAACGACGAGGCGATGAAGTTGTGGCGCAGCGTCAATGCCGACGACATCGTCATCAGCCTCGGATTCGACTCGGGCGAGTATTCGCTGAATCTTGGCGCTATTCCGGCCGGGCACGTCTGGCATTTCACCGCCTGGAATGAGCCTTACGGGCACAAGGACGGCGATTTCAGGCACCGGGTGAAGGGCGATTATCGAGTGGTCCGCGGCGACATCGAGCGCACGCTCCAAGAGGTGCTGCCCCGGCTCAAAGGCAAGGTGGGGGAGCGCACGAGGGTTGACTTGCCGCGAGACCTCAATACCCGAACGATCTCGCGCGACGTCAGGGACGGATGCGTCGACGCTTTCGCCTTCTATGGGGAGCTTTACAGGTCGTGGCGACCGCACAGCATCGGCTTCGACGACGTGTGCACCGCGTACAAGGACCGCCAATACGTGACGCAGCGGCCTCACGAGTCGATTCCGTTTCACACGGTCCACGACGGCTCGGCCATGGGCGGCGCTTTTGGGCTGGGAGTCGGCGCCAGGGCGGCCGACCCAAGCCTTCACACATTCGTCTTCTCAGGCGACGGGTGCTGGCGGCTCTTTGGCGGCGGCCTGGCCGAGGCGGCCAACATCGGCATGAACCTCTTCATCGTCAACAACGGCACTTACGCAATCGTCGACAAGGGCCTCGAGGTGGTGATCCCTGACGTGGACAAGGGCCGCTACCACGGGCGGCTTGCTCCGATCGACTTCGTGGCGGCTGCCAAGGCGCATGGGTGGGACGGCTTCCGGCTGCGGCCCGACCTCGGCAACCTGGATGAGATCCTTGACGCTTGCTACGCTGCGTCTGGCCGCTCGATAGTGGTCGATGTGCCGATCGACGCCGACCAGGTGATAGGCCTCAACCCAAGGCTGTACAACCTGACGACGGAGACGTACCTCTAAGGCGACTAGCTGACAGCGATATCCACAGCAGGCCGCATCGCGCTCAGCCGGTGAAGCACCTCGTGGACTGGGTGGGTCAGGAAGTTTTCCGGCATCTGGTCGGGAGTCGCGTCGCGTTCCGCCAAGGCGGGAAACGTGACCTGCTCGAGCATCGCCTGGAAGCGCGGCCCCCACTTGCGGGTTCCGAGGCGTGCGGTGGTGGAGCAGTTATCCACCATGTACGCGACTCCGCGCGCATGCATGTAGGGAAGCAGCGAGTCGACCGCCTCGATGATCGACTCGTTGGCGATCTCCGAGTATGGGTGGCCGTGCTCGACGAGGATGTCGACCTGCGCCATCATCGCGCCTGCAAATGTGCCGGCTGTGAAGCCGTCGATGTCGGTCTTGGTCTTGGCGCGACGGCTTCGCACGTGAGCGCCCGCCGCCCACATCGGGGACTTGTCGATGGTCGTCATCGGGTATTGACCGAAGCGATTCGCAGCCATGACGACGCTCTTGATCTCGTTGCCCGACATCACCTCGTCGTAGATCTCCGCCATCACGCTCTTGAACGATGAGTAGGTGGCATCGTATGCGCGCCGGAAGTCGCGGCGCCCATCTGTGTCGAGGTGCTCGTCGAGAGCGACCAGCCCGTACCGGGAGATCGTCTCCCGGATCGGCCCCGTCAGCGACTCGCACGCCCGATTGAAGGCATCCTCCGGCTTCGCTCCCTCCTCCAGGTAGCGCTGATACAGCGCCTCGACGATGCCATGCACGGCGCCGAGCAGAATGCTTCGCTCGCCGAACAGGTCGGAGACGACTTCCGATTTCAACGTCGTCTTGAACGTGTAAGGCGCGCCGAGAGCCACCGACCAGCCCAGGGCGATGTCTGTCGCGCGCCCGTCGAGGTCCTGCTCGACGGCGAAGCTGGTGTTGATGCCGGCCCCGTTTACCTCGCGCCCTTGCTCATAAAGCCTGCGCACCGATGGGCCCATTCCTTTCGGGCACACGGCGATGACGTTCACGTTCGCTGGAAAGCGTTCTCCTGTCGTCTCGAGGTAACCGAGGAGAAAGCCGTGCGAGAGGCCCAGGGTCGCGCCAGGCCGGAGCGCCTCGAACACTTTCTTGTAGAGCTGCGCCTGGGCGGCGTCGGAGATGAGAAGGATCACGAGGTCCGACTTGCCGATGACCTCGAACATCTCGCCCAGGGTTCCGTCGGCTTCGGAGAAGCCTGCGGACCTTGCCTCGGCCATCGACTCAGACCCTTTGCGAAGGCCCACCGCGACCGTGACTTCAGTGCCGGCAAGCGATTCCTTCAGGTTTTGGGCCTGAGCGGGCCCTTGCGAGCCCCACCCGATAACCCCGATCTGTGAAATTCCGGCCAGGGCCTTCGGGAGAAGAGGAAACAGGTTTCGCCCACCGCGGAGGAAGCTCTCCTCAACGCCATCGAGCTCGATCCTCTCGACGGGAAAGACCCTGGACTCGAAGAGATTTGGCAGGCGCTTGGTGGGCATGAGCGGAAAGTCTCGACTATTCGCCGGCTGCGGGGTAGGTGCCGAACAACTTGAGCTCGGTCGCCTCTTTGGCGAGCGCCTCCAAAGCTTCATTAGCGGCCTTCGGGTCGTTGACCTCGAAATCCACGTAGAACCTGTACTGCCAGGGCCGGTCCGGCATGGGCCGCGAGTCAAGGCGTGTCAGGTTGATGCCCCGCTCGGAGAGCGACTGCAGGGCAGAGACGAGGCTGCCTGGCTTGTGCGATCCGATGAAGGCTAAAGAGGCCTTGGTGAGGCCGGCGGCGCCAGGTCGCGCGGCGTTCCCACGATCGATGATCAGGAAGCGTGTCTGGTTGGAGTCGTCATCCTGGATGCCTTCGGCCAGGATCTTCAAACCGTAACGGCGGGCCGCTGCCGCGCTTGCGATCGCCGCGCTGCCGACAACCATGCCCTCGGCCACCGCCCGAGCCGCGCCGGCCGTGTCATGGAAGGTCACTGCCTGAATCTGGCGGGCCTCGAGAAAACGCCTGCACTGCAACAGCGCCTGCGGATGCGACAGGGCACGGACGACGGGCTCGCCGCGACCGAGGAGGCAATGTCGCACAGGGTGAATCACCTCGCCGCTGATGCGCAGCCCCGAGCGCTCCCAAAGCAGGTCGTTCACCTCCTGCACGATGCCGCCGAGCGAGTTCTCCACTGGCAACACGGCAGCATCCACCTCGCGCCCGGCAACGGCATCAAAAGCCCGAGAAAAAGTTGGGTACCCGATCGTCGTCGCTGAGGGCAGGATCGCCAGGGCCGCCTCTTCCGAGTACGCGCCAGGCTCGCCCTGATAAGCGACCCGACTCCAGGACGCCTGCGGGGATGTCATGGCGAAATGGTACCGATCACGTGTGAACAACCCTGTTCAAGCGTTATTTGATATACAGGCATGGAAATCGCAGACGCACCGCGGGACGAACCTGCTCCACCGGACGAGAAGGAGCCCGGCGAGCGACGAACGCGGCTGAGCGGCGCGTGGACCGCCATCGTGGTCGGCCTGATCGCCCTGGTCGTAATCCTCGTCTTCATCCTGCAGAACCAGCAGAGCGTCGAGGTTGCGTTCCTGATGTTTCACGGCCACCTGCCGCTGGCGGTGGCAATGCTGTTTGCCCTGATCCTGGGGGCGGTCGTCGTCTTCGCATTTGGAGCCGCCAGGATCTTCCAACTTCGAATGGTGGCTGGGCGCGCACGAAAAAAGGGACCAGGCACCACAACCCAGGCGGATTAGGTCGGCGTGCCTGCTGAGAAGAGCCGCCCGGCCGCCAAGGGCAGGTCGGCGAGCCCTGCCTCAAAGGCTGCTTCCAAGCCGAAGGAGGGCGAATCGAAGGCGGTTGCGGCCACAAAAGCCGATGACAAGGACGCCCAGCCCAAGGACATGCCTACTACCGCGCCAGTCGCCGAGGCCGGTCCCGTGGCTGTCCATGTGGACGGCGGCGCAGTCGCCGTGGTGGTGGCGCCCCCGGGCGCCGGCGGGCTCGACCGGCGCCTCTACGAGCTGATCAACGGCCTGCCGCACACGGCGACCAGCGATCGCTACGTCAGCGTGATGTCGGACCTGGGAGAGGGCCTTGGATGGGTGGCGGGAGGAATTGCTCTAGGCATCCTTGGCGGCAGCAAGGGCAGGCGCGCCGGGTTGGCCACCGCTTTCTCGTCCCTGGCCGCGACTTACATGGTGCAGGTCCGCATCAAGCCGCTGTTCCGCCGCGTGCGTCCGTTCGTCAACCGCGAGGCGCGCGTCGTTGGGATCCGGCCGCCGGATCACTCATTCCCGTCAGGCCACACCGCATCATCGTTCGCTGGCGCAACAGCCCTCGCTTTCTACTATCCAAAGGCGGCCCCGCTGCTTTACGGGCTGGCGACAGGGGTCGGCGCATCGAGGGTCCATCTCGGCGTGCACTTTCCGAGCGACGCCGCCGTCGGCGGTGTGATCGGGATCGGGATCGGTACCTTCGGCGCCTGGTTGTTCATGCGGCGGGGTGGACGCGCGGCCGTTCGACGTTCGTCGTAGCTGCAAACGCCCGATCTGAGATCCAGCGTATCGACACCACAAAGCAGAGCCACGCAGTTGCTATGAGCAGCCCGGCCAGGACATCAGTCGGCCAGTGGGCGCCCGTGTAGATCCTGCTGATCGCCCCGTCGAGCACTATTGCCACCAGCACCGCCCAACCGATGGGTATTGCCCATCGGGGCAGGTATCGATGGCCGAGGCAGATCATCAGCACGCTGGTCACCGTCACGATGAAGATCGTGTGCCCGCTCGGGAAGCTCGACGCGGAAGGCGCCTCGGTGACCTGGAGTACCAGCGGCGTGGTCGGCCGCGCGCGGATGATGAGGTGGCTTAGGACGACATACCAGGCGCCTGTCAGATAACCGGAGATGGCCACGATCCATGCGCGACGGTTCCAGATCAGCACCGCCACGAAGACGATTGCGTCGAGCACTGCGCCTTTCGCGTCGCCGATCCAGCTGAATGCAGGAAAGGCGAGGGCGAGCGGACCCCAGTTGGTCGACTGGATGTCGCGCTCGACTGTCACGTCAAGCGGGGGAATCGGATTCATGATGACGAACGCCGTGACGATGCCGGCGGCAATGGTTGCCGCGATCGCGACCGCGAGCAGAGGACGCCTGATCACGACGCCGGCTTGGCGCGCTCGGGAAACCATTTGAACTTGGGAGATGGCAGCCAGCGCTCGGGAAGCCACAGGACGAATGCCGACCAGCCGAGACCGAGCATCACCCCGCCCAGCACGTCACTGGGCCAGTGATCGCCGGCCCAAACTCTGGCCAGGCACGTAAGCACCATCACAAGGGCGGCGACGATCCAGAGGATCGGCCGGTAGGCCGGCTTGAGCCTGGGGGCTATAGACACGGCGATCATGAAGCTCATCCAGGTGAAGAACACCGCGTGCCCGCTGGGGTAGCTAAAGCCGGAAGCAGGCTGAACGATCTGCACTAGATCCACTGTTGGCCGCGGCCGCGAGATCGTGAGCTTGATGATGTTGTCCAGCAGGCTCGAGATGCTGCCGATCAACATCAGCCAGCCGGCGCGGCGTTCCAGGATGAACAGGTCAATGATCGCAACGACACCTAGCAGTACCTGCCAGTAGCCTGCACTGATGTTGATCAGGTGGAACACGTAGACGATCGGACCCCATGGGAACTGCTGCACGAACAGGGTTACCGGGCGGTCGATCGGAAGCCAGAAGCCGTTGATGACGAGGTAGGTTTGGATGGCAAAGAGGATGAGTACGACAAGGGCAGTGGGTCCGAGCCATCGCCTCGCTGTCGGCCCTGGTCGCCCGGCGATGACCTCCTTCGCAGCTTGCTTGGGCTCGGCGAGAGGAGCGGTGCCGTCCTTGGGCTGGGCGCTCATCGGCTGAGGATCACCTGCACCGCGCTCAGCTGTGCGGTGATGGTCGCAGGGGTGCGGCCAATCTTGCCGTTGTCAGCGTAAATCCACACCTTCGGCTTCGTCATCACTTCGAGCTTCTGGAACTTGAACACCTGACCAAGACCTCCTTCTTTGTGTTTGGAAAGCACGACTCGCGCGAGCACTCTCTTGGCGATGTCGGTCCGAGTTGCCCCCGCGTGCACCGACAGCTCCAGGTATGGATCCACCGGCGTCTTGTCGCTAACTGGCATCTGGGAGCCGATTGACGTCGTGTTGGTGAAAACAAGCGACATCGCTGTACCCGAACCACGGATGTCGCCAGTCAGCTCATAGGTGAACGGCTTTGCCTCGGCGATGTGCTTCACGTCCTCGGCAAATGCCCCAAACGCTCGGTCTTTGGCGGATTCGCCGGCGGTGATGAACTCGCCGAATAGCCCGATGGCCGCAGCCTCGAGAAAGATCTTTCCATTCACTCGGCCGAGGGTGATCGGATGCGGTCGCCCTTCCTTGACCACACGGATCGCCCCATCGACGTTTGTTGGCAGATGCAGCGACTTGGCGAAGTTGTTGAAGGTGCCCATCGAAAGAATTCCCATCGGGTGTTTGGTTTCGGCAAGCTTGCGCACCGCCCAGCCAATCGTGCCGTCGCCGCCGGCCACGATCACAGTCGCTTTCGGTGAGACGAGCTTCTCGATGTCCATCTTGGGGTCGAATTCCACGATCAGGCTCGTGTCGAAGGCCTTGCGGAGCTTCGCCTCGATCTGGGGCGTCATCGACCCCGCCTTGGAGCTCACGATGAGGAGGCTCGTCGCCCGCGTCGCGCCGGTTTTTGGCTTGGTCATGTCTTCTTACGTTCCAGAACGGGGTTGGACAGCAAGCGAATCGACAGCCCAAGCGATGTCCATCCCAATCCCAGGAACAGGCCTCCAAGGATATCGCTGGGCCAGTGCTCGCCGATGAAGATGCGGCCGATGGAGACAGCCAACAACACGAGCAGTGCAACTACCCACGCGCCCACCACGATGGCTCTTGGCAGCCTCCCGGCCACCACACAGAGAATGAGGAGAATCAGGAACCAGCAGAAAAAGGCGACGTGGCCGCTCGGGTAGCTCGAGCTCCCGGTATGCCGGATGACGTGGACGAGCTCGGCCGGCGGACGCGGCCTGTCGATGAGCATCGCAGTGATCGTGTAGATCCCCCCGCTCAGCGCACCGAAAACCATCAGCGGGACTGCTCTCCAGTTGACCGCCGCCACGAGAGCAATGCCGGCCACTCCGAGCACCTGCTGGCGCATGCCCTCGACCCAGTCGAAGGCGGTGAAGACCTGGACCAGCGGTCCCCAGCTCAGGGACTGGATGAAGCGCTCGATCGGCACGTCGAAAGGGAGGTAGGGCCGGTTGAGCGCAGCCAGGGTGTCGGCGGCATATAGCGCCAGGCTCACGAGGCCGAGCACGAGCAGCGGCCATCGAATCGGCGAGGTCTTCGCCTTCCGATGCGGGATCGAAGTGACGGCTGCGATCAACCGTTGCTGCCGAGGAGCCGGATCCAGCGCGCGCACGCGAACGAATGAAGGCCGAGCGCGATGAAGCCGAGCGCGATGACTCCCACCAGCAGGTGGCCGTACGGCTGGGACAGAAGGAACAGAAACGCCCCGCCGAATCCCTTCACCTTGGCTGGGTCGTGGTTCATTCCCGCCTGGATGAGAAACCAGCCGATCACAAGGAAGGTGACGCCACGGGCAGCCATCCCAAAACGGCCGAGCCCGATCGCGAGCTCCCTCTCTGACTGGGTCATCTCGCCGGCCTTAAGGTCACGAGCGAACGTGGCCCGGTAAGCCTCGACGAATTGGCCGATGCCGACCCCAATCGCGATAAGGCCGAGTATCTCGGTGATGAATCCGCCGGCGGGATTCGCCAGAAGAGTGCTCACCGTTGTCTGGGTGCTGTCGTGGGAGGATGCGCCTTGCCCAGCAAGTATCGTCAATGCGAAAAAGGCGATTGCCAGATAGGAGAGGGCGCTGCTGACGAATCCGACTCTCGCCATGATGCCCTTGGCGTCCCGGCCCCGGTGCAGGGGGTCGTAGATCGCCCGCACGAAGCCCCAAATGGAATAGGCCACAAGGCCGATGATGGTGACGATCAACACAAACTTTCCCAAGGGGTTGCCGATCAACCAGACCAGGCTTCCTGACAGGTCGGTGGCCTTGCCTCCTGGCGTGGCGAGCGCAATCCGCAGCGCGAGAAAGCCCATCACCGCGTAAAGCACTCCTCGCACCACATAGCCGAGGCGCTCGAGCAGCTCGAGCTGGGGGTTGGCCGCCGCCTGCTTGACCTCGCCGGCCCCTTCTTGAACTGTCGACACTGTTTGACCTCCTGGCTGCCCCATCGAATTGATCTGATCTCGAGGACGCTGGGCAGTACTGGCGCCGCCAGATCCTCGAAGTGAGAACGGGCGAGCGGGGCGATGTCACCGGCCCTCGAACCTCTGGATATTCGCCGGGTGACCGGAAACAACCGCCATAACATCGGTGTCGCCCTTTCGACCCGAATGGCGTAGGCCCTTAATGTGGTCTCGGTGGGGGCCCTCGAGGACTGGTTTCTGACGGCTTCCGAGCGCGGCAATGCCTTCACCGGGATCGATGAACGTCACCCAGGGGTAGCCTGGACGGCCGGCAACACGGTCGAAACGCTGGTCCACGGTGCGACCTACTTTCGCCGATTGCTGGAAGCAATCAACGAGTTGGGCGCCGGCGACAGGCTCTTCTTCACCGACTGGCGCAGCGATCCCGACGAACGCCTCGGAGACGGCCCCGAGACGGAGGTCGGACGTGTCCTCTCGGCGGCGGCTCGGCGGGGAGTCAGCGTCAAGGGCCTGCTCTGGCGTTCGCATGCCGACCGTCTTGGATTCAGCGCCAAGGAGAACCGGCACCTCGGCGTAGTTGTGAACGGCGCTGGAGGCGAGGTGCTGCTCGATCAGCGAGTACGACTCGGCGGTTCCCATCACCAAAAGCTGGTTGTCATCCGCCATGGCGAGAGACCAGCCGCGGACGTTGCTTTTATTGGCGGCATCGACCTCTGCCACAGCCGTAATGACGATGTTCATCACCTCGGCGACTTCCAGCGCCAGTCGATGGCACCCGTCTATGGACAGACGCCGCCCTGGCACGACGTGCAGGTCGCAATCGCAGGGCCGGCGGTCGGCGACCTTGAATTTACGTTCCGTGAGCGGTGGGCGGATCCAAGCCCGCTCAGCCGGGATCCGATCGGAATCCTGCATGACCTCCTGCGCCATACGGATCGCAGGGCCAGCACCCTGCCGGCTATGGTTCCTGACCCGCCTGACAACGGAGGCCACTCAGTTCAGGTGCTGCGTACTTACGGCCGGCGGCCGTGGGGCTATCCATTCGCTCCCAATGGCGAACGCAGCATCGCCCGGGCGTACAAGAAAGCTCTCCGGCGTGCCCGGCGGCTCATCTACATCGAAGACCAGTTCCTATGGTCCGCGGAGGTCATGAAACCCTTCGTCGACGCACTGGTCTCCAATCCTGGGTTGAGTCTGATCGCGGTCGTTCCGCGGTACTTCGATCAGGCGGGTGCGCTCACGTTGCCGCCGAACCAGGTGGGCAGGGAACAGGCCGCGCACGCTTTGTTCGAGGCCGGAGGGGACCGTGTCTCCATCTTCGACGTCGAGAACCTGTCGGGAGTTCCCGTTTACGTCCACGCCAAGGTCTGCATCATCGATGACGTGTGGACCTCGGTCGGGTCCGACAACTTCAACCGGAGATCCTGGAGCCACGACTCCGAGATCGCGTGTGCGGTGATGGACGAAGAGCGGGATTCGAGGACGCCCACCGATCCCGCAGGGCTCGGAGACGGCGCACGCAAATATGCGCGGGATCTGCGACTGCAGCTCTGGCGCGAGCACCTCGGCCGCGCCGAAGGGGATGAGGCAGACCTGCTCGATCCTGACGAGGCGGTGGCAGTTTTCCGTCAGACGGCGGAGGCCCTGGAACGCTGGCATTCCGGCGGCCGGCGCGGCGGGCGTCCCTCGGGCCGCGTGAGGCCGCATCCCCGAATCAGCCCGTCACGCAGGACAACACTGTGGGCTCTGCCGATCTATCGAAATGTCTACGACCCTGATGGCCGGCCGGCAGCGATGGGCAAAATCGGCGAATGGTAGCCGGCCTCAGCGCTCTATCGCTATCTCGTCTCCCAGAACGAGGCCGCTTGCCGTTATCTCGTAGCGATGCGCGACCGGCTCGTGAATGGCCGCCCTGGTCTTGAGCACAGTGATCGCGCGAGCCAGACGCGATCCATCCGGGACGTACTGAAGCAGGACCACGTTGTCGGCGAGATGCGACACCCCCTGCTCTGAGATCTTCCGAAGCTGGAACAGCTCTGGGACCTCCACGATCATCATCAGGCTGATCCCGCGGCGCGCGCAGCGCTGGACGAGCGAGTACATCCACTCACGGAATCGCAGTGGGTCGCCGGCCGTGACCATCAGGTCGACGAGGCTGTCGATGACAACCCGCTTCGATCCTGTCTTCTCGATCAGGTCGAGGAGCTGATACACCCACTGGTCGATGTACATGTCGACCACGCTGCGGCTGAGGACGTGTACACCCTCGTCTTCGATCGACCAGCCGAACCCCTTGACTATCCGGGCGAGCTGGTTCTCCGTCTCCTGGAAGGTCGCATGGATGCCTGGTTGCCCTGTCCGCGCGCCCTGGAATATGAAATGCAGGCCCATGAGGGTTTTGCCGACGCCAGACGGTCCGCAGATCAAAGTTGAGGAGCCTTCCCAGTAGCCATCGCCAAGCATCTTGTCCAGCGCCGGCACCCCGGTCGCCGCCCGAGAGGTGCTCAATTCATACGACGAAAAGTCCTGATCGTCTGCAAGGCGCGGGAACACGTCAAGGCCGGCAGTTGAGATGCGGTAAGCGTGCTCGCCTGACAGGAACCCGCTGCCCCTGAGCTTGAGCACCTGCAGGACTCGCAGCTCGCGCCCATCGCGGCGCTGGATGTCCAGCGAGATGACCCCGTCCGCGGCGGCGAATTCGG
>Ga0307282_10000391_pt1 | contig 13770 bp, 14 predicted proteins | sample ER_DNA_121_FD_194475 | JGI IMG/M metagenome (GOLD analysis project Ga0307282, IMG submission 194475) | Bulk soil microbial communities from the East River watershed near Crested Butte, Colorado, United States - ER_DNA_121 | ecosystem: Environmental > Terrestrial > Soil > Floodplain | place...
CCGCGGTGGGAAGACCGTGCGCCGTGGAACGCCACCCAACGCGGGCGGCGCGATCGACACGAGCGGACGGCCGCGACCTTAGCGCAAATCACATTCGTGCGCGACGCACATGCTCCTCGCATGGCAGGAGCGTCCATGAGTGCACGACCCCGACTCGGCTGCCTAGACTCCCGTCCGTGAGCACGAAACGTGAGCGGCGCTGACGCCCGATGCTGGGCGCCGCGAGCGTCATCCTCAATGACGACGGTCGCATCCTTCTCGTGAAGCATGGCTACGGCGAGCGCAACTGGGAGCTTCCCGGCGGCCGCGGGGAGGCACGTGAGTCCGCTGAGGAGACGGCGCGGCGCGAGGCCCGCGAAGAGGTCGGACTCGAGCTCCAGATCGACCATCTGACCGGCGTGTACTGGGAGCCAGAGATAGACGCCCATCACTTCGTGTTTCGCGCGCATTCGGACGGCGAGGCGCGGGTTCACGACCGCACCGAAATCACCGAGGTCGGCTGGTTCGATCCGAGCGACCTCCCGCGACCTGTAAGCGACTTCACCGAGCGCCGAATCGCTGACGCAATCAGCGGGGTAGCCGCACGCGTGCACACGATCGGACCGCGCGTTTGGCGGCGATAAGCGCGTCGCCCCGGCCTGCGACCGCGGGGGACATCTGCGTCTTGCTCGCCCCGTCGCGCCCGGCCTCGGCCACCGGCGCGGCGTTTATCGATCGACTCCAGGCCGACCTCGGCGGCGAGCGGGTCGAGCCGCTCCACGTGACGGTCGACCGCGTCGCCACCGATGACGCGGCCGCGCTGATCCGAAGTGTCCATGACGCAGCTGGGCGGTTGCGTCCCGCACCCATCCGGGTCGATCGGCTGTATTTCCTGCCGTCGCAGTCCCGCGGTCCCGAGATCGTGAAGCTCGAGGTCGGATCCGACCCGATTCTCGACGAGGACACGAACGAGCTTCTTGCGGCGCTTCGCCGGTGCGGTCTTCCGTCGCTGTATCCGAGCGACCGGGTAAAGCCGACCATCACGACGCTCCAGCGCGTGACGCGCAGCGATGCGATCGAGGCGGACGTGGCCGGACTTCCATTCGAGCTCTTCGTCGCCGACCAGGTCATCGTCTCGCGCATCGCCGGTCTCGCGCGCTACGAGATCCTCGATACCGCGACCATCCCAACGAGCGGCTAGCCTCTCGGCGATGCCGATCGCGATCTTCGATATGGATGGCGTGCTGTACCGCGGCGCGCAGGTCATGCCGTACGCGCGCGAGGCGCTCGATCGTCTACGGCGCGCGAAGTGGGACGTCTTCTTCGCAACAAACAACTCGACGGCGACGCGGCTCGACTACCTGCGCCTCCTGCGGCAGCTCGGCCTCGGCGGAGACCTCGAACACATCGTGACGAGCGGCTACGCGACCGCGCATTACTTGGAGCGTCGCAGTCCAAAGCCGAAGGACGTCCTCGTCATCGGCGCCGACGGCCTGCGGCAGGAGATCCGTGCGGTCGGGATCGCCGTGCGCGATGCGGACGCGCTTCCGGGCTTTCACCCGCCGGCCGAGGCGGCCGCCGACGGCGTCGACCCGGGCGCGATGCGGCGTTACCTGGTCTCGCTCGATCTGCCGCCGGTGGCCGACACCGTTGTCGTCGGACTCGATCTTCATCTCACCTACGCGAAGATCGCGGAGGCACAGCGCGCCATCCTCGCCGGCGCCGATTTCATCTGCTCGAATCGTGATCGGGCGTATCCGGTCGAGGGCCGGCTCCTGCCGGGCGCGGGGACGATCGTCGCGGCGATCGAGGTCGCGACGGGCGCGAAGGCGGTCTGCATCGGCAAGCCGGAGCCGTTCTTGTTCGAGGAGGCGATCCGGAGGGCGGGGAAGCCGGACCGAGTCGTGGTCGTCGGAGACTCGACCGATTACGACGTGGTCGCGGCGCATCGGGTCGGCGCGACCGGCGTGCTCATCACGACGGGTCTGACCGAGAACGACGCGCTTAAGAAAGCCTCAGGCGACGCGGTCCCGGACCGTGTGATCGGTTCACTCGAGGAGCTGTTCGCGCTCCCCGAGTTCGCCGAAAGCTAGAAGTCGAAGCCGGGAAGCTCCCATGACACGCCGATCGGCCCGTCCCACACGGTCGTGCTCTCGACATCATCCGTCCAGGCCGTGCCGCGCTGGCCGGTTTCGCTTCGAGCCCAGCCCGTGCCGGCGGCGGCGCAGAGCGATGCGGCCACGATCGACGCGACGAGGATCGTCTTCAACTTTCGCATTGGTATTCCCCTCCCGTTAGCTCGCGACCTTTACGGCCTCGAGCGCCTGCTGGTACATGTGCTCGTGCTGGTGCGTGTGCATCGTCTCCTTGGCGCGCGCCATACGGCGACGCTCCTCGATGCAAACCTGGATGAACGCCTCGACGACGACGGGGTTGAACTGGGTCCCGGCGTTCGCGCGAAGCTCGCGGAGAGCGTGCTTGGGCCGGAACGCGACGCGGTACGGCCGCGCGCTCGTCATCGCGTCGTATGCGTCGGCGACCGAGATGATCTGCGCGGCGAGTGGGATCTCGCTGCCCTTGAGGCCGTGCGGGTAGCCCGTGCCGTCGAAGTTCTCGTGGTGCGCGAGGACGAGCGGGCGGATCCGTTCGAGCATCGGCACGTTTCCGAGGAGGCTCGCGCCGATCGTCGGGTGGGCACGCATCTCGACCCACTCTTCATCGGTGAGCTCGGCGGGCTTCGAGAGGAGCGCCTCAGGAACCCCGATCTTGCCCACGTCGTGGAAGAGCGCGCCCAGCTTGATCGCCGCGATCTCCTCGGTGCCCAGGCCGAGCTTGCGGCCGACCTCGACCGAGTAGTGCATCGTCGTCGCTGCGTGGCCGGAGAGGTGCGACTCCTTCGCCTCGAGAGCGCCGATGAGCGCGCCGATCACGGAGACATGCGACTGCTCGAGCCGATCGTTCGTCTGACGCAGGAGCTCGTTGACCGTGCTCAGCTCCTCGTTCCGCTGACGCACCTCGGTCGACTTCGCCATATACAGGCGGAAGGAGAACCAGGCCACGCCGAGCGGGACCGTGAAGACGAAGACGCCGAAGAGTCCGATCGCCTGGTACGCGAGAGCGAGCGCCGCGCCCTGCACGGCGGTCGCGCCGAAGTTCACCGGCATCCAGCTGTAGTTGGTGCGCCAGACGGCGACGACGTTTTGCGCCTCCGACATCGCGATCGCGACGGCGGTGAGCGATGTGTTCACGATGAAGTACGCCGCGGCCGAGAGTCCGACCGACATGAGGGTCGGTGCGATCGCGCCGGGGGGCGTCATGCCGCCCGTGAGGCGGTATAGCTCGCCGGCGGCGAACGCCGAGAGCGCGAACGAACCGAAGTTGAAGGCGACCTTGCGGAGCGGCTTGCGACGCGGGGTCACCGAGTTCACGAGGGCCTGCGCGAGGCTGATCCATACTGCCGCGCCGGTGCCGTAGAGCACGTATGCGGCGATCACCGCGGCGAAGGAGACCGAGATCGCGCTCGAGCGGAAGAGGAACACCGGAATGCGCTGCGCGAGACACGCGAGGCCGACGAGGACCGCGAGCATGATCGGATCGAGCAGGTCCAACCGCATCGTGGTCGTTGCGGCAACGAGTGCGATGAAGCCCGCGAAAGTTATGGAGACAACGTAGAGATCGATCCGGCCTTTCATCAACGCAGCTCCCACGTCACGCTGTCCCACGTCACTCCGTCCCACGTCACGCCCTCCCATGACACGGCCTCCCATGCCACGCCTTCCCAACTCACGGACTCCCAGGAAATGCCTTCCCAGGAGATCCCGTCCCAGGTGATGCCAGGACCGAACACGTTGCCGCTCTTCGCGAGAACCCGCAGCAGGACGAGCGACGGCACCAGACCGGCGTTCACCCTCAGGGGCCTAACTGTCAGCGCGTCGTCGACGTCAAGGCCCGGTGTCCGCGTGCCAACGATGTGACGCCCGCTCGCGATCAGCGCGCCCTTGACCTGCGTCGCCGAGTACGACCGGTGCGCTTCGAGGATGTCCGCTGCGGCGCCGGCGACCATCGCCGTTGACGCCGAAGTCCCGGTCAGGCGCGCGTAGGGGCCGGTCGGAAGATTTTTCGCGACGTCGCGGTCAAGCGCCGTACCCGGAACACGCAGCGAGACGATGTGCTCGCCCGGGGCGAGAACATCGGGCTTAGCGAACCCGTCGCGCGTGGGGCCGCGACTGCTGAAGATCGATTCGCGGTCGTCGTTCGTCGCGAGAGTTCCCTGATCGGCGAACGAGCCGACGGTGACGACGAACGGGTCCGCACCCGGCATCGCGACCGTCCCCGACGCCGGGCCGTCGTTCCCTGCCGCGGAGACGACGGTGATGCCCGCGAACCACGCCGATTCGACGACTCCCGCAAGCAGCGAGCGGTGATAGCTCGACTTCTGCGGCGCTCCGAAGGAAAGGTTCAGCACTTTGATGCGCATCGTCGTTCGGTTCTGGAGCAGCCAATCGAACGCTGCGAGGACCGCGTGCATGGTTCCGTTCCCGTTCTGATCGAGCACGCGCAGCGAGACAAGCTTGGCGTCCGGTGCGACGCCTTTGAAGGTCCGGCCATGCGCGGCGATGAGGCCGGCGATGAAGGTCCCATGTCCCGACGGGTCCTGAAGCGTCGAGCCGTCGTTGACGAAGTCCACGCGCGCGACGACCGAGCCCTCGAGGTCGGGGTGCTCGGCGACGCCTGTGTCCATGAGGGCGACCGTGACGCCCCGGCCGGTCGCGCCATCCCACGCCAGGTTGGCGTCGACGACCTCGACGCCGGGGCTCGGCTGCCCGTTCTGCCTCTCGAAGTGCTCGTCCCTGCCTGCGGCGGTCACCGCCGCGTCGGTCGCGAGGTAGGAGACGCGCCAGTCGCTCGAAAGGGAACGCAGCGCCTCAGAGGAGATGCGGGCAGTGACGATGTCGAGTTTGTCGAGCGCCGCGACATCGGTCGCTCCTGCTGCCGTCGCCTTTGCGGCTACAGCGCCCGCGGTCCCGTGCGCGACCTGGACGAGCGCGTAGTCGCCCGCACTGAGGTCGGGATCCCGGGGAGCGGTCCAGCTCGTCCCCGGAAGCGCCGTGATGACAAGTGCCAGCGCAAAGAAGGCCGCCAGAAGGCGCCTCGCGGTATCACCCATCTGCCCCTGCATTCCCCCGTTACTCCCAGCCCGATTAGTACCTGCCCACCCAGGGGACGGTCATCCCCTGTGCGGGTGATGTTCCTCGCAGCAAGCAAGCGCGCAATGGCCTGGGAGGCAATCGAGCCACGGTCGACACGGAGGCGACACGTCCGTCGCGGGTTCTCCATCACATGCATGAATGCCCCACCGCCGCGCGTGCGCCCGTCTAGTGCAGGTGCATTAGCCGGCGCGTCGGATGCGCTGGTAGAGCTCGCGCGTCGCGGCCTCGGGCTCCGCGCCGAGGTCGCGGTGGAGCATCGCCTCGAGCGCCTGGTAGTGACGGACGGCGAGCGCGTGATCGCCGGACTCGTGGTGCGCGCGCATCAGGAGGCGATGCGCCTCCTCGTCGTATGGCTCCAGCTCCAGCAGCTTCTCGAGCGGCCGGACCGCGGCCTTCGGCTCCTTCCACTCGAGCTCGAGTGTCGCGAGCTCCTTCGCCGCCGCGACGAGCTGACGGTCCGTCTCTTCACGCTGCCGATCGATCCACGGCGCCGTCAGATCAGCGAGAAATTCTCCGCGATGCACCGCCACCGCAGCGCGCAGGTACTGGATCGCCTCACGCGATCGTCCAGCTTCCTGCGCCTCGCGACCGCGGCGTAGCGAACGCCGGAACACCTCGAGGTCCACGTGGATCGAGATCGGAAGGGCCAGTCGATATCCCGTATCGGCTCGCACGACGCTCGTGGCCTCCGACGCGCCCGCCGAGGCGAGCGCCTTTCGAAGAGCGTGCAGCGTGAAGTGAAAGTTGGAGAGCGCCGACGCCGGATCCGTCTCTGGCCAAAGCTGGGCGACGAGCTCGTCTCGAGAGACCGCGCGCTGCCGATCGAGCAGCAGCAAGGCGAAGAGCTCCTTCGCCTTGTTCGTGCGCCATCCGCGGTCGCTGATCCGCGTACCGCCCGCGCGGAGCTCGAACGGACCGAGAACGAACGCCTGGATGCTGTCGGCGACCGATGAGGAGATCGCGTGCGCCGGCGTCGGTGCGGCCGGCTGCAAGAGCGTCGCGAGGATGCGCATGTCGTCGGAGTTCAGCTCGAGATCGCCGAGCCGCTGGCGCAGAGCGTCGGCGAGAGCCGGACGCAACAGCAGGAAGTCCCGATAGCGCTCCGCAGCGACGGCGCGAAGCGCGCCTCTTGTCGTCGCGGGGTCGTCCTCGATCGGCACCGACAAGAGCGTCGCTTTCGCTTCGAAATATCGCGCTCGGATCGCGTGCGCCGATACGCGCGCCTCGCGGTAGGCGCGAAGCGCTCCTTCGCGATCGCCCTGAGCTTCGGCGACCGCCCCGCGCGCGATCGCCGCGCGGATCGCGGGGACCGGACCCGGAGACGATCCGGCGAGAGCCTCGGCCGCCCGCAACGCGTCGTGTGCCGAGTCGGCATCGCCCCGCAACGCCCGCAGCTCCGCGGCCGTCGCGTGGAGCTCCGCGATCACGTGGTCGTCGCCCTGCTCGCGGCAGAGCTCGACTCCCGCGCGGTAGACCTCTTCGACCGCGCCGCGCTCGCCCATGAGCGCGTGGACCGTCATCAGCGTCGAGCACATCGCCGCCTGTGCGAGACGAAGATCATTCGCGCTCGCGATCTCGAGCGTCTGGCGGAGCGTGTCCAGGGCCTCCGCCGTGTCGCCTCGACGCGTGCGCACGTCGACGAGTCCCCCCTCTGCCCAACACAGCGCGATCACGTCGGCGCTCTTCTGCTGGAGCGCGAGGGCTCTCAAATAAGTGCGCTGCGCCGCGTCGAGCTCGCCGAGAAGGTGGTGCAGCTGAGCGAGAGCGAGCGCTTCGGCGAGCTCGCCGGAACGATCCGTGAGAAGCGCGAACATCGCCTCGGCCTTGAGGTGCGCGCGCGCCGCCTCCTCGATCTCGCCGAGATCGGTGTGTGATCCGCCGATCACGTGCCAGAGCCAGGCGCCCTGCGACGACGCGCCGTCGCCGACCAGTCCGAGCGCCTCGCGCGCCTGCTCCAAGGCCTCGCGCGGGCGGCGAAGATAGCGGAGCGCCTGCGCTGACCAGGTGAGCGCGCGCGCGAGCCCCTCGGTGTCGCGCGCGCGCCGCAGCTCTCCCGCCGCGTCGCGATAGTTCGCGAGTGCGCGCTCGTAGTCGCCGCGCACGCGGTGCAGAAGTCCGCGCAAAAGGATGACCCAGGGCAGCCGCCGTTCGGCACCCGGCGGGAATCCATCGAGCCAGCGCTGGAGAGTCGCGACCTCGCTGCTCTGAAGTGCGCGCTCTCCGTTGTCGCGCACGAGTTGCGCCGCGCGTCGATGATCTCCGGCTTGCTGGAAGTGATGGATCGCGCGGTCGACATCGCCGCGTGCCGCGGCGCGTTCGGCGTGCCCGCGATGGAGCTCGACGATCTCGGCGGCGGGAAGGAGCTCTCGCGCCCGGGAGCGGAGGAACTCGGCGAAGAGTGGCTGGAATCGGTGGCCGCCCTCCGTACCCTCGCGCATCACCAGGCCCGCTTGCTCGAGCGAGGCGAGAAGCTCGCGCGGCGCGCCGCCGGCCTTCACCGCCTCGTCGTCGTCGATGCGCTCGAGGAGCGACCAGCGGAGGATCGTGTTCTGATCCCGGCGCGTCCCGCGACGGAGGACCTCGCTGTTGAAGTAGGCGTAGAGCTCGGCTCCGCCGCCCTGAAACTCGCCGAGCTGCTGCCAACCGCGCTCGGTCACGAACGCAGCCGCGAGCCGCAGTCCGGCGGGCCAGCCGCCGGTGCGGGAGTACATCGCGTCGATGGCCTGCTCGGGGAGCTCGAGACCGAACTCGCCGCGGAGGAGCTCCACGGTCTCGGCGCGGGTGAACGCGAGCTCCGCGGCCGAGATGTCGAGGACGGATCCCGTCAGGCGCCACCGAGAGAGGCCGCCGAGTTGCGGCGTCCGCCGCGTCGCGAGCACGAGATGGGCATTCTCCGGGAGCAGATCGACGAGCTCGTTTCCGAACGCGGCGAGGGGAGCGCCGCCGTGAACGCTCGGGTGGTCGTCGATGAAGAAGGTGAGCTCGCCCAGAGGGGCGAGCTCATCCGCGAGGGCCTGCGCGAGCTGCCCGAGACGACGCTCGAGGCGGCGCCCGCGATCCAGAGAGGACACAAGGTGCTCCCCGAATTCCGCCGTGTCGCGCTGCAGCGCACCGACGAGATCGGCGAACAGCACGAGTGGATCTTCGTCGCCCCGCTGCAACGTTAGCCACGCGGTGCGGCGTCCGGACGCGCGCAGCAGGTCGGCGTGCTGCGCGAGAACGGTCGTCTTCCCGTAACCGGCCGCGGCGTGCACGAGCGTGAGCCGATGACGCTCCGCGCCTTCCAAACGATCGAGTAGCCGCTGCCGCCTGAGGAGCGGAAGCGGCAACGATGGAGGCGTGTAGCGGGTGCGATCGGGCTCGCGCTGCGTGACGGTCAAGGCGTCGCTAAGGATGCACTCCGACCACACGCAAGAGGGTGGCGGTCCCGTAGCCAAGGATGAAACAGCCGGGGATCGTGAGTACCCACGCGGTCACGATCCTGCCGGCGATGCCCCAGCGGACCGCCGAAAGGCGCCGCGTCGAGCCGACGCCGAGGATCGCACCAGAGATCGCGTGCGTCGTCGATATAGGAATGCCGAACCGGGTCGCTATCTCGATGACCGTGGCCGCGGCCGTCTCTGCCGCGAAACCGTTCACCGGCTTCAGCGCGGTGATGCGCATACCCATGGTGCGGATGATCCGCCAACCGCCCGTGGCGGTACCGAGGCCGATCGCGAGGGCGCAGACGACCTTGACCCACGTGTCGATCACAAAGGGACCGGTACTTCCGTGGAAGGCGTAAAGCGCGAGGGCGATGATGCCCATCGTCTTCTGGCCGTCGTTACCACCGTGGCTGAACGCCATGTATGCGCTCGAGAGGATCTGGGCTCGGCCGAAGAAGCGGTTCACGAAGCGATAGCTGACGTTCCGAAGACCCCAATACAAAGCGAGCATCAGCGCGTACCCGAAGATGAACGCGACCACCGGCGAATACACGATGCCGAAGGTCGTCACCTGGAGACCCGGAAGGATGATGACGTTCAGTCCGTGCACGGAGAGCGCCGCACCGATCACGCTGAAGATGAGCGCGTGGCTTGAAGAGGTAGGCAACGCCGCAACGAAGGTGATGAGGTCCCAGATGATCGCGCCGATGAGCGCCGCGACGACGAGGTCTTGGGTCACGACACTTTTGTCGACGATGCCGCTGCCCACCGTCTTCGCGACTGCCTCACCCGAGAGTGCGCCCACGAGGTTCAGGACCCCGGCCATGAGGATGGCTTGCAGTGGCGTGAGCACGCGTGTGGCGACGACCGTTGCGATGGCGTTGGCCGCGTCGTGGAAGCCGTTGACGAATTCGAACGCGATCCCCAGAGCGATGACGAGTGCGAGGAGGACGGTCGCGTTATCCAACTAGCTGTGCTTCACCATGATCGTCTCGACGATGTTCGCAACATCCTCGCAGCGGTCGATGGCGACCTCGACCAATGAGTAGATGTCTTTCCATTTGACGATCTCGATGGCGTCGTCGGATCCCGCGAAGAGCTCGGCGACCGCCTCGCGCCAGATCTGATCGCCCTCGTTCTCGAGCGTGTGGATCTTGATCCAGTGCGGCTCGAGGTTCTTCAGACCTTCGAGGTTCTTGAGCATGGAGAGCATCTCGCTCGCGGATGCGATGAGGACCTTCGCCTGACGCACCGCCGGCGGACGGATGCTCTTCACCTTGAACAGCTGCACGAGCTCGGACACGTCGTAGCAGACGTCGGTGACGTCGTCGATCTTGCTGGCGAGGCCGACGATGTCCTCCCGGTCGAGCGGCGTAACAAATGTCTCGTTTAAGTGCCGAACGATCTCGTGGTTGAGCTTGTCCCCGTGATGCTCGATCGCATGGATGTCGCGGACCTTGTTCTCGACATCCGTGAAGTCGCCGAAGAGCTTCGCCAGGGCCTCTGCCGCCTCGACGGCGTTCTGGGCGGCCTGCTCGAACAGGACGAAAAACTCGCTCTTCTTGGGCAGGAGCGATAGGCGCACGGGCGTTCTCCTTTGGCGGCATATGCTGCCGTACCCCGGCCGCACGCGGGATTTCCCGTGGACCTGGAGCCGCCCGACGCGCTCGCGGAAGGCAGCGTCGCCCAGCGTCGGCCAGCGGGGAGAAACGTCAACAGTCAGTAACGACCGTCGTCACACTTGGCGGCGCTTCTGCCGCGCCTAGCCCGTCTCCGAACGCTGACAAAGCGGACGTTCCCAGCGACGCGTGACGCAGGGTCGAACACGGTTAGGTCGATCGCGTCAACGTTGCCAAGAAAGCAACCGCCGTGGCATGAGGTTTGCTCAAGCGCTCGCCAGACAATCGCCTTCCGGCGAGAGAAAGAGGAAACACGATGTTGCTCTTCGCGATCGGGATCATGGCAGGCATCGCACTCGGGATGATCATCGTGGGCTTCCTCGCGATCGGCGCGTACGACCGTGGCTACAGCGAAGCCCTCGAGCGCCGCAAGGCGTGGCGCACGGAGCTCGTCGCACGCACCGTCGTCGGAACGCGGGCGCTGGTGTCGGCTCGCAAGGCGAGCTAACACCCTCCAAATCAGGTCGAAAGGGGCCGCCGAAGGGCGGCCCTTTCGTCTGTCTGGGGCCGGTTCTAGGGTCCGAAGAACTTCCTTTTCAGGTCATCGATGGCTCTCTGGAGGGAATCGATGACTCCCGGGATGCCCGTGGGGACGATCTCCACGCTCCCGTCGCGGGCGATCCGCAGCTCATCGCCTGGCCGCACCGCGGCTTTCACCACCGCGCGGTCGGCCGTGACGGTGAAGACGACCCGGTTCTGATCGTCGACGAGCGTTCCGACGCGGAGCTTGCCCTCGGGCATCGCCTTGATGACCGCCTTGAGCTGGTCGTCCGAGCGGAGGTCAGCTTGTGGCTGGGGCGCGATCCGGCTGATGGTCTTCCCAAGCTCGTCGAAGAACGCCGTCGGTCCCCTGACTATCGGACCGAGTAGTGCGGCGGCAAGCGCAACGGCGACCAGGACAACGAATATCCCGATCAGGAATTGCACTGCCCACACTGGAACGACTCTCTTGACGGCTGGCCTCATTACTCGTCCTCCGGCCCGGTTGCATGCGACGGCGCGACCGAGGGCCCCCGCGCGACGGGGAGCCGGCCCCGGCGTCCGGGGCCGGGGGGACCCCGGCGCGTAGAGAGGGTTTCGGTCGCGCCGTCGTAGCCGCGATCGGGCATGAGGAACAGTGTGTGCAGCAGGCCTCCTAAAGAAAAGAGAAGGAGGCCCGTAGTGGCTGAACTCGACACCCAAGATCGGGAAAAGATGGACAAGCGCAAGTTCGCGTACGTCGACAAGGAGGGCGAGGGCCACCTTCCTATCAACGACGACGACCACGTCCGTAACGCCATGGCTCGGTTCAACCAGACCGACTTCGAGTCCGGAACCAAGAAGGAGACCGCCCGCAAAAAGATCGTGACGGCGGCGAAACGGCGCGGTATCAAGGTCGCCAAGGCTGACAACGTGGCCAAGCCACGAAAGACTGCCGCTCGAAAGACGTCGGGTGCGGTGAAGAAGACCGGTTCTCGGAAGAAGGCCAAGCGCTAGCGCGTATCTGCGACCATTCAGCCGATGACAGGGCTGAAAGTGGTGTGCGTCGGAGGCGGACTCGGGGCTCCGACCATCATGGCGGGACTTCGGCGGTACACCGAGGACATCACCGGCCTCATCGCCGTGACGGACTCCGGTCGGTCGACGGGCAAGGTGCGCATCGCGCTCGACGTGCCGGCGCCCGGTGACATCCGGAGCGCGCTGACCGTCCTCGCCGAGGGCGACCCTGCGCTCGTGCGGCTCTTCTCGCATCGCTTCGAGACCGACAAAAGCGAGGAGCTCAACGGCATGGCCTTCGGCAACCTCTTCCTCGCTGCGCTGACGCAGCAGGAGGGATCGTTTCTTCGCGCGGTGGAGGAGGCGTCGCGGCTGCTCCGGATCCGCGGGCGCGTCCTGCCGGTCACCCTCTACAACACGCACCTCTGCGCGAAGCTCGCCGACGGCAGCGTCGTCGAAGAGGAGGTCAACGTCCGCGCCATCGGCAAAGCCCCGATAGAACGCATCTATTTGAAAGATGACGGCGTCCGGGCGACCGACGGAAGCGCCGAGGCGATCGCATCGGCGGATCTGATCACCCTCGGTCCGGGCAGTTTGTTCACGACGGTGTGCGCGTGCCTGCTCGTGCCCGAGATCGCGCGCGCGATCGCCGATGCGCAAGGCCTCGTCGTCTACGTCGCGAACACGACCACCCAACCGGGCCAGACCGACGGCTTCAGCATCGCGGACCACGTGCGCGTCGTTTCCGATTACTTGGGCGGCTCGGGTCTGGACGTGGTGCTCGTGAACGACGATTCGCCGCCCGATCACCTGCGCGCGCACTACGCCGAGCGCGGCGTCACGTACCTCGAGCCGACGGTGGAAGAGCTCGCCAAGGTCGAGGATCTCGGCGTCCGCGCGGTGGCCGCGCCGGTGATCGACAAGTGGAGCGGACCCCGCGACCTCTGGTTGAAACAGGACACGATCCGCCACGACGCCGCGCGCGTGGCGACCGCGCTGCTTCGCCTGGTCGACGAGCGCCGGCCGCGCCTCCGCGCTTTGCCGTAATGGCCGTCGCGTCGCGTGTGCGCCACTTCCTGTCCATCGGCGACCTGGAGCGCGATGAGCTCGCACTCCTGCTGGACCAGAGCGCGAGCCTGAAGGCGAGGCCCTCCACCGGTGGCCTGACCGGCCGCACCGTGGCGCTCATCTTCGAAAAGCCGAGCCTGCGCACGCGCTTGTCGTTCGATGTCGGGATCGCGCAGCTCGGCGGCCACTGCGTGTATCTCTCGCCCGCCGAGGTCGGTCTCGGCCGGCGCGAGAGCGTCTCGGACGTCGCCCGCGTCGCCAGCCGCATGGCGGACGCCGTGGTCCTGCGCGTCAACGCGCACGAGACCATCGAGGAGTTCGCGCGCTACAGCGAGGTGCCGGTGATCAACGGACTCTCCGACCTGTCCCATCCGTGCCAGGGCCTTGCCGACATCTTCACGATCCGTGAGCGCAAGGGACCGGATCTTCGCGGCGTCGCGATCGCCTACATCGGCGACGGCAACAACGTCGCGCACTCGCTCATGTTGTGCGTCGCCAAGACCGGCGCGTCGCTCCGCATGGCCACACCCGCCGGATACGAGCCCCTTGCGCGTTACCGGGAGCTCGCCGGGGCGGACGCGAGATCGAGTGGTGCGCAGATCACGATCGGAAACGACCCGGTCGCGGCCGTAACCGGCGCCGACGTCGTGTACACGGATGTGTGGACGAGCATGGGTCAGGAGCAGGAGTACGAGCGCCGGCGTCGCGCGTTTCAAGGGTTCCAGCTCAACGCGTCGCTCCTCGCACGGGCCAAGCGCGACGCGATCGTGTTGCACGATCTTCCGGCCCACCGCGGCGAGGAGATCACCGACGAAGTGATCGACGGGCCCCAGAGCGCGGTGTTCGATCAGGCGGAGAACCGCCTGCACACGGAGAAGGCGCTCCTGTGCTGGCTCCTCGCAGGAAAGGGATGATTCATGGGCGATGAACGGA
>Ga0307282_10000393_pt1 | contig 13743 bp, 14 predicted proteins | sample ER_DNA_121_FD_194475 | JGI IMG/M metagenome (GOLD analysis project Ga0307282, IMG submission 194475) | Bulk soil microbial communities from the East River watershed near Crested Butte, Colorado, United States - ER_DNA_121 | ecosystem: Environmental > Terrestrial > Soil > Floodplain | place...
TGGTCGCGCTCGCCGAAAAGAATCAAGGATTCGTCGTCCGCGCCGTCCACAACGCACCGGCCCTCGGCCTGCGCTCGTCCGTCGGCGAGGACCTGCGGGGCATCGCCTTGGAGAGCCTGCGTACGCGTGACGTCGTCGCGGCAAGCGACTATCGCGCCCACCCCGATAGCAACCCCGCGCTCCACGGGCTCATCGCGTCCGCGATCGCCGCGCCGCTGATCGCCCATGGAGAGATCGTCGGAACCCTCACCGCGTATGTTTCGCGCCCCCATGAATTCTCCGAGGAGACGCGGCGCCTGGTCCGTCTCTACGCGGCCCAGGCCGCGATCGCGATCGCGAACGCGGCGCTCCTGGCGGAGACCCGCCGGCTCGCCCGCGACGATGACCTCACCGGCGTGCTCAACCGCCGCAGCCTTCTCGAGCGCCTCGAGGTCCAGATCGCTGACGCGACACGTCACGGCGAGACGTTTGGCGTGGTGATGTGCGACGTCGACGGCCTCAAGGCCGTCAACGACTCGGCCGGCCATCTCGTCGGCAACGAAGTGCTTCGGACGCTCGCGCGCGCGATGCGCCAGGCGACGCGTTCGGAAGATGTGGTCGCCCGCTTCGGCGGCGACGAGTTCGTCCTTCTTCTGCCCCGCACGGGCCCGCTTCCAGCGCAGGCGATCGTCGGCCGGATCGCGGCGCGACTGCGCGAAGAGCGCTACATGTGGGCCGGCCAGGCGAACGATCTGCCGCGCGCGTCGTTCGGCATCGCGTGGTTCCCGATCGATGGCCGAGACGCCGATGCGCTCATCAGCACCGCGGACGCGCGCATGTACGAGGACAAAGCGGGGGCGCGAGCGCCGCTTCTCGCCGCCGCGGACGCCGACTGATTCGTTAGGCTTCTCCTCTCAAGGTCTTGGGAGGAGGGGAACCGTGGCGAAGTGCCCCGAGTGCGATGCCGAGGTCACCGTCGGCTCCGACGCCGTCAAAGGCGAGATCGTGTCCTGCCCGGATTGCGGCGCCGAGCTCGAAGTAAAAGACACCGCGCCGCTCGCGCTCGCCCTCGCGCCGGAGGCTCAAGAGGACTGGGGTGAATAGACCCCGCGTCGGGGTGCTCCTCTCGAGGGTGCGTGTCGAGGAGAAGCTCCTCCTCGGCGAGCTCGAGTCGCGGGGCGTCGAGACGAAGATCATCGATGACCGCGAGCTGGTCCTCGCCGTAGAGCACCGCCCCGAGCTCGGCGTCGACGTGATCCTCGAGCGCTGCATCCAACACGGCACCGCTCTCTACGCACTCTCGGTGTTCGACGCGTGGGGCGTGCCGACCGTGAACCGCTACGAGGTGGCCGAGATCTGCGGGAACAAGCTGCTCACGACGATGCGGCTTATCCGCGACGGCGTGCCGAGCCCGCGGACGCGCGTGGCGTTCACCCCTGAGTCGGCGCTCGCGGCGATCGAGGAGCTTGGGTATCCCGTCGTCCTGAAGCCGCTCATCGGCTCGTGGGGCCGGCTCGTCTCGAAGGTGAACGACCGCGAGGCGGCCGAGGCGATCGTCGAGCACAAGGACGTCCTCGGCAACTACCTTCACTCGATCTATTACATCCAGGAGTACATCCAGAAGCCCGGCCGCGACATCCGCGCGTTCGTCGTCGGCGGCGAGACCATCGCCGCGATCTACCGCGCCAGCGAGCACTGGATCACGAACACCGCCCGCGGCGGCCAGGCATCGAACTGCCCGGTGACGCCGGAGCTCGACGACCTCTGCGTGAGAGCCGCTCGCGCCGTCGGAGGGGGCGTCGTCGCGATCGACCTCCTTGAGGCGCCGGAGGGATTGCTCGTGAACGAGGTGAACTACACCATGGAGTTCCGCAATTCCATCGACACGACGGGCGTCAACATTCCCGCGAAGGTCGTCGACTACGTCCTCGAGGTGGCGAGAGCCGCCCAGTGACGGAGTGAAAGTCGGAGTGGTTGGCGCCGCGGGGTACGCGGGCGGCGAGCTCCTGCGCCTCCTGCTGAGCCACCCCAAGGTCGACGAGATCGTCGCCGGCAGCGAATCCCTCGCCGGAAAGCCGGTGACCGCGGCGCACCCCAACTTGCGCAAGCGGACGAGCCTCTCCTTCGTGCACTACGAGGACGTGAGCAGGTGCGACGTCCTCTTTCTCTCGCTGCCGAACGGAGCGCATCGCGCGCACGAGTTCGAAGATCGCGCCACGGTCCTGATCGACCTCTCGAGCGATCACCGTCTCCGCGACCCCGCGGACTACGACCGTTGGTATGGCTCGCCGCACCCGCGGCCGACCGTGCTCGATCGCTGGACCTACGGCATTCCGGAGCTCCACCGGAGCGAGATCGCTAGCGCCACGCGCATCACCGGTGCGGGCTGCAACGCGACCGCCTCGATCCTCGCGCTCCTCCCTCTCTTCCGTGCCGGTGTCGTCGACCGCACGCGGCCGGTCGTCATCGAGTGCAAGGTGGGGTCAAGCGAGGGAGGACGCGAGCCGAGCGAGGACAGCCATCACCCGGAACGTTCTGGGGTGGTGCGATCGTTCCGCCCGGTCGGCCACCGTCACACCCCCGAGATCGAACAGGAGCTGCGCCTGGGCGGGCACGCCGTGCGGGTCGATCTCTCGGTGACCTCCGTCGAGCTCGTGCGTGGCGTGCTCGCGACGGCGCACGTCTACACGAACGCCCCGGTCGACGAGAAGGCGCTCTGGAAGATCTATCGCGACTCGTACGCTGCCGAGCCGTTCGTCCGCATCGTCAAGGAGCGTACCGGCATCTGGCGTTATCCCGAGCCGAAGCTCCTCGCGGGGACGAACTTTGCGGACGTCGGCTTCGCGCTCGACCCGCGTGGGGACCGCGTCGTCGCCCTTTGCGCGATCGACAACTTGGTGAAGGGCGCATCCGGCAATGGGATCCAGGCGATGAACGTCGCTCTGGGGCTCGACGAGCAGGCCGGACTCTCATTCGCGGGTCTGCATCCATGACGCTCCGGGCCGTCGTGAAGGCCGGCGGCAGTGCGGGCGTCGATCGCGACGCGGTCGCCGATCTGGTCGCCGACATCGCGCGTTCCGACGAGATCGTGCTCGTGCATGGCGCCTCCGGCGAGACGAACAAGCTCGCCGCGGCGCTCGGTTATCCGCAGGAGACCGTCGTCTCGCCGTCGGGCCATGAAAGCCGCCGCACCGATCGCCGCACCCTCGAGATCTTCGCGATGGCCGCCCTCGGGGTGGAGAATTTCCTCTACGTCGAGAAGCTCCAGCAGCGCGGGATCGACGCTGTCGGACTTTCGGGTATATCCGGTCGCCTCCTCGTCGCGCGGAAGAAGGATGTGCGGTCGGTGCGCGATGGGAAGACCATCATCCTTCGCGATGACTACACGGGAAAGGTCGAGGCGGTGAACCTTCCGTTGCTCACGCAGTTCATCGGCGCGGGACGCGTGCCGGTGATCGCACCGCTCGCGCTATCGACCGAGCAACAGGCGCTCAACGTCGACGGGGATCGTGTCGCGGCCGCGATCGCCGTCGCCATCGATGCGGATGCGCTCATCATCCTCACGAGCGTGCCGGGACTCTTTCGCGACGCGGACGATCCGCGCACGCTCGTCGCCGAGACGACGATCGCGGAGGCGGAGTCGATGGCGCGTGGCCGCATGAAGGTGAAGATCCTCGCGGCGCGCGAGGCGATCGACGGCGGCATCGACGAGGTCGTCATCCGCTCGGCGAGCGGAGATCCGAGCGTCCGGACCGTGATCCGATCGTGAGCACGACGCTTCGGTCGACCGCCGATCTCATCGCGGCCGAAGACGCGCACACCTCCGGCCTCTATACGAAGCGGGCCATCGTCCTGGTACGCGGAGACGGGGCGACCGTCTGTGACAGCGAGGGGCGGTCGTATATCGACTGCGTCGGCGGTCAGGGCATCGCGAACCTCGGTCACGGCAACGCCGCCGTCGCCGACGCGATCGCGCACCAGGCGCGGACTCTCGCGTCATGCACCGAGCTCTTCTACAACGATCGCCGAGCCGAGCTCTACGACGTCCTCGCTGGGATCGTGCCTGCCGCGCTCGATCGCGTCTTTCTCTGCAACAGCGGGACCGAAGCGGTCGAGGGCGCGATCAAATTCGCGCGCGCCGCGACGAGCCGGACGGGCATCGTGGCGACGATGCGCGGCTTCCACGGCAAGACGATGGGCGCGCTCTCAGCGACGTGGGGTCCCGAGTACCGCGACCTGTTCGGTCCACTTGTCCCGGGCTTCTCGCACGTGCCGTTCAACAAGCCCGAGGCGCTCGATGCCGCGATCTCCGCCGACACCGCCGCATTCATCTTCGAGCTCGTTCAGGGAGAGGGCGGGGTGCGTCCAGCGACGCGCGAGTTCGCTCAGGAGGCGGCTCGGCTCTGCGCCGAGCGGGGGGCGCTGCTCATCGTCGACGAGGTCCAGACCGGATTCGCTCGGACCGGCACGCTGTTCGCGATCGAGCAGTACGGACTGGTGCCGGACATCCTCTGTCTCGCGAAATCGATAGCCGGCGGCATGCCGATGGGCGCCATCGCGTTCTCGCGCAAGGTTGGCGACCTCACCAAGCGGTCGCATTCGACGACGTTCGGTGGGAACCCTTTGGCGTGCGCCGCAGCGATCGCCGCGATCGGTGAGATCCGCCGGCTGGATCTGGCGCAAAACGCGCGGGAGCGCGGCGCGCAGCTGATGGAAGGCCTCCGTGCGATCCGGAGCGACCGCGTTCGCGAGGTACGCGGCCTCGGCCTGCTCGTCGGCGTGGAGCTGAAGGAGAACGCGGCAGGCGCGTTGCGCGCGCTCCAGGATGAGGGTGTCCTCGCGCTCGGTGCCGGCCCGACGGTGGTGCGTTTCCTGCCGCCACTGGTTATCTCCGCGAACGAGATCGATCGCGTGCTCGAGGCGTCCGCGAAGGCGCTCGGGTGAGGCCGAGCGAACCGGACCTCGCGCTCCTTCGCGGCCTCGTCGAGATCCCAAGCGTTTCGCGCCACGAGGGCGACGCGGTGGAATGGCTGGTCGCGCGCATGGCCGAGCGCGGCTTTCGCGCGAACGTCGATGACGCCGGCAACGCCGTCGGCGAGATCGGCGACGGTCCGGTGCACGTCGTGCTCCTCGGCCACATCGACACGGTCCCGGGTGACATTCCGGTGCGCATCGACGGAGACAACCTTGTCGGGCGAGGTGCGGTCGACGCGAAGGGTCCGCTCGCCGCATTCGTTGCCGCGGCGACGGAGCCGATGGCCGGCGTTCGCGTCACCGTCGTCGGCGCGGTCGAGGAGGAATCCCCGACGAGCAAGGGCGCTCGTTACCGCGCAATGCTTCCCGCGCCGAGCTGGTGCGTGATCGGCGAGCCTTCGGGGTGGGACGCTGTGACGGTTGGATACAAGGGGCGGCTCACACTCGACGTCGTGCTGTCGCGCGAGGCGCGCCACGGCGCGTCACCGGGACCCACCATGGCCGAGGCAGCACTCGCGCTCTGGGACCGCGTCCACGAGTCGGCGAGCAAACGCGCGACCGCGACTCGCTCGTTCGAACGGCTCGACTGCCGCCTCGAGAGCATCGATGCCGGGATCGGTGACGGCTTGGTGGAGCGCGCGCGACTGCGCATCGGGTACCGCGTGCCGCCGGGCGTCGACGCCGGCGATCTCGAGAGCGCCGCCGCGAGCCTGACGGAGAGAAATGGAGACACTCACGTCGTCGTCACCACCCAGGGCAGGGAAGAGCCGGTCCGCACCCCGCGAACGAGCGCCCTCGCTCGAGCCTTCGCCCGCGCCATCGCTGCGGCGGGCGGCCGGGCCACCTTCAAGGAAAAGAGCGGGACGAGCGACATGAACATCCTCTTTCCCGCGTGGAGCTGTCCGATGCTCGCGTACGGCCCAGGCGACAGCCGGTACGACCACACACCTATCGAAAGGCTGTCGATAACCGACTTCGCACGGTCGATAACCGTGCTCAAATGGGTACTCAGCCGAGCGAGCGACCGCATAATCTGACGCCGACTGGCAGAAGGAGGCGCGCTGGGTGTTCACGAAGCGCCACACGCGCCAACGGCTCGTCGTCGCGGGGCTGACGTTGACCGCGCTGCTCGTCGGCGCGCTCCTGCTGCGGACGGAGATCATCGACACGACCCTTCAGTCGGTCGTCTACGACAAGGCGATCGACATCGGCAACCCGCCTCTCGCGAACCAGGTGACGATCATCGCGCTCGACGACAGGACGGTGGACCAGTACCGGTATCCGCTGCCGCACCAGGCCTACACGGACCTCCTCCGAGCGCTCAAGCCGCAGGACCCGAGCGTCATCGCCTTCGACATCGCCTTCTATGACGCGGCCCAGAATCCCGACGAAGATCGCGCGCTCGCCGCGGCCATCCGGGACGCCGGCAACGTCATCCTGGCGATGCAGGGAACGGGCCCGGCGACCATCGGCGATCACGTCGAGCGCTATCCGAGCGTCCTGCTTCCGATCCCGGTGCTGCGCGATGCGGCCGCGGGCGTGGCGGCCGTGAACATCCACCCCGATCCCGACGGGCGGGTCCGGTACAGCCAGCTTTTCATCGAGGGTCCGGACGGCACCACCTATTACTCGCTACCGCTCGTGACAGCCGCGAAGAAAGTCCGAGCGGATCTATCGAGGGCGCATCGCACGGCCGATGTCTTCACCGTGCCTGCGCCCCTGGCGGACCGGGTCATGCCCGTCGACCGGCGGGGCGGCATGTCCATCTATTACGCGGCGCCACCGTCCCCTGAGCAGTCGACCTGCGCCGACAAGGCCTACTTCTGCGTCGTCTCCATGAGTGACGTCATCAACGGCGAGATATCGCCGGACCTCATCACCGGACGCGCGATCTTCATCGGAGCGCACTCGCTCTCGGCCGTGCCCGACAGTTACCCGGTCCCGAACTCGAGCGGCGACAAGATGTTCGGCGTGGAGATCTGGGCCAACGCCGCGCAGTCGATCCTGACCAACCGGTACCCCGTGCTGAAGCAGAGCGACCTCGTGACGCTGGCCCAGCTCCTCGTCGTGACGATCGCGGGGCTGCTGCTTGTCTTCCGGTGGCGGCTGTACGGGTTCATCGGGGCGCTCGTTCTGCTCGTCGGGTACGTCGTCGGCGCCTACGTGCTGTTCGCTCTGCAGACTCAGGGCGCTATCGGGACGGGCCCCGTCGAGGTCCCCTCGATCGCGTACGTGGTGCCGGCCGTCTTCTGGTGGATCATCCTGCAGAGCTACATGCTCGTCGAAGAGCAGATCACGGTGGCGCGTACGCGGAACACGTTCGGGCGCTTCGTCACCCCTTCCGTCGCGCGCACCATCATCGATCGCGAGGAAGCCGGCAAGCTCGCCCTCGGCGGGGAGGAAAAGCGCGTCACGGTGCTGTTCGGAGACATCCGCGGGTTCACCACGATCTCCGAGGGACTGACGCCGGGTATTCTCCTCGGCCACCTGAACCGCTACTTCGACGGTATGGTGGACATCGTGAATCGCTATGAAGGCACCGTGAACAAGTACAACGGCGACAACATCATGGTCCTGTGGGGCGCGCCGCTCGAGGTGAAGGACCAGGCGCGCAAGGCCGTTGAGTGCGCCCTCGAGATGCAGCGCTGGATCGTCTCCGAGCGCGAGAGGGGCGGTCCGGACGTGTCGTTCGGCTTCGGCATCAACACCGGCCCGGTCGTCGCGGGCTTCCTCGGCGCGAAAGGCCGCATGGAATACACCGTGATCGGTGACACCGCGAATGTCGCGTCGCGTCTCACATCGGCGGACATCGCGCGCCGCGATCAGGTGGCGGTCTCCGGCGAGACGTTGAGCGAGATCGGCGACGACGTCGAGGCGATCGACCTCGGCGCCGTGCTCGTGAAGGGGCGTACCGAGGCCGTACCGTGCTGGCAGATCAATCGCCTCGGCCAGCTCGCGACCCCGAAGCCCGCGCCCGCGCCGGACCTTCCCATTCGCCGCGCGGCGATCGCGGGGTATCACTAGGCCGTGCTCGACGACAAGGTCGCGCTCGTCCTGGTCAAGCTCGGACATCTCGCCGTCCAGAAGGACCGCGAGGCCTACCTCCGCGGACTCGTGGATCTCTGCTCGCAAGCGGTCGACGCCGAGCGTTGCACCGTCTACATCGTCAACGGGAAGAAGCACGAGCTCTGGGCCCGCGTGGCGCAGCGGACCGCGACCGAGATCCGGCTGCCGCTTGGGCAGGGCCTCGCCGGACAATCGGCGCTCACCGGCGAGACGATCAACGTTCCGGATGCGTACGCGGACGCGCGTTTCGATCGCAACGTCGACCTTCGCACTGGATTCCGGACTCTCAACATGCTCGTCGTCCCGGTCTGGGGCAGCGATGGCCAGAGCGTGGTCGGTGTGATCCAGGCGCTGAACAAGCGGAACGGCGCGTTCGAACGGCGCGACCAGATGCTGCTCGAGCAGATCGCCGAGACCGTCGGGCCGGTGCTCGAACACATCCCCATCGACAACTGATGCCGGAGGAGCGCCGAAACCCCGGCGGCGACCGCCGCCGCCAGCCGCGCCGTAAGACCGAACGCAAGGTGACCACGGGATCGAAGCTCGATCTCATCCTCGACGTCACGCGCCGCCTCATGTCGATCACCGACCTCGACGCCCTGCTTCGCGACATGGCGACCGTGACGACACAGCTTCTGGACGCGGACCGCGCCACGATCTTCATCGTGGACCGCGAGCGCGGAGAGATCTGGTCGAAGGTCGCCCTGGGGACAGGCGCTGGAGAGATCCGGCAGGCGATCGGCGTCGGCATCGCCGGGCTCGTCGCGGCCACGGGCGACACGGTGAACATCACCGACGCATACGATGACCCCCGCTTCAACCCCGAACCCGACCATCGCACCGGCTACCGCACGAAGAGCCTTCTCACGTTCCCGATGACCGGACAGAACGATCGCGTCATCGGCGTGTTCCAGGTCGTCAACAAGAACGGAGGCGGCGAGTTCACCGCCGACGACGAGGAGACCCTGAGCTCGCTCGGGGCATCTGCGGCCGTCGCCGTCGAGAATGCGCAGCTCGTCGCCGAGCAACGGCGTCTGTGGACGACGCTCATCGAGACCCTCGCGGTGACGATCGACGCGCGCGACCAGCAGACCGCCGGCCACAGCCAGCGCGTCACGCGGTACGCCGAGGTGATCGGACGAGCGCTCGGCCTCGAGGGGATCGAGCTCGAGAAGCTGCGGGCTGCGGCCCTTCTCCACGACTACGGCAAGATCGCGGTGCGCGACGAGTTCCTGCTGAAACCCGGCAAGCTTGACGACGCCGAGTTCGAATACATGAAGGCCCACGCCGAGAAGACCGGGGAGTTTCTCGCGCACCTCGTGTTCCCGCAGGACATGCGCGAGGTTCCCGTGATCGCGGCCCAGCACCACGAGCGCATGGACGGCAAGGGCTACCCGCGCGGTCTCCCGGCCGAGCGCATCCTGCTCGGCGCGCGGATCGTTGCAGCCGCCGACGTGTTCGACGCGCTCACCGCGCCTCGGTACTACAAGCCCGCCTACACCCTGGAGAAGACGCTCGAGATCATGGATGGGATGGCCGGAGATCATCTCGACCCGAAGGTCGTCGCGGCCGTCCGCCGCAACGTTCACGATCTCGAGTGGACGCTCGATTCAATGAAGCACACGTGGCCGAAACCCGGCGACGAGGGCATGTCGAAGTCACCGGATACTGGTCTCTCGGAGCGCGACCAGGCAGCGAGCTCGTGAAGATCCGCTTCTGGGGCACCCGCGGGTCCATCCCGACGCCGGGGCCGCTGACCGTGCGCTACGGCGGCAATACCGCGTGCGTCGAGGTGCGCGACAGCACGGGATCGCTTCTCATCCTCGACGCGGGCACGGGCCTTCGCGAGCTCGGCACCGCGCTTATGAATGGCGGCAACAACCGGCCGTTCTCGGTTGATCTCCTGCTCTCGCATCTTCACTGGGATCACATCCAGGGCATCCCGTTCTTCCGGCCCGCGTACGACCCAAGGTCGTCCCTTCGCATCCGCGGCCCGAAGCAGTCCCGCACGATGCGCGAGCTCCTCGGTCTCGGAATGGACGACCCGTTCTTTCCCGTCGATATCGACGATCTGCCCGCGCAGCTCTCCGTCGGTGAGCTCCAGGATGGGAGCGACGAGCAGATCGGAAGATTTCGCGTTCGCGCGGCGAGCATCTTCCATCCCGCACCGGCGCTCGCGTTCCGGATCGAGGCTGACGAGCGCGCGCTCGTCTACGCCACGGACACCGAGGATCCGTTCTCCGGGAAACCAAATCCGATCGTGGCGCTGGCGACGGGCGCCGACACGCTGATCCACGACGCGCAGTTCCTCGAGAGCGACTTCAAGCCGACATGGGGACACTCGACCATCACGAGCGCCATCGACGTCGCTGTGAGATCGAAGGTGAAGCGGCTCGTCCTGTATCACCACGACCCCGACCGGAGCGACGACGCGCTCGATCGCATCGCCGTCGACGCCCAAAAACAGACCAACGAGAAGACCTCCGGCATCGAGGTGGTCGTCGCGCGTGAAGGCATGGAGCTCGCGATCTAACCGAGGGTCCTCCACCGCGATGGGGAGCGTATCGTCGGACCACGACGCGAGGGGAGGTCCATCGATGAACGCATTGGAAGCGGTGAACCAGGCCAAGGACGTCATCAACGTTCGCCGGGTCTACGGCGAGCCCTACCAGGAGGACGGCCTCACGATCATCCCGGCGGCCAATGTCACCGGAGGCGGTGGTGGCGGCGGCGACATAGAGGGGAACGGCGGCGCCGGCTTCGGCGTGCGCGCCAGGCCCGCCGGCGCATGGGTGATCAGGGACGGCGAGGCCACGTGGCGGCCCGCGTTCGACCTGAATCGCACGATCCTCGTCGGCCAGCTCATCGCCATCGTCGCGCTGCTCGTTACACGATCGGTCGTGAAAACCTTGGCGAAGGCCAGGCGCTAGTCCCGAAACGCCGCGCTGCGCTTACTTGCCCGGTCCCGGTCAGACCGCGCCCAAAGTTGTGCGCATGGTTCGGTATACCTACGGCGCTCTTTTGCTCAGCACGCGTTAACTGACACGTCGCTGCGACACATGGGCCGCCGCATGTCGCATTTAGTGACGTTGTACGAATCGACGCTTCCAAAAGTCCACCCCACCTCCCCCAATGCGCACGCGCCGCCGGCCCGGGACTCCATCCCGCCGGCGGCGTCGTGACATCTAGGACCTGATCGATTTCCCGGGGTGACGCGGCTGCCAAAACGGTGGGCGAGGAGGGACTCGAACCCTCACGCTCTTTCGAGCACCAGCTCCTAAAGCTGACGCGTCTGCCGTTTCGCCACTCGCCCGCCGACTAGCGTAGCCGCGCGGTTAGCCCTTCCGGCGATCGACCGCCCACGCCGAGCCGGCCTGCCGCTTCGCAACTTCCTTCACCTCCGCGGCCGCGCGTGCCGCCGCGATGGCGCCGTCGAAGCGTCCCGGCGGGATGTTCACGATCCCGATCGAGACCGTCGCGAATGGGGTGTGCCGCAGTCTGCCGCGGCGGTCGTGCGCCTCGATCCACCCGCGAGCCCGATCACCGGCGTCGTACAGCGAACGGATCCGGTCATCGAATCGTCGCGTGATCCCCTCGGCGAGCGCTTCGGCTTCCTCGGTCCGCGCGAGGATCACGAAGTCGTCGCCGCCGATGTGGCCCACGAACCGCTGATCGGTCTCCGCGACATCTACCAGGATCTCGGCGAGCATCGTGATCACGCGGTCCCCCCGCGTGAACCCGTAGTGATCGTTGAACTCCTTGAAGCGGTCGATGTCCACGTAGAGAAGCGCGAAGTCCTCCCCACGCGCCAAGCGCGCGTCGATCTCCTCGGTGATCGTCCGGTTGCCGGGCAGGCCCGAGAGCGGATTCACCGCACGCATGCCGCTCCATCGCCGGACCGCCGCGCCGACGCGGGCCAGCAGCTCCTCCGCGTCGTATGGCTTGGTGATGAAGTCCTCGGCACCCGCCTCGAGCTCGGCGAGCTTTACCTGGCGGTCGGTATGCGCGGTGAGGAAGACGATCGGCAAGAACCGGGTGCGCGGATCGCGGCGCAGGTGCCGATGGACGTCGGCGCCGGACATCCCCGGAAGGCCGAGATCGAGGACGACCAGATCGAACGGTGCGTCGCGCATCGCCTCGACCGCGCGCTCGCCGTCGGAGGCCTCGTCGCACACGTAGCCCGCGTCGTCGAGAAGCGCACGCAACGCGCCGCGCGTCGCTTCGTCGTCCTCCACCACCAGGACGCGTCCAGTCATGCATCAAGAGTCGACCGCTCCGGTGGTCACCCTCAATAGGACAGGCGTACCCGAATGAGCTTGGTTTGCCGGTCGCTAGGTCAACGAGCGGTCAACGTCCTTGTCGCGCTTCGACACCAGAAAGCCGCTCGATGACCTTCAGCAGCGCGTGGTTTCCGTCTCTGCCGCCGCCGTCTTTCTGCAGCGCCGTGTAGAGCGCGTGCACGAGCGCGGTCCCGGGCAGGGAGACGTGGTCGCCGTAGGCGTTATCGAGCACGAGCCGCAGGTCCTTCTGCTGCAGGTCGACCATGAACCCCGCGCGGAAATCGCCGGCGAGCATCTTCGGCGCGTAGTTCTGCATGGCCCACGAAGAGCCGGCGCCGCCCGCGATCACCTGCCGCGTGCGCTCGAGATCGATGCCCTGCGCCTTCGCGAAGACCAGGGCCTCTGAGACGCCAAGGTTGTTGATCGCGACGGCGATCTGATTCGCGAGCTTGCACGCCTGACCGGCGCCGTGATCGCCGATGTGCACGATCGTCTTTCCAAGAGCCTCGAAGAGCGGCATCGCGCGCTTCACGTCGAGCTCGTCCCCTCCGACCATGATCGCGAGCCGCGCCTCGATCGCCCCGACCTCACCGCCGGACACCGGCGCATCGAGTGTGTGGAAGGGCGGCCGGTTCGCCGCGGCGCGCTTCGCGATGTCGCGGGAGGCCGTGGGGCTGATCGTGCTCATGTCGATCGCGAGCAGACCCGGGTGTGCCCCAGCGGCGATGCCATCCGGGCCGAAGGTCACCGCCTCAACATCGGGCGAGCTCGTCACCATCGTCACGACGAGGTCCGACCGCTCGGCCACTTCTTTCGGGGTCCGGACCACCGTCGCGCCCGCGTCCCCGAGGGGCTTCGCGCGATCCAGCGTGCGGTTCGTGAGGGTGACCGGAAAACCTGCCTTGATGGCATTTCGTGCCATCGGCGAGCCCATGATCCCGAGCCCGACGAAACCGACGCGTTCCATTGTCACCGGTCAGTTCTCGATGTCGTCGTCGCGCGAGAGGAACACGCTGCGGTCGCCGGCATCCTCGGAGACGAGGAACGTTCCTTCCTCGGTGACGTCGACGTTCACCGAAGCGACGAGGAGCTCGTCGGTCACGTGGATGAATCCAGCGGTCCGTGCGAGCTCGTTCGCGATCGCTTCGGCGAGCGAGTCCTCCTCGTACGAATCCGCGAGCAGCGTGCGCGCCTTCTTCACTAGCGCGAAGAACTCGAGCGGTTCGAAGTGCCGCTCGTGCGCGAGGAGCACGGCGCCGCCGAGGTCCTCGTCGCCTTCATGGATCTCGTAGAAGAACACCTGCTGACGACGAGCGTACCCGATTACCATTGGTGCATCTCCATGCAGAACTCCCCGAAGACCGTGCCGCCATCCGTCAAACACACGCTTCGTCGAGAAGCGGGATCGAAGGTCACGCTCGACGTCGAGGTGGCCGCGGACCGG
>Ga0307282_10000395_pt1 | contig 13731 bp, 10 predicted proteins | sample ER_DNA_121_FD_194475 | JGI IMG/M metagenome (GOLD analysis project Ga0307282, IMG submission 194475) | Bulk soil microbial communities from the East River watershed near Crested Butte, Colorado, United States - ER_DNA_121 | ecosystem: Environmental > Terrestrial > Soil > Floodplain | place...
GCGTCCGCCGCCTCGTCGGCGGTTCGGCCAGCTCGGCCGTGACCCGGGCGGACCTTCCGCCGGGCCGCCGCAGTCGCAAGGCCTGGCTGTACGAGCACCAGGTGCCGCCGGAGCGGACCGTCGAGGTGCTCGAGGGCACGCGACCCGGAGCCCGTGTGCTGATTGTCGGGACTGGTCCGTCGGGCAAGAACGTGCTGCCCTACGACGACCGCCTCCATGACAAGTGGGACATCGTCGTCGGGCTCAACGGCAGCGTCGAGCACGTCCGCAACCTCGACTACTTCCTGTCGGTCGAGAGCAAGGCCCACCTCTGGGACTGGTACCGCTTCAGAACCGATCCGCGGATCATCCGCTGCGTGTCGGAGTCCGGGGCGCGCCTGGCCGAGGAGTCCGGGTTTCCGGACGAGCAGCCGAACTATTTCCTGATCCGCCACGTCTACCAGTCGCCGGTCGACATCCGCCACTACCGGAACGCGGAAGGGGAGGTGGGGCTGCTCGTGGGACCTCCTGGGGAGACCGGTCTGGGCCCCGGCACCGTGACCCTCCAGGCGATCCATTTCGCTGGGTTGCTGGGCGCCAGCACGATCCACGTGATCGGGGCAGACATGCATTTCAAGGCCGGCACGCAGCACTTCTACGGCGAGAACGAGTACGGCACCGCGACGGTGGAGGGCAAGCGCTATCACCGGCTCGACGCTGAGACCAGGCTTAACCCCATCGTCGAGGTCACCCACCCCGCGACCGGGGACACCGTCGAGACGACGCTCCACTTCCAGGAGAGCGCGGCCTTTCTCGACACGGTGATCCGCGACGTCCTCCCCCCCGCCGGGATCGAGCTGACCGACTTCTCGAATGGCCTGATCTCGACCGCCACTCGAGCCGACATCGACGAGTACATGACGTCCTGAGCTCGGGACGGCAGACATGACGGGCCGACCGGTCGTGCGATTGCGGCGAGCGACCGAGTCGGACGCCGATCTTCTCCTCGCCTGGGCGAACGAACCCGCCACGCGAACGGCCTCTTTTCACCCGGAACCGATCGAACGGGGCGGCCACGTAAAGTGGCTGGCCACCCACCTCGCGTCGCCGTCGACGGGGTTGTGGATCGGCGAGACCGACGGCGGTCCGATCGGCCAGGTGCGCGTCGAGATCGTTGCCCATGAGGTCGGCGAGATCTCGATCTCGATCGCACCGGAAGCCCGCGGTGTCGGGCTCGGACGAGCGCTTCTCGTCAGTGCGATCGCCGAGGCAGGCGGTGCGCTTCCGATCAGCACGCTCCTGGCCAGGGTCCGGCTGGACAACGCGGTGTCGCTCGCCCTGTTCGCCGGCGCCGGTTTCGTCGAGCGAGGCCGGACGACCTGCGCCGGCGTCCCATGCGCCGAGTTCGAGCTGCAGCTCGGCTGACGATGGCCGTCGAGCTCTTCTTTGTTCCATCCCCCGACGATCTCCCCTCGGATCGTGGCGGCAATCGATATGTCGTCACGGACGAGACCTGGACTGTGCCGTCCGACGGGCCCGATGACGTTCTCGCCGTTCGCGATCTCATCGTCGACGCGCTGGCCGGGCGCGATCTGCTTGCCGAGTCCCTCGCGCTTCTCGACGGGTGGGCGGCAGGCACGGACGTCATCGAGGCGAGCACGGTCGACGGCCTGTCGGCCTGGTATCACCGCCGGCTCCACCTGTGGCGGTGGCTGCACGAGCGGCTGGCCTGGCTCGCGGTCCTCGACCGACTGCTGGCCGATGGCTCGGTCGCCGGGCTCGTTGTCCCCGCCGCCGAGACCACGCTCGCCGAGATGGTGACGCTCGCCGCGGTTGCCCGCGGCATCGAATTCCGTGTCTCGCCTCCGCCGGCGGCCGCCGCCGATTCTGGCGGTTCGGCGAGGGCTCGCCGGCCTGAGGCTGACAGGCGGTCCGTGGCGCGACTACGCCGGTTGCCGGCCCGCGTCCGGTCGGCCTTGCGCCGGGCCCGGATCGATCGCCGCGTCCGACGGCTCGCCGCCGAACCGCCCCGGCTCCTCGTGCTCGTCTCGCCCAGCGATCGCCAGGTCATCACGACCGCCGATGGGCCCCGCGAGCGCAATCCGTTCCTCGATCCGGTCATCGACGCCCTCGCCGGGTCGGCACTCGACCCGATCGTGCTCGAGCTCGGCGGGACCAGCGACGGCGACGACTGGGCCCGATTGGCCGCTGTGAGCGGGGCGCGGACGATCCCCGGCGAGCTCCTCGCGACTCGCTTCTCGCGGCCCGCCGACGTGGCCACCGCAGCCAGGGTCGAGGCGGCGGTCGCCCGCGTCGCCGCGATCTCGGCGCCACTGGTCGTCGGGCGGGTCGATCTCGGGCCGCTCGTTCGGGTGGAGCTGGTGAACGGGATCCGCGGCGCCCTGGCCGGCCGGCTGCGGGACCTTCCGCGGATGCGTCGCCTCCTGCGACGCCTGCACCCGGCGGGGATCCTTCTCGTCAATGAGTACGGCCGTCCGGAATGGCTCGCGGCCGCCCACGCCGAAGGGATTGCATCGGCGGCGATCCAGCACGGGATCATCCACCGCTACCACGTCGGGTACCTGTATCCGGAGCGAGCGCCGGAGCTCATCCTGCCCACGCGTACCTTCGTTTTCGGCGACTACGAGGCCCACCTCCTGACCGAGGAGAGCGTGTACCGGCCGGAGGAGGTCGTCGTCGCCGGTTCGCCGCGCCTCGATCTCGCCGCTCTCGCTGAACCCGACGCCGCGAGTCGCGCCGCCGCGCGGGCCGCCGTCCGGGCCGAGCTCAGGGTGGCCGAGGGGGACCGACTCGTCGTCGTCTCGACGACGGCGGCGGCGGTGCTGACCCGGTTTGGGGTGATGCCGGCCCTTGGCCGGCTGTTCGATCATCCGCTCCCGCGCGTCCATCTCGTGATCAAGCTCCATCCCGCCGAAACTGACGGGTCCCGCTACGAACGGCTCATCGAGGGCATCGCAGCGGCGCGGGGCATGCCTGCCCCACCAGTGACCGTGATCAAGGCGATCGACCTGTACCGCCTGCTGGCCGCGGCCGATGCCCACGTCGGCAGCTACTCGACCGTCCTCACTGAGGCGACCGTGATTGGCACGCCGAACCTGCTCGCGGCCGCCGATGCGGGCGGAGACCTGCTCGACTACGAGGAGGCGGGTGTCGCCAGGCCGGTCCGTGACGGCGCCGACCTGCTGCGAGAACTCGACACGGCGGAGGCCGGCGAGACGCCGGCCGCGAGTGCTGCCCGGGCCGCCTTCGTCCGCGAGCATTTCCTGCGGGGCGCCGCCGCGCCGCGGATCCGCGACGACCTCATCGCGCTCCTCGAGCGAGACTGGACGCGGCCCTGACCGACCCGGCCTTCCGCCGGGCTCAGCCCTTCTCGAGAAGCTGCCAGGTGACGCGATCGAATCCGTCGTCCGGGCCAAGGAATCCCTCCCGGACGACGCCGAGTTCGGGGAAGAGCTCGCGGTAGATCGCCCCGTAGTCGCGCCGGTAGAGCGCCCCGGTTTCTCCCCGGTACGGCACTTCCTCGGTGGCCGTCGCGTGGTACTCCGCCCACAGGACGAACCGGGACGAGCACCGGACGATCTCGGCCATGACGATCGGCAGTGTCGTTTCCGGTTGGTGGATGAGCACGCCGACGGTGAAGACGAAATCGGCCAGATCGTCGCGGAACGGCAGGCGGCGGGCGCGACTGGCGACCACGTTGACGCCCGGTGCGTGGAGCCGGGCGAGGGCGAGGGCATCCTCGTTGATGTCGACACCCCAGACGTCGTGCGGGTCGAGGAGTCCGGCGATCGGCTTGAGGTTGGCACCCTGGCCGCAGCCGATCTCGAGCACGGAGCGGATCCGGGCCTCCGTGATGAGATCGGTCCAGAAGCTTGCCCGACGCTCGTCGAGGACGCGGTTCCGGTCGATATACGCCGCCCCGAAGTCGCCCGCCCAGAGTTGCTCGAGGCTGGTCGCTCGCGTCGTCTCGCCGGTCATCGCTCCTCCGTCCGGATCGGTTCGTGGTCCCCGGGAGCGTAGCCGAACGCGACACTTTGTCGGCGCCGATCGGCCCGCCGGACGACGAGGGCACCGCCGACCGTGGCAACCGCCGCCAGCGCCGCCAGGACAAGACCCAGGTACGTCGCCACCGGGACGTAGCGCAGGACGACGGCATGCGGACCTGCCGCCAGGGCGACCCCGCGGAATGCGAGGTCGACCGGAGCGACGGGCGTGGCGGCGCCGTCGACCGTGGCTTGCCAGCCCGGCCCGAACGTGTCGGTCAGGACGAGGACGCCGGCCGGACCGTCGGGCACCGAAAGCTCGATATGGTCCGGCGTGAAAGCAGTGATCTGCGCCGGGCGCGACTGGCCGCCGCCCGCGGCCTGGCCCTGGCCGGACGAGCCGCCGAGCGGCAGGTTCGGGCCGAACGATGCCGCGTCGTCGCCGAGGATCCAGGCCGTCGCGGCCAGCTGGTCGCGACTCGCCCGGCCGATGGCGTCGACGAGGCCGGCACGTGTCGGCTGTGTCGCCACGGCCGTGGCGATGAAGGCTTGCGGCAGGGGATCGGGGTTCTCGTAGACGACCACGTCGCAGTCACGGAACCGCTCGATGTAGGCATCCCCGGGACCGGGCGCTCCGTGGACATAGATCCAGCGGACGCCGAGCAGGTCGGCCACCTCCGGATCGATCACCGATCCGAAGCTGTAGGCCCGCACGCCCCAGCTCCAGAAGTAGCGATAAAGGGCCGGATCGGCGGCGAGCTGCGGGGCGATCAGCGCGCCGAACAGGTCATGGAACCCGAGTGGATGGATCGGCTGATAGCCGTCCGCCTGGAACAGCCCGACGGCCCCCATCCGGTCGCCGGCGTCGCCGATCGTCAGGACGCGGTTCTGCTCCGGCGGTCCCTGGGACAGGATGAAGGCCTGGCCCGGAGTCATCGCGATCTCCTGCTCGTAGGACCCCAGGGCGCCGCTCGAGAGGCGCTCGCCGTGGGCGAACAGGATTCGATCCGACGCAAAGAGGACGAGCGCGACCGCGACGACGGTCGTGCCCAGCCGGCCGCCGCGGCGGAGTGCCGGGACCGAGACCGCCACCACGACGATCCCGACGAGGATCGAGGCGAGCGCCAGCAGCCAACCGATGTCGGACGTCGCGAGACCGCTCGGGCGCCGGACCGCCCGCGAGAGTCGGATCGCCGCCAGAACGACCTGTAATCCGACGACGAGGCCGATCGCTGCACCAAGGCCGATCGCCCGGATCCGACGCGTCGCGACGATCGACCGCAGCCAGCCTCGTCCGGTCTCGCTACCGATCGTTGCCGCTCCGACCGCCACGGTCGCAGCGATGGCGAACGGCATGAGGTGGCGGATGCGCACGAGCTGGAAGGAGCGCAGGAAGCCGAAGTCCTGCTGGATGGGGGTTGCAAGGACCGACACCAGGTCGATCAGCGGGATCAGGGCGAGGAGCGCGACGATCGTGACCGTCCGGCGGTCGACCGGGCGGCGGGCTACCACGAACACGCCGATCACCAGCAGGACCAGCCCGACGACACCCGGGAAGAACGTTCCATAGCGGTCGGCGGAGCCACCGATCCCGGCAGCGACCTGCAGGCCGAACGGGACGCCGCTGTACAGCGACAGCGTGTTGGCGATCGCGTGGAGCGGCTGCGCGTCATAGATGTCGGCCAGGTTCCACGCCGCGCGCTCCGACATCGGCAGGTAGGTCAGCTGCGCGAGCAATACCGGGCCGTTGAGGGCGACGCTGCCGGCCCAGGCCGCTACCCACCAGCCGAGTCGGACGATCGGGCGTGGACCGTCCAGCGTGGCGAACAGCAGCCAGGCAAGCTGGAGAAGACCCGAGATCAAAACGACCTGCGAGAGGCTTGCGTAGAGCAGGAACGCGTCGAACCCGATCCAGCCCGCCACGGCCAGCCATCGACGAGGTGCCGGCCGAATCGCCCGATCGGCCAGCCACAGCCCCAGCGGGACGCCGAGGGCGCCGAAGCCGTAGATGTAATGCCAGAACCCGAACAGGAAGACAAGCGACCCGACGAGACAGGCGACGAACGGCAACCGCAGCACGTCGCGCAGGAACAGGTGCATCCCGATGCCCGCGACCGCGGCCATCAGCCAGGCCGTGATCGCGTACGCCAGAAATGGGCCGAGAAGGAAGCCGAGGGCGACGTCCGGCGCGAACGGGGCGATCGAATGCTGGGCGAGGATGTCGTTGCCGGCACCGAAATAGGGGTCCCACCAGCTGAGGCCATATCGCGTCCATTCGCTGATCGTCGCCCCGATCCGTGGTACGCCGCCGGCGAGATCGAAGACATCGAGGTTGTAACCGAGCCCGCGTGGGCCCGCGAGGATCGTCTCGAAGGTCGGAAACGAGAGCAGCGCCAGGAGCCCGTACAGCAGCACCAGGCGAGGGGTGCCCGGGTTCCGCGGGGTCATCCCGTTGACGCATCCGTCGGGTGCGGCGGGCCACCTCTTCGCGACGTGAGCTCCAGCACCGCCGCGGCGACCCTCTCGGCGCCTCGACCGTCGACGACGGCGCGGCCGCGGGTCGCCATCGCTGCTCGGGCCGGCTGATCCGCCATGAGCCTCGTCACCGCCGCGACGATCGCCGCCGGATCGATCGTTCGACCGTCGCCTAGGTACTCCGCCGCGCCCGTTCCGGCAAACGGAGGCCCGACCGGCAACTGGTCGTCGACGACGGCAAGCAGGATCATCGGCCGGCCGAGCAGCGCGAGCTCGAACTTCATCGTCCCGGCGCCACTCACGACGAGGGTGGCCGCCGCCAGGCGAGGTTCGAGATCGGGTGGGTCGCGCAGGACGTTGGGATCCGTCGGGCGGCCGGCACGGCCGAACTCGTCCAGGCGTCCGCGATAGCCCGGACCGACGATCGCGACCGTCGTCCAGGCGCCGCCGGCGGCGATGGCCGGGACAACCCGGGCGCCGACGTCCTCCGGATCGCTGCCACCGAAGCAGACGACGACCTCGGCCGGCGTGGCCTCGGGGGGAGGCTCGTCACCGAGCCGGCGCAGCGACGACCGGATCGGCGCGTAGTCATAGCCCGCGAGAACCCGGCCGGCATCGGCAGATCCGCTCCACGTCGCAAGCGAGGGCTGGACGACGAGCGCCGCGGCGCCGCGGAACCATTCGCGATCGTCGAAGACGGCCAGTCTCTCCGCCGGCCAGCGTGTGCCGACCTCGTTGGGGTCCGGCAGGTCGATGAGGACGACCGCGTCAGCATCGTCGCTCGGTGACGCCATCCCGACCCCCAACTCCCGAAGCCGATCGGCCTGGCTCTCCGTCGGCGCGCCCCGAAGAATCTCGAAACTCACCCGCGCGCCGGTCCCGGCAAAAGCTTCGGCCATCGCGATCGTCCGCGAGAGGTGGCCGCCGCCGTCCGCCGGTCCGCCTGCAGTGACGAGGTGGACGGAGGTCATGCCTTCCGCGAGGGCATCTAGAACATGTCCCAGGCGAGCGGCTCGTGGCGCCCGATCGGCCGGCGGGTCGTCCGGCCGACGACCTTCGGCAGGTCGCGCACCTCGATGCCTGTGCCGGGTCGCAGGACAGCGACGTCCTCCGCCGTCACCTCGATGCCTGCCGGCAGGTCGCGGGCGGCGAAGAGGCTCCGTCGAGCCGTCACGTACAGATCGGCTTCGGCGGGCGCCATCCGCTTGATCCCGCTGCCGAGGGCGTCGTGGGCGTCGCGAATCGCGCGGACCATGGCGGTCAGCTCGTCCGGCTCGATCGCGAACCGGTGGTCGGGCCCCGGCAGGTCGCGGCTCAGGGTGTAGTGCTTCTCGATCACCGCCGCCCCGAGCGCCGTGGCGACGATCGGCGCCGTGATTCCGGAGCTGTGATCGCTGTAGCCGACCGGCACGTGGAAGGCCGTTCGCAGCGTCTCGATCGCCCGAAGGTTCAGGTCGCTGAACGGCGGCGGGTAGTTGACGACGCAGTGGAGCAGGATCAGCTGGTCGTTGCCGGTCGCGGCGACCGTGTCGACCGCGTCCTGGACGTCGGCCATGTCGGCCATCCCCGTCGAGCAGATGATCGGCTTGCCGCGTGACGCGATTTCGCGGATCAGGGGCAGATGCCAGAGCTCGTACGACGCGACCTTGAAGGCCTTGACGCCGAGCTCATCGAGGAGGTTTACGGCCTCGACGTCGAACGGCGTCGAGAGGAAGTCGAGACCGGCGGCCGTCGCGTGCTCGAACAGAGCGGCGTGCCATTCATGCGGCAGCTCGAGCTCCCGGAACAGGTCGGACATCGTCTTGTCCGGCGGGAGCAGGTCGTCGAGGTATTTCGCTCGGGTCGTCGTCTCGGCGACGATCCGGTCCGCGGTGAAGGTCTGGAACTTCACAGCGTCTGCGCCGGCCGCCGCGGCAACGTCGATGAGCCGCTTGGCCTGGTCGAGGTCGCGGTCGTGGTTGGAGCCCGCCTCGGCGATGACGTAGACGGGCGCGCCGCCGCCGACCTCGCGATCGCCGATCCGCACGACGTCCATTCAGCTCTCCTCGGACTTCCTGGGCCGGTTCAGCTCGGCCTCGTGATGACTCCGCTGGCTGACCGTCGCGTTCAGCTCCGCGAGACCCGTCCCGCCGGCGACGATTGACTCGAGCGCCGCGAGACGAGCCGGCGGCCGACGACCGGGCAGCCTCGCCGCGACCGCTCGGGCGAAGACCAGGTCGGCCGGCGTGTCGACCGTGTACCGCGGATGGCGCCAGGCCGGCGGCGCAGTTAGCGACCCGATCGCGAACCGCCCGGGCCGAGCATAGACGAAGGGCAGGACGTGCTCCCGGTCGGCGGGCTCGGTCGCCTCTCGATCGGCGATCCAGAGGGCTTCGGCACGGACGGCCTCGCCACCGATCCCCAGCGGCAGGCCGGCGATCCCGACGTAATCGAACGGCCCCTCGTCGAGGCGGACGAGTTGGGCGGACATGATTTCGGGATCGGCGAACGGGTTGTCTCCGGTCTGACGGAGGACGACATCCGGCTCGAGCGGCCGGACGGCGTCGGCAATGCGACGCAGCACGTCGTGGACGGAGCCGCGGTGGACACGCACTCCGAGGGCCCGCACCGCATCCGCCACGGCGTCGTCCTCCGGGCGGTCGCTGGTGGCGAGGACGACATCATCGACTTCCGGAACGGCCCGGACTGCCGCGATCGTCCAGGCGAGGAGCGGTTGGCCCTCGATCGACTCGAGGATCTTGCCCGGCAGGCGCGTCGAGCTCATCCGTGCCTGGATGACCGCGATCGTCTGCATCGGGCCGATCAGGCTGCTCGGTAGGTCGTCGTCACCTTGTCGAGCGCGGCGACCACGTCGTCGACGTCGGCGGTCGTCATCGACGCGAACAACGGCACGGTAAGGAGCCGGTCGTACGCGGACTCGGCGACCGGCATCGAGACGCCCGGGAACGCCTCGCGATACCAGGGGTGGCGATGCACCGGGATGTAGTGGACGTTCACTCCGATCCCCTCCGCCCGAAGCGCGTGGAACACCGCACCGCGGTCGACCCGGAGTCGGTCGAGACGGAGCTGGACGAAGCCGAAGTGCCACGCTGGATCGGCCTCGGGCAGGACGACGGGCGGGTCTAGGAGCTCATGCCCGGCGAGGCGATGGAGGTAGTGGGCCGCCAGCTCGCGGCGGCGGGCAAGGAACGTCTCGATCCGCGCGAGCTGGCTCGACCCGAGCGCGGCGCCGATGTCGGTGAGCCGGTAGTTGTAGCCGAGATCGACCATCTGGTACGTCCAGTCACGGCGGGCCGCAAGCTCGGTCGCGATCCCGTGATTGCGGAACCGGCGCAGCCTGTCGGCGTAGTCATCGCTGTCGGTCAGGACGGCGCCGCCCTCGCCGGTCGTCATGATCTTCGCCGGATGGAGGCTCAGGACGGTCATGTCGGCCAGGGTCCCGACCGATCGCCCGCCCCACGTCGCGCCGAGCGAATGGGACGCATCGGCGATGATCGTCAGCGGCCCGCCGGGAGCGCCATCGGCGATCGTCCTGAGCGCGTCATAATCGGCCGGCTGGCCGGCGTAGTCGACAGGCAGCAGCGCCTTCGTCCTCGGAGTGATCGCCGCGGTGACGGTGTCCGGCCGGATCAGAAGCGTCCCTGGGTCGATGTCGGCGAAGCGCGGCTCCGCCCCAACGTAGACGACGGCGTTGGCCGTGGCCACGAACGTCATCGGCGTCGTGATCGCCTCGTCCCCCGGGCCGAGGCCCGCCGCGGCCGCGGCACCGTGCAGGGCCGCGGTCCCAGAGCTGAAGGCGACTGCGTGGCGGGCGCCGGTGAACGCCGCCAGATCCTGCTCGAAGGCCGGCACGCGCGGCCCGGTCGTCAGCCAGTCGGAGCGGAGGGCGGCCGTGACTGCCGCGATGTCGTGGTCGTCGATCGACTGGTGCGCATACGGCAGGAACTCGCGACGAACCGGCTCTCCGCCGTCGATCGCCAATCGCGCGGCGGCAGGCGCTCGGACACGGCCCTCGGCGCCGCTCATCGGATTGCCAGCTGGGCGGCCATGCGGTCTGCCATCCAGGTTCGGACCCGTGCCAGCCCGTCGTCGAGCGCGACCTCGGGCCGCCAGCCGAGCAGCTCGGCCGCCCGGCGCGGATCGCACCGCAATACCGCGATCTCGCTCTGGGGGTGGATATGCTCGACGTGGACGATCCGTGAGCGGTCGCTCTCGATCGTGGCCGCCAGCTCGTTGACGCTGACGTCGGTGCCGGTTCCCGCGTTCAGGATCTGGCCGGTCGCCGCGTCCGACAACAGCGCGTCGCAGACGAACCGCGCGCAATCCGAGACGTAGAGCAGGTCGCGCGTCTGCGTCCCGTCGCCAAAGATCCGGAGCGGCTCGCCGAGCAATGACAGCCGGCTGAAGATCGCCACGACGCCGCCCTCGCCCACGGACCGCTGGAAGGGGCCATAGGTGTTGAACGGCCGGACGACCGTCGTCGGCAGACCGTACGCGTGGAAGTAGGACAGCGTCAGGGCCTCGCCCGCGAGCTTCGACGCGGCGTACGGCGAGGCTGGCTTGGTCGGATGATCCTCGGAGATACCCGCCGGAGTAGTCGCGCGGTCGTAGACCATGCACGTGCTCATGAACAAGACCCGCGCACTCGACGCCCGGGCGCCCTCGAGCATGTGGAACGTGCCGACCACGTCGTTCTCGAACGTCGTCGCCGGGTCGTCGATCGAGTCCTGGACGGAAATTGAAGCCGCCAGGTGAGCGACGGCGTCGACCCCGGCGGTCCAGCGCCGGCAGGCGATCGCGTCGCGGACGTCGCCTCGCTCGAACGGCAGCAGGCCCGGGTGGCCGGCGAATTCGGCCAGGTTCTTCTCGTCTCCGGCGACGAGGTTGTCGATCGGCAGGACCGTGTGCCCGCGGGCAAGCAGCTCGCCGACCACCCAGCGGCCGATGAAGCCCGCAGCTCCTGTGACGAGGATCCTCACGCGGGCCGACCGTCGGCTGCGAACGACGGGGCAGACGACGCCGCGAACGTCGCCTGGACGAGGGACCGAACCTCGTCGGTCGTGATCCGTTCGACACTATCCGAGCGGTAGGCGCCGACCGGCGCGGGCGGTGTGTCGCGATAGGCGTCGACGACCTCGGGCCGCGATTCGATCGAAGGCAGGACCGCATACATCTCGCCGATGTCGTAGGCGCGGGTCGACTCGTCCTCGGTCATGAGCTCCTCGTAGGCCTTCTCGCCGGGGCGCGGCTCGATCGTCGTCGTCGCGATCGATGCCGGATCCCGGCCGGCGGCCGGGGCGGCAACGGCGATCGCGGCGGCCACCAGGTCGGCCAGCCGTGCCGCGGGCATCTTGAACACGAAGACCTCGCCGCCGTGGGCGACCTCGGCCGCCCGGATCGCCAGCTCGACGGCCCGGTCGGTGGTCATCACGAAGCGGGTCATCGCCGGATCCGTCACGGTCACCGGGCCGCCTGCCGCGACCTGCCGGAAGAACAGGTCGATCGCCGAACCACGCGACCCAAGGACGTTGCCGAAGCGGACGCTCGCGAAGATCGTCGCGTGCGTGCCGCGGTAATTCGTAGCGGCGCTCACGAGCTTCTCGGCGAGGAGCTTCGAGGCACCCATCACCGAGGTCGGATTGGCCGCCTTGTCGGACGAGGTAAGGATCATCGTCCCGACGCCCGCCGAGAGACAGGCGTCGATCACGTTCTGGGTCCCGACGACGTTCGTCTGGGTCGCCTCGAACGGGTTGTACTCGCCGGATTCCACGTGCTTCAGCGCGGCGCAATGGAAGACCGTGTCGATCCCCTCCATCGCCCGGGCCAGCCGATCGCGGTCTCGGACGTCGCCGATCAGGAACCGGACGTCGTGCCGATCCCGGAACTGCTGACGCTGGTAGAACTGCTTGGTCTCGTCGCGCCCGAACACGCGGACCACGTCCGGCGCGAGATCGACGAGGCGCTCGACGAGCCGCGCCCCGATCGTGCCTGACCCGCCGGTCACGAGGATTCGCCGGCCGCGGAAGGTCGACCTGTCGATGATCGGGTTCCTCCAGGTGGTCGGGTCGTGGCACCGTTCGGCCGCCGGGGCGGCTGATCGACGTCGCCCCCGGTTCAGGCGGTGCCGAATGGCTGGTCCGTGGGCCGCGCGGGTCGCCGTCGGCCGGTTCCGGGACGGACATAGAGTACGATACCGGCCGCGTCAGACCCCGACCGACCAACCCCTTCCTGCAGGACCTCATGACTCCATGACCTTCCGAGCCAAACCCGTCGCGACCCGTCCGTCGCGACCCTCGCGTGACGGCCAGAGCCGGCGCAATCTCTACCTCAACGTCGGCTTCGGCCTGGCAGTGGCCATCGCCGTCGCGATCCTCGTCGGGGTGGCGGTCGTCAAGTTCTACAGCGACCACCTCGCCCCGGCTGCGACCGTCAATGGCCAGGCGATCACCAAGGACGAGTTCAAGGATGCGATCCAGATCGAGCTCTGGAAGCTCCAGCAGCAGATCGCCCGGGTCAACGCGGCGGTCACGGCGGGCCACCTCACGAGTGCCGAGGCGCAGGCCCAGATCCAGTCGATCCAGTCCCAGGCCCAGACCACCCAGGGCGGCACAAATCCGCTCGTCACGACCGTCCTGGAGCGGCTGATCGACGCCCGGATCCAGTCCGGCCTTGCGGCGCAGGATGGAGTCGCCGTTACCCCCGCGCAGGTCGACGCCAAGATCGTCGAGGAATCGACCTCGCCCGAATCCCGGCACGCATGGGTCATTGCGGTCGAACCGGCGGTCGACACCGGCAAGACGGTGCCGACGGACGCTCAGAAGGCGGCGGCGAAGAAGATCGCGGACCAGGCCCTTACCGACATCACGACCGGCGGCAAGAAGTGGGAGGACGTCGCCAAGGCGGTCTCGACCGACGCCTCGAAGGCGACCGGCGGAGACCTCGGCTGGATCGACAAGACCTCTACGGAGGACCAGGCCTACCTGGACGCGATCCTCGCCGCCGACCAGGGCAAGCCGACCGCCGTCATCGAGGGCAAGGACGGGATCTACCGGATCGGCCGGGTGACCGAGATCGCCCCCGCATCGGTCGACGCGGCCTGGCTCGACAAGCTCAAGGACGCCGGTCTCAAGGTCGAGACCTACCGGAGCCTCGTCCAGGCCGAGGTCGTCCGCCAGGCCCTCGAGGACAAGGTCGTCGCCGACGCGAGCAAGCCCGGTCCCCAGCGACACATCCTCGAGATCTCGATCCGCGCGCCTCAGACGCCACCCGGGCC
>Ga0307282_10000400_pt1 | contig 13640 bp, 13 predicted proteins | sample ER_DNA_121_FD_194475 | JGI IMG/M metagenome (GOLD analysis project Ga0307282, IMG submission 194475) | Bulk soil microbial communities from the East River watershed near Crested Butte, Colorado, United States - ER_DNA_121 | ecosystem: Environmental > Terrestrial > Soil > Floodplain | place...
CCCGAGATGGACGGCTGCGTCGATGAGCGCCTCCATCACGAGGAACACGTATGTCGGGCCCGTTCCGCTTACGGCGGTCGCCATGGCCACGAATTTCTCGTCGTCGACTTCGAGCTGGACGCCGAGTGTCCGGAGGAGCGCCCCGGCCTGTTCGCGCTGCTCCGCAGTCGTCTCCGGGGTTGCGTACCAGACCGTGACGCCCTTGCCGAGGCGGGCCGGCGTGTTCGGCATCGCCCTGATGACCTGGTCGTGACCGAGGGTGCCGATCAGCGCCGCCGTCGTCGCACCGGCGATGACCGAGAGGACGAGCTGCCCGCGGCGCAGGTGCGGCCCGATCTCCCGACCGACCTTGCCTAGCATCTGGGGCTTGATCGCGAAGAGGACGACGTCCGCGTCCTGGACCGCCTCGACATTGCCGGCGACGACGCGGATCCCGTACTCGCGCGACAGGTGCTCGCGCCGCTCCGCCCGAGGGTGGCTCGCGACGACCTGGCCGGGCTCGACGAGCGCGCTCCGGAGCAGCCCGGCGACCATCGCCTCGGCCATGACGCCGGAGCCGACGGTCGCGATCGTGCGATTGGCGAGGGGGGACATGTGGCGGAGTATGGCACGCGAGAAGGTCGCTGCCGGGGGTCGCTCGTGCTCCGGAACGCAACGCGTTCGGAAGCCTCGTCAGGCCTTCCCGCTCGCCAGGACGAAGAACCGACCCGTCGTCTCCGCCCGGGAGTCATCGAAGCCAGCCGCGTGCAGCGCGCCACGCATCTCCGCCGCGTCGCGGTACACCTTGACGATCGTGAACTCGCGGCCGTCGTCGAGACGGCGCGTCGCCCGATCGCCGACGACGGCCGGGTGATCCACGGCGCCGGATTGCGGGTCCGGCAGCGAGTCGATGATGGCAAGCGTCCCGCCGGGCTTCAACCAGCGTCTGGCGAGAGCGAGGAACGCCGCGGTCCGATCGCGATCGACGTGGCTCAACCAGAACCCGAGCACGACGGCGTCAACCTGCCGATCCGGCTCCGCCCAGGCATCGCGGAGGTGGATATGGGCACGCAGGTTGTGGGCGAGGAGACGGTCACGGGCTCGCTCGAGGGGCGCCTCCGCGGCGTCGTAGAGCCACAGCTCGCCTTTCGAGGCAAGGAGCGGGGACCACCACCCGGTACCCGCCGCGAGCTCGACGATCTCGCCGCTTATCGGGAGTCCGTCAAGCCACCGTCCCGCGGCGTCGAGCTCGGCGTTCCAGGCCGTATCGTGAATGGCGCCGCGAGCGTATCGGCCGCGGCGCATGTACCAGTCGTCGTACTCACCCGCTCGGCCTTCGTAGTAGGCGACCATCTCGGCGGCGGTGGCCGCGTCGGGCCGCGTGTCGTCGATCGATTCGGCGGCTGCGGCGGCGGCCGGAGCCGGGCCCTCGGAGCTGTGGCTCGCCGCTCGCGCCGCAAGCGCGTCCTTCAGCCGGAAGCGGAGGAACGCATTCTCGCCAGCCTTGCCCAGACAGTCGGGACAGAGCTTCGCCCAGCCCTCGAGGTCGTCGGCGGATCGGGTCGTCCACGATCGGCCGCACCACAGGCAGTCGAACGTCGGCCGCGGAGCGAGCAGCGGTCCGGCCATCTCAGGTCAGCGGCGTCCAGCTGCCGGGCGGCGACGTCTCGACGAAGGCATCCGGGTCGAAGATTTCCGCGAGCATCTCGATGCCGTCGATGACTCGTGGGCCCGGGCGTGAGAAATACGCCGAGCCGTCGACGGCGAACACGTTGCCGCGACGTACCGCCTCGATCGACTTCCAACCGATCGGCTTGGGCGTCCGAGCCCATTCGTCGACCGTCTCCCGAAGATGGAAGCCGCACGGCATCAGGACGAGCATCTCGGGATCGACATCCGCGATCGCCTCCCAGTCGGTCTGGCGCGACGCCTCGCCGTCCTGGCCGAGGAGATCCCAGCCACCGGCCCGACGGATCTGCTCCGGCACCCAATGACCGACCGCGAATGGCGGATCGAGCCATTCCACCCCAACGACCCGCGGCGGCTCATGACCCTCCTGGCGCCGCTCGTGAGCGCGCGTCTCGACGACCCCCAGGCGCGATCGGAGGCTCTCGACGAGCTCGATTGCCGCGTCTTCCGTGTCGGTCATCGCCCCGACGGTCGAGATGGTGTTGAGGATGCCCTCGATCGATGTCGGCTCCAGGGAAACGACGGTGATGTCGGCGTCGATCGCGCGGGCGACCTCGTTGACCTGGCGGTAGCTGACGGCGCAGACCTGGCACAGCTCCTGGGTCAGGATCAGGTCCGGCTTCGCGGCCTCGAGCGCGACCTCGTCGAGGGTGTACAGCGATGACCCGCCGTGGACGGCGTCGCTGACGAGCCGATGGATCTCGGCGCTCGGGGTCGACGCGAGATCGTGGACGCTGCCCGTCATCACCGGCTTGCCGACAACCTCCGGCGGCCAGTCGCACTCGTGGGTCACGCCGACGAGCTCATCGCCGAGCCCGAGGGCACAGACGATCTCGGTCGCCGACGGGAGAAGGGAGACGATGCGCATCAGAGGTCGAGTGTAGGCCCGAGAGCGCTCGGGGCTCAGATCGATGACTGAATCGGCACCCTCAATGGAGAACAGCCACCCGCTCACCGAGGTCCGAGGCGGAGCTCCGCGACGCCATCAGCCCGAGGTTTGTCAGCGCGGCTTCGCGGCGTCCACTGCTGCCCGCGCCGCCGCCTTGTCCGTGTACCAGGTCGCGTCGACGGCCGTCCAGCTCGCCCACTCGGGCGGCAGCGACTCCTCCGGGAAGATCGCGTTCACCGGGCACTCCGGCTCGCAGGCGCCGCAGTCGATGCATTCGTTGGGATCGATGAACAGCTTGCGGTCTATGCCTTCCTCGTAGTGAATGCAGTCCACGGGGCAGACCGAGACACACGAGATGTCGAGCACATCGATGCACGGCTCGGCGATGACATAGGCCATTGGTGCTGTTCTCCTCGACCCACCGGAGCCGGGCCGGTGTTCTTGAAAAGCGTACCACCGCCGGCCGTTCAGCCGTGCGGCGCCGGACCCACGAAATGAACCGGAACGACCATCCCCTTTGCCCAGTGCCCGGGGATGTGGCAGCCCACGACGAACCCGGCCACCGGCGCCGCTGGAACGGTCCAGACGACGTCGACTCGCTGCCCGGAGGCGACGACGATTCGAAGGCCGGCAACGTCGGGTGGCACGCTCACGAGCGGTGTCGGACCCGGCGGGCTGCCGACCGTCGCGGCCTCCGCCACTTCCCAGGCATCCTGGACCGGCGTCGCACCGATGACAGCCTCGTGGAGATCGAGCCCGCCGTTGATGACGTGGAGCAGGATCGTTTCGCCCGGGACGACGTCGACCCGATCCGGCAGGAACAACCAGTCCTTGGCGATGATGTTGACCTCACGTGGGGCGCTGCTCGTTCCGGGCGAGATCGCCGGTGTCGGCGGGGGCGAACCGGCATCGCAGCCGGCGACGACGGCGAGGCAGGCAATGGCGATCAGGAACCGCTTCACGGGCGGCAGTCTATCCGTGGCCCGGGGTGTGGCCTCAGTCTGGCGTCGCCGCCAACACCCAGGCTCTGACTCTGGATTCTCGTGGGGCGTGCACCTGCGACGCGTTTCGCGAGTTTGCGGCCGGATTCGTCCGGGATTTTCGTGGGGCGTGCCAGGGATGCAGGAAACGCCCTGTATGGCCCGTGGCGGCGATCAAACCTGTCGCGTGTGCACGTGGGACGAGAATCCCGCCGACTGGCCCGAGTCTGGCGTCGCCGGCGCGGGCGGCCAACGTGCTCAGATCCGTAACCGCACCGACGACGACCTCGATCATGGCCCTGGCTGGCGCGCGCGCCAGTCGCCGTCCGGTGCCGCTTTGGTATCGGTCGGATGGCGAGCGCGCCCGCGCCTTCGTGTCGCTCGTCGCCGCGTGCGGGACATGCCGCCGCGCTGCTTGACATGCGTGCTCGGCGGGCCGCAATCTGCGGGCCACCTCCGGCGCCGAGGGACGCTGGCCTCCGAGGCGGTCTCGGCCGTTCCCAGCGATCCGGCTCCATCGCCATCCGAACCGACTTCGAGGTCTTCGTGGCGCTTCCCGCCCCGTCCGCGCAGCAATCCCGGGTAGCCGGCCCGTCCGTCTCGTCCGTCTCGTCCGCGGCCGAGGGTTCCCGCGTTCCGGCCGTGACCCTCCAGCGGGTGACGAAGCGGTTCGGGGACGTCGCCGCCGTCGACGGGGTCGATCTCGAGGTCAGCGACGGCGAGTTTTTCTCGATGCTCGGGCCGAGCGGCTCCGGGAAGACCACGACCCTTCGGATGATCGCCGGCTTCGAGCTGCCGACCTCAGGCCGGATCCTGCTCCACGGCGAGGACGTGAGCAACCGACCACCGTTCGAGCGCGACGTCAACACGGTCTTCCAGGATTACGCCCTGTTCCCCCATATGACGGTCGGCCAGAACGTCGGCTATGGGCTCATGGTCCGCAAGATCGGCGGTGACGAGCGGCGACGGCGGGTCGCCGAGGCCCTGGCGATGGTCCGACTCGAGGGCTACGAGGCACGCCGGCCCAGCCAGCTCTCCGGCGGCCAGCGCCAGCGGGTCGCCCTTGCCCGGGCACTCGTCAACCGGCCGCGGGTCCTGCTCCTCGACGAGCCGCTCGGCGCCCTCGACCTGAAGCTCCGCGAGCAGATGCAGATCGAGCTCAAGGCGATCCAGCAGCAGGTCGGGATCACCTTCATCTACGTGACCCACGACCAGGAGGAGGCGCTCACGATGAGCGACCGCCTCGCGGTCTTCAACCAGGGCCGGATCGAGCAGCTGGGTCCGCCGTCGGAGATCTACGAGCGACCGGCGACCGCATTCGTGGCCGGTTTCGTCGGGACGTCGAACCTGCTCCGCGGCGATGCGGCACGGGCGATCATCGGTGCGACCGGCACGTTCACCATCAGACCCGAGAAGATCCGCCTCGCAGAGCCCGATGCGGCCGTCGCCGCCGATGAGACATCGGCCCTCGGACGCATCCGCCAGGTCGTCTATCTCGGGCCAGACACCCGGTTCGTCGTCGCCCTCGATGCAGGCGGCGACCTCGTCGTTACCCAGCAGAACCTGGCGACATTTTCGATGGAGGCGCTCGCCCTTGAGGGCAAGGCTGTCCGGCTCATCTGGAAGCGGCAGCACAACTTCGCGATCGAGGAACTTGGAGGAGTGGCATGAGATCTCGTTCGATGTTCGCCGCCGTGGCGACGCTTGGAATCATCGTCAGCGCGTGTACGAGCGGTGGCAGCCCATCGCCGGCTGCCCCATCGGTGGCGGCCACGGCTGCCGCCCCGTCGGCGGGCAGCGGCGCGCCGCCGGCATCGGTCGAGCCGAGCTCGAACCTTCCGACGTCCATCGGCGCCGGTGAGGGCGAGCTGGACATCATCGTCTGGGCCGGCTACGCGGAAGATGGTTCGAACGTCAAGGAATACGACTGGGTCAACCCGTTCATCGCCGCGAACCCGGACTGCGGCAAGGTCAACGTCAAACCGGCCGACACGTCGGACGCCATGGTCTCGCTCATGCAGGGCGGCGGCGGCGGGCTCTACGACGGCGTATCGGCTTCGGGTGACGCTTCGAACACGCTGATCACCCGCGGCGACGTCGCCGAGGTCAACGTCGACCTGATCCCGGACTTCAAGGACGTCAGCCCGTTCCTGCAGTCCCCCGCCCACAACACCGTGAACGGCAAGCACTACGGCGTGTCCCACGGCTGGGGCGGCAACACGCTGATGTACCGGACCGACATCGTGAAGCCCGCCCCCACGAGCTGGGATGTCACCTTCGACCCGGCCAAGATGGAGGCCTACAAGGGCAAGGTCACGGCGTACGACGGATCGATCTACATCGCCGACGCGGCCCTCTACCTGAAGACCCACAAGCCGGAGCTCGGGATCACCGATCCCTACGAGCTGACTCAGGACCAGTTCAACGCCGCGATCGACCTCCTGAAGGCCCAGCACCCGTACGTCGGCAAATACTGGGCCGCGTACACGGACGAGATCGACAACTTCACCAACGGGGCGACCGTCGTCGGGACGACCTGGCCGTACCAGACGAACACGCTCAAGGCCGCGAAGGTGGCCGTCGAAGCCGTCGTTCCCACCGAGGGGATGACCGGCTGGGCGGACACATGGATGCTCGCCTCGAAGGCCGCCCACCCGAACTGCATGTACAAGTGGATGGCCTGGATGGTCACCCCGCACGTGCAGGCCGAGGTCGCCGAGTACTTCGGCGAGGCGCCGGCGAATCCGAAGGCCTGCGCCGAGCTCGACAAGACCTACGGCTCCTACGGGGTCAAGGACTTCTGCACGCTGTACAGCGTCAACGACAAGTCGTTCTACGACTCGATCAGCTTCTGGAAGACGCCCCAGGCCGACTGCGGCGACAGCCGCGGCCAGACCTGCATCCCCTACGACCAGTGGGTGACGGCCTACCAGGCGGTCAAGGCCGGCAGCTGAGCCACGATCCGGAGGTCCGGCCGCGCCGGCCGGGCCTCCAACTTCTCCGCGAGACGCGATGACCGCGACCGCCAGCAGCAGCGGGCTGCCACCCGGCAGCCGGCGACGTCGTGTCCTCGCGGGCCTCTATCGGCGGTCGCGCGTCCAGCTGCTCCTGCTGCTGACGCCCCCGGCCGGCTGGTTCGGCGTCATCTACCTGGGGTCGCTGGCCCTGTTACTCGTGACGGCCTTCTGGACGTTCGACGGCGCGACGGGCCGGGTGGTCCACAACTGGACGCTGGCCAACTTCCAGGCGCTGGTCGAGCAGCCGCAGTTCCGGACGATCGCCCTGCGGACGCTCCTGTTCGCGGGAGCGGTGACCGTCGTGGACGCGCTGATTGCGTTCCCGATCGCCTACTACATGGCCCAGGTCGCGGGCCCGCGGACCAGGGCGGTCGTCTTCATGCTCTGCCTGCTCCCCCTCTGGGCGAGCTACCTCGTCAGGGTCTATGCGTGGCGGGTCATCCTCTCGCCGGGCGGGCCGCTCGACTGGGCGCTGCAGCTCTTCGGCCTTGGCCCGGCGGGGCTCTACCCGTCGGAGCTGGGGGCCGGGATCGTCTTCGCCTACCTCTGGCTGCCGTACATGATCCTGCCGCTCTACGCGGGGCTCGAGCGCGTACCGCGGTCGTTGCTCGAGGCGAGCGGGGATCTTGGCGCCCGCAATGTCACGACGTTCCGCCGGATCGTCCTGCCGCTCATCCTGCCGGCCCTTGCCGCAGGCTCGATCTTCACGTTCAGCCTGACGCTCGGCGACTACATCACGCCGAGTCTCGTCTCGAACAACCAGTTCATCGGCAACATCGTGTTCGAGCAGCAGGGCGTATCTGGCAACCTGCCGCTGGCGGCGGCATTCGCGCTCGTCCCGGTCGGGATCATGGCGATCTACCTCTTCGTCGCCCGCCGCCTCGGCGCGTTCGAGGCCCTCTGATGGCTCGCTCGCTGCTCCGGGCCGCAACGGCGGGCGTGCTCGCCTTCCTCTACACCCCGATCCTGATCATCGCCCTCTACGCTTTCAACGCGGAGCGGATCCAGGTCTGGCCGATCCGCGAGTTCAGTACCGAGTGGTTCGGGTCGGCCTGGGGCAACCCATCTGTACGCGCGGCCCTGGGTCTGTCGGTCCAGGTGGGCCTGCTGTCGAGCCTCCTGGCCATCATCCTCGGGTCATTGGCGGCGTTCGCCGTCCACCGTTTCCGCTTCTTCGGCCGGGAGGTCTTCTCGCTTGCGCTCGTCCTGCCGATCGCCCTGCCCGGGATCGTCACCGGGCTGGCGCTGAACGCCTCCGCGCGGACCGCCGGGATCAGCTTCTCGACGTTCACGATCGTCCTCGGTCACGCGACGTTCTGCATCGTCGTCGTCTACAACAATGTCATCGCGCGACTGCGACGGTCGTCGCGCAGCATCGAGGAGGCGTCGATGGATCTCGGCGCCGACACCTGGCAGACGTTCCGCTACATCACGTTCCCGGTCATCCGAACCGCGGTGCTTGCCGGCGGTTTGCTCGCCTTTGCGCTGTCGTTCGACGAGATCGTGGTAACGACGTTCACGGCCGGGACGCAGGAGACGATCCCGATCTGGATCTTCAACCACCTGCGCCAGGCGAACCAGCGACCAATCGTCAACGTCGTCGCGCTCGTCCTGATCCTGCTCTCGACGATTCCTGTCTACCTCGCGTCGCGGCTCACGACCGGGACCGCTGGCGGGACGAGCGGCCGGACCTGATCACATCCAGCGATGACCCGCCTCCGTCACGAGGGCGATCGACGCCAGGACGACGAGGCTGAGGAGGGCCCGGACCCGGACGTTGGCGTGGGCAAATGAGTGGCGCGTCATGACTGATTCCTCCGACCGGCGGCCAGCTGTGGCGGCCGACCCGTCGATGAGTGCCCGGTCCATCACCGCCGTCGGCAGTCTGCTCCAGGGCGATTAGCTGCGACTCACCTGCCCGTTACCGGCGGATGCATCGCACGGTCGGCCAGTGGCACGGCCGCCCTGCGTTCCGGCCCGTCGACGTACGATCCGCTGATGACCGAGGCCGACCTCTCCGCCATCCGCGCCGCGCTCGAGAGCGAGCGTGACCGGCTGCGCAGCGGGCTCGAGGAGGGCATCGTCGCGCCGGGCCCGATGACGTACGGGTCGCAGGCCGCGGCCGCCACCCAGGTCTTCGAGCAGCAGCGAGATCTCGCCCTGCGCGACCACAACAGCCAGCACCTCGAACAGGTCGAGGCGGCCCTCGCCCGGCTGGCCAACGGCACGTTCGGAACCTGCGTGCGCTGCGGCCGCCCGATCGCCCCGGAACGGCTCGAGGCACTCCCCTGGGCGGCCTACTGCATCGACTGCCAGCGGATCGTGGGGCGCGGCGGATGAGCGTCGAGACATCGACCCCGCTCGTCGGGATCGAGGCGATCCGGGCCGCGGCCGCGATGCTCGAAGGCGTGGTCACTCGGACGCCCCTCGTCCCGTTCGGGCCGCCCGCCGATCGTCGCCTCCTCAAGGCCGAGAGCCTGCAGCCCATCGGCGCGTTCAAGATCCGAGGGGCATACAACGCCGTCGCCTCGCTGACCGCCGAGGCGCTCGCCCGTGGGGTCATCACCTACTCGTCGGGCAACCACGCCCAGGGCGTCGCCCGGGCGGCGCGGCTACTGGGCGCCCCCGCGGTGGTCGTCATGCCGTCGGACTCGCCCGCGATCAAGAGGGAGCGCGTCGCCGCGGATGGCGCCGAGGTGATCATCGTCGGGACGGCAAGCGACGAGCGCCAGGCAGTCGCCGAGCGGATCGCCGCCGAACGCGGGCTGACGATCATCCCGCCCTATGACGACGACCGGATCATCGCGGGCCAGGGCACCGTCGGGCTGGAGATCGTCGAAGCGGTGCCGGATGTCGCAGCGGTCCTCGTCCCGATCGGGGGCGGCGGGCTGGCGAGCGGCGTCGCGGTGGCGGTCCGCGCGCTCGTGCCGAACGCGCGGGTGATCGGCGTCGAACCAGAGCTCGCTGCCGACGCGCGCGACTCGCTGGCGGCCGGCCGGATCGTTCGATGGCGAGCGGAGGATGTCTCGCGGACGATCGCGGACGGGACGCGGACGCAGGCGCTCGGCACGCGAACGTTCGCCCATCTCGCGGCGCTCCTCGACTCGATCGTGACGGTCAGCGAGGAGCAGATCGCCGCGGCGGTGCGGCTCGCCGCCGAGGAGAGCCGTCTCGTGGCCGAGCCCTCGGGCGCCCTGACGATCGCGGCGCTCGCCTTCCGATCGGGTGACATCGGCCTCGCCGGGCTCGATCGGCCGGTCATCGCCGTCGTCTCCGGCGGCAATGTCGACCCCGAGCGCTACGTGGAGCTCCTACGCTCGCCGGTGCCCGCGCGAGGCTGATTCGGGCCGCTGACGCCAGCCAGATAATCCGGAATCGCACGTCGCCGGAAACCACTTCTGTCGCGCCCGTTTCGTCCGGAACCGGAATCCGGAATCGAACCACCCGGCCTCCGGAGAGGTGAGTTTTCCGCGTTGTACGGAACCGGACGATCTGGGGGCGGACCTGCGTCGCGGCAGCCGCGCCGGAAACTCAGCGCCCTTCGCGCTCCTCCGCCAGCCGCTTCGCCAACCTGGCTTCGCGGACCCGGATCGACGCCATCTCGCCGTCGGCGACCCGCTCCGCACGCGCCGTCTGGCGTTCCTCGTGGCGCATCCAGCCGGCCATGATCGCGGCCATGGCGGCGATGAACAGCAGGTCGCCGCTGAGCCACATGATCCCGGCCGCGTATTGCTGGTCGAGGAGGGCGGTCGGCCCCCACGATCGAACGAGGGTCGCGTAATGGCGGTAGAGCGGCACGCCGGCGTTGAGGATGATCACCGCGAGAAGCGTGTTCTGGGGCATCTGGAGGAAGACGTAGAGCGCCCGGACCGGATGGCTCATCCGCCACGGGCTCGGATCGAGACCGACCGCAGGCCACCAGAAGAGGAACCCTGCGGTCAGGTAGAGGAGGTGCTCGACATCGTGCACTGACCGGTTCTCGAGAGCGATGTCGAAGAGCGCGGAAAAGTGGGTCCCCCACATGACGGCAGCCAGGGCGATCCAGGCGACAACCGGAAAGCTCAGAATCCCCAGCACGCGCGAGTGGAGGACGGGCAGGATCCAGCGCCGGCGGACGGCGGGCGTGGCAACTCTGAGCAGCAGCGTCACCGGCGCGCCGAGGGCGATCAGCGGCGCCGCAACGAGCGTTAGCAGGATGTGCTGGACCATGTGGATCGAGAAGAGGGTCGTGTCGTAGCGCTCGATCCCCGACTGCAGCGCGATCGCGATCGTCAGCAGTCCGCCGAGGAAGAAGACCGAACGGCGACGCGGGACAGGGTTGTCCGGGTGGGCGGCGTTGACCCGTCGGACGGCCCGCGTCCACAGGATCGCAGCGGCGATCAGCGGCAGGACCAGGAGGGGCTCGAACGACCAACCGAAGGCGAGATTCAGCAGCGTCGGCGGGTCGGCGGGGACGGGGCCGTGGGCGAGCGCGGGCAGTGCCGCGGGACCGGCGACCAGCAGCGTCCCCAGCGCCGCGCCCACGAGTGACGGCACGACGCGAAATGCGTTCCTCACGGCCGCATCGTCCCACGCTCGGCCAACGTCGGCTGCGTTGCGCCCGGGGCGGGCGCTCCGGGTATCATGGGCGGCGGTTCGGCCCATGCCGGATGGCGGCCCACGCGGCCGGAGTCGACCTCCCAACGGTGCGCTTCTCGGTGGGAGCCCGCCGTCGTCGTTCGAGTCGAGGAGATTGATGTCGAGCAGCCCCCGGACCAGGCCATCGTCCGGATCGATCCTCGCGGGGATCGTCGCCGCAGTCGTCCTGGTCGGGCTTGCCGTCCTGCTCATCGTCAACGGGCAGGCCGTCCTCCGAAGCTTCTTCCCGCCTGACCCCAAGACGACCCAGGGCCACGAGATCTACGATCTGTACACGATCGTCTTCGTGATCGCGGCCGCCATCTTCTTCCTCGTCGAGGGGCTCATCGTCTGGACGGTCCTCCGCTACCGCCGCAAGCCCGGCGACGACGAGCTGCCGCCCCAGACCCACGGCCACAACCTCGCCGAGGTGATCTGGACGGTCGTCCCGACGATCATCGTCTTCTTCCTGTTCTTCATCTCGTGGCAGACGCTCAACAGCGTCGAGGCGCACGTCCCGAAGCCGAACCTCATCGTCAGGGCGGTCGCCGCCCAGTTCCAGTGGTCGTTCGCGTATCTTCCCGAAGGGGCCGCCTCGGACGCCAAGCCCCTCTTCACGGTGAGCGTCCCTGTCGGCGCCGACGGCGGGCTGACCCTGCCGGCCGGCCAGACGACGCATCTCTACGTCAGCAGCCCGGACGTGATCCACGCGTTCTACGTCCCGCAGTTCCTGTTCAAGCGAGACGTCATCCCGAACGTGAACAACCAGTTCGACCTGACCCTCGATGCGAGCGATGCCGGCCAGACATTCCGGGGCCAGTGCGCGGAGCTGTGCGGGATCGGCCATCGGGCCATGCTCTTCGAGGTCCACGCCCTCGCCCCGGCCGAGTTCGAGGCCTGGTACCAGGCCAGGCTCACCGAGGCGACCGCGTCGCCATCGCCGGCACCCAGCGGTGGGGCCCCGAGTGGCGGAGCCGCCGGCCCGACGCTCGACCTCGTCGCCCAGAACGTGGCGTTCGACAAGACAGACCTGAGCGCTCCGGCGTCCGGTCCGTTCACGATCCACTTCGATAACCGCGACGCCGGTGTCAACCACGACGTCGACGTCCTCGACGGCAGTGGCAAGAAGGTCTTCGACGGCAAGGACTTCCCGGGTCCGGCGGCCCAGGACTACGCGGTCGGGCAACTGCCGGCGGGCAGCTACAAGTTCGAGTGCTCGATCCATCCAACTCTTATGTTCGGCACGCTCACGGTCCAGTAAGGAGTCCAATGGCGACCACAGCGCTGACGCCCGCCGCCTCCGCTTACCGGAGCGGGCTGTATGAATGGCTGACGACGACCGATCACAAGAAGATCGGAATCCTGTATGTCGTCAACTCGTTCATCTTCTTCCTGCTCGGTGGGCTCCTCGCCCTCGGCATCAGAACGGAGCTGGCGCTGCCGGGTGTCCAGTTCGTCGACGGCGAGGTCTACAACCAGCTCTTCACGATGCACGGGACGACGATGATCTTCCTGTTCATCATTCCGGTCCTGGTCGGCTTCGGGAACTACGTCGTACCGCTCCAGATCGGCGCGCCGGACATGGCGTTCCCGCGGATCAATGCGCTGTCCTTCTGGATGCTCCCCCTCGCGGGGATCCTGCTCTTCCTTGGGTTCGCGACCGGCGGGGCGGCGTCGGCTGGCTGGACGAGCTACGCCCCGCTCTCGGAGGACCGCACCCTCGGCTCGACGGGGCCCGGGCAGGACCTCTGGATCATGGCGCTCCTGCTGATCGGGACGAGCTCGATCCTGGGCGGCATCAACTTCCTGGTCACGATCTTCAAGATGAGGGCGCCCGGGATGACGATGTTCCGGATGCCGATCCTCGTCTGGACGGTTCTCGTGACCAGCGTCCTGGTCGTGATGGCGACGCCGGTGCTCACCAGCGCCCTGATCATGCTGTTCATCGACCGCAACTACGGCGGCCACTTCTTCGACCCGAGCACCGGCGGCACCGCCATCCTGTGGCAGAACGTGTTCTGGTTCTACTCTCATCCGGCCGTCTACATCATGGTCCTGCCGGCGATGGGCATGATCAGCGAGATCCTGCCGGTCTTCAGCCGCAAGCCGCTCTTCGGCTACAAGGCGTTCGTCTTCGCGACGGCCGGGATCGGGGCGCTCGGGTTCTCCGTGTGGGCCCACCACATGTTCACGACCGGTCAGGTGTTCCTGCCGTTCTTCAGCCTCATGACGTTCCTCATCGCGGTCCCGACCGGGGTCAAGATGTTCAACTGGATCTTCACCCTGTGGCGCGGGAAGCTGACCTTCTCGACCCCCCTGCTGTTCGCCCTCGGCTTCCTGTCGATGTTCCTCATCGGCGGCATCAACGGGGCGTTCAGCGCAGCGGTCCCGGTGGACTTCGCGCTCCAGGACACCTACTGGGTCGTCGCCCATCTCCACTACGTCCTGTTCGGTGGGTCGGTCTTCGGC
>Ga0307282_10000401_pt1 | contig 13614 bp, 11 predicted proteins | sample ER_DNA_121_FD_194475 | JGI IMG/M metagenome (GOLD analysis project Ga0307282, IMG submission 194475) | Bulk soil microbial communities from the East River watershed near Crested Butte, Colorado, United States - ER_DNA_121 | ecosystem: Environmental > Terrestrial > Soil > Floodplain | place...
CTCCGACGTTGGAGGCGATTGCCTCGGCCTCGCGACAGTCGAGAAGCGCGATGCGGGCAGGGTCGAGCTAGGGTACTGGCTGCTGCCGGAGGGCCGCGGTCGGGGACGCGCGACGCGCGCGCTGCGGCTGGTATCGCGGTGGGCGCTGAGCCAACCCGGCGTCGCGCGGCTCGAGCTCGCGACGTCTCCGGAGAATACGGCGTCGCAGCGAGTGGCCGAGCGTAGCGGCTTTCGGCGCGAAGGCGTCCTCCGATCGTACCACGTGGTCGACGGGTGCCGCGAGGACGCCGTGTTCTTCTCGTTGCTGCCGGGCGAGCTCGACGAGGGCGCTGGACGTGGGGATGCGTAGCGGAGAGGGGAGGCGCTGTGCGTTGGGCAGTATGGGCGACCGACCGAGCCGGGTCGCTCGGGCTAACATCCTCGGCCCGTGCGGATCTGCATCGTCACCGTTGCCGGTCACGACATCGGCGGTATGCAGGATCATACGCGATCGCTGGCAAAAGGTCTTGTGGCCGCAGGGCATGAAGTCGAGCTCGTGACAACTCGTCACCCCCGGGGCCTTCTCGAGGAAGAACGAGACGGCGCGCTTTGGCATTACACCGACGCCGCCCACCATCATCCATGGCTACCGCGGCGGGATCCGGGCTGGCTTCCCCGATCGCGTGAGGCGTTTCTGAGTCTCCACGCCGAGCGCCCGTTTGACGTCATTCATAGCGAGTCCGCGAGCGCAATCGGCCTCGTTCGTCAGGGCATCCATCGGTACGTGCCGCTTGTCGCCAAGTACCAGGGCAACGGCATCGCGCTCGCGCGAGCCGCGTTAGCTCGGGCGCAGGCCGGGGATGCGCGGGCCAAGGTACGCCAAGCGAAGGGCCTCGTGTGGCTTGCCGGCGAATGGCTCCAATACGGCCACTGGTACCGGTTCCGCCCGTGTGAGTGGATTGTTCCGTCGAGACGAGAGTTCGAGGACACCCGGCGAAGTGCCCTACTCAAAGGCGAACTAGGTCACCTCGTCCCGAACGGCGTCGATGCGAAGCTCTTTCGTCCACGGCCCCGTGAGCAGGTGCGGACCGAGCTCGGCCTTAATGATTGGCCTCTCTTCGTCTGCGCCGGCCGCCTGAACGTCGAAAAGGGGATGCACCACGCCGTTCGGGCGCTCGGTGCGCTGGGGACCGACTTTCCCCGGGCCACGCTCATCGTCGTGGGCGACGGGGAGGAGCGCACACCGCTCGAGCAACTCGCCAGTTCGCTAGGACTCGGGCAACGAGTCATCTTTGCCGGCGCGCAGCCGCACGAGGTCGTAGCGAAATACCTCGCAGCGGCAGACCTGTTCCTCTTCCCGACCGAGCGAGCCGAGGCGGCCCCGGTCGTGCTCCCCCAGGCGATGGCCTGCGCCGTGCCGGTGATCGCCTCGGAGATCGGCGGCATTCCCGAGGTTGTGCGCCGATCGGGCGAGAACGGGCTTCTCGTTCCGCCCGGGGACGTTCGGGCGCTGGCAGAAGCGATCCGTGCGCTCCTACGCGACGAGAGCCTTCGCCAGCGGCTCGGCCAGGCCGCGCGGCAGCGAGTGCTCGTTCACTACACCGTTGAGCGGATGGTCGAGCAAACACTCGACGTGTACAGGATCGCGATTCAACGCCTGCGGCAACAAACACCAGCGAAGGTTCGCCTCAGCTGCCGGCAGTGCATCTCGACCAGACCTGAATCACGCCGGCGGGATCGGAGCGGTTCGACTTTTGATGCGAGCGGACGACTTGCGCGGCCGTCTGGCGCCGAGGGAGAATCGGCCCGCCGAAGCTAATCTCTTGCGCTCATGGGCGGGCGGGGACCGGGAGTCAAGAAGTTCCTCAATCAGCAGGCCAACGTTGGCCTGGCGAAGCTCGGCCACTCCCCGGCCATGACTCGCGATGCGAAGCGTGAGGCGTGGTGGTGGCTGCAGGCTCGATCCGAGGCGCTGAAGAGACGGACGCGCTTGCTGTCAGGTCACGCGGTCGTGTGGCCCGCGCCCGGACTGACGGAGCTCGTCCGCGTCGAGGTGCCGGAGGCCGGAGACGGGGAGGTCACCGTCGAGGTGCTGACGAGCGTGGTCAGCAGTGGCACCGAGCGCGCTCAGTACCTCAGGCTGGCGAACACAAGCGTCGGATTCCCTCACCGGCCCGGCTATTCCGCCGCGGGGGTGGTGCTGGCTGCAGGCCTCGATGTCTCCAAGGTCCAGCCAGGAGACCTCGTGGCGGTGAGGAGCGTGCCACACATGTCGGTGGTCACAGCGCCCGCGAGCTCGGTGCATTGCGTCCCCGCCGGCGTCCCCGTCGAGGCCGCCGCGGCGGTGCAGCTCGGGGTCATCTGTGGGCAAGGCGTCCGCCGAGCCGCCGTCGAACCAGGACAACCGGTTTGCGTGATCGGCGCCGGCCTTGTAGGTGCCCTCGCACAGCGGCTCGCAACGGCCACCGGAGCGGGGGCGGTAACCATGATTGCGAGGTCACACGCGAAGGAAGCGATCGCGCGGGCGGAGGGCGCCCGCTTCCTCGCCGCGGACGCGGATAAGGGTGAGATCGAGGCGCTCGCTGCGTCCGTTGTCATCGAGGCGACGGGGGACCCGGAGGCTCTCGCGCTGGCGGTCGAGGCGGCAGGTCCAGGTGCTCGTGTCGTGCTCCTTGGCTCCCCGCGGGGCGTGACTGCCGATGTCCCACTCGACGCGATCCGCGCCAAACGGCTGGTGTTGATCGGGGCCCACGTGGATACGCTCGGGCACGAGTCTCGCCTGACCGGCATCGATATGTACGAGCAGGAGGCTCAGGCCTTTCTTGACTTGCTTGCCGGCGGCCGGCTGTCGGTGTCCGATCTGTTTGCAGTGGCGATCGATCCACGCGAGGCGGACGCCTTTTACCGGCGACTGGCAGGAGCGCGGGACATCGTCGGTGCGCGGTTCGATTGGACGCGTCTTGCTGCGGAAGAGCGAATAGGCAAGGGGCGTCTTTGGCGACTGCCCGACCTGAGCGGCCGGGGAACGGACGTCCGCCGCCGGCCGCTGCCTCCGAAGGGTTGCCGTGGTCGGCGGGTCTCTCTCGTCGACCGGATTGACCCGTTCGCGGGAGCGTCGGGCAGATTGCGCATCGGTCTCTTCGGCTGCGGGGACATCGGCGTGCAAAATGCAGCGGCGATCGTGGCGGCACCAAACGTCGAGCTCGTCGCCTGTTATGACCCGGCCGGAGCACTCGCGGAAGACGTCGCGCGAACCCACGGCGCCGAGGCCGCCCCTACGAGCGACGCGCTCCTGGGGAACGACGGCGTCGACGCGGTCGTGCTCTCGGTGCCGCACGATCTGCATGGGCCGCTCGGCGCGGAGGCGGCGGCCGCCGGCAAGCATGTCGTTGTCGAGAAACCTCTCGCCGAGAACCTCGAGTCCGGTGCTGAGCTCGTCCGTGCTGCCGAACGCGCCGGGGTGGTGCTCTCGGTCTGCTTTCCCCATCGGTACCAGCCCGAAATGGTCGTCGCGCGGAGGTTGATCGAGGCCGGAGCTCTGGGCGAGCTCGCCGGCGTGCTGTTGAACTTCTTCATGGACAAGCCGTCGTCCTACTGGGTCGGCGGCTTCTCCGGCCGAGCGCACTCGGACTGGCGCAGCTCGCGCGAGCAAGCCGGCGGCGGCGTTCTGATCATGAACCTTTCGCACTACCTCGATCTCGTCCGCTACCTCACAGGCGCGGAGGCCGACGTCGTGACTGCCCGAACACAAGTCGCGGAGCCCACAGCCGAGGTCGAGGACGCTGTCTCGGTGACCGTTGGTTACGCCAATGGAGCGCTGGGATCGCTGTTCGGTACGGCTGCTCTACGGGGATCGGGGCCGACTTCGGAGCTTCGTCTCTGGGGGCCTGACGGCCACATCGCCGTCGAGCCGGATCCGCTGGTCTACACGCTGCGCGCGCTCGACGGTCTACGGACGAACCGCTGGCAGACGTTTGGGCGCCTTCCCCCGGCGAACATCCGAGCGATCTACTTCAGCAGGCTTGCCACCGCCATCGACCGTGGCGAGTCTCCCGACATCGACGGCACGGACGGGCTGGCCGTCCAGGCGTTCATCGAAGCCGCCTATCGATCAAGCGCGTCCGGGCACAGCGTCAGCCCGGGTGCCCTCGTGCAGGAGGTCGGAGCCTGATTCGAGCTGAAGTAGAAGACGCCGGCGTTGCGCTCGTCGCAGCGCTGCCTCCGGGTTCGGTCGCTTACGTCGACCGGGACTGGCTGCCCGTCTCTTCTGGCGAGGTTCCCTCGCTCGTCGTCGCGGCTGACGGCGAGCTCACGTGGTGCGGCGGTCGTCCTGTGCGGATGCCCGGCACTCTCGACTCTGACACTGCGGCGACCCTCGTCCTACTGGCCGTTGCTCAGGCGGCGGCAGGCGCCGTGGAGGGCGTTTCTGCCGACTCGATCGAAGTTGTCGGCAGCGGCCTGATCGCCCTGCAAGCGCGCGCGCTTCTCGGGGGCCGGTTCGGCCTGTCGACGGAGCAGCCTAGGGCGATCGTCGACACGACTGGCGATCCCGAAGTGATCGTCGATGCCACCCGGCGCATCGCCGCTCTAGGAACGGTCGTGCTCGCCGGCGAGGGCCTCGGGCGCAAGGCCGAGATGAATCTCTACCCGGACGTGCACGTGCGTGGTCTCACGCTGGTGGGCGTGAGACCAGCTTCGCAGGACGCTCTTTCCGCCGCGAACAACGCCGACGACACCCTCGTCGCGTCATGTCGCGAAGCGCTCGTCGGCGTAGTGGCCGGAACGCCCTTGCCGCGCGGCGCCACGTGGTATCGAGTTTCAGGCTGAGCCAGAGGCGCGGCGGAACGGGCGCTATTTAAACACGTGCATGCTGTGCGGCTTCCCCAGCGCGGTGCTAACTAGTATATGCCGGGGTGGCCGCTCGGAAGGCGCGACAATTTTTGCTGAGCTGGCCGGCCCTCGCACTGGTCGCCCTTGTTCTTGTTGGTGGTGGGGGTTCCGCAGCGGTCGGCTGCAAGCTCGCGTGGAATTGCCACGATTACAACCTCCCCGTAATCGGGGGGATGTTCCCCAAGCCGTACCGTATTCTCGGGGATCTCGAGCACCGGGGAACCGGCAAGACGTCGCTGCTGCACGGTTTCGTCCAGAAGACAGTGGTCTCGGGGCTCACGCTGCCGTCGGCGTTCACGCGCTTGCCGGACGGACGTCTGCTCGTCGCCGAGAAGGCCGGGATAGTGAAGGTGGCGCGCCCCGGCGGCGAGCCGAGGGTGGCCCTCGATCTCCGCCGCGAAGTAGACGACTGGAGCGACCGCGGGATACTCGACATCAAGGCGAGTCCGGATTTCACGCGAACCGGCCACGTCTACCTTCTTTACAGCTACGACGACCCTCAGGACAAACCGGACAGCGACGGAATCCGCACGGCCCGGCTGTCGAGAATGACGATGACCGGTAACACCATCTCGAAGAAGAGCGAAAAGGTCATCCTCGGCTCGATCAGCGCGGGCTCGTGCAACGACCATCCGCCGGGCAGCGATTGCATACCCGTCGACTACTCGCACTCCGGAGGCGCGATTCGATTCGCTCCGGACGGCAGCATGTTCGTCAGCACCGGCGACGGTAGCGGCAACGAAAAGGCCTACATCAGCAACGCGCTACGGGCACAGAATCTCGACTCGTTCTCCGGGAAGCTCCTACACGTCACGCCCGAAGGGAAGGGTCTACCGACCAACCCCTTCTGGACGGGCGACCCCGACGCCAGCCGCGCAAAAATCTGGGCCTATGGGCTGCGCAATCCATTCCGCTTCAACATCCGGCCGGGAACGAAGCAGGTCTATGTCGGGGATGTGGGCTCGACCTTCTGGGAAGAGGTCGACGTCGTCGACAAGCCGGGCCTCAACTTCGGTTGGCCTTGCTACGAGGGGAAGGTCCAGAGTCCCCTGTATAGGCGGCAGCCCGTCTGCCGGCGGCTGTATGAAAAGGGGAAGGCCGCAGTCACGTTCCCCCTGGTTACCTACCCCAGGGCCACGGTGATCGGCGGGACGTTCTACACAGGCGACGCGTGGCCGGCCGAGCTCCGCGGCGCCTACATCTTTGGCGACTGGGAGCGAAGTTGGATCAAATACCTCACCCTCGAGCCCGACAAGACCTACAACAGGACACCGAGGGATCTCGCGGCTCAAGCGGCCGGCCCCGTCGACCTCGACTTCGGACCGGACGGAGACCTCTACTACGTCGCTTTCAACCTGGGTGAGATCCGTCGCATAAGCTTCCACGGCGGCTGAGTCTCGGCCCGTAAGCAACTTTTGGGGCAGAGCTAGGATCAGCGTGAGCAAGTCCGTCGCCAAGAGCCACGCCGACCCCACGAAGTGGTCGACCCGACTCGGCTCGTTGCGCCTGCAGAAACCCGACTGGGTCTTCTTCGAGGGGGAGGTGCGGCCGTGGGAGGAAGCCGTTCTCCACGTCTCGACCGAAGCGGTCGTCCGTGGGCTCAATGTGTTCGAGGGGCTGAAGGGCTACTGGCAGCCGGACGGGCGCTTCGGCTTCGTCCACCTTGCGCGCCACTACCTTCGGCTCAGCCGCTCGGCGAGTCTGCTCTACATCCCGGTGACCTTCTCGTATGAAGAGTTCGAGAACGCATGCTTCGACCTCACGAGAGCGCTCTATCGGCCGGACAAGGATCTCTACATCCGCGCCACGCTGTTCGTCGTCGAGGGACATTACGGAGCCAACACCCGCGCCGATCTCGTGCTGACCGGCTATCAGCAGGAGAAGGAACCGCCGCCGCCGATCGCGATGGGGGTCAGCACGTGGAGGCGGGCTCCCGATGTCGCGATGCCTCCACGGATCAAGACCGGCGTGAACTACCAGGTGGCGCGGCTCGCGCGGATCGAGGGGGGCAGCCGCGGTTACGAGGACATGATCCTCCTGAACGAGTACGGGCGGGTTGCCGAGTCGACCGCGGCCTCCGTGCTGATGGTGCGAGACGGCCGCGTGTGCACCCCTCCACCCTCGGAGGGGGCGATGGAGAGCATCACCGCCGATGTGCTCGTCGAGATCGGCGCCTCCCTTGGCATCGAGTTCGTGTGGCGCCCGATCGACCGGACCGAGCTGTACCTGGCCGACGAGCTCGGTCTGACCGGAACCCTCACGGAGATCACGCTCGTTCCGTCGCTCGACGAGAGGCCGTTTCCCGCCGAGACGCCGGTCCTCTCGAAGCTGGCCGAGCGCTACCGCGACGCGGTGACCGGGACCGAGCCGCATCCGGCGGTCGAGCTTGCGATGGTGCCTCCGCCCTGATGCGCGAGAGCACGATCGCCGGTGTTATCGCCTCAGCCGGGTACGCAACTCGTCTCCAGCCTCTACCGTGCTCGAAGGAGATGCTGCCGATCGACGGGCGGCCGGTCATGGACTACGTGATCGATCGCATGCGTCGAGCCGGCTGCACGCAGGTTCGGGTCGTGACTCGGCCGGAGAAGGCAGACGTGATCGCGCACGCGGAAGAGATCGGCGCCACGGTCGTTCTCGCCCACCCAGCGACGCCCGGCGAGTCTTTCGTCGCCGGCATGACGGGGCTCGCGCCGGAGGACATCGTGCTGATCGGGTGGCCCGACACGCTCTGGGAGCCCGAGGACGGCTACGTCCCCCTCGTTCAGGCCGTCGAGGGAGGCCGTGAGATCGCGCTCGGGCTCTTCGAGAGTCCCGACCTCGAACGGTCCGACGTGATCAGCTTCGACGGCTCCGGCCGCATCACAGGGATCCACATCAAGCCCGCTGATCCCCCTTCGACATGGATCTGGGGCTGCGCAGCCGCAAGGGTGCGCGCGCTCGTGGGCCTCGAGCACGAGGAGTGGCCGGGTTCGTTCTTCGATTCGCTCTGCCAGAATGGCGTCGAGCTCTACGCCGTTCCGCTCTCCGACATTTGGCTGGACATTGGTACAAAGGAGGCTCTCGAGCAAGCGACTGCTGGCCGGGAAACCTGAGATCCCTAGGGGAAAGGAGATTTCGAGTATGCACGCGATCTACGTCGACTCGCCGGCGCCCGACGACACCCGTCGTGAGCGGCTCTACGACGGCGACCTCTTCATCTATTCGCCTCGACCCGCGACCAGGGCACTCTGCGAGTTCGGGCGGCAGATGGCAGAAGAGGCGTTCGCTCCGCACGATCCGGAGACCGCCCAGGAAGAGATGGAGGTCGAGGACTACGCTGCCCTGCTCGCCGACTTGAAGCCGCGCTTCATCCACGATCCCGAGTCCAAGCGGCTGATCCAGGAGATGCTCACCGACCTCGGATGCGATCCGGGCGAGGTGTACTTCGACGTGCCGCGGATGCGCACCTCGACATCGCACGGCTACCTGACGAGCGGGATCGCCTACGCCTTCCATCCACACCGTGACACCTGGTACTCGGCGCCCCAGTGTCAGTTCAACTGGTGGCTCCCGATCTACCCGATCACCGCGGAAAACGGCCTCGCCTTTCATCCGAGGTACTGGTACACGCCGATCAAGAACAGTTCGCGTACGTACAACTACGCGGTCTGGAATGCCACGAGCCGCAAGGAGGCAGCCAAGCACGTCAAGAGCGACACTCGTGTGCAACCAAAGCCCGAGGAGGACATCGAGCTCGATCCCCAGATCCGTCCGATCTGCGAACCGGGCGGGCTCATCATCTTCTCCGCCGCGCAGATGCACTCGAGCGTGCCCAACACGTCGGGCAAGACACGCTTCAGCATCGATTTCCGCACTGTTCACATCGGCGATGCCGCCGACAGACGAGGCGCTCCGAACATCGACTCGGAATGCACAGGGACCACGATGGGTGACTACCTGCGAGTCAGCGACTTCGAGCACGTCCCGGACGAGCTGATCGAGGCGTACGACACCCCGACGCCGGCGGGGGTGGGCGTCTAGGTTGGAGAGCAGGGGGAGGCGGCGTCTCCTCTGCTAATTCCCTGCGATGGACGGAATCCTGCTGGGCAGCGGCGGCTGGATCCCAACGAGTCGGCGCGAGACCTGTTGTGCTCTCATCCGAGAGGGACCACGCGTTCTCCTCATCGACGCAGGGACGGGCATTCAGCGACTCGTCGAGCACCCCGAGCTACTTGCCGGAGTGGAGGGCGTAGACGTCGTGCTCACCCATTTCCATCTCGACCACGTCGTGGGGCTCAGCTACCTGCCCGCCCTGCAGCTGCCCGAACGCCCCACCATCTGGGGGGCCGGGCAGCTGCTCGGCGGTGTGTCGACCCGGTCTCTCCTCGAGCGCTTGCTTGGGGACCCGTTCTTCTCAGCTCCCCTCGCGGAGGCCGCAAGCGTGGTTCGCGAGATCAAGGACGAAGTCGACATCGGCCCGTTCTCGATCAGAACACGTGTCCAGAAGTTGCATGCCGTTCCGACTCTCGCGCTACGGATCGGGGACGTGCTCACCTACTGCACGGACACGGCGCCTGATCCCGGCAACGCCAGCTTCGCAGCAGGGAGTCAGGTGCTCCTCCACGACGCGTGGTATGCGCAGGAGACAAGCGATGACGGAAACCACTCCGCGGGAGGCGATGCCGGCAGGATCGCGCGGGAGGCGGGCGCGAAGCGGCTCGTGCTCATCCACATCAACCCGCTTCAGGAATCGGACGAACCGCTCGCCGAGAGTGCACGCCATGAGTTTGGGGATGCGGAGGTCGGTGTCGATCTTGCTTCGATCCTCTCGACTCGTAGTGAGGTCTAGCTTCCGCGGGAACGAAGGCGGCCCATCTCGCGCATCCGCAATAGTTGGAGGCGTACGCCCGCCAACACGTCTCGAAGGTTGATGGCAGGCGCGACCTCACGTAGCGCGGTGCGATGGTAGCTCCGGAAATCCGGGTCGGTGAGCTTGCGGACGTTCGTGAGGAAGAAGATGCCGTACCACGTGAGTAGAACAGCGAGACGGCGCTCGTACTCCGCCTCCGCGAGGAACGTGCGTCCGAACTTCTCGAGCAACTTGATCTCCCCGGGCAGATAGGCGCCGAGACGAGTGTGCTGAGAAAAGGGCGACCCTTCGGGGCGACGGGAAAAGGTGAGCACCTGATGTACGAAGCCGAAGTCGCTGACCTTGAGGCTTTCGAGGCAGGCCTCGGTGTCCTCGTTCCAGGGATTGTCTTCGCTGTAGAAGGGATTCCGCGCACGGATCAGATCACTGCGGATGAGTACAGACGACGGCGAACCAAAGAGGAATGGGTACGGATTGGCGAGCAGCGTCGAGCGAGCGACCTCTCGGCCTGGGAGGACGGTGATGGAGTGGGGCAGGCCGTCTAGCGTGACCCTCGTCTCCTCGAGGCGGTACGCGCTGACGACGCCGACCGTCGGATTGCTCTCGGCGAGGTCGACCATACGCTCCAGGCACTCGGGAAACAGCCAGTCGTCGGCGTGCAGCACCTTCGTGTACTTGCTCTCCGGCGAGATCTCGCGCACGGCGCGGTTCTGGTTCTCGATCGGACCGACGAAAACGTTCGCCGCCACTACCCGTATCCGCGGATCTCGGGCCTCGTAGCTACGGGCGATCTCGAGCGTGTCGTCGGTGCTGCAGTTCTCGACGATCACGTATTCCCAGTTCGCGTAGGTCTGGTCGACGACGCTCTCGATGCACTCGACGAGATACTCGGCCCCGTTGTAGACGGGCGTGACGACGCTCACGAGAGGCTGGCGGGGGGCCATCAGCTCTCGCCGACCTCTACGAGCAGATCGTGCTCTCGCAAAGCCTCCGCTGCGTCTCGGACGCGCGCATACGGGAGACCGGACCGGTCCGAAATATCGAGCAGGCTGTGTTGCCCGTCGGAGAGGCTGAGGACCCAGAGGAGGGCCGTCTCCGTGCTCGAGCCGCCGGCGACGCTCCGGTACAGGCCTCGCTTGCCGAGCTGCGGCTCGCCTTTTGGATTCAGGTTGACGTAGCTCGCGTTCGTCTCGAGCACGTCGACGATCTCCAAGCAGTGGCGAAAGGAGTCGGCCAGAGCCTCCGGTCTGACGAGCTCGAGGTCGTCCGCAGAGCTGTGGTAGCCGGGGAACCTGTCGGCCGGCGTTCGGCTCAGCGCACCGAAGGGTAGGTCGAATCCCGGCGAGCAAAACTGCCGTTCGTCCCCTCCCCAGGGCTCGAACGGAATGATGCTGCCGCCGGCCTCCCGCACCACGTTCGCCGCCGCCAGGTCAATCTCCGCGTCCCCTCGGCGGCTCTGCTTGTACGTGAGCGGCCCCGGATCGCCGGCGCACGAGAGGACGAGCCCGTGTCTGATTCGGCCGAGATCCGCTTCGTTCTTCCACAGCCAGCAGAGCGGTCCGATCGTCCCCGGACCGAGGAGGAAGCGGTACGAGTAGCGGAGCGGCATCGGCCGCAGGTACTTCGCCAGCGTCGCCGTGAGCACGACTCCCGAGAGGTTGTCGTTGCAGAGGGAGGGGTGACAGACGTAGGTCGAGAAGAGCACCTCGTCGGCGACCTCGCCGCCGATAGATGCCTCGGCGTACGTCACCGACCCGTCCGAGAGCGAGCTCTCGATGACCGCCTCGTACTCGCCCTCCGGCAGCTGCTCCAGCTGGCGCCGGCTGAGGCAGAACCCCCAGTTCTCCTCGTAGTAGGAGGTCCGGAAGGGGATCCAATCCGGATTCTCCGGGTGCGTGAAGAGATGCCCCCGCAACTCGCCGAGTGACAGGCGCGTGCGGACGGGAGCGCTGTAGCCGAGCACGTGCAGGTTCGAGCGCTTGAAGTCGACGACGCGGGTCCCGTCGGGCGCCGCGATCCACGCGTCGCGGATGTTCCACTCGGGCGGGAGCGTCCAGTCGAAGACCTGGGTGCCGCTCGGGACCTCGGTGATCTCCAGCGGGACCTCGCGCCCGAGGATTCCGAACGTCTCGCGGACCCCCTCTCCGGTGATGCTGCGGCAGATCGGATAGAGCTCGGCCATGAGCTCGTGCATCTCCACGCCGACCTCGCTCGATGCCGGCAGCCGGTCCCAGTCCACCCCCGCCAACGGAGCGAGCCTAGTCGTAGACCGTGGTCTCGGGGATGGGGACGACGAACTTGCATCCGAAGGCCCGGACGTGACTCATCTGCTCCATGATCTCGTCCTTCAGATTCCAGGGAAGGATGAGGAGGTAGTCCGGCTTCGTCTCGTTCACCGCGCTGGGATCGACGATCGGGAGATGCGTCCCCGGAAGGAAGAGCCCCTGCTTGTGCGGACTGCGGTCTACGACGTAGTCGAGGAAGTCACGCCGTACACCGCAGTAGTTGAGCAGGGTGTTGCCCTTCGCGGGTGCCCCGTAGCCGACGATTGCCTTCCCCTCGCGCTTTCGGCGGATGAGGAAGTCGAGCAATCCCCGCTTCACCTCCCGCGTGCGTCCGTCGAACGATTCGTAGATCTCAAGCCGCTCGAGCCCTGCTGTCCGCTCCTGTGCGCGCAGCTCGTCGACGGCGGCTTCGACCGGCTTCGAGCCATCGTGGGCGCGCCGTGCGTAGATGCGGAGGGAGCCGCCATGCGTCGGCAGCTCGTCGACATCGAAGAGCGTGAGCCCAGCCTGTGCGAAGACACGACCGACGGCGATCAGGGAAAAGTAGAAGAGATGCTCGTGATAGATGGTGTCGAACTCGCCGCTCTCGATCAGCCGCAGCAGATGCGGGAATTCCATCGTCACCACGCCACCCGGCTCGAGGAGGAGCTCGAGCCCTTCGACGAAGCCGGTGAGGTCAGGCACGTGAGCGAGCACGTTGTTGCCCACGACCAGAGAGCCCTGCTCTCCTTCCGCGCGGAGCCGGCGGGCGCTGTCGAGACCGAAGAACTCGATGCGGGTGGGGATTCCGGCTTGCTCTGCGGCGGTCGCGACATTGGCGGCGGGCTCGATGCCCAAGACCGGGACTCCCTGCGCTCTGAAGTACTGGAGGAGGTAGCCGTCGTTGCTCGCTATCTCGATGACCTTGCTGCTGCCGTCGAGGTCGAAACGGCCGACCATCTGCTCCGCGTACGCGCGCGCGTGGCGCAACCAGCTGTCGGAGTAGGACGAGAAGTACGCGTAATCGTCGAAGATCTCTGCAGGCGTCACCACCGGCGGCAGCTGAACAAGGAGGCAGTCCTCGCAGACGTACACGCGCAGCGGGTAGAAGGGTTCGGGCTCCTCGAGCTCCCTCTCGGTCAGGTACCTGTTCGCGAGGGGAGAGCTGCCGAGGTCGGCGAAGACGTGGTTGAGGGCCGCGCCACATGACCGACAGCGATGCCCCGTTGCCGGCTCGACGTCAGCGCGTGCCTGCGTAGGCATCGACATGCGTCGTCCATTCGAGGCGATCGTTGACGAGCCCTCGTTCACGGAGTCCCTGGAGGACGAAGAGCCTGATGAACGGGGAAGCGCGGAAGTCCGTGTCGGCGAACCCGATTCTCTCGAGTCCTTCGCGTAGCCCGTCGATGGCCGTCTGGACATCCACTTGAGGCTGGTGATCGGGAGCGAGTGCAGCGAAGCGGTCAAAGCTCACTCGGTAGGAGCGCCGATCGGGTTCGCCAGACTCGGAGATAGAGACCTCGACCCCGGGAACTGCCCGCGCCACCTCGTCGGCGAGGTCGCGGACTCGGTAATTCCACTCGTTCGATCCTGCATTCACCGCGAGGAAGTCGCCGCCATCGTCGGGATCGC
>Ga0307282_10000405_pt1 | contig 13536 bp, 17 predicted proteins | sample ER_DNA_121_FD_194475 | JGI IMG/M metagenome (GOLD analysis project Ga0307282, IMG submission 194475) | Bulk soil microbial communities from the East River watershed near Crested Butte, Colorado, United States - ER_DNA_121 | ecosystem: Environmental > Terrestrial > Soil > Floodplain | place...
CGCCGTGAAGAAGATCAAGCTCACCGGCTTCAAGGCCAGCGGCCTCAAGAAGCTCATCTCCGCTCAGCTTCGTAATGTCGAGGAGCAGCGCATGCTGCCGCAGTAGCGGGAAGAACCTGGTTGCGTTCGTAAGCATTGTGACCCGCGAAGCCGCGTCCGCCTCGACGGCGGCAACCGTCTTGAAGCCCGCGGCCTCGCAACCCAGGTCGAGACCACCTGCGCCAGAGAAGAGGGATACGGCTCTCATCAGGTCGAGCGATTTTGTGGAACTGCTCGGATCGCGCCCTCGCGGCCCAGATGGAGGAACCGACAGTACGATCGCGCGATGCGCGGAAGACCAGATCGACTCGAGCGACTTCCTGAACAGTACTTCGGGTCGCTGCTCGCTAGCGTGCTTCTGGCAGCGGCTTCCGACGGCGAAGCACTCGTTGATCTCGGGCGTGGCAACCCCGAGACTGGCCCGCCCGATCATGTGGTCGCCGAGCTTACGCGGTCGGCCGAGAAACCTGATGTCCATGGGTACGCGCCGTTTCGAGGGTTGCCTGAGCTGCGGGCGGCGCTCGTTGAACGGTACCGCTCCGTCTACGGCGTCTCGCTCGATCCGGACTCTGAGGTCGCGGTCGTGCCCGGGACCAAGACGGCGATCGTCGAACTGAGCCTCGTGCTCGCGGACGAGGGGCAGGTTGTCGTGCTGCCCGATCCGTACTACCCGGACTATCCGTCCGGGCCGGCGCTCGCGGGGGCCGAGATCGCTTACGTGCCGCTCGATCCGGGGAACGGCTGGCCGCCTGACTTCAAGCAGGCGCCGACCGACAACGTTGCGGCCGTCTACCTGAACTACCCATCGAACCCGGCCGCGGTGGCGGCGCCCGACGGGGCGTTCGAGGCCGCCGTCGCCTACGCCGAGACAACCGGCGCGGCCGTCGTGCACGACTTTGCTTACGGCGACCTCGTCTTCGACGGGCGCGAGCCTCGCAGCTTTCTCGCCACGCCGGGGGCGAAGGACGTTGGCGTCGAGATGTTCTCGATGTCCAAGTCCTACGGCATGGCCGGCTGGCGGGTTGGGTTCGTGGTCGGGAACGCGGAGATCGTCGAGCGGATCAACCTGCTCAACGACCACTGCCGCGTCGGGATCTTCCGGCCGATTCAGGAGGCCTGCATCGCGGCGCTGACCGGGCCACAGGACTCCGTCGCCAAGCGGCGCGACACCTACCAGCGCCGGCGCGACCGCGTGCGCGAGGTGCTCGGGCCGCTCACCTGCGAGGGGACGTTCTACATCTGGCTCGAGCTGCCGCCCGGCCTGACGGCGGACCAGCTGCTCACCGAGCACCGGGTTGCCGTCTCGCCCGGCGAGGGCTTCGGGCCGAGCGGCGCCGGCCGCGTGCGCCTCAGCCTGGCGGTCACCGAGGAGACCCTCGAGCTCGGGCTGGAACGGCTTGTTTCAGCGCTCGAGAGTCACTCGAACTAAGGATAAACCCGGCGGCGCCGATCTTCATCGGCGAGGGTCGGAGCGCTCACCGGAAGTTCTCCCGTGTGAGATTGCGGCTCGGTTGGGCGCCGCAGTCGGCCGGGCCGACGGCTCCGGCCCTCACGCTAGACCTTCGCGCCCTCCAGCTCGACGACCGGCGCCTCGTAGAGGTCGACCGACTCGATCGTGATGCCGACCTGGGCGGTCATCCCCTTGCGGCGCTCCTCCAGCGTCTCCTCGGCCGCGTCGGCCGCGTCCTTGCTCTCCCAGAGGATGATCGCCTGGGCTCGGCTGTTGTCCGCGTCGATGAGGCTGATGTAGCCCTCGAAGCCGTCGTAGGTGCGCAGCATCGGGATGACGGTGCCGCGGATCATCTCCAGCGCGGGCTCGCGCTTGGACGAGTCGGCACCCGAGAACGTGACCACTCGTGCGTACATGGAGGCCCTCCTCCAGTCGGGTGATCCGATCCTACGCCTGCCCGGTGGCGGGCTGCTAGGAAGTCTCGCTGCTGCGGCGCTTGCGCCAGAAGGTCACGGCGCCTACAAGGCCGGCGAGGGCGACCGCGAGGAACGACTTGTTGGGCCTGCCGCTCTCCACGCCCGGCGCCGCGCTCTTCGCCTTCCACTTCACGGCGCTCTTGCCGAGCTTCCAGGCGCCCCAGCCGATGACGGCATTGCGGCGGTTGATGATGCTCATCCCGGTGTTCTAACAGCTTCCGGGCTTGCGCAAACCTACGGCTTGCCGCCGTGGCCGTTGCCGTGGGGCGGCGGAGGCGGCGGAGGCGGCGGCACGTGCTTGTGGGTCTTCTGCTGCCCGTTGTGGTGGCCCGGGTTTTGGGTCTTGCCCTTGGCGTGGGCCGGCTTCACAGGATGGGTCGGCTTGACCGTGTGTCCTCGCGCTCGCGAGGGCGGCAGAGAGCTGACCTCGTGCTTGCGGCCGTGGAGGACTGCTGGGTGGCCGTGGTGCTTGCCGCGAGCGACGATCGACGATTCGCGGAAGGGCTTCTCGTCGGTCGTGGCGTCCTGGGGCCGGAGGAAGACCGGAGCCACGGTGGGCGTCACCGCAGCGACCTGCACTGCGGCGGCCGCGGGCTCAGCCGGGGCCGGCCGCCAGACCGTGTGCCTGGCACCTTCGTAGCCGACGCCGGTCGCGACGACGGCGGTGGCGCCGATCGCCGCCGCTTTGATCGCGATGCCTCCGCCCAGGGCAGCGCTGCCGCCGGCCGCGGCGCCGCCGCCGTGGCCGAAGAACGAGTTCAGCGAGGCCGGGAGCGGGATCAGGGCCAGCGACTTGATCGCGCCGCGCTGGGCCCGCTGCCTGCGGGCGAAGCGGGCGCAGTCCTCGCACTCGCGCAGGTGGGCGCGCAGGGCGCCGCGCTCGGAGCGGGCGAGCCGCCCGTCGAGCTGGCGCGAGATCGCGAGCTCGGCCTCGTGGCAGGTGATCCCCTCCTCAAGCTGCTCGCGGAGGGCGCGGCGGGCGCGGAAGATCAGCGTCTCGACGGCGCTCACCGACAGGCCGAGGATCTCGGCGATCTCCTGGTACGAGCGGCCCTCGAGCTCGCGCATGACGAGCGCGGCCCGCTGGTTGAAGGCGAGGTGGCCGAGCGCGCGGCGGATGTCCTCGGCGCTGACGCGCTCCTCCTCCTCGAGCGGCGCCTCGGCGAGCTCCTCGTTCAACGCGACCTCGTTTGGCCGACGCTGCGACTGGCGGAAGCGCTGGCGGCAGACGTTGTGCGCGATCGCGATCAGCCAGTTCTGCGGCGTGCGCGGGCGCTCGCCGTTCGCGAAGGCGCGGTAGGCGTTCATGAAGGTCGTCTGGGTGACGTCCTCGGCGTCGGCCTCGTTGCGGAGGACGACTAGGGCGTAGCGGTAGACGTCGCCTGCGTGCTTTTGGTACAGGCGTTCGAAGTTGCGGTCCGTTCGCTGTCGCGCCAGAAAGGGCGTCATGCACTAAAAGATGCCCAATTTGGCGGGTTCTTGCTCCCCGCTTTCGGTTATTTCGGCGGCAGAGGCGGGATTTTCGGCAGAGTTACGCCGATCGGGAGCGGTGGAATCGGCGGCAGATTCGGCAGCGCGGGTGGCTTCGGGAGCGCCGGTGGCTTCGGGAGGCTCGGCGGCTGGATCGCCGGCGGGCTCCCGCCGCCCTGGGTCCTGGGCTCGGCCACGCGGGTCGGCGAGACCGTGGCCGCCGGCTGAGGAGTGACTCGAAGCGGCCGGGCCCGGGTTGCCGACCGGGGCTGCGCCCGGGCCTGTGGCCGCTTCGTGGGCGATGCGGTGGTTCTTGCGCTCGGCGTCTGCGCCAGTAACTGAAGGGCGCGGGACGGCTGCGCGTGCCCATGGTGGCGCGCCGGGACGGCGACCGCGACCGCGCCGGCGGTGATTGCGCCGGCCGCGAGGAGGGCGACCGTCTTCAGGGTCACGTCGGCGCCGACTGCGGCGCCCCCGACTGCGGCTGCGCCTCCACCTCCCAGGCCGAAGGCTGAGGTCAGCGATCCCGGCAGCGGCGCGGTGCCGAGGACGCCGAGGGCCTTGCGCTTGAGCTGGAGGCTTCGGCGGGCGCGGAAGAGAAGCGACTCGACCGCCCCGAGCGAGAGGTCGAGCGTGTCGGCGATCTCACTGCAGCTTCGGCCTTCGAGCTCCCGCATCACGATCGCGGCGCGCTGGTTGAACGTCAGGTGCGAGAGGGCTTCGAGCACCGCCTCGATGCTCGGCTGGTCGTGCTCGGGCGAGGCCGGCTCGGGCGCGTCGTCGAGGGTGACCTCGCGCGGGCGGTGGCCGGCCTGGCGCCAGCGCATCCGGCAGACGTTGTGGGCGATCGCGATCAGCCAGTTGTGTGGGCGGATGGGGCGCTCGCCGCGCTGGAAGGCGCGGTACGCGTTGAGGAACGTCGTCTGGGTGACGTCCTCCGCGTCGGCGGGGTTGGTCAGGAGGGCGAGGGCGTACTGGTAGATCTCGCGCGCGTGGCGCTTGTACAGCTCCTCGAAGGCGCGGTCGGCGGCCGGTTTACGGCGGAGGCGGGCAAGCTCGAGCCGGCGGGCCTGCGAGGTCGGCGCGAGGACGCGGGATGCCTCCACGTTGTCTGAAACGACAGCGGGGCTGCGATGGATACGGCCTTAGGCAACGTGGCCAGAATGGCCACGGCCCGGGGTCAGACCCCGGACACGGCTGTTCAGGCTCTTGTTGCGGGCGCTTTGCGCTTGTTCGGGAAGTGGATCGCGCGGCCCAGGGCGAGCAGGCCGGCCTCCTTGATCCCTTCGCTCAGCGTCGGGTGCGCGGTCATCCCGTCTGCGACGGTCTCCACGGTCGCCTCGGCGTCGAGCGCCACCGTGCCGGCCTCAATCAGGTCGGTTACGTGCGGGCCGACCATGACCACGCCGAGGAGCTCCCCGTAGTGGGTCTCGTGGATCGACTTGACCCAGCCGACCGTCTCGTTCTGCATCACGGCGCGCGCGTTCGCGAGCCAGGGGAAGACGCCGACGGAGACGTCGTCGCCGAACTGCTCGCGCGCCTCGGCCTCGGTCAGCCCGACGCCGGCGATCTCGGGGTCGGTGTAGATCGGGCGCGGGACGCCGCGGTTGTCGACGACGGCCTCGTGGCCCATCGCGTTCTCGGCCGCGACCTCGCCCTCGCGGAAAGCGGTGTGGGCGAGCTGCCAGTAGCCCGCGCAGTCGCCGACCGCGTAGATGTGCGGCACGGTTGTGCGGCGGTGCTCGTCGGCGGCGATGCCCTTGCGTCGGTCGAGCTCGACGCCGATCTCCTCCAGGCCGAGGTTCTCGACCGTCGGCCCGCGGCCGGTGGCCACGAGCATCAGGTCGGCCTCGGTCGTCTCGCCGCCGTGATGGACGGCGAGCGCGCTGCCCGTGTCCTCGACCTTGTCGGCGGAGGTCTCGAGATGGAGCGCGATGCCGCGCTTGCCGAACTGCTTGGCCAGCTCCTTCGCCGCGTCCGCGTCCTCCTGCGGGATCAGCGTCGGCAGCATCTCGATGATCGTCACCTCGGAGCCGAAGCGGTGGAAGATCGAGGCGAATTCGCAGCCGATGATCCCGCCGCCGAGGACGACCAGCCGCCTGGGCACCTCGGTCTGGCCGAGAAGGCCCTCGGAGTCGACGCAGCGCGGCGAGTCGAGCCCGTCGATCGGCGGGCGCAGCGGGTAGGAGCCCGTCGCGACGACCGCCTGTTTGAAGTTGACGTCCTCCCCGCCCTCGACCGCGATCGTGTTGGCGCTTGTGAAGCGACCTGTGCCTTTGACCCACTCGACGCCGTTCGCCTTGAACAGGCTGGCGACGCCCGAGGTCATCTGCTTGACGACCGCGGCCTTCCACTCGTTCGCGGTCGCGAAGTCGAGGGTCGGCTCCGAGATCTTGACGCCGAGCTTGGCGAAGCTCTCCTCGGCCTCCTTGAGGAAGAAGGCGGTCTGCACCCAGGCCTTCGTCGGGATGCAGCCGATGCGGAGGCAGGTGCCGCCGAGCTCCGGCTCCTTCTCGATGCAAACGGCCTTGGCGCCGAGCTGCGCGGCGCGGATCGCCGCGGTGTAGCCGCCCGGGCCGCCGCCGAGGACGGCAACGTCACAGTCCATCGTCTTGGGCTCCTCGCTTGGGTTCGGGGGCGGATCCTAGCGACGGGAAGCGGTTTCACGCTTTCGGCACAAGTGCGTCACACACGCGTGACGATTTCCCGATTACGCTCAATGCCGGGTGGTGGTTCGGGGTGGCCCCAAGGCGGGAGGAAGCGAGCGGCGGCGCGGGGCTACTGGCCGGTCAGGTCGGCGCGCATGGTGTAGGCGCCGTCGTCCTCGCGCACGCGCGCGAAGCCGTGGCGCTCGTAGAGCGCGACCGCGGGGTTGTCCTTCTCCACGCTGAGGCTGATCGCCGGGTACCCCTCGGCGCGCGCCTTCGCCATCAGCGCGTCAAGCAGCTCCGACCCGAGCCCCGTCCCACGCTTGCTGGGCACGACGGCGATCGACAGCTCCGGCGTCTCCTCGTCGATGAACCCGTAGCCGGGATTTTCCGGCTTGAAGAGCCGGTACCACGCAGCGCCGACCGGCTGGAAGTCGACGATCGCGACCAGCGCCGTGTCGCCCGGCCGCCCCCAGCGCTCGACGTAGCGCTGCACCGGCGGCTCGCCCGACTCGGGCACCGTCGTGGCCCGCCAGTAGTACGCGTGGCGGAGCATGTCCTTGAGGAAGTGCACGTCGCTCGGCCCGGCCTGCCGGATCACATGACCTCTTCGGAGAGCTGAATCCGGTTCCCGTCCGCGTCGAAGATGTCGAGCACCCGCACCGCCCCGTGTAGCTCGACCGCCGTCCCGACCTTGACCCCGGCCGCCGCGAGCCGCTCGCGCTCGGCCTTGACGTCCTCGACGTCGACCACGGCCACGCCGCCTTCCTCTTCGAGCGGCTCGCCTTCGCTGAGCGCGATCTCTGTCGTGCCGCGGTCGAGCGCGACCCAGCCCTCGTCGTCGGTGTAGCCCTCCACGAAGCCGAGCACGTCGATGTAGAAGGCGCGAGCCCGCTCGAGGTCGCGAACGCGGTACCAGATTCTCACAGCATCAACGCCGGCTCCTCCAGCAGCTCCTTGACCGACTGGAGGAAGCCCGCGGCCGGGGCGCCGTCGACGGCCCGGTGGTCGAAGGTCGCGGTCAGGGTCAGCATCGGGCGGATGAGGATCTCACCATCAACCGGGACCGCGCGGTCTTCGGTCGCACCGACCGCGAGGATCGCGGCCTGCGGCGGGTTGAGGACCGCCGTGAAGCTCTCGACCCGGTACATGCCGAGGTTCGAGATCGTGAAGGTGCCGTCCTCGAGATCCTCGCGCTGCAGCCTTCCCTCGCGCGCGCGTGTGACCACGTCGGAGCGCGCCGCGGCGATCCCCGCCAGCGTCAGGCGCTCCGCGCCTCGGATCACCGGGACGACGAGGCCCTGCGGAGCGGCGACCGCGAGGCCGATGTTCGCCGTCGGCTGCAGCAGGATCGCGTCGTCGGCCCACTGCGCGTTGACCTCGCGGTGGCGCATGAGCGCAGCCGCGCAGACCTTCGTCAGGACGTCGGTGACCGTCAGCTTCGGGCCCTCCTCGTTCTCGCGCAGGCGCGCGACGAGGGCGTTCACGCGCGTCATGTCGGCCGAAGACTGCAGCTGGAAGACGGGGATCTGCCATGCCTCGGTCAGGCGGCGCGCGATCGTGCGGCGAGTGCTCGTCAGCTCGCGGCGCTCGACCTCGCCCGAGACGACCGGCGCAGGCGCCGCGGCCGGCGCCGCTCCGGCTTCGGTGCGCTCGACGTCCTCGGCGACGATCCGCCCCTCGGGCCCGGTCCCGCGCAGCGACGCGAGGTCGACCCCCCGCTCGCGCGCGATCCGGCGCGCGAGCGGCGAAGCCTTTACCCGTCCGCCGGACGAGACGACCGGCTCGGCGGGGCGGCCGTCCTCCTGCTGCGGCTCGGGCTCGGGCTCGGCCGCCGGCTCCTCCTCCGCCGGCTCGGGCTCCGGCTCGGCGGCGACCTCGGGAACGTCCTCCCCTGCCTCGCCGATCACGGCAATTGTCTGGCCGACCGGCACTTCTCCCTCCTGCACCGCGATCTTCAGCAGGAGCCCCGAAGCCTCCGCCTCGACCTCCTGGGTCACCTTGTCGGTGTCGAGCTCGTAGAGCGGCTCGCCCTTCTCGACCTGGTCGCCCTCGGCCTTCAGCCACTTGACGATCGTGCCGGACTCCATGCCCTGGCCGAGGCGCGGGAGCTTGACCTCGCTAGCCACGCGCGACCGTCCGCTTGATCGCCTCGAGCACGTCGTCCGCGTGCGGCACGACGAACTCCTCCATCACGGGCGCGAACGGGAGCGGCGCGAACCTCGCGCCCACGCGCTCGACCGGCGCGTCGAGCCAGTCGAACGCCTGCTCCTGGACGACTGCCGCGATCTCGGCGCCGAAGCCCCCGCGCGTGACCGCCTCGTGGGCGACGACGACGCGGGTCGTTTTCTTCACCGAGGCGACCAGGCCGTCGAGGTCGAGCGGCTGGAGCGTCCGCGGATCCCAGACCTCCACCGAGACCCCCTCCGACTCGGCCTGCTCCGCCGCCTGCAGCGCCTCGTGGACGAGCCGCCCCGTCGCGACCACGGTCACGTCAGAGCCCTCGCGGTGCACGCGCCCCTGGCCGATCGGGATCGCCTCGAGCTCGTCGGGGACGTCCTCCTTCAGCCCGTAGAGCGTGCGGTGCTCGAAGAAGACGACCGGGTTGTCGTCGTAGATCGCCGACCAGAGCAGGCCGCGCACGTCGACGGGCGTCGAGGGGAACACGACCTTCAGGCCGGGCACGTGCACGAACCACGCCTCGACCTGCTGCGCGTGCTGGGCGCCCGGCGACCAGCCGGCGCCGCCCTGCGTCCGGATCGTTAGCGGCACCTTCAGCTGCCCGCCCGACATGTAGCGGTGCTTGGCCGCCTGGTTGACAATCTGCTCCATCGAGACCGTCAGGAAGTCCTCGTACATGACCTCGACGACGGGCCGCATGCCCTGGATCGCCGCGCCGATCCCGGCGCCGACGATGGCGCTCTCGGAGATCGGCGTGTTGCGGATCCGCTCTGGCCCGAACTCGTCGAGCATCCCGGCGGTGACGCCCATCGAGCCGCCCATCTCCGCGATGTCCTCGCCCATGACGAACACGCTCTCGTCCTGCCGCATCGCCTGCGACAGCGCGTCGCGAACCGCCTCGCGGTAGGAAAGCTCAGGCATAGATGTTTTTGAGAGCGTCCTCAGGTTTGGGATCCGTCCCCGCCTTGGCGAAGTCGACCGACGCGTCGACGAGCTCCTGCACCTCGCGGTCGATCTCGTCGAACTCTTCGTCGGAGATCGCGAGCTTCTCGCGCAGAAGCGTGATCGGGTCGCGCGTCTCCTGCAGCACGCGCAGCTCCTCCTTGTCGCGGTAGACCTGCGGGTCGCCGATGTAGTGGCCGACCAGGCGCTCGGTCTGGACGTGCAGGTACACCGGGCCCTTGCCGTCCCGCGCGTGCTTGAGCGCCCGCTGCGCAACGCGGTGCACCTCCTCGACGTCCTGGCCATCGCCTCTCATCACCCTCATCCCGAAGGCCTCGGCGCGCTTGCTCAGGTCGCGGATCGGCGAATGCTGGCTCTCAGGGGTCGACTCGGCCCAGTGGTTGTCCTCGAGCACGAAGACCGCGGGAACCTGCCAGAGCTGGGCCAGATTGAGCGACTCGTGGAAGGTGCCGATGTTGGTCGCCCCGTCGCCGAAGAACGCGACCGCCACGCGCGGCTCTTTGCGCAGCTTGAACGCGAGCGCGGAGCCGGTGATCGCGGGCAGGCCGCCCCCGACGACGGCGTTCGCGCCGAGGTTGCCGCGCTCGACGTCGTAGAGGTGCATCGAGCCGCCGTAGCCGTGCGAGCAGCCCTCGAGCTTCCCGTACAGCTCGGCCATGACCGCGTTCGGGTGCGTGCCGCGCGCGAGCGTGTGGCCGTGCGCGCGGTGCGTGGAGGCGAAGACGTCGCCATCGTCGAGCGCCTGGCAGACGCCGACCGCGACCCCCTCCTGGCCGATCGCGACGTGCAGGAACCCCGGCAGCTCGCCGGCGCGGAAGCGCTCCTCGACCTTCTCCTCGAAGCGCCTGATCAGGAGCATCTCGCGCAGGAAGGTGCGCAGCCGCTGCTCGCTCAGCGTGCCTTTCCGCTCGACCTTCGCCATCCGTCTGAGTTTATTGTCAGCCTCATGAGCGTCGTCGGCCAGTGGCAGGTGATCCAGGATGGGCTGTCGGAGCGCTGGACCGACGCCCGGCTGCGCCTGACCGTCGCCGACGAGGGTGACGGCGAGCGGGCCGCGGCGCTGCTCGGGCCGGCGATCCCGGGGCGGCGCGGGAAGGTGATCTCGTTCCACGTCGCGCAGGGCGTCGGTGGGCCCTCGCCGGAGCTCGCCGGACGGCTGCTGGAGCGGCTCGACCGCGAGAAAATCGACGGGACGCTGGAGCTAGTCGGGACCGGAGAGGCGCCGGCCGCGGTTGCTGCGGTACTGCGAACGTTCGCCGAGACGTGGGACGCGGCGCTGGCCGCGCTGCCGCAGGACTGGAGTGACCTCTACGCCGAGGTCGAGCTCTACTCGAGCGATTACCTCGACCGCGCCGCGCTGCTCCTGGCGCCGGCCAACCCGGCGCGGGACGGGAGCAGGCTCGCCTTCCGGTTCCGGGCGGCGAGGCGCTACGGGTACGGCGTCTCGCCGGAGATGGCCCGGCGCTGTCTCGAGCGGCTCGACGCGGAAGGAACCCGCGGAACGGTGCGCATTCTGCGCGCGCTGTCCGACACCCTGCCCGTGCAGACGCAAGGCCCGGTCTGGTACGTCGGCGGCAAGAGCTTCTGAGCCGGCCGGCGACCCGCGGCGAACCGGGACCCATCCCTAACCCCCACCCTCCCAGGGGATGAATCGAGGGTAGCGGCGAAAGGCGCACGAATGTGTGACGCGATCGTGCCGGGACTGTGACTCTTCAGCTCAGCGCGGCGCGCAGCTCGCGGGCCACGGTGCGCGCATCCGCGACCGAGCGCGTGATCACCAGGCACGTGTCGTCTCCGGCCAGCGTGCCGACGATGCGCGGGTGGCCGAGCCGGTCGAGCGCGCGAGCGATCGCGGGAGCCGACCCGAGCTCCGACTGGACGACGACGATGTTCTGCGCGGCCGTCGCGCGCAGCCCGAACTGGCCCAGCACCGACTGGAGCGTCGTGCGCGAATCGGCCTGCCGCGCGCGGCCGGGCAGCACATAGCGCGGCCGACCGAGCGCGTCGGTCGTCTTTTCGAGCCCCAGCTCGCGGATGTCACGCGACACCGTCGCCTGCGTCACCGCGCAGCCGGCGCGGGAAAGCGCCGAGGCGAGCTCCTGCTGGCTCCCGATCCGCCGCCGCGAGACGACGCTCGCGATCAGCCGTTGACGCTCGGGCTTGTCGAGCCGCTTGGCGCGGAGCGGGCGCGGGTCCATCCGGTTACAGTAATTCCCAGGTTTGGCCGAGTCATCGTCAGGCAAGCAACCAGGCATGCTGCGCAAGCTGCTCTGGACCGGTCTCTACGCCGGCCTCGCCGCCGGCGCGACTCTCGCCGCGCGCCGAACGGCCTCAAAGATCTGGACGCTCGCGACCGGCGAGCAACCGCCCGCGAAGCGATGACCAGCGCCGATCTCCTCGTCGAACGTGGCGCCCAGGGCCTCCACCGGCTCGCCGGCCGCGCGGCCGCGCGCGGTGACGGGGTCGGCACCTGGCTGGCCGAGGAGCTCGAGGCCGACGCCGCGTTCCTGCGCAAGCTGAAGCCGAGCCTGATCGCAGCGCGGATGCGCGCCGGGACGAACGGCGCCGCCCCCGCCGAGCCGCCTCCGCCGCCGCCGGCGCCCGCGAACCCGGAGCCGCCCCCGGCTGCGGCCGCCGCCCCTGAGCCCACCGCGCCGCCTCCGAAGCGCAACCCCAAACCGTCCGGCGGCCCGTCGCCGTGGCTGTTCGTCGGCGCCGCGCTGGTCGTCGGCGTCGTCGCTGCCAAGGTTCTCGACTGGAGAGGCCATGCCCACCCGCGCGACTGAGCACGACGCGAAGCTCGGCGCCTCGGCCAAGCAGGTCGCCGAGCACGCGAGCGCGCTGGCCCGGCTCGAGGTCGAGCTCGCGGCGCTCGAGATCAAGCGCAAGATCGCCTCGCTCGGCCGTGGGATCGCGTTCGGTCTCGTCGCCGCCCTGCTGCTCCTGTACGCGCTCGGGTTCGGGCTCGCCTCGGCTGCAGCCGGGATCGCCACGGTGACCTCGGTCTGGGCCGCCCTGCTGATCGTCACCGGTGTGCTCGTCGTCCTGATGGCGCTGTTCGGCGCGCTCGCGGCGATCTCGTTCAAGCGCGGAGCGCCGCCCGTGCCGGAGCAGGCGATCCGCGAGGCGAAGCTGACGGGCGAGGCATTGAGGCACGATGGCCACCAGTAAGAGCCGGAACGCCGAGCAGGTTCAGCGCGACATCGAGGCCGAGCGCGAGCGCCTGGCCGTCGCGGTCGACGACCTGCGCGATGGGATCGGCAGGGTGACGAGCCTGAAGGGGAAGCTGCCCGCGGCGATCGCGGCGGCCTTCGGCGTGGGCTTCGTCGCAGCGGGAGGGATCGGGGCGACCATGCGCCTGGTGATGCGGCGCGGACGGGAGGGCAGGACGAAAGCGAAATTCGGCCCGTTCTCCCTTGTCGACCGCGACTGAGACCAGGGCGCGCCAGGCTCCCTCCGGGCCGCGGCACATCTCGCTCCGGGAGTGGCCCGACGTCGTGCGGCGGACGGTGAAGCAGTTCATGGCCGACGATTGCATGGGCCTTGCGCAGCAGGTCGCCTTCAGCGCGCTGCTCGCCTTCCTTCCCTCGGTGATCCTCCTGATCGGCCTGCTGGGGCTGTTCGGAACCGGCGCCTTCGACTCGGTCGAACGGTTCGTCGGCTCGGTCGCCCCGCACGGCGTGGTCTCGATGATCGACCTCGCCCGCAAGGACGCGGCCGGCAACAAGTCCGGCTCGGCGATCGCGCTCGTAGCCGGCGTCCTCGCCGCGCTCTGGGCGTCGAGCGGCGCGATGGGCGCGGTCATCAAGGCGGTCAACCGGGCCTACGAAGAGGACGAGACCAGGCCGTTCTGGAGGGTGCGGCTGATCGCGCTCGTGCTCGTCGTCGCGACGGGGCTCGTCACCGCCGGCATGTTCTTGCTGATCGTGTTCGGCGGCTCGCTCGGCGACGCGATCGTCCGGCGCACGGCCCTCGGCAACAGCTTCAAGACGTTCTGGGACTACGCCCGCTGGCCGATCGCGTTCGCCGCGGTGCTGCTCTTCTTCGCGTTCGTCTACTACCTCGCGCCGGACCGGAAGCAGCGTTGGCGCTGGATCTCAGCCGGCTCGCTGGTCGGCTCGCTGATGTGGCTCGTGCTCTCGGGCCTGTTCGCGCTCTACACCAGCTTCTCGAGCTCGTACAGCAAGACGTACGGCTCGATCGCCGGCGCGATCGTGCTCCTGCTCTGGCTGAACTACTCGTCCTGGGCGATCCTCTTCGGCGCCGAGTTGAACGGAGAGCTCGACCGTCGAAGAACTACGGCACCGGG
>Ga0307282_10000409_pt1 | contig 13480 bp, 13 predicted proteins | sample ER_DNA_121_FD_194475 | JGI IMG/M metagenome (GOLD analysis project Ga0307282, IMG submission 194475) | Bulk soil microbial communities from the East River watershed near Crested Butte, Colorado, United States - ER_DNA_121 | ecosystem: Environmental > Terrestrial > Soil > Floodplain | place...
CATTCCGGTCAAAGTTGTGGGCCACGTCGGCGATAACGCCAATGACGAAGGCCTGAGCGTCGAGGCCGATCTGACGCCGGTCAAGATCGACAACTTGCTGCCGGGCTGGGTGAAGCAGTCGGGAAGGCCCGTGCGCGCCACCTATGTCATGACGAAAACCGGCAAAACAGTTCGCTTTGACGATTTGAGCATCGACGGCTCCGGCGCCACGGTGCGCGGCTCGGTCGAATTTGACAGCTCCAATGAGCTCACTGCGGCGAATTTCCCGGTATTTGCCCTGTCCGAAGGCGACAAGGCGACGTTGAGGGCTGATCGCAGCAACGACGGCACGCTCCGTGTGGCAATGCGCGGCGACATCTACGATGGGCGCAATTTCGTCAAGTCATCGTTGGCGGGCGCGTCGGCCGACAAGAACAAGCCGAAGCAGGTCGATCTCGATCTCGATATCAAGCTCGGCACGGTGGCCGGTCATAACGGCGAGACCCTGCGTGGCCTCGATCTGAAAATGTCGCGGCGCTCCGGGCATATCCGGAGCTTTGCGATGTCGAGCAAGATCGGCCGCGATACGCCGCTCAACGGGGATTTACGCGTGCGCTCACGCGACAATCACCAGGTGATTTTCTTCGAAACCGACGATGCCGGTGCGCTGTTTCGTTTCACCGACATGTATCCAAGGATGTACGGCGGCCAGATGTGGGTCGCGATGGATCCGCCCACTCAGGAGCAAACGCCGCAGATCGGCACGCTGTTCATCCGGAGATTTGCCGTGCGAGGCGAACCGGCCCTCGAGAAGGTGGTATCCGGAGCGCCCGGCGCGGCCGGCTCGAGCGGGGTGGATTTCTCGGAGATGCGCGCGGATTTCACGCGTTTCCCCGGAAAGATGTCGGTCCGCGAGGGCGTCGTACGTGGCCCGCTCGTCGGCGCGACGGTCGAAGGGAACATCGATTACCTGCGCGACGAAGTTCATCTGCGCGGCACGTTCGTGCCGTTCTACGGCCTTAACAACATGTTCGGGCAGATACCGGTTGTCGGTCTGTTCCTTGGCGGCGGCAACAAGGAGGGACTGCTCGGGATCACCTATGAGGCGGTCGGGCCGCCGAGCGCTCCGCGCATCACGGTCAATCCGGTCAGCGCGATTGCGCCCGGCCTGTTGCGCAAATTCATCCCTTCGCCGGGGACATTCGATCCCAATTTCCTTCCGCCAACGCGGTGAGGTTATTTCGGCTTGAGTTGGAAATGGCGCTTCTTGCCGATCGACAAGATATGGACGCCTTCGGGCGTGGCGTTGTCGGTCGTTAGTGTCAGCTTTTCGTCGGTCACGACGACGCCGTTCAATTTTATCCCGCCATTCTTGATTTGACGCCGCGCTTCGCTGGTTGAAGAGACAGCGCCAGTCTGAACAGCGGCAATGAGAACCCCTATCGGATGTTCTACGACGACAGTTGGCAGTGTTTCGGCTGGCGCGCCTTCTTCGAAGGTTTTACGCGCGGTTTCGGCAGCCTGGTTGGCTGCGTCGCGGCCGTGGACGAGGGCGGTCGCTTCGGTTGCGAGAATCTTCTTTGCCTCGTTGATCTCGTTGCCTTTGAGAGCGGCCAGGCGTGCGATCTTGTCGAGCGGCAGCACGGTGAATAGCTTGAGAAAACGCACGACGTCACCGTCCTCGGTGTTACGCCAGTACTGCCAATAATCGTAAGGGCTCACCAGGTCGGCATTGAGCCACACGGCTCCAGCTGCCGTCTTGCCCATCTTGGCGCCCGACGAGGTTGTGATCAGCGGCGATGTCAGCGCAAACAATTGCGCATTCAGCATGCGGCGGCCGAGGTCGATGCCGTTGACGATGTTTCCCCACTGATCCGAGCCGCCCATCTGCAAAATGCAATTGTAGCGTTTGTTGAGTTCGACGAAGTCGTAAGCCTGCAGCACCATATAATTGAATTCGAGAAACGACAGTTCCTGCTGGCGCTCCAGTCTCAGCTTCACTGAATCGAAGGAGAGCATGCGATTGACCGAGAAATGGCGGCCAACGTCGCGCAGAAAATCGATGTAGTTGAGCTTGTTGAGCCAGTCGGCATTATTGCTCATGATGGCATTGCCGCCGGCGTCTTCGAATTTCAGGAATTTCGAAAAGACCGCGCGGATGCCCTTTAGGTTTTCGTTGATCGCCTCGTCGGTCAGAACGCGGCGGGTTTCGTCCTTGCCCGATGGATCGCCGACACGGGTTGTTCCGCCGCCCATCAAGGCAATGGGGCGGTGTCCCGTCTGCTGCAGCCAATACAGCATCATGATCGGCAGGAGCGAGCCGACATGCAGGGAGGCCGCGGTGCAGTCGAAACCGATATAGGCGGTGATCGGTCCCGCCTTGGCGCGAGCGTCCAGAGCCTCAGGCTCCGATATCTGATGGATGAAGCCACGCTCCGCAAGGACGTTGAGAAAATCGGATTTATACGCGCTCATAGCCGGGCTCCCGGGCGGCCTTCGTCGGTTCTGTCGGCGGGTGGTGTAACAGGTCCGGCATCGGATTCAACAACGCATGGCCGCGAAAAGAGGGGCCGCCGTTCGGAACCCCCGGTGCGACGCCCTCCACGTCATTTCTTTTTTAGAAATGCCGCGCAAAAACCTGCATCGAATTCCCGGTAGTTGTTGGTGATCTCTTCACCCTTGCGAATGGTGCGCTCTGCCACGATGTGCCCGTTTCGCCAATGCGTATTGGCATTGTCCGAATGATTCATGTGGTGATCGTGGTCGCTGGTCAGCAGGATCTCGCCGTCGACCCGGTATCCGTAATTCCAAATGTAGTCCCGTGCCGGTTTGGGCAATTTGGCGAATTGCGTCGGTGAATAGACCCGGTCGAAACCGTCGACGAAACGCCAGACCTTCGTGCCTTTCCGAATGGCCTGGCCCGCAAAAACCCCAAGACCGTGGATGGCGCTCTTATCGAGGTAAGTCTTAACAAGGAGCATGGGTCATTTCGCGGACCGATTGCCGCGTATCGCCAATTCGCCCATCGAAACAAACGCTGCGAACCGGCGGTCCGGCCAAAACTCATGCTGCCGGCTTGCGCTCTGTCTTCAGCCGCTTGTCGAGATAGGCGCTGATCGAAGTAAGCAGCGCTTCCACCTTGCCGTCAAAGAAATGATTGGCGCCTTGCACAACCTTTTGCTCGATCACGATCCCTTTCTGGGTCTTGAGCTTGTCGACCAGCGTCGTGACGTCCTTGTGCGGAACCACTGCATCTTTGTCGCCATGAATGATCAGGCCGGACGAAGGGCAGGGGGCTAGGAAGGAGAAGTCGTAAAGGTTCGCGGGCGGACAGATCGAGATAAACCCTTCGATCTCCGGCCGGCGCATCAAGAGCTGCATGCCGATCCAGGCACCGAACGAGAAGCCGGCTATCCAGCAGCTCTTCGCTTCCGGATTGATGGTCTGCGCCCAATCCAGCGCGGCGGCCGCATCGGACAATTCGCCCTGGCCGTGGTCGAAAGACCCCTGGCTGCGTCCGACGCCGCGGAAGTTGAACCGCAGCGCCGAGAACCCGCGGTGCACGAAGGCGTAGTACAGTTGGTAGATGATCGGGTGGTTCATCGTCCCGCCGAATTGCGGGTGCGGATGCAGGACAATTGCGATCGGTGCGTTCTTCTGTCGCGCCGGATGATACCGTCCCTCGATGCGTCCGGCGGGACCGGTGAAAATTATCTCAGGCATGGCTATCGACCTCGAACCTAGCTTGTCGCGCCGCATGGCGGCAGCAGGGTGTGTTGCGGCCTGGCTGCACTGACAGAACCGGGCGCTTAGTTTAGAATTATTCTAATTATACGAATTCCCCTGTTCCCGGCCTCCACATAAGCTATAAGGGCCGGGCAATTTCGGGCTTCTAACACGATCCCCAGGGCAAAAAGCAAGCTTTTTGCGGGTCCTAAGGGGGAAACGGTAATTAGGTATCGTGAAAAGGGTGTCTGAACGAGCATATTTTGACTGGAATGCCACGGCTCCTCTCCTGGAGGAGGCGCGGGTTGCCATGAGCGCGGCCCTGGCTCTGACCGGTAATGCGTCGTCGGTGCACGCCGAGGGTCGGGCCGTCCACCGTTTGGTTGAGGAGGCCCGCGAGCAGGTTGCCCAGCTGGTCGGAGCCGACGCGAAAAACGTCACGTTCACGAGCGGCGCGACCGAAGCCAACATGCTGGCGCTCACCCCCGCATTTGAAATTGCCGGACGGAAGGAGCCGCGCGACCGGTTGTTCGTATCCGCAATCGAACATCCTTCAGTTCGTGCCGGCGGTCGTTTCCCGATCGGGAGCGTCGAGACGTTGCTGGTCACCAGCGACGGTGTTGTCGATCTGGATGCTCTCTCTCTCTCTGTGAAGAAAGCCGCGCGGCCTCTGGTATCGGTGATGCTCGCCAACAACGAAACCGGCGTCATTCAGCCGATCGCGCGAATTGCGGAGATCGTGCATGCGGCGTCCGGGGTGCTGCATGTGGATGCCGTGCAGGGCGCCGGCAGGATCGACTCGGATATCACGAGGCTTGGCGCCGATCTTCTGAGTATCTCTTCGCACAAACTGGGTGGTCCTCAAGGCGCCGGGGCGCTCGTTCGCCGCGGTGACGTTCATATCGCCGAGCCTTTGATAAAGGGCGGCGGCCAGGAACGCGGCCAGCGGGCAGGCACCGAGAATGTTGCCGCCATCGCCGGATTTGGCGCGGCGGGCGCGACGGCAAAGCTGACCGAAACAAGCCGCACGGCAGCGATGCGTGACCGGTTGGAACAAGGCATCAAAGCTGTCACGCCGCACGCGGTGGTCTTCGGTGATCGTGCCAAAAGGCTGCCCAACACGAGCTTGTTTGCAGTTCCAGGCGTAAAGGCGGAGACCGCCATAATCGCCTTCGATCTCAACGGGATAGCCGTCTCATCGGGCTCGGCCTGCTCATCGGGTAAAGTTCAGCCGTCGGATGTCCTGGCGGCCATGGGCGTGGATCCCGCACTGGCGCGCGGGGCCATCAGGGTCAGCCTCGGTCACAGCACCACCGAAGCGGAGGTCGATCGTTTCGTTGAAACTTGGAATACCGTTGCGGGATCACTACTTAAGGAGAGACGCGGCGTCGCCGCCGCCGCCTGAACAGGCGGCATTGGCGTAAACCGCACATCATCAACCATGGGAACCAGCGCAGAAACGATAGCGCGAGCACCATAACCGACAAATCCAACCCGCGGTCCTTGCAACCGTGAGCGGAGGGAAGCATGCCGGCAGTTCAAGAGACCGTCGAACAGGTCCGCCGTATCGACGTTGATCAATACAAATATGGGTTCGAGACCAAGATCGATTCCGAGAAGGCCCCCAAGGGCCTGTCGGAAGACACGATCCGTTTCATCTCGGCCAAGAAAAACGAACCGGAATGGATGCTAGCCTGGCGGCTGGAAGCCTATAAGCGTTGGCTCACTATGCGGGAGCCGACCTGGGCGCGCGTCAACTATCCGAAGATCGATTATCAGGACTACTATTATTACTCCGCGCCGAAAAAAACCTCGCTGAAGTCGCTCGACGAGGTCGACCCGGAAATTCTGCGCACCTATGAGAAGCTCGGCATTCCGCTTCGCGAACAGGAAATCCTGGCCGGCGTCGAGCGTGGCGATGGCACGCGCTCGCGTGTGGCGGTCGATGCGGTGTTCGACTCTGTTTCGGTGGCCACAACCTTCAAGGACGAGCTGAAAAAGGCCGGCGTGATTTTCATGCCGATCTCGGAGGCGATCCGCGAGCATCCCGAACTTGTGAAGAAATATCTCGGTTCGGTCGTGCCGACCTCCGACAATTTCTTCGCGACACTTAATTCCGCTGTGTTTTCGGACGGCTCGTTCGTCTATGTGCCGGAAGGCGTACGCTGCCCGATGGAGCTCTCGACCTATTTCCGCATCAACGAGAAAAACACCGGCCAGTTCGAGCGCACATTGATCATCGCCGACAAGGGCGCCTACGTCAGCTATCTCGAGGGCTGCACGGCGCCGATGCGCGACGAAAACCAGCTGCACGCCGCGGTGGTCGAACTGGTCGCGCTTGACGATGCCGAGATCAAATATTCGACGGTGCAGAACTGGTACCCCGGCGACGCGCAAGGGAAGGGTGGCATCTTCAATTTCGTCACCAAGCGTGGCGACTGCCGTGGTGCGCGGTCCAAGATCTCCTGGACGCAGGTAGAGACCGGTTCGGCAATCACCTGGAAATATCCGAGCTGCATCCTGCGCGGCGACAATTCACGCGGTGAGTTCTATTCGATTGCGATCTCCAACGGTCACCAGCAGGTCGACAGCGGCACCAAAATGCTGCATCTCGGCAAAAACACCACGAGCCGCATCATTTCCAAAGGCATTGCGGCCGGCAAATCCAACAACACTTATCGTGGCCTGGTCACAGCACACCGCAAAGCCACCGGGGCGCGTAATTTCACGAACTGCGATTCACTGCTGATCGGCCACGACTGCGGCGCTCACACGGTGCCCTATATCGAGGCAAAGAATTCCTCGGCAACGTTCGACCACGTCGAAGATTTCCGAGGACATGCTGTTCTACTGCCGTCAGCGGGGCATGTCGGCGGAGGAGGCGACCGCGCTCGTTGTCAACGGTTTCGTTAAGGACGTGTTGCAACAGCTGCCGATGGAATTCGCGGTCGAGGCGCAGAAGCTGATTTCAATATCGTTGGAAGGCTCGGTGGGCTAGGCGATGGCGCGCTATTGGTTCAGGCCAAGACGGTACGGCCACGGTGCGGCTCCGGTCACATGGGAAGGCTGGGTCCTGACCATCGGGGTGGCCGCCGTCATCGTCCTGTCGATCGTGGCGATGAATCTTCTGGCGGATAGATCGAATGTCGTTGCCTGGCTTGTGTGGGCAGCATTCATCGGGGCCGTAGCGTTCTTTATGGTTCACATCAGCCGGCAACGAACACATGGCGAATGGCGCTGGCGCTGGGGTGACCGCTCCGGCGACACCGAAATACAGAAATAGTGCATTTAATTGTGTGAGGATGAAGACGTGTCGTTTCTTGAAGTGAAAAATCTGCATGTCGAGGTTGAGGACAAGAAGATCCTCAATGGTCTGACTCTGTCGGTCGAGAAGGGCCAGGTCGCGGCCATCATGGGCCCGAACGGGTCGGGCAAGTCGACACTCGCTTATGTGCTGGCCGGCAAGGACAACTACAAGGTCACCGACGGCGAGGTGTTGCTGAACGGGGAAAATATCCTCGACATGTCGCCCGATGAGCGCGCGGCGAAGGGTGTTTTCCTTGCTTTCCAATATCCGGTTGAAGTGCCGGGTGTCGCCACGATGACATTCCTGCGCACGGCGCTTAACGCACAGCGCAAGACACGTGGCGAGGCGGAGGTTTCCACTCCGGAATTCATGAAACTGGTGCGCGATACCGCAGCTCATCTCGGCATCAGCCAGGAAATGCTTCGTCGCGCCGTCAACGTCGGCTTTTCCGGCGGCGAGAAGAAGCGCAACGAGATCTTACAAATGGCGATCTTAAAACCGCGGCTCGCCGTGCTCGACGAGACCGATTCCGGCCTCGATATCGATGCACTCAAGACGGTGGCCGAAGGGGTCAACCGTCTGCGCTCGCCCGAACGCGCGATGGTCGTTATCACGCACTATCAGCGCCTGCTCAACTTTATCGTGCCCGACGTTGTGCACGTGATGGCCAAAGGCAAGGTCGTGAAGTCCGGCGGCAAGGACCTTGCTCTTGAGCTGGAAGCAAAGGGCTATGCGCAATTTGCCGACGAGGCGGCCTGACGCCATGAATGCCGAACTGCGCGCGATAAAAACCCCAGCCGAGCAGGCGCTCGGCGCGGCCTTTGCAAAAGCCCGCGGCACCTTGCCGGGCAAGGGCACGATTGCCGCGATGCGTGAGGACGCCTTCCTCCAGTTCGATACCCGTGGGCTTCCGCATCGGCGCGTCGAGGAATGGAAATACACTGATCTGCGCGCGCTGATGCGCGATCTCTACCCTTTGGCGACGCCGCCTGATTCCGGCGCGCGCGCAAGAGCAAAGAACGCGAGCAAGTCACTGGGAAGTGTCGAGTGTCGCCGCCTGGTCTTTGTCGACGGCGCTTTTGTGCCCGACATGTCCGACCTGGCTTCGGAGCCCGGCATCGCCATAGACACGATGGCCAACGCACTCGGCAAAAGCGATCCGTTGGTGGCCGCCCATGTCGGCCGGGCCTTTGCGACCGACGACGTGGCGGTGGCGCTCAACACCGCGTTAATGAGTGACGGTGCCGTGATCCGTATATCCGCCGGCGTCACACTGAAGCGGCCGATCAATCTCGTCTTCGCGACGGGTAGCGACAAGCCAACGTCTGCGTTTGTCCGGTCGTTGGTCGTGGTGGAGAAGGGCGCCAAGGCCACCATTGTGGAGATCCACGAGAGCGGCGATGCGCAAGTCAATGCGGCGCTTGAGCTGGTGGTCGGCGACGAGGCGCAGGTCGACTACATCAAGATCACGCAGGCTCGCGCTTTGCATGTCGGGAGCCTTCTCGCCACGGTCGGCGCGCGCGCCCATTTCAACAGTTTCGCTTTCACCAGCGATGCCCGGTTGGTGCGTAACCAGAGTTTCATCCGCTTTGCCGGAGAAGGCACAAAAGCCGGCATCGGCGCCGTCAGTCTGCTGCGGGGCAAGGATCATGTCGACACCACGCTGCTGATCGAACACGCCGCAGGTCATTGCGAGAGTCGCGAGCAATTCAGGGCGGTGCTCGACGACGAGAGTCATGGCGTGTTCCAAGGCAAGATTGTTGTCAAACAACATGCTCAGAAGACCGACGCGAAAATGATGACGCGCGCGCTGCTCCTTTCCGACCAAGCTGAGGCCGACAACAAGCCAGAGCTAGAAATCTTCGCCGATGATGTCGTTTGCGGCCATGGCGCCACTGCCGGCGCGCTCGATCCGGGTCTCAAGTTCTATCTGATGTCGCGCGGCATCCACGAGAAGGAAGCTGAAGCGCTGCTAGTGCAGGCTTTCGTCGGCGAAACAATCGAGGAGATCGCCCACGAAGGAATACGCGACGCGCTGATGATCGCGAGCCTGAAATGGCTGGGCGGGCGGAGTTGACTATGCATCCGGCGGTCAGCAACGGCTCGTGCGACGTCAACAGGATTCGAGCGGATTTTCCTGCCCTCGCAATGCAGATTTATGGCAAGCCGCTGGTCTATCTCGACAACGCGGCGTCGGCGCAGAAACCGAAGCAGGTTCTCGATCGGCTGCAGAAAGCCTACACCGAGCAATATGCCAACGTGCACCGCGGTCTCCACTATCTCGCAAACGAGGCGACCGAGGCCTATGAGGGCGCGCGTGAGACGGTACGCGCATTTCTGAACGCCGCCCGCAAGGAAGAAATTATCTTTACCCGCAATGCCACCGAAGCGATCAACCTTGTCGCCTACACTTTCGGACGCGAGCGCATCAAGGCCGGGGACGAAATCGTGCTTTCCATTATGGAGCACCATTCCAATATCGTGCCGTGGCATTTCCTGCGTGAACGTCAGGGTGCGGTGATCAAATGGGCGCCGATTGACGACGAAGGGAACTTTTTGCTCGACGAATTCGAGAAGTTGCTCACGCCCCGGACTCGGATGGTGGCGATTACACAGATGTCGAACGCGCTTGGCACGGTCGTTCCGGTAAAGGATGTTGTGAGGCTCGCGCATGCGCGCGGCATTCCGGTACTGGTCGATGGGGCGCAGGCGGCAGTGCACATGGATATCGATGTGCGCGATATCGACTGCGACTTCTATGTCTTCACCGGTCACAAGTTATATGGGCCGACGGGCATCGGCGCGCTCTATGGCAAATACGAGCATCTCGCGACCATGCCGCCTTTCAATGGCGGCGGCGAAATGATCCACGAGGTGTTTGAGGATCGCATCACCTATGGCGAGCCGCCCCACAAGTTCGAAGCGGGCACTCCGGCAATCGTACAGGCGATCGGGCTCGGCGCAGCGATTGATTACGTCAATTCGGTTGGCAAGGCACGCATTCGCGCGCACGAGACCGGCTTGGTGAAGTACGCGCATGATAGACTTGGTCAGATCAATTCGCTGCGAATCATAGGCAACGCGGCGGACAAGGGTCCAATCGTCTCATTCGAATTGAAGGGCGCTCACCCGCACGACGTCGCGACAATTATCGATCGTGCGGGCGTGGCCGTACGAGCCGGCACCCATTGCGTGATGCCGCTGCTTGCGCGTTACGGCTTGACCGCCACATGTCGCGCGTCGTTTGGCATGTATAATTCGAAAGAGGAGGTGGACACGCTTGCCGCCTCGCTCGTCAAGGCTCAGGAATTTTTCGTATGACGGAAGACACGCAGGCCAACGCATCAGTAACGGAAAAGCCGGCTGAAAATGCCGCAGTGGTTGGCTCGCCGGCCCTGCCGCAGGATGAGCTCAACAAGCTGACCGATGACATCGTCGCGGCTTTGAAGACCGTTTATGATCCTGAGATTCCGGCCGATATCTACGAGCTGGGTCTCATCTACAAAATCGATATTGGCGACGATCGGGGTGTCAAAATCGACATGTCGCTGACATCGCCGAATTGCCCGGCCGCGCAGGACCTGCCGATCATGGTGGAGAATGCGGTGTCGAGTGTGCCAGGCGTGAAGGAGACCAAGGTGGCTGTCGTATGGGATCCGCCATGGGATCCAAGTCGTATGTCCGACGAGGCGCGACTAGTGTTGAATATGTGGTGAGTTGAAGTTGAAGCGGCGAAACGCCAAATAAAGGGCTTACGAGGGATGACTATGACGATGCCACGACCCCGGCCTCAAGTGATGCGGCTTACCGATGCCGCCGCGACGCGTATCAAGGACGTGATGGCGCGGGCAGGAAAACCCGTGGCCGGCGTGCGCGTTGGCGTCAAGAACGGCGGCTGCGCGGGCATGGAATACACAATGGAGTATGCCGAAGCGGTCAATGCGACGGACGAAGTGGTCGAGGATAAGGGCGTGAAGATCCTGATCGATCCAAAGGCCGTGCTTTTCCTGCTCGGGACCGAGATGGACTACAAAACCGACAAGCTGTCGGCGCAATTCATTTTCAATAATCCGAACCAGACGAGCGCGTGCGGCTGCGGTGAATCGGTGCAGCTCACGCCGGCGAAAGACGCAAACTAGGCCTGCTACGCAACTTCAGCGGTGCTGTCTGTCGCGACCTCGGGGTCGGTCTCGCAAATCACGCGGTTGCGGCCATGCCGTTTTGCGGCATACAGGCACGTATCGGTGCGCTCAATAAGCGACTGCCGGTGTCGCCCTTTCGTAACGTACCGACACCGATCGATATCGTCATCCGGCCGAGATGTTCACCGGTCGAGCGTTTCATCAACTCCTTGGCCATCACTGCCCGGCGGATGTGCTCGGCAACCGTTACGGCCGCCCGCAAATTGGTGTTCGGGAGAATGACGGCGAATTCCTCGCCACCATAGCGTGCCGTTGTGTCCTTACCCTTTACATTGCGTTTCACCGACATCGCCACAAGGCGGCCTGGTCGCCGGTCAGATGGCCGAAGTTACCATTGAAGGTCTTGAAGTGATCGATGTCCGTGAGCATCAGCGACAACGCCTCGTTTGCTTCTAGCGCTTCCGCTATCGACTTCTCCAAGGTGATGTCAAAGAATTTTCGGTTGGCGACTGGGTAAGCGGATCGGTCAGACTTTCGGTGCGCACGGCCTGTTGATTCAGCGCAGGGTGGTAGCCGCTCGCATATGCGTACCAAATTTCGTAATTGCGCGGAGTTGCAGGCTGGCGCAGCGCCTTCATCTGTCCGAGAGCAATGTCTGCGAACGCCATTGTGCGTTCGTAGTCTTCGACACGCCCGCCATTGCTGAATATCCCCAGTTGCAAGCCGGTGCTTGCGGAGGACGGCGCTCCGACACCTCTCTTTCGGACGGTATGCGAGGCATATGAATCGGGGGTAAATTTGGAACCGATATGCAATCAACGGTTGCTAAATAGCATCCGCACCGCCCGGTCAGGCTTTGACCGTAAACGGCCGGAGCAAAAAGGCCGGGAGATGGCCTCCGTCGTTTTCTTGTGCTTGTTGATAAGGCGGTGTCTTGGGAGCAGCTGCATTCTTTTTTGTCTGATGTGCTGGTCCGCGCCCGCGACTTCGGGCGCGGGGGGCTTCTGTGCGAGATCGCTGGCCGTGCTCCCGGGCGGGCGGGCTTTCGACCGCTTCGGTCACCGCCGGTTTGTCCAGCCACGGAATGGTCTGGCCGATCAGCCGCTCGATGGCGTTGACCGCCTTGCTGTCGATTGGGGCGACGATGGTGATCGCAGTGCCGCTGCGCCCGGCTCGACCGGTGCGACCGACACGGTGCACGTAGTCATCTGCGTGATGCGGTACGTCGAAATTGAGCACGTGACTGACCTCGGGAATGTCGAGGCCGCGGGCGGCGACGTCGGACGCAATCAACAATTCGGCTTCGCCGCGGCGAAAACGGTCCAGGGCCGCCATGCGCGCGGGCTGATCCATATCCCCGTGCAGCGCGACCGCATTGAATTTATGGCGGAGCAGGGAGCGATGGAGGTTGGCGACCTCGCGCTTGCGATTGCAAAATATGATCGCGTTCTTGAAGCCAGAAGCGGAACGGATCAATCCGCGTAACGTTTCGCGTTTCTCATGCGGGTCCCGACCGGTCGAAACCAGAAATTGCGCAATTGTCGCGGCGGTGGTGGCCGGCTTGGTGACCTCGACACGCACAGGATTGTGCAAAAAGGTATCGGCGATACGCTGGATCTCCGGCGGCATGGTGGCCGTGAAGAAAAGCGTCTGCCTCGTGAACGGGACCAGTTTGCCAATTCGTTCGATGTCGGGGATAAAGCCCATGTCGAGCATGCGGTCGGCTTCGTCGATGATTAGAAGCTCGCAGCCCGATAAAAGCAACCGCCCGCGTTCGGAGTGATCGAGCAGACGGCCAGGCGTGGCGATCAATACGTCGACGCCTCGCAGCAGCTTAGCATCCTGATCGTCGAATGAAACGCCCCCAATGATCAGCGCCACGTTGAGCTTGTGGTTTTTGCCGTATTTTTCGAAGTGTTCGGCGACCTGTGCCGCGAGTTCACGCGTCGGCTCGAGGATCAGCGTGCGCGGCATGCGTGCGCGTGCGCGACCCTTTTCCAGCATTGTCAGCATCGGCAGCACGAAGGCAGCGGTTTTCCCCGTGCCGGTCTGCGCAATGCCGAGCACGTCGCGACGTGCGAGTACGTGGGGGATGGCCTGGTCTTGAATTGGGGTCGGGGTTTTGTAGCCAGCCGTTTTGATGGCGGCGAGAACTTTGGCGGATAAACCCAGATGTGAAAAAGGCATATAACCTCAGAGGCCGCCCAGAGCGCGCTGGACTAACCAGAACCAGTTGCTTTGCGCGGGGGTGGACGGCCGAATCTTCATGTCAGCCCGCACGGAACATAGGGTGCAAGGGGCCAAAGTCAATGCTTGCATAGCGATA
>Ga0307282_10000411_pt1 | contig 13475 bp, 12 predicted proteins | sample ER_DNA_121_FD_194475 | JGI IMG/M metagenome (GOLD analysis project Ga0307282, IMG submission 194475) | Bulk soil microbial communities from the East River watershed near Crested Butte, Colorado, United States - ER_DNA_121 | ecosystem: Environmental > Terrestrial > Soil > Floodplain | place...
GCCGATGACGAGGACGGGCAGGCCACCGAGGTCGACGCGTTCCTGGGCTGTGCGGACGGCGTTCGTGATGAACTGCATTGGATCGGCCTCATACGCCATCTCGTACCGCGGGTAGATGACGACGCTCCCGCGCTTGACGAGGTGCTTGATCCACGGCAGGTGGTTCGCCGGCGTAGCCTCCTCCGGGCCGCCCTGACCGTGGAAGTAGACGACGACATCCTTCGGCTTCCCGGCCGGCTGGTAGATCCAGACGCCTGACGCGCCCTTGCCGATCGGGCCCTCGGTCGTCGCCTTGGTCGGCGTGCTGTTCTTGCCTCCGCAGCCGGCCGCCAGGAGTAGCGTCATGGCTAAGAGGGCGGGGCCGAACCTCATACCGGTTCCGACTCCCAGAACCCCAGCCGGTTAGTCGAAGCGAAAGGGCCAGACCCGTCGGATCTGGCCCCATTGCTTGCGTTTCGGTTGATCGTCTAGAGGACGTAGAGCACAAGCAGGACGATCAAGATGATCAGCAAGACAGTTCCAATACCGATATACAAAACCGACCTCCTCTCGTTTGCTCCACGTCTGTTACCCGCGCTTCCGCGCGGCAAACATCAGGCGGCGAGCGCTTGGTCGAGCTTCTCGAGACCCTCGTCGAGCTCGTCGCGCGTGATCGTCAGCGGCGGCGCGACGATGATCACGTTCCAGTGCGTCATCAGATAGAGCCCGCTGGCCAGCCCTGCCTTCGCGATCTTCGCCATCGGCGCGAATGCGTCGCCTGATGCGTTGAACGGGACCAAAGGCTCCCGCGTCTCCCGATCCTTGACGAGCTCGACGCCGTAGAAGAGCCCCAGGCCGCGCACCTCGCCGATCGACTCGTGCTTGTCCGCGAGCGCGGCCAGGCCGTCGCCCAGCACCTCGCCCATCTCGGCCGCGTTCTCGACGATCCCCTCCTCACGGAAGGCCTCGATCGATGCGACCCCTGCGGCGCACGCGAGCGGATGACCCGAGTACGTGAGCCCGCCCGCGAAGTACTTGTCGCGTACCCAGTCCGCGATCGGCGCCGAGATCGTCATCGCGCCCAGGGGCACGTAGCCGGAGTTGATCCCTTTGGCCATCGTGATGATGTCCGGCACGACGTCCCAGTTCTCGCAGGCGAACCACTTGCCGGTGCGCCCGAAGCCAGCCATCACTTCGTCGAGGATCAAGAGGATGCCGTGTCGGTCGCACACCTCGCGCACCGCCTGCAGGTAGCCGGGCGGCGGCGGGATGACGCCGTTCGTCCCCGTGATCGTCTCGAGCAGTACCGCGGCCACGTTCTGCGGCCCCTCGTACTGGAGGATCTCCTCCAGGTGCGGTGCGCCCGTGCAGACCGGGCAAGGATCCGGATGCCCCGCAGGACAGCGGTACGTGTACGGATCGAGCATGCGCACGATCCCCGGCAGCCCGGGCTCGGCCGGCCAGCGCCGCGGATCGCCGGTCGCCGAAATCGCGCCGGCGGTCGCGCCGAGGTACGAGCGGTACCGCGTGACGATCTTGTGCCGTCCCGTGTACCAGCGCGCGAGCTTGATCGCGTTCTCGTTCGCCTCCGCGCCGCCGTTCGTGAAGAACGACATCGTCAGGTCGCCTGGCGTGACCTCGTCCAGCAGCCGTGCCAGCTCCGAGCGCTGCTCGTTCGCCATCATCGGCCCGATCGTCGTCAGCCGCTCCGCCTGCTCCTTGATCGCGGCGATGACCTTTGGGTGCTGGTGCCCGAGCGAGACGTTGACGAGTTGCGACGCGAAGTCGAGGTAGCGCTTGCCGTCGAAGTCCCAGAAGTAGCGGCCTTCGGCGCCGGCGATCGGGATTGGGTCGATCGCCGAGCGGACCGACCACGAATGGAGGACGTACTTCGCGTCGTCCACCTTGACCCGGTTCGTGTCCGTGACGGCCATCAGCGCGGAAACTCCATGGGGATTGTCGCAGGTGGCGTGCCGATGAGAATCGCGATCTCGCGCAGGTTGCTGAGCTCGATCTGCGCCGGGTCTCCGGTCGCGACCTTGCCGTCGACGTAGATCTTGATCGGGACGGCCGGCTTGCAGTAGCCGCCGATGCAGTCGTTCGTCAGCCGCACAGCCCACTCGGTGAAGAACTGTCCGAGCTGGTTCGGGCTCGGTGTCTTCGTCTCGGTGTGCAGGAGGCCGGACAGGTCGTGCGTGTGCAGCGGCGAGATGCACGGCTGGTCGCACTCCTGGGTCAGGCCCGCGCCGATGACGATGCCGTTCGGCCCCTTCTCGCTCTGCACGGCCGGGTTGTCGACGTCGATCCCGATCCCCGCCGGGACGAACACCGGCTTGCCGTTCACGAACACATCGAGGTGCGCGTGGACGTGGTACTGGAGGAACTCGGCTTTCTCCGGGACGAGGCCCGCCTTGCAGGTCAGCCCCATCGGGTTCTCGGGCGCGGGCCACGGCGCTTTCGTCGTCCGCGCAGACGGGATGCTTCCGTACTGGGAGCAGTCGTCGTTCCCTCCGGCGCTCGAGCTCTTGTCCCCGCCCCCGCTGCCGCAGCCGGCGAGCGCGGCGACCGCCAGGACGCAGATCACGGTCGCCCGGAGCGCCATGCGGCAACCCTATCTCCGCGGAGGTACGCTGGATGCATGGCGGACGTCGCCGAGCGGACGGAAGTGCGCCGGATCAGCCACTGGATCGGCGGCAAGCCTGCTCTGGGCGCGTCCGGCCGCAGCGGCCCCGTCTACAACCCGGCGCTCGGAGTCCAGACGGGCGAGGTCGACTTCGCCACCGTCGAGGAGGTCGGCCAGGCGGTCGCGGCCGCGAAGGAGGCTTTCCCCGCCTGGCGCGAGGTCTCGCTCTCGCGCCGAACGGAGCTGATGTTCCAGATCCGCGAGCTCGCCCACGACCGGCTCGGCGACATCGCGGCCATCCTCACGGACGAGCACGGCAAGGTGCTGTCCGACGCGAAAGGCGAGGTGCAGCGCGGGCTCGAGGTGATCGAGTACGCGTGCGGGATCCCAACGCTGCTCCGCGGCCACTTTTCGGAGCAGGCCTCGACCGGAATCGACGTCTACTCGATCCGTCAGCCGCTCGGAGTCGTCGCGGGGATCACGCCGTTCAACTTCCCGGCCATGGTCCCGATGTGGATGTGGGCGCCGGCGATCGCTTGCGGGAACACGTTCGTGCTCAAGCCGTCCGAGAAGGACCCGTCCGCGTCGACCTACGTCGCCGAGCTGCTGAAGGAAGCTGGCCTGCCCGACGGCGTCTTCAACGTCGTGCATGGGGACAAGGTCGCGGTCGACGCGATCCTGGAGCATCCGGATGTCTCCGCGGTCAGCTTCGTCGGCTCGACTCCGATCGCGAGCTACATCTACAAGACCGGCACCGCGCACGGTAAGCGCGTCCAGGCGCTCGGGGGCGCCAAGAACCACATGATCGTGCTGCCGGACGCGGACATCGCGATGGCGGCCGACGCGGCCGTCAGCGCGGGCTACGGCTCGGCCGGCGAGCGCTGCATGGCCGTGTCCGCGGTGGTCGCGGTCGGTGATGCGGCCGACCAGCTCGTGGCGGCGATCGAGGAGCGGTTGCCGAAGGTGAAAGTCGGCCCCGGCATCGATCCCGAGTCGGAGATGGGCCCGCTGATCACGGCGGAACACCGCGACAAGGTCGCGTCGTACCTCGATAGCGGGCGCGACCAGGGCGCGACGGTCGTCACCGACGGGCGCGAGACGAGCGCCGACGGAGGCGGCTTCTTCCTCGGGCCGTCACTCCTCGACAACGTCACGCCCGAGATGGACGCCTACCGCGACGAGATCTTCGGCCCTGTGCTCTCGGTCGTTCGCGCGGAAACGTACGACGATGCCGTGCGGCTCGTGAACGAGAACCCGTACGGGAACGGCGTCGCGATCTTCACCCGCGACGGCGGAGCGGCTCGCCAGTTCCAGTTCGAGGTCCAGGCCGGCATGGTCGGCGTCAACGTCCCGATCCCGGTGCCGGTCGCGTACTACTCGTTCGGCGGCTGGAAGGCGTCGCTCTTCGGCGATTCGCACGTCTACGGCCCGGAAGGGATCAACTTCTACACGCGCGGGAAGGTCGTCACGTCGCGCTGGCCCGACCCGGCGACGAGCCAGGTCGACCTCGGCTTCCCGCAGACCCGCTAGACGTCTGAAAGAGACATCTTGCGACACTCGGCCGTTGTCGGCACGCTGGAACGATGGACGACGAGCTCATTTCGCGCGACGAGTTGACCGCTACGCTGTTTGCGATCAACGACATCCACATCGAAGTTCACAAGATACGGCGATTGCTGGAGGAGGAAGGCGATGGCGAAACGCCGGAAGACGACGCCTGAGGAGGACGCTGAAATGGAGAAGCGCTCCCGAGAGTTCCGTGAGCTCCTCGAGCGACGAGTGGAACGCGACAAGAAGCTCGCCGCGGAGCGCGAACAGCGCAAGAGCTCGTAGCGGCCCGCTAGGCGACGGCGGTCTCGGGCTTCAACTCTTCGCCGAACTTCGCGCGTCGCACGAACTGCCCGACCCCAGGTGACGCGACGAGCTCGTCATCTTCGACGAGCACATGTCCCCGCAGCAGGACGACTTCTGGCGACCCAGTCACCTCCGTGCCCTCGAACAGGTTGTAGTCCGACTTCGAGTGGTGCGTCGACGCGGAGATCGTGACCGTCTTCTCGGGGTCGAAGACGACGATGTCCGCATCCGAGCCGACCGCAATCGTCCCCTTGCGCGGATAGAGGCCGAAGAGCTTCGCCGGGTTCGTCGACAGCAGCTCGACCATCCGGTTGAGCGAGATCCGGCCGGCGCGGACGCCGAACTCGTGGATCATCTGCAGCCGGTTCTCGAGCCCGGGCCCGCCGTTCGGGATCTTCGAGAAGTCGTCGCGGCCCATCGTCTTCTGCCCGTCCCAGAGGAACGCGCAGTGGTCGGTCGAGACGACCGACAGGACGTCTGTGCGCACCGCGTTCCAGAGCACGTCCTGGTTCGCCTTGTCCCGCGGGGGCGGCGTGTAGACGTACTTCGCACCCTCGAAGTCGGGCCGCTCGAGGAACGAGTAGTCGACGAAGAAGTACTGCGTGCATGTCTCGCCGTGGATGTTCCACCCCTTCTCGCGCGCGATCGCGATCGGCTCGACCGACTCGGCGCAGGAGACGTGGACGACGTACAGCGGTGACCCCGCGACCCGTGCCAGCTGGATCGCGCGGTTCGTCGCCTCGCCTTCGGTCTCCGGGGGCCGGGTCAACGCGTGGTACTTCGGCTCCGTGTGCCCCGCAGCCAGCGCCTCCTTGACCAGTACGTCGATCGCGTCGCCGTTCTCCGCGTGCACCATCACGAGCGCGCCCGTCTCGGCCGCGACCTGCATCGTTCGGAAGAGCGTCTCGTCGTCGACCATGAGCGCGCCCTTGTAGGCCATGAACAGCTTGTACGAGGTGATGCCCTCGTCGGACAGCGTCGCGAGCTCCTCGAGCGTCCCGCCTTCCTTCAGGTCGGTGACCGCCATGTGGTAGCCCATGTCGATCACCTGCTTGCCGTTCGCCTTCGCGCGCCACTCCTCGACCGCGGCTGCGAAGGTCGAGCCCGGCGGCTGGATGATGAAGTCGACGTGGCAGGTCGTCCCGCCGAACGCCGCCGAGGTCTGGCCCGACTCGACGTCGTCGATCGTGACCGTACCCCCGAAGGGCATGTCGAGATGGGTGTGCGGGTCGATCCCGCCGGGGAGGACGTACTTCCCGGCCGCGTCGATCACCTTGTCCGCCTGGACGTCGAGCGACTCGCCGATCAGCGTGATGCGCTCGCCCTCGGCGTAGACGTCGCCCACGTAGTCGTCTGCGGCGGTCACGACGCGTCCGCCCTTGATCAGTACGGACATGCTGCGCAGTTTAGGCTCGTGGGCGATGGCTCTCGACTCGAAGCGAACCGTCGCCGAGCTTCGCGAGCTGCAGGAGCTGACCGGAAACGCCGACGGGGCACAGCGCGTGGCCTGGACGGATACCTGGGTGCAGGCCCAGGACTGGATGGCCGGCAAGCTCGACGGGATCGAGATGGAGTTCGACGAGGCGCGCAACCAGTGGTGGACGGTTCCGGGCGCCTCGGACAAGACGCTCGTCATCGGCGGCCACCTCGACTCCGTGCCGAACGGCGGTTGGCTCGACGGAGCGCTCAACGTCGTCGCCGGCTCCGAGGTGCTGCGCCGCATCGTCGCCGAGGGCGAGCCGCCGGCCACGGTCCGGCTCGTCAGCTGGGCGGACGAGGAAGGGGCGCGCTTCGGCCGCTCGCTGTTCGGCTCGAGTGCGGCCGCGGGCTCGATGCGCGACCAGGACGAGCTGCGGCAGCTGACCGACGCCGACGGCGTCTCGCTGCCCGATGCGATCGGAGCGCACGGGATCGACCTCGACCGCGCGACCGAGGCCGCGCGTCAGCTCGAGAACGCCGCCGCCTACCTCGAGCTGCACATCGAGCAGGGGCCGGTGCTCGAGAGCATGGACCTCCCGCTCGGGGTCGTGCTCGGGACCTTCGGCGTCGAGCGCCATCGCGTCACGTGGCGCGGCCAGGCGGCGCACGCGGGCTCGACCCCGATGGACAAGCGGCGCGACGCGCTGGCCGGCGCCGCGAAGCTCGAGCTCGAGCTGCGCGAGATCGCGGCCCGCATCGGCGGCGGCGCGGTCTGCACGATGGGTGGTGTCGTCACGAAGCCGGGCATCGTGACCTCGGTCGTCGAGACCGCCGAGTGCCTGCTCGACCAGCGTCATCTCGATGCTGCGCAGCTCGCGGAGATGCTGAGCAACGCCGAGGCGCTCTCGAGGCGCTTCGCGCACGAAGAGAACATCGAGGTCGAGTGGGAGCGGATCTGGAACATCGAGCCGATCCTGTTCGACGAGGAGCTGATCGACCTCGCCGACGAGTCGATCCGCGAGGTCGCCGGGAGGACGCACCGACTGCCGAGCGGGCCACTCCACGACGCGGCCGAAGTGTCGCGCGCCGGGGTCCCGACGGTCATGGTCTTCGTCCAGAGCCTGCGCGGCCTCTCGCACACGAAGCTCGAGGATACGAAGGACGAGCATCTCGAGCTCGCCGTCCAGGCGCTCGACCGCCTCGCGACGAAGACCATCGAACGCATGTAGCAATGCCCGACCTCCCGTCCGGCACCGTCACGTTTCTCTTCAGCGACATCGAGGGCTCCACGAATCTCTTGCGCGAGCTCGGTGACGAGTACGCGGCCGCGCTCGGGACCCACCGCGACGTCGTGCGGGCCGCTTTCGCGAGTTACTCGGGCGTCGAGGTCGACACGCAGGGCGACGCATTCTTCGGCGCCTTCGCTCGAGCCTCGGACGCCGTCGCCGCCGCCGAGGAGATCCAGCGCGAGCTCGCCACCGGGCCGGTCCGCGTCCGGATCGGCGTCCACACGGACGAGCCCCAGGTAACGAAAGAGGGCTATGTCGGCCTCGACGTGCACCGCGGTGCTCGCATCTGCGCGGCGGGTCACGGAGGCCAGGTGCTGCTCACCCAGCCGACGCGCGAGCTCGTCGACGTCCAGGCCTCCGACCTGGGCGAGCACCGTCTCAAGGACCTCCTCGAGCCGCAGCGGGTCTTCCAGCTCGGTACCGATGAATTCCCTCCACTCAAGACGCTCGACTGGACGAACCTGCCGGTGCAGGCGACGCCGCTCGTGGGCCGCGAGCGGGAACTGGCCGAAGCCAGCGCGCTGTTGCGCGAACAGCGGTTCCTGACAGTCGTCGGCCCGCCGGGAAGTGGGAAGACCCGTCTCGCGCTGCAGCTCGCCGCCGATGCCGCGGACGACTTCGAGCACGTCTGGTGGGTCGGGCTCCAGGAAGTCCACGATTCCGATCTCGTCGAGCCGACGATCGCGCACGTTGTCGGTGCGCGGACCGATCTCGCCGGGTTCCTGCGCGACGCAGAGCCCTGCTCCTGCTCGACAACGTGGAGCAGGTCCTCGGCTGCGCGCCACGCCTCGCCGAGCTTGTCTCCGCTTCGAGCAGCCTCAAGCTGCTCGCTACGAGCCGCGAGCCACTCCGCCTGACGTTGGAGCAGCAGTATCCGGTTCCGCCGCTGCCGGACGATGACGCCGTCGCCCTCTTCCACGAGCGAGCCCGAGCCGTCCGCCCAGACTTCGCGGCCAACGGCGCGGTCGCCGAGATCTGCCGCCGCCTTGACGGCCTGCCGCTCGCGGTCGAGCTGGCGGCTGCCCGCGTCAAGATCTTGCAGCCGGATGCTCTGCTCGCCCGGTTGGAGCAGCGGCTCCCGCTTCTCGCAGGCGGCGCCAGGGACGCGCCGAGCTCACGCGGGTCCGCTCCACTCTCCTCGTAGCGGCTGATCGCCGACTCCGCGAGCTCCTTTGCACGTGCGTAGTCGCCCTGGAGCGCGACCGTGAAAGAGAGGCGCCGCTCCACCCCGCCCCGGACGTCCGGAGGTGCCTCGCCGGCGCGAGCGAGCGCAGCCTCGGACCTCTGACGGCCCTCGGTCCAGTACCCACGTCGAGATCCATGTTTCCGAGGTTGCCCAGGATCATGGCGAGCGTACGCTCGTCCGCATCTGCCCTGATCGCCTCGTAGATCTCACGCGATCTCGCCGTGTTCCCGAGCTTCTGCTCGCTGATTGCCAGGTTGACTTGGGCGTAACCGCGACGCCCTACTGTTTCTGCGAGAGAGCCTGGCCATCTGTCGCGCCGATCGCCTCGGCGACCTACTCCCTTGGGCCGTTGAAGCCGCCGCCTCCGCGGCGGCCGCTAGGGGTGCGCCGGAGGACGCGGTCCGCCTGCTCGCCGCGACGACCAAGACACGGGAGGAGCTGGCGATGGATGCCGGCTTCTATCCGATCGCAGAGGAGACACGCGAACGGACGCTCGAGCAGGCTCGGGCTCAGCTCTCGGAGCCGGCGTTCGCTGCCGCGTGGGCGGAAGGCGAAGCCCTCTCGCTCGAGCAAGCCGCCGAGCTGGCCGCCCGGGAGTAAGCTCCGAACCGTGAGGTTCGGCATGACCGTCATGCCCGATCCGCCGTTCTCGCGGATGCTCGAGCTGATGCAGCTCGCCGAGCAGAACGGCTTCGAGTACGGCTGGACGTACGACTCGCACATCCTCTGGCAGGAGTCGTACGCGCTGCTCCCGCTCGTCGCGGACAAGACCGAAAAGATCAAGCTCGGCCACTGCGTGACCAACCCGGGCATCCGCGACCCGACGATCACGGCCAGCTGGTACGCGACCATGCAGGACCTGTCCGGCGGCCGGATGGTGATGGGCATCGGCCGGGGCGACTCGTCGCGCCGGGTCGTCGGCCTGAAGCCGGTCAGGGTCGCCGAGTTCGAGCGACGGCTGCGGATGATGAAGGACCTGATGAACGGCCGGACGGTCCAGTGGAACGAGAAGGAGCTGACGCTCGAGTGGGCCAAGGGCCAGCCCGAGATCGAGATGCACGTCGCCGGCTACGGGCCGAAGGCGCTGGCCGTCGCGGGCCGTGTGGGCGACGGCGTCATCATCCAGCTCGCCGACCCGCAGATCATCCAGTGGATCATGGAGACGGCCAGGACGGCCGCGAAGGAGGAGGGCCGCGACCCGGACACGCTGAAGTGCATCGTCTGTGCGCCCAGCGTCATCTCGGACGACCTCGCGCACGCGCGCGACCAGGTGCGCTGGTTCCCGGCGATGGTCTCGAACCACGTCATGGACCTCGTCGAGCGCTACGGCTTCGATTCCGAGATCCCGGCTGCGCTGACCGACTACGTCAAGGCGCGGAAGTTCTACGACTACAAGGACCACAGTCGCGTGGGCGCCAAGCACGGCGAGTTCGTGACCGACGAGATCTGCGACCGCTTCTGCGTGCTCGGCTCGCCCGACCAGGCGGTCGAGAAGCTCCAGGAGCTCGAGTCGATCGGCGTCGATCAGTTCGACCTCTACCTGATGACCGAGGGCCAGCACCGCGAGCTCGAGGTCTACGGGAAAGAGATCATCCCCCGCTTCGCCGGGGTCGCTGCCTAGGCGTCCAGAGGCGCCACCGCGAGTTCCGCGAGCTGCTCGAGAAGCGCAAGGCACTGGACAAGAAGCTCGCCGCCGAACGCGAGCAGCAGAAGACTTAGGTTCGACCCCGGCAAGCTCTCGCCAGCCCGCCGGGGCCGAAGATCGTGCTTACGGCGAGCCTGCGGCTCCCAGCTCATGCGCACGCATGAGCATCGTCCTGCCTTGCCACGCGAGGTCGTCGACCTGCTGCTGGGTCGGCTGCTGGCCGCCGAACGCAGCCTCGTTCAGGACGTCTCGCATCTGCCCTGCCAGCGCGTCCCGGTCCGAGGTCAGCGCGGCGATCCGGTCCGAGATCGCGTTGTACGCGTTGTCGTCGGTCGCGCTCCCGCTCGCGAGTGCCCGCGTCGAAGCGGCGAGCACGTCGAACGAGAGCTGGCCGAACGGCGCGTTGATCTGCTTGTAGATCGAGCCGAGCTCGGTCAGATCCGGTCCGTTCGGGTTCCCGCGGTTCTCGAGGAACTCGTTCAGGATCCGGCCGTCCGTCTGGTAGCTGTCCCTCAGGTCGAGCAGGGACAGGATGGTCGGCTGGATGTCCGTGTGATCCGACCAGACCTGGCTCGTGATCCCGAGGTGCTTGACGCCAGGCCCGGCCATCCCGAGCCAGGTGCGCCCGATGTCCTCGGTCGCGTCGCCGTGGCTCCACGCGAAGTGGTAGTCGATGCAGACGAACGCCTGGTGCGCCGAATCCGGGCAGTTGAACTTCGTCGGCTGCCCTGCGCTGGTCCTCCCTGCGGTCAGGAAGTAGTCCGGGTTTCCGAACAGCGTGAACGACGGCGTCCGTTGCGGATCCGCGGTCACCATGTGCAGCGTCTTCTCGCCGACCTTGTCCGCCAGGTAGAGCGCGACGGGGGTCGCCGAGCTGCTCTGGTACGGGTCGATCGCCTTTGCCGCGGCGACGTCACGCTCGAGCGTGCGGAGCGTCGCGTCCGTGCGCGCCGGGTTGCCGTTCACGTAGACAGTCGGCGCCGAGTCGTTGTGCACGGAGAAGCTCGGCTGGCCGCTCGGGATCAGCGAGAGCAGGTTCGCGTTCACCTCTCCGATCTGGTTCGCGGGGCACTGCTGACCCGCGTCGATGTTGCAGAACGTGTGGCTCCACGTGCCGTCGCTCGAGTTGCCGCCGGCGAAGTGGTCGTTCTCGTCGGCCGTGAGCACGAACAGCGTGTTCTGCTTCGTGATCCCGTCACGCTGCAGGCGCGCGAAGAAGGTCGCGAACGCCTGGTCGTACTCGTGCAGCGTCTGCACGTAGTCGGACTCGCCCGGGCCGGATGCCCGCGGGAAGACGCCGTTCGGGTCCGGCGGGGCCGGGAACGCGTTCTGGTGGTTGTCGTGCGCGTCCGAGATGTACCCGAACGTGACCGGGACTCCGGCCTCCTGCATCTGCGCGACGTAGCCGAGCGACACCTTGGCGGGCACGCCGTCGAAGCCCGGGAATCCCGGCTGGCCGAACGGGTCGGTGATCGGGTCGCCGTTCGTGTCGTCGACGGACACGCTGCCGTCGTTGATCGCCGGGTCGACGTACTTCGCGCCGAAGAGGCCCTCGAAGTCGCTGTAGCCACCCGGCTCTTCGGGCAGGGTGTCGGGCTTCGCGTTCGGGCTGTCGTTGCAGATTCCGCCGCCGGCACCGCAGTGGATCGCGATCCCGACGAAATCGGTCAGCGCCTTGGCCCGCGCAGCGGTGGCGAACGGAGCGATCTGCGAGTCACGCCCCTCGTTCCACTCAGGCGAGTCCTCGCCGAAGACCTTCGTCATGTCGCCGGTCGGGTCGGTCGCGGTCGGCCCGTAGAACGGGACGCCGTTCGCGTGCGCGTTGACGAGCGCCGTGGTCAATGTGATCCCGGTGCCGCCGGCGCCCGGCGTGCCGACCGTCTGGACGACCTTCGACTCCGCGTTCGCGCCGGTGTCGATTGTGACCTGCATCCCGACCGCGAACCCGTTGACACTGGCGACCTTCACGTTGGTGTCGCCCGGATTCGCCGCGGCTGCGGTCACCGTCGGGCCTGCGCCGAAGACGATCGAGTTGTTGTTCTCGAGCACCGCGTTCGCGGTCGAGACGTTGCCGACATCACAACCCGCGCGCGTGTACGGAACCCAGGGCGCGGGCGTGTTCTTCGGCGTGCCGGAGTCGCCGTTGACCATGTTGAAGTTCGTGTCGGCGGGCGGCGTCGGCGGATTGGTCGCGGCGTTCCCGCCGTCGGTGATGTCGGTCCAGTACTTGAACGACGACGAGAAGCCGACGCTGCCGTTGGGGCGGAAGAACCCGTACGAGTTCGTGACGCCCTGGCCCATCCGGTCCGGATAGAGCCCGGTCAGCGCGCTCAGGATCCCGCCCGCGGTGTGCGAGATCAGGATCGTGTGCTCGTTGTCGCTGAGCGTGCCGTTGTCGCTGAGGAAGTTCTTCAGGTGCGGCATCAGCTCGAGGTCGGACGCGAAGTTCGACCGGTCACGCAGCAGGTGCGTGTTGTCGAACTGGAGGTAGATCACGTGCTTGATGCGGCTGTTGCCGCCGTTGCCGAGGTCGCAGCCGTGACTGCTCGGGCTTCCGTTCGAAGACCGTCGTGACGCTGCCCCGGAGGCGGCGGCTGTGACCGCGAGCGCCGCCACGATGGCGATCGCTGCGCCCACTTTGAGGCGTGTTCTCATGCTCCCCTCCTACTAGCGAGTGAACGGTCTCGACCTTAGGTCAGTCGCCCCGCTCCGGAAGGGTCAATCTGGCGTAGAAACGGTAGGGATTTGGTGAGTTTTCGGGCGCGTTCATTCGAAGAAACCGCGCCCTGCACTGCCGCCGATCTTCACGATCGCCCACCGACCCCCGTCGCCATGGAACACGATCACCCGGCCGTTCGAGAACCTGGCCGCAACCCGGGCGCCCTTGACCACGACGCTCTCGACCCTCGCGTCCTCGAACGACCTCCGAAACGCGGCGGAGGGTGGCGTGCAGTTCTCGATCTTTCCCGCGCCCACCCGTTCGCAGGCGATCCGCTCGCACAAGGGCTGACCCATGAACGTGCAGCTGCCTTCGTCCCCGGCGGCGAACAGCAGAGCCCATTGATTGCCGATCTGCTGGATCTCCTCATTCGTTGACAGGGGCGGGCGCACCCGGTCGGGCGCCGAGCCGGGCTCGGTCGCTGGCGCCGAAGCGTCCGCTTGTGCAGACGTGGGTCGGTCCGACCGCAGGGAATCGACGACGGCGACGACGGCAACGAGGCCGACCGCGGCCGCGACGATCCAGTTGAATACCACGCCTTTTCGCAGGCAACAGACGATACAAGGAGGCCTCAGCGAGAGCCTGCGCAGTGGCGGTGGTCGGGGTGTGGCAGGCCGAATCCCCGGCGAGCCGAGCTAAGCCGCTCTCAGCGGGTGGAGCTCGGGCGCGAGCACGTCCGCTACGACCCGAAGCGTCTGTTCGCCGACGGAGCCGGTGATCTCCCAGCAACCCGGTTCGGGGACGAGGATGGAGCTCGGTTG
>Ga0307282_10000412_pt1 | contig 13472 bp, 15 predicted proteins | sample ER_DNA_121_FD_194475 | JGI IMG/M metagenome (GOLD analysis project Ga0307282, IMG submission 194475) | Bulk soil microbial communities from the East River watershed near Crested Butte, Colorado, United States - ER_DNA_121 | ecosystem: Environmental > Terrestrial > Soil > Floodplain | place...
TCCGGTGAGGGCGATGCGTTTGTCTCGGCCGGCGTGGAATGCGTCTCGCGCTACCGCGGCTTCGGCTCTGCCGGCGTCGATCCGGTCGACACCCACAATCCGATCTTTGCAACCGCTGAGCAACGCAGCCTAGACACTGCCCTGAGCAACCAGACCTGGCACGATCCGCGCGAAGACGCAGTGCTGCCGGACATCTACATTGCAATGGGTCAGACCGCCGAGAATGTCGCCACCCTGCGCGGCATATCTCGTGCCGAGCAGGACGAGTTCGGCGTACGCTCCCAAAACCTTGCCGAGAAGGCGATAGCGAACCGCATCTTCGATGCCGAGATTGCGCCGGTGACGCTGCCGGACGGCACCGTGGTGAATACCGATGACGGGCCTCGCCCAGGCACAACGCTGGAGGCAGTGTCGGCGCTCAAGCCAGCGTTTCGCCCTAACGGCACGGTCACCGCAGGCAATTGCTGCCCGCTCAACGATGGAGCGGCTGCCGTGGTGATCATGAGCGACCGGCACGCCGCCGAGCTCGGCCTCACCCCGCTAGCTCGTATCGTCGCGACGGGAGTCAGTGCCCTGAGCCCCGAGATCATGGGGCTCGGACCTGTGGAGGCCAGTCGCCGGGCGTTCGCCAGTGCCGGTATGACGATCAACGACATGGACCTCGTTGAGATCAACGAGGCGTTTGCGGTCCAGGTGATCGCCTCTGCTCGTGATCTTGGCCTGGATGTGGAACGGCTCAATGTTCACGGCGGAGCCATCGCACTCGGCCACCCGTTCGGGTGCACGGGCGCACGAATCATGACCACGTTGCTGAATGCGATGCGGGTGCGAGACGTCCAATTCGGCCTGGAAACGATGTGCGTCGGCGGCGGCCAAGGCATGGCGATCATCCTGGAGAGGCTGGCCTAGAAGGAGCGGCTGCGTTAATTGCGAAGCAATCAATTCACCCTGACTGTCTATGGCTTTAAGCGGCGCGCCCGGCGAGGACACCGGGTCAAACGCGTGTCGACAGCGACAGATCGCCGATCTTGTCCTAATTTGGACCGAAATTCGCCGCAGTCGACACGCATGGGGATCAGATGGTCAAAGTTCTCACCGCAGGGGGAAGAGGAACCTCTATCCCGATTGGACCCGTTTATTTTTCGAGAGATTATGTCAGGCGCGGCTTCCTTTCTAGCAAGAGATACCCGCAGGGTGGCCGTGGCGTCGTTCTACGTTCACATAAGTTTCTCTGGCGAGAAACGCACGTGGACCTCCGCCTACCTGACGGTGAGTTCTTACTTGAAGTGCCCATCGATTACGTCAGGACCCTCGATTGACGCGGCGACCGCGCGGCGATCACCCGCTGGATCAGTAGGAACCCTAAAGACGTGGCCAGGGAGATGACACGGTGCAGGGCACTGACGGATCTAAGGAGTCACATGAACAGACCGAACTGGGTACTTAGGCCTAGTACACCCAGCTAATCTTCGGGTGTGACCGAGACAACATTACTGGCGGCGCGGCCAGCGTCCGTGGGCGCACTGCTGAGCCACCGGGTGACAGTCTCTCCTTCCAAGGAGGCTTTTCGTTACGTCGAAGACGATCGCTGGGTTTCGCTGAGCTGGTCGCAGACCAAGGACAAGGTCTTTCAGCTCGCAGCTGGGCTGCTCGCGCTTGGTATCCAGCCGCAGGATCGCGTGGCGATCGCCTCGAGCACTCGGATGGAGTGGGTGCTGGCCGACCTAGCGATCATGTGCGCGGCCGGCGCAACGACGACGATCTATCCGTCGACTCAGCACGAGGACGTCTGCTACGTTCTGGCCGACTCTCAATCAAAGGTGGTGATCGCCGAAGACGATCTTCAGGTCGAAAAGGTCGTTGATCATCTCGATGAACTGCCCGAGTTGCTCCAAATCGTTCAATTGGACGGCAAGGTTGATCATCCCAAGGTGATCGGATGGGCAGATCTGGAAAAGCTGGGTCGGGAGCATCTCGATGCCCATCCGACCGCGGTTGATGATGTGATCGCAGCGATCGGGCCTGAGGACCTGGCGACACTGATCTATACCTCTGGTACCACGGGCCGACCCAAGGGCGTACGCCTCGTGCAAGACTGCTGGGCCTACCTGGGCGCGTCGGTCGAAGCGTTCGACATCATCAGCGCAGATGATCTTCAATACCTCTGGCTGCCACTCAGCCATGTCTTTGGCAAGGCACTGATCGCCATCCAGCTCTATATCGGTTTCACGACGGCGGTAGACGGCCGGATCGACAAGATCGTCGAGAACCTTGCGGAGGTCAAGCCGACATTCATGTGCGGCGCTCCGCGGATCTTTGAGAAAGTCCGGGGCAGAGTAATAACGACGGCCTCGCACGGGGTCAAGGCCAAGATCTTCGACTGGGCGTTCGGTGTCGGCCGCAAAGTGTCGCCGGTGAGGCTGGCTGGAGAAGAACCGTCCGGGCTTCTTGCCCTCCAGTACCGCTTGGCGGACCGCTTGGTCTTTAGCAAGATCAAAGCGAGGATGGGTGGCAAAATCCGGTTCTTCGTGTCCGGCTCCGCGCCGTTGAGTCCGGAAGTGCAGCAGTGGTTTTACGCGGCTGGGCTGTTGGTGTTGGAAGGGTACGGGCTCACTGAAACCAGCGCCGTGAGCTGTGTCAACAACCCGCGAGCCACCCGATTCGGCACAGTGGGCCCGCCCATCCCGGGTACCCAGGTCAGGATCGCCGACGACGGTGAAATCTTGGTCAAGGGCCCAGGCGTTATGCGGGGCTATCACAACGCCGCAGAAGCGACGGCCGAGGCGCTCAAGGACGGTTGGTTCGCGACGGGTGACATTGGTGAGCTCGACGAAAAGGGATATCTGCGGATTACCGACCGCAAGAAGGATCTGATCAAGACCTCGGGCGGCAAGTACATCGCGCCACAAAAGGTCGAGGGCGTGCTCAAGGCGGTCTGTCCCTACCTCAGCCAGGTGATAGTGCACGCCGACGGCCGCAAATACGCCACGGCGTTGATCACCCTCGATCCCGAGGCAATCGAAGGTTGGGCGAAGGAGGAGGGGCTGAGCTATTCCTCAGTAGCAGAGCTCGCCCGCTCCCAGGAGGTTCACGACTTGATCGACGGATTCGTCGCGCAGGGTAACCAGGAGCTGGAGCGCTGGGAGACGATCAAGAAATTCGAGATCTTGGCGACCGAGCTCAGCGTGGACGAAGGCGAGGTGACCCCGAGCCTGAAAGTTCGGCGTAAGGCGGTGGAGAAGAAGTACGCCGACGTACTGAACAGCATGTACGACGCCGACTAAGCGGAAATGCGTCGTGAGCTAGCGGTGTTGCCCATCGACAAGCGCCGTCCTGAGCCTGTCGAAGGGCTCAGGGCACATTCCTAGCTCCTAGCGCCACCATTGACATAAATCACCTGGCCAGAGACGTAGTCGGCCTCGTCACGGCACAAAAAGCTAGCGACGGCGGCGATGTCTTCCGGCTTTCCAATCCGGCCCATGGGAATCTCGCGCGAAGCAGCCAGCTTCCACTCTTCGTAGTCCAACCCTTGGCGCGCTGCTGATGCCTGCGTCATGTCAGTTTCGACGAACCCAGGAGCAATGGCATTTGCCGTCACGCCAAACCTGCCCAACTCCAGCGCGAGAGTCTTGGTGAAACCGATCAAGCCGGCTTTCGCAGCGGCGTAGTTGGCCTGTCCACGGTTGCCCAATGCGGAGGTGGAGGAAATGTTGACAATGCGACCCCACTTCTCTTGCGTCATGTGGGTCTGGGCTGCGCGAGTCATCAGGAAGGCACCGCGCAGGTGAACATCCATGACTGCATCCCAGTCAGCGGTGCTCATCCTAAAGATCAAGTTGTCTCGGATGATCCCAGCGCTGTTGACCAGCACGGTCACGGGTCCTAGCTCAGCGGCCGTCTGGCGCACGGCATCACCGGCGGCCCTTTCGTCTGCGACATCCGCACCGAGGGGGAGCGCACGACCGCCGTTCTCGACAATTTCCTTCGCAGTGCGTTGACTGCCCTGCTCATCCAGGTCAACGACACCGACGGCCATCCCATCGGCCGCGAGTCGAAGAGCGATGGCGGCACCAATGCCGCGCGCCGCGCCAGTGACGATTGCAACTCTCATGCAGGAGACTGTATGTGATGGTGAGAAGGCGGCACGGATTCTGACAAGATCGAGGACCGTGAGCCCGTACACCCACGGCTGTCCGATGCGCTGGGGCGACATGGACGTCCAGGGCCACATCAACAACGCGGCATACCTGGATTACCTGCAGGAGGCTCGCGTCGCTTTCCTTCTTTCCGGGTCGTCGGCGCTCCATCAGTTGCTCGATTCCGGCGTGCTCGTGGTGAGTCATCAGCTGGAATATCTCAAACCAGTTGCGTTCAGCGAGCGGCCGTTGATGATCAAGTTGTGGGTGGATGCCATTGGGGGAAGCCGGTTTTCCATCGGCTACGAGGTCTTTGACGGCGACGAGCTGGCCGCGCGGGCTCGAACAGCAGTTGTGCCGTTTGACCTAGCCAGCAATGTATTGCGGCGGCTCACGGCCGAAGAGCGGGATGCGCTTGGCCAAGCCCTTGAGCCCGCAGAGCCCTTGCGCCCGCTGCCGAAGGCACTCGTGCCGGCAGACGTCCACCGTTACCGGCTGGACGTCCGCTGGTCCGACCTCGACTCTTACGGACACGTCAACAACGTAAAGTACTACGACTACGTCCAGGAGGCCCGCATCAACTTCATGACCAACACCATCGGCTGGGAACCCGGGGCGGTCTGGGTGGTCGTCCGCCAAGATATTGAGTACGCCAAGCCGCTCGATTTCAGGATCGACCCGTACGAGGTGGGCACTGTCGTTGCTGCCGTCGGCAATCGCTCCTTCACGCTGGCCGCTGAGATTCGCGATCCAACCATTGCGACCGTCTTCGCGACGGCGCGGACTGTCGTCGTCGGTGAGTCCCCATTGAGCGCCGATCAGCGCTCGGTATTGGAGCGGTGGGCCGCGGCATGGCCAAGCTGATCTACGTGACGAACGTGTCTCTTGACGGCTACATCGAGGACGAACGCGGCGCCTTCGACCTATTCATGCCGGATGACGATGTGTTCGCATCCACCACCGACCTCCTGCGGTCCGTGGGCACGTTCCTCTACGGGCGTCGCCTGTACGAAACGATGGCCGTTTGGGAAACCAACGCCGCCCTAGCCGCGCAGTCCGACCTCATGGCCGACTTCGCGACCGCCTGGAAAGCGGCGAGCAAGGTCGTCTACTCCACGACGCTGGCCGCGGTGTCAACCGCCAACACCCGGCTCGAACGCCACTTCGACCCCACCGCGGTACACGAACTGAAGGCCGCAGCCAGCAGCGATCTCATCGTCGGAGGTGCAAACCTCGCAGCGCAGGCTCTCAGGGCCGGGCTGGTTGACGAGTGCCAGCTGTTCGTCTGGCCCACGGTCGTCGGTGGGGGCAAGGCGGCGCTGCCGACCGGCAGGCGCGCCGACCTCGAGCTCCTCGATGAACGCCGATTCGGAAACGGCGTCGTGCTCCTCCGCTACCGCCCTCTGGGACAGTGACCGGCAGCCTTGCCCAGTTCGCCGGCCGCTCATCGAACGGCCGGTTCTTTACCCAGACGCCGGCTAAAGCTGCAGTCCCGGGATAGTGCCTGGATCCTCGTCAAACGTGTTCACCATCGAGTACGCGGCGCGCTCCAGATAGCTCCACAGCTCACGGTGCTGCTGCGGCGTCAGGTCGATCTCCCCGATCGCATCGCGCATGTGCTTCAGCCATCGATCGCGCATCGCCGGTGTCACCGCAAAGGGCGCATGCCGCATCCGCAACCGTGGATGCCCGCGTTGTTCGCTATACGTGGTCGGGCCACCCCAATACTGCTCGAGGAACATCCGCAGCCGCTTTTCGGCCGAAGCAAGATCGGCTTCGGGATAGAGCGCGCGGAGCGGTGGATCGGCGGCGACGCCCTCGTAGAACCGTTTCACGAGGGCAACGAAGGTGGCCTCACCTCCGACGGCGTCGTAGAAGGTCTGGAGTGGTGCTTGCTCAGACATCGGGACCCATTCTCCATCACTCAATCCGTCGGCTGGCAGGATGAGACCGCGTACCCAGATCCACGACTATCGGGAGGAGTCATTCAATGGCAACAGTTCGGACCGCGGAGGCGCACTGGGAGGGATCTCTGTTCGAAGGGCAGGGCGAGGTCGAGCTTGTCTCCTCCGGCATCGGGAGCTTCGAGGTCAGCTGGGCAGCGCGTGCGGAGCAACCGAACGGCAAGACAAGCCCCGAAGAGTTGATCGCCGCCGCGCATTCCACGTGCTTCTCAATGGCGCTTTCCAACGGGCTCGCCAAGGACGGCTACCCGCCCACCTCGCTCGACACTCGGGCCGATGTCACCTTCCAGCCCGGCCCAGGGATCACCGGCATCAAACTCACCGTCACTGGCGTGGTGCCCGGCGTCACGGCCGAGCAGTTCGAGGCGGCCGCGCAGGACGCCAAGCAAAACTGCCCGGTTTCGAAGGCGCTTACCGGCACGACCATCACACTCGAGGCCTCTCTGGCTGGCTGATGCCAGCTGACAATTACGTCGTTTCCGCCGGTTCGGCATCGGCCGGCGGCTCACCAGGGCCACCCTGGCTGTAATTTCCAACTCGGACTATCTCTCCGTTGCGCACGTACCAGACGGTGCCGTCCCTGTCGCGGAGCTCGGTCACTCGCAGGCCGATAGCCTCGACCACGCCTGTCGCTTTCTCCATGTCGACGAAGTCGCCAACCCCGAGCTGGTCCTCGACCAGCATGAAGACGCCCGACACGAGATCCTTCACAATGCTCTGCAGACCGAAGGTCAGCGTCAACGCGATCACCGAAGTGCCGGCGACAATCGTGGTGATGTTGAAGCCCATCTCGGCCAAGATCATCAAAATCACGACGAGAAAGATCACGAAAGTTACTGCGCTGCAGGCCAGCGAGCCGAGCCCTTCAATGCGCTGCTTGCGGCGCTCAGCCGAAACTGTGGTGGCGTCGATCAACTTCTGAGTCATCTGATTCCGCGAGGTCCACGGCCGGTCTACCGCCCGCCGAACGGAACGTCTGATCACACGATGCAGTACCCGGCGAAGGACAAACGCTGCAATGATCAAGAGCAGGATACGAATCGGCTTAAACAGCACCAGCGCGGCGAGATTGTGTGGGAACCAGTCAGGCATGCGCCTCAGCCTAAGGTCTGGCTACGCGAGTGGTGAGCGAGTAGATGGGGGACCGTCTGCTCAAGTGTCAGCGAGCTTCTGCCCGACCTCACAGATGGCTGACACGGTCACCGCGATGGCCGGTCGTTCCGACGCCAGAGTCCTGAAGATGGCGTAGATCTGACGCGAGAAGGCTGGCTTGAGCGTGACAATCGACACGCCTTCGATGGACCCGCGGCCCAGTCTCGGCATCACAGCGATACCCAGTCCGGCAGCCACCATTGCGAGCTGCGTCTGATGCTCCTCCGCTGTATGAGTCACCTCGGGGGTCAGACCGTGTTGCCGCAGCGTCTGGGTCAGCCACTCGTGGCAGATTGCTCCGTACGGCCAGGTGATCCACGGCTCGGCACTGAGTTCGGTGAGCTCGACGCTCGGCCGCCCGGCGAGCGGATGATCAGCAGGCACGGCAAGATCAACAGGGTCGTTCATGATCAGTACTCGCTGCACGCCGTCGGGCAAGACCAATGGCGCATTCATCCAGTCGTTGACCAGGGCAAGGTCCAGATGTCCCGCGACGACTAGGCGAATCGCCTCATCCGGCTGCCGTTCGGAGACTCGAAGCTTGAGTTGGTGATGTTGCTTTCGGAGCCGGGCGACTGTCTGAGGAAGGATGGCCCGGGCGGCAGTTGCGAAACCGGCGATCTCGAGGTCGCCGATCACGTGGTTGCGCTGCCGGTCGAGCTCGCTCTCAGCGTTCTCAACCTCAGACAGGATGGCGTGTGCTCGCTGTGCCAACAGCGTGCCCGCCGGCGTCAGCCGTACGCCACGGCCGTACGGTTCGATCAGCCGCTGACCGACATCGCGTTGGAGTTTGCCGAGTTGCTGCGAGACCGCTGATGGCGTCAGGCGGAGAGCTTCGGCGGCGCCGGTGACTGACCCAAACGTGGAGACCGCGTGTAAGGCCTGGAGGCGCTCGAGGTGCAACATTTCACGAATACTACACAGTATGACGAATGTGAATTTGCTTGTGCTTAACAATGCGGGAGACCATGCTTGAGCGGTGACCGGCACCCTCAACGAAATCCACCAGATCAGGACCAACGGACCAGCATCCCCATGGCGGCCGGCTCTGGCGGTGTCGATCACGGTTGTCGCGTGGGCTTCGGCGTTCGTGGTGATTCGGTACGCCGCACACGATCTTCACCCTGGCGCGCTCAGCCTGGGCCGACTCCTCGTCGCAAGCCTCGCTCTCAGCCTCATGATGATCGGCCGCAAGGTCGTTGCCATGAGCGGTCGGGAATGGGCGCTCACGGCGGTCATCGGCGTCGCGTGGTTCGCCGTCTACAGTGTCGCTCTGAATGCTGGCGAGCAGCATGTCGATGCCGGCACCTCTGCGATGCTCATCCAGCTGGCACCCATCCTGATCGGCGTACTCGCGGGCATTCTGCTTGGCGAAGGCTTTCCGCGGATGCTCGTCATCGGCGGACTGGTTGCCTTCGTCGGCACATTGATCATCGGCATCGCCACTAGCACTGGCGACGCCGACCTGGCAGGGGTCCTCCTAGTGCTGTTGAGCGCCACGGTGTACTCAATCGCCATGGTGGCTCAGAAGGTCGTGCTACGTCGGGTCGGAGCGCTGCAGGTGACCTGGCTCGCCTGTTTGATCGGTACGATCGCCTGCCTGCCTTTCGCTGGGCAGCTGCTGGGCGATCTCACGACTGCACCGGGTCTGTCCATCCTCGGCGTCACATACCTAGGCCTGGTGCCGACGGCACTGGCCTTCTCGACATGGGCGTACGCATTGAGCCACACCACGGCAGGGAAGCTGGGTGTCACCACGTTCGCGGTGCCACCGATCACCATCGTGCTGGGCTGGCTGTTGCTCGGTGAGGTGCCGCCAGTCCTGGCCATCGTGGGAGGTGCACTTTCGCTGGTGGGTGTAGCCATCGCGAGGATGCGGCCGAGAGTCAGAGTTGCTTCTGGTAGGTGATTCGGCCTGCCCAGATGGTGGCGACAACCGGATCGGGCAGTTCGCGCCCGTGCCATGGATTGTTGCGTGAGAGCGAGGTCGACGCGTCACGGTCGACGATCGCGCGGGCGGCAGGATCGACGAGTACGAGATTGGCCGGTTCACCGACGACCAGGGCACGTCCCTGATCAGCCAGCCGGGCAATGTGTGCCGGCATGATCGACATCCGCTTAGCCAGCTCGGACCAACTCAGCCGAGCTGGGTTGATCATGGTCTCAAGCACCACAGCCAGGGCGGTCTCCAGGCCGAGCATGCCGAACGCAGCCTCAGCAAACGCGTGCTCCTTGTCGTGCCGCGCATGTGGCGCATGATCGGTGGCCACAGCGTCGATGGTTCCGTCGGCCAGCGCCTCGCGTACGGCCTCAACATGCTCGTCTGGCCGCAATGGGGGATTCACCTTGTAGGTCGGGTTATAGCCGGCCACCTCGCTGGTCGTCAGCATGAGGTGATGGGGTGCAACCTCGGCGGTCACATTGATGCCGCGTTGTTTGGCCCACCTGATGACATCGACGGTCTCGGCGCACGAGACGTGGCAGATGTGCAGCCGGGAGCGGGTGAGTTCAGCGATCTGCACGTCGCGCGCGACGACGCCTGCCTCGGCAGCCGCGGGCCATCCCGGAAGTCCGAGTTTTCCGGATATCTCGCCCTCGTGACAGCAGGCGCCCGGGCCGGCAAGTTGCGGATCCTGGGCATGTTGAGCGATGACCCCGTCGAAGGCTCGGACATACTCCAGCGCACGTCGCATCAGGCGTGCGTCTGCTACGCAGTGACCATCGTCGGAGAACACCCGTACCCCAGCGCTGGATCGCGCCATCAGCCCCAGCTCTGCCAATTCGGCTCCGGCGAGCCCCTTGCTCACCGCCCCTACCGGAACGACTTCCGCATGGCCGGTCCGAGCCCCTAGCGACGCAACGTGTACGGCGGCCTCAGCCGTGTCGGTGACGGGATCGGTATTGGCCATCGCCAACACTGCGGTGAAGCCGCCACGCGCCGCCGCCATTGTTCCGGAGTCGATGGTCTCGGCGTCTTCCCGTCCCGGCTCCCTCAGGTGCGTGTGCAGGTCGATCAGGCCTGGCAAAGCCACCAACCCATCGGCGTCGAGCCGCTCCACATCCCCGTTGAGGTCCGCCGTATCGATGAAACGGCCGTCCCGGATGAGCAGATCAGCTCGCCCGTGGCCAACGAGATCGGCCCCGCGGATCAGCAGGTCTCTCACTCGCCGCCTCCCAGCAGCTCGTACAGCACGCTCATCCGCACTGATACCCCGGCCGCCACTTGGTCCAAGATCAACGAGTTGGCCGCGTCGGCGGCATCCGCGGAGATCTCCAGACCGCGGTTCATCGGTCCCGGATGGCAGATCGCTGCACCCTGTTTCATTGCCCCGAGTCGCGGACGTGTCAGGCCATAACCAATGGTGTACTCACGCGGGGTGGGGAAGTATCCGCCCGACATCCGTTCCTGCTGTACCCGAAGCATCATCACGATGTCTGCGTGGGGGAGTACTTGATCAAAGTCGGTGCACGCTAGCACCGGCCAGCTCTCGACCCCCGACGGCAGGAGGGTCGGGGGTGCGACCAAGATCACCTGTGCTCCCATTGTGTTGAGCAGCAAGACATTGCTGCGTGCCACCCGGGAGTGGGTGATGTCGCCGACGATCGCCACGGTCTTGCCCTCGAAATTCAGCTGATCATCGACCGATCGGCGGAAATGTCGTCGAATGGTAAAGGCATCCAGCAGGGCCTGAGTGGGATGCTCGTGGGTACCGTCGCCGGCATTGAGCACATGCGCATCGATCCAGCGCGATGCCTGCCACGGCGCGCCGGATGCATGGTGCCTGATGACCAGGGCGTCCACACCCATGGCCGCAACCGTCAGGACCGTGTCGCGAAGCGATTCACCCTTTGACACCGAGGAGCCCTTGGCGCTGATGTTGATCACATCCGCGGACAGCCACTTGCCGGCGATCTCGAAAGAGGACCGAGTGCGGGTGGAGTCCTCGAAGAACAAGTTGACGACCGTACGGCCGCGGAGCGCCGGCAACTTCTTGACGGGACGTCCCTGTACCAACGACATCTCTTCCGCAAGGTCCAAGATTTCAGTGATCTGATCCCGATCAAGATCAGCTGCGGAGAGCAGATGGCGCATCATGCCTCCCTGCGATCGGGGCCGATACCCGGTTCGATGGTCACCTGATTGATCCCGTCAAGCTCGGCCAGCCGTACGCTGACGTGCTCGCCGGTGCGCGTCGGGACGTAGGAGCCGACATGATCAGCATGAATAGGTAGTTCGCGGTGGCCCCGGTCGACCAGAACTGCTAGCCGAACGGCGCGCGGCCGCCCAAGATCTCCAAGAGCGTCGAGGGCGGCTCGCACCGTACGACCGGAATAGAGCACGTCGTCGACCAGCACCACGGTGCTGCCTTCCACCTCGACCGGCAAGTCGGTATGTCCGACGGCGCGAGTCGGCTGACGTCGCAGATCATCGCGGTACATCGTCACATCGAGGGCGCCCACCGGAACCCGGACACTTTCCAGTTCATCCATCACCTTCGCTAGCCGATGTGCCAGCGGAACGCCTCGGGTCGGGATCCCCATCAGCACAAGGTCGTTGGCACCCTGATTCGCTTCGAGAATCTGGTGGGCCATCCGTGCACACGCGCGGGCAATCTGATCGGCGTTCATGACCAGCCGCGACTCCATCGAAGCGCCATCCAACCGGGGCTCCGAACCGGCATTCACCCCTGGGTCTGAATTACCGGACCAGGGGTGTGGCGCGCCGGTACCTGACAACAATCCTCCTCGCGGGCGGCTCGCAACCCTCCGCAGAACCGGGTTGGGGCGATAACGTAGGGCCGTGAACGAACTCCTGAGCATGCTAGTGCCTCTGGAAACGCTCTCTGGGTGGCCGCGGGCGGAAAATCCGACGGCACTTCAATCTCTCCTGCTGCTCGTCGGCGTCCCTATCCTGGTCTTCCTCATCGTGATCGCCATCAACAAGATCGTGCAGACGATCCACGCGACGCGCGGCGACGACCCCCGCACCAGCGACCCGCTCTATATGGTTGACGCTCGAACCGGTGAGGCGAGGCTTGTGGATGCGAACTCGGGGACCGAACCCGGGCAACAGGCTTTGGTGGGTAGCGGCGAGGTCGAGGGCGATGACACCGGCGAGCACGTAGGTGGTGCTGGTGCCCGTTGGTGACTCGTTCACCCCGAGCCAACGCGATTGGCTCAAGCGTGCCGTCCGGAACGCCGAGACCGTATCCGGCCTGACCTTTTCACTCTACGTCGGTGTCTCGGAGGACGACTCTCGCGGATACGCCGAACGACTGCATCGAGCGCTCGCCGATCCTGATCATTCGGTCATGGTGATGTGCGATCCGGAGTTCCACAGGCTGGAGATTGTCACCGGCGTGGCAGCGCGGCGCTCACTAGATGATCTTGAATGCCGCCTGGCAGCGGCAGCCATGCAAACTTCCTTTGCCGTTGGTGACATCGTCGGCGGCCTGGCTATTGGCATCCAGCAGCTCGGGGAGGCTGCACGGCAGCCGAGGACGCTCCATGCCAGCCGTCCCGATCTGGGATAGTGCTCGCATGCGCGTACACATTGGCAGTGATCATGCCGGATACGAGTTGAAGAACTATTTGATCGCTGTCTTGACTGAGGACGGGCACGAGCTAGTTGATCATGGACCAGACAGCTACGACGCCGAGGATGATTATCCGGTCTTCTGCATTCCCGCAGCCGAGGCCGCGGTGGCCGACCCTGGCTCGTTGGGCATCGTGATCGGCGGCTCGGGGAACGGCGAGCAAATCGCTGCGAACAAGGTGGTTGGCGCCCGGGCTGCGCTTGCCTATGACCTGGACACGGCCAGACTTGCCCGGGAGCACAACGACGCAAATGTCGTCGGCATCGGTGCCCGGATGCACACCCAGGAAGAGGCTTTGGAGATGGTGCGCCTTTTCCTCGCAACCCCATTCAGCGGTGACCCACGTCATGCTCGGCGCATCGAACTCCTCGCCGACTACGAGAGGACTCGTTCTTCGGCGAATGCCTGACCGGCAGCATCTGGCGTTATTCCGCACGAGGCCACGAATAAGTTGCTTTGGGGCCGATTTCGGCTGCATACGTGGCTTCGTGCGGAGAAACGGCGGTTAGTGGCCAGCTCCTCGTAGCATGCGGAGCAATAAAGTACAAGCAATTAAACGCGTCGGCGGCCATCCACTCGAGCCAGCAGCTCGTCGATGACCTCTTGGGCAACCCGCTCGTCGT
>Ga0307282_10000413_pt1 | contig 13469 bp, 11 predicted proteins | sample ER_DNA_121_FD_194475 | JGI IMG/M metagenome (GOLD analysis project Ga0307282, IMG submission 194475) | Bulk soil microbial communities from the East River watershed near Crested Butte, Colorado, United States - ER_DNA_121 | ecosystem: Environmental > Terrestrial > Soil > Floodplain | place...
ATCGGTGCCAGCGTCGAGCGCGCGGACGTCGTAGTCGAGCCCCCCGTTCGGCCCGCCCTTGATCTGGATCAGGTACATCAGCGAGCCGTCCGGCGAGAGGGCATCGAAGCCAAAGTCGCCGCTCAGGGCGAAGCGCGACCGCACCCTCAGCGTGCGCGGGTCGAGCACGACGAAGCGCGTCTTCGCGCGGCCGCTCGCGGGCGCGTAGACGACGAGCCGGCGTCCGTTTCGCGAAAGCCCGCCGGTCGAGCCGTCGTACGCGACGAGCGGGACGCCGAACGCCCCCTTCAGGAACCGCGTGTGCCGGACGGCGCCGCCCCGCGTCGCCACCGACTCGACCAGGGTGCCACCGCCGGCCCGCAGCGCGACGTAGCGCATCTTCCCGTCGTGGGAGACGACACCCGGCGACCCAAGTGCGATCCCGGGCGAAGGGCCTGCGCCCGAGGCCGATCCGGCGAGCACCGCCGCGATCACGAGCCCGGCAAGGACGAGTACGCGCTTCACGTTCCCGATTACACCACGCGGGCCGAAATGGTTCCACGGACCTCGCCCCGGCCGGCAGCCGTATCTGCCGCGATGGACCTCCTGGCGAAGCATGCTCGTATAGTCGGAACGCCATGGCGGGCTCCGGCCGCGACGAGCGAGCCTGGGTGCGGCGGGCCCAGGCAGGCTCTCAATCGGATTTCGAGGCGCTCTTCCGCGCGCACTGGGGGCCGGCCTACCGCGCGGCCTTCCTCGTCGTCCGTGACGCGGCCGCCGCCGAGGACATCGCGCAGGAGGCCTTCCTCGCCGCCGTCCGCGCGCTCGACCGCTTCGACCGCGGCCGCCCGTTCGGCCCGTGGCTGCACCGGATCGTCGTCAACCGCGCGATCGACTGGGCCCGCGCCCGCGCGCTGCGGCCCGAGGCGGAGGCCGTCGACACACCCGCGCCCGCGCGGCCCGAGCGCGACGAGGAACTGCTGCGCGAGCTGGGCCGCCTCTCGCCGGAGCACCGGGCGGTGATCGTGCTGCGCTACCTGCTCGAGTACACGCCCGGCGAGATCGCCGAGCTGCTCGAGCTGCCGCGCGGGACGGTCAACTCGCGCCTGCGCCGCGGGCTCGACGCGCTGAAGGAGCAGCTGCAATGAAGTTCGAGGCCCCGGACGAGCGCGCCGCCGAGGACCGCGCCTGGACAGTCGTCCGCCGCGCGTACGCCGAGCGCGAGCCGGTCGCCTGGCCGCGGCGGCACGCGCGGCCGCTCGTCGCCGGAGCGCTGGTCGCGGCCGCGGTCGCAGCCGTGCTCAGCCCGCCTGGCCGCTCCGTCGTCCACTCGCTGCGCAAGGCGGTCGGCGTCCAGGGCGCGCAGACCGAGCTCTTCTCGCTGCCCGCGCCCGGACGGCTGCTCGTCTCGGGCTCCGGCGGGACCTGGATCGTCAACCGGGACGGCTCGCGCCGCCGGCTCGGCTCCTACCGAGACGCCGGCTTCTCGCCGCACGGCCTCTTCGTCGCCGCGACCAAGCCGAGCGAGCTGGTCGCGGTCGACCCGAAAGGCAAGGTGCGCTGGACGCTGCCGCGCCGCTCGCCACGCTTCCCGGCCTGGACCGGCAGCTTCACGGACACACGCATCGCCTACCTCGCGGGCGGGAAGCTCCACGTCGTCGCCGGCGACGGCACCGGCGACCGGGTGCTCGACCGCGCGACGCCGGTCGCGCCGGCCTGGCGACCCGGCCCCGGCTTCGTGGTCGCCTACGCGCGCGGAGCGACGGCGATCGTCAGGGACGTCGTCAGCGGCCAGGTGCTCCTGCGCCGCTCGAGCCCGATGCGCCCCCGCAAGCTCGCCTGGTCGTCGGACGGAAAGCTGTTGCTCGTCTTCAAGCCGTATGGGACACGCGTCTACGACGCCCGCGGCAAGGTCGTCGCCCAGGACGATCCCTCCGACGCGACCTTCGACCGGGACGCGGCCTTCGTGCCGGGCTCGCACGGCGTGCTGTTCGTCCGGGCCGCCGGCGACGGGAGCAACGTCTTCCGCTACGCCGACGGACGTACGATCTTCCGAGGCACCGGCGACTTCAACCAGCTCGCCTTCTCGCCCGACGGCCGCTGGCTGCTTGTCGCCTGGCCCACCGCGAATCAATGGGTCTTCGTCCGCCAGCATCCGCGCAAGATCGTGGGCGCCGCCCGCATCTCGGGACAGTTCGGCGGCTTCCCGCGGATCGAGGGCTGGTGCTGCGCGGGCTGATCCTCGCGGCGCTCGTCGCGACGGGCGCGGCCGGCGCGAGCCCGCAGACCGTCGTGGGCCACACGGTCAAGGGCCGGGCGATCGTCGCCTACGAGCGCGGAGATCCGTCGGCGCCGGTGACGCTCGTCGTCGGCGTGATCCACGGCAACGAGACGGCGGGGCTGGCGGTGATCCGGCGACTGCGGACGATGCCGCTGCCGGCCGGCGTGCACCTGTGGCTCGTCCCCGAGCTGAACCCCGACGGCGTCGCGGCCGGCACGCGCCAGAACGCGCACGGCGTCGACCTGAACCGCAACTGGCCGGTGGGCTGGAAGCACAACGGCGTGCCCTGGGACGGCGACTACTCCGGCCCGCGACCCATGTCGGAGCCCGAGAACCGGGCGATGCGCGCCTTCATCCTGCGCGTCAAGCCGGCGCTGACGATCTGGTACCACCAGCCGCTCGACGAGGTCTACGGCTCCGACCCGCATATCGCCGTGCTGAAGCGCTACGCACGGCTGACCGGCCTGCGCTACGACCGCCTGCCCGCGCCTCCAGGCGCCGCGACCCGCTGGGAGCGGAAGCACTTCCCCGGCGGCCCGCACTTCGTGGTCGAGTTCCCGGCGGGACGGATCTCCGCGGCGACCGCCCGGCGGAACGCGAAGGCGGTGCTCGCGCTGGCACAGAGGCCGACGAGGCCCACGTTCCTCGCAGCCTCGAGGACCCGCCGGCCGCTCGCCCTCGTGACAGTCGAATCGGAGAACCGGCTGCTCGCAGTGGATGAGGCGACGGGCCACGTCGTCCGCTGGTGGACGCTGCCCGCCGACCCGGAGAACGTCGAGGCCTACGCGGGGGGCGCGGCGGTCGTGAGTACCTCGGGCGCGGTCACGCTGATCAATACGGACACGCTCAAGGTCACGCACGTGATCCGCGGGCTCGGCTCGCCGCACATCGCGGCCTTCTCGCCCAGCGGCGACTGGGTCTATGTGACCGACGACGCGCGCGGTGAGCTCGACGTGATCCTCGGCCACATCGTCCACCGCCTCTTCGTCGGCTACGGGGCACACCACATGGCGTTCAGTCCCGACCAGCGCCGCCTCTGGGTCGTGCTCGGCGAACGGGCGCGCTCGATCTCGGTCGTCGACACGCACAACCCGGCGAGGCCGCGGCTGATCGGCCACGTCGATCCGCGCGGTCTGGCCCACGACGCGGCCTTCACGCCGGACGGGCGCTACGTCTGGGTGGCCTACGACGACCGGCCCTACCTGCGCGTGTTCGACGCGCGCACCCGCAAGCCCGTCGCAACCCTGTACGCCGGGACCGCCCCGGCCCATGTCCGGTTCGACGACGCCGACGGCCTGCCGCGCTACGGGCGCTACGCCTACGTGACGAGCGGCAACGACGGCGTCCTGCGCGTCTACGACTGGCGCACACGCAAGCTCGTCCGCACCCTTCGGACTGCGCCCGGGTCGTTCAATCTCGCGGTCGACCGTGGCCTGGTCGCGACCTCGTCGCTGACGGGTGGGACGCTCAGCGTCTTCCGCAGCGGCCGCCGCCTGCTCGGCGAGCGAGTCGCGCCGGTTGCGAGAGACGTGGCGCTCGTCCCGTAGGATCGCCTGATGCTTCAGGTAGGCGAACGCATCCCGGACGTGCAGGTCTGGCTCGGGCCGCAGGAACGCGTGTCCCTGCCCGAGCTCGCGGCCGAGCACTCGCTCCTGCTCTTGTTTTACCTCTTCGACTGGTCCTCGACCTGAACGAGCGAGATGGAGCTCCTGCGTGACAGGAGCGCGGAGTTCGAGGAGGCAGGCGTGCGGGGGTTCGGGGTCTCGCGCGACTCGCCCTGGTCGCACGTCGCCTGGATGCAGGCGCTCGACCTGAACTTCCCGCTGCTCTCCGACTGGAATGCTGAGGCCACCCGCGGCTTCGGGATCTCGCACGAGTTCCGCGGCTTCCAGGACGTCTCCGAGAGGACTGCGTTTCTCGTCGACCGGAGCGGTACGGTCCGCGGCGCATGGCGCTACGAGACGGCCGAGGTGCCGGACTTCGACGAGCTGCTCTCGGCCGCCCGGGCTTTGTAGCCCTCGCCTGCGCGCTCTACCTCGCGGCGGGGGTGGCCGCGATGTGGCCGGCGCCGGAGCACTTCCGCTCGAACTTCGCCGCCCGCGCGGAGGCGATCCGTGGCGAGGCGTCGTCGGGCGACGACCTGCAAGCCGTCTACCACCTCTGGCTCGTGGGGCACCAGCTCGACCACGGCCGCGCGCCCTGGCTCGACCCCTACACCTTCCAGCCGGAGTCGAGCCCGCGGGTCAACTTCGGCGGCTGGCCGTTCGGGCTGCCCTTCTGGCCGCTGACCGAGGCGTTCGGGCCGGTCGTCGCCTGGAACATCCTGATCTTGCTGACCTACCTCGCGGCCGGAGGCTTCGCGTGCATGTGGCTGCGGGAGCTCGGCCTGCCGCGCGGGGCGGCGCTGGTCGGAGGACTCGCCTACACGCTGGCCCCGTACCGCGTCGCGCAGAGCGCCGGGCACCTGCGCGGTCCGATCTCGATCCTGATCCCGCTCGCGCTCTGGGCGTTCGAGCGCGCGCGGCGCGGCAGCCGCTGGTGGCTCGTCCTGGCCGGCGCGGCGATCGCGTCGATCCCGTTCTCCGACCTGCACCTCGCCCTTGGCGCGGTTCCGTTCTTCTTCGTCTACGCGCTCTGCCGAACCCGGAGCCCGTGGCTGCTCGCGGGCGCGGCTGCCTGCGTTGCCGCGGCGGTGGGAGCGGCGCTGCTCGTCGCCACCCTGAACATCTCCGGGTCGATCGGTTCGGGCGGCCGGTCGCTGCGGGAGGTCGCGCACTACTCGGCGACGGGGCTCGACTTCGTCACCAGGCACCCGCGGCACGGGCCCGAGAGCTTCATCTTCCTTGGCTGGCTGCTGCCGCTGCTCGCGCTCGCCGGCCTGGTCGTGCTGCTCGTCGCGCGGCGCTGGGGGCTCGCGATCGCGCTGGCCGTCGGCGCGGTCGTCCCGGTCCTGCTCGCGCTCGGGACGCACTTCCCGCTCTACGGCACGCTCTGGCACCACTTCGCGCCGCTGCGCTACCCACGCGTGCCGGAGCGCGAGCTCCCAGTCGCCTGCCTCGCTCTCGCCGCCCTGGCCGCCGTCGCCCTCTGGCGAATCGCACGGGCGGTTCCGCACCTCGCGACGCTCTTGTACTTGCTCGCCGTTGTCGCCCTGGCGCTGGACCTGCGGCTGGGGGTCTCGTCCTACCGCTCGGTGCTGGCCAACCCGGACAACGCGGCCTACGCGGCGCTTCGCTCCCAGCCGTCCGGCCGGCTGCTCGAGCTGCCCGTGCTGCACCCGAGCGTTGGCCACGGAGCCCTTTACCTCTACTACGACATGCAGGCGCAGCGGCAGCGGCCCGGCGGGTACTCGACCGTGGCACCGCTCAAGGCCGCGCTGCTCGCGCTGAAGCTCGAGCCGATCGACTGCGGCGTCTGGACGCCTCGGACCGAGCGGCTGATCGACCGCCTCGGGGTCCGCTACCTCGCCTTCCACGCTGGCCTCTACGGCCACGGCGCGGGCTGGCTGGCCTGGCGCGCGCTCGCCGCCCGCGGCTGGGGCGTGCTCGCCCGCGATGGCGGCGTGACGACGTTCGCTAAAGGCCGGCCGGCCGAGCCGCCGCCGATGCGCGAGCCGACGCACACGAACGTCGTCTTCTGCCCCGAGTGGAAGCGGCGGCGGCCGCGTTACCGGCAGAACTGGTTCTGGGTGCGCGGCCACGGCCGGCTCGTGCTCCGGCTCGCCTCCGCCGGCCCGGTTCGCGGCACCTTCACGGTCGACGGGAACACCCGCTCGCGCCGCGTCGTCCGGCCGACGACGCTGACCGTCCCGCTCGGCCCGCAGCGCTGGCACCTCGTCCACGTCGACGTCCGCCGCGCCGACCGCCGCCTGCGCCTCGTCGGGATCTCGGTGCGACGTTAGGGCGTCCGGGCCTCGCTGCCGGGGCTACTGAGAGTAGCCCTCGGTCACCTCGTCCTTGTGTGCGGCAAAGGCAGCCAGAACCTCACCCTTCTCCTGCTCGGGCACGCTGAAAGCGTCGAGCGTCCGCGCAAGCTCGGCCGCGACCTCGTCGAACTCGTCGGGAGAGATCTTCAGCTCGCGATGTGCTTCCTCCAGGCCGAGAGGAGTGCTGCCCTCCTTCGTGGCCGCGTACTGCTGCGGGCCGCCGGCGACGTTGCAGACCCACAGGGTGCGCATGAACTTGAGGCCCGGGAGCCTGCCCAGATTGTTGGTGTGCCATTCCCGCAGGGCCGGGTTCTCTGATTCCTGGCCCACGATCGGGTTACGCACGATCGCGTCGCTGAACTGGTCGACCACGGCCGCGATCGCGAATGCGCCACCGAGCCGGTCGTACAGACTCGCTTCCGTCATCTTCCTGCCTCCTCGAGAAGGGTTCCTGCCACGCGCTGCCCGTACTACGGCGAACCGCCCGAGCTCGGATTCTGCTTCGAGCTCAGCGTCCGAACGAAAACGTCTCGCGCACGCGGCAGCGGTCGGGCTCGAACTCCTCCATCAGCGTCGCCTCCTCGACCACGCACGAGACCGGGAGCAGCGGCTCGACGCGGGCGGCGACCTGCTCGAAGGTGATCGCGTGGTCGCCCTCGAGCCGGCCGAGGGTGCAGTGCGGCGGTGGGTCGCTTCCCGGCCGGCGGTAGGGCGGGTACTCGGGGTATAGCGCCCAGAGCGCCCGCATCGTCGCGCGCAGCTCGCCGTCGGGCTCCGGGACCGCGTAGACGACGGCGCCGGGAAACTCGGCGACGCTCGTCAGGCTGAACTCCAGCACCGGCCGGCCCGCGAAGAACTCACGCACTTTGGCGAGATCCGCCTCGCCGACCTCCTCGGCGGGGACCCAGGGATAGAGCAACGTCAACGAGAGCGGGATGTGCTCGGGAATCCGCTCCGGGTACAGCTCGCGGTGAGCCCGCGAGAGCTCGGCGTCGACGTGCTCCAGGACGAGCGTGATGAAGGTCTCGAGCGGCCGCTCGGCCGCACTTCCCCGGTTCGAAGTCAGCGGCCCTTGCTCACAACAAGACTGACCTTGCCCCCGTGCTTGAGCCGCGTGTGGGGTTTCGGCTTCTGCGAGATCACGTGACCCTTCTTGACGTTCCTGGAAGGGGCCTTCTTGACCTTGCCGAGCGAGCAGCCCGCGCGCTTGATCGCGTTCTTTGCGGCCCGCAGCGTCTTGCCTCTCACCTTGGGAACGACGCAAGGTGCGACCACCGTGAGCGTTTCGGCGGAGTCGGCACACGCCGTAGTCACGGCCGCGTTGTTGGTGTCGCCGCTGTACTTGACGACCCACCGGTAGACGCCGGCGGCTTTCGGGGTGAACGACGGCGAAGCGTACGCCTTGGGCCCGCTCACGACCTTCATCGGAGATACGTAGAAGGGCCTCCCGCTGCACGTGTTGTCGCCGGGGCCGAAGAGCGTGAAGACCAGAGCACCGGTGGGGCTCGTATTGTTGGTCCCTTGGGTCACCTTCGCGGTGTCGGACGTCGATCTGCCAAGTGAAAGCCTTGGTGCAGAGACCTTCGTCGTTACGCCGGCTCCGGTCGGCGGCCCCTCGGGGCCTGCTACGGCAACGCCTTCCGGTTCGACGAAGGTCGTGTTCGAGCCGCCGATAACGCCACCGGGGGCCACATCGCCCGTCGCGCCCGCCGCGAAGATTTCGACGTCGTTCCCGACGGCGTCCGTCACATAGATCTTTCCGCTGTCATCCACGGCAAGATCGTCGATTCCTCCCGAAAAGCCGGTGTTCGCACCTGCGATGTCCTGTACCGGCGTGGCGTTACCACTGGCTCCTGGCGAGTACACCACCAGGCTCTCGCCGCCCGTGCCGAACCCGAATCCGTTGCTGACGTAGAGCTTGCCGCTAAAGCTGACGACGATATCGTCCGGACCGGTAAGTCCGGTATTCGGCCCGGCGATCGTGTACTTGGGAGCAACGTTTCCGTTCGCACCGGCCGCGAACACATTGATGCTGAGTCCGTTCGAATTGTCGGCGTAGATCGTTCCCGTCGCGTCTGTTCCTACTCCATCGACGACATTGAAGCCCGTGTTCGAGCCGGCGATCGTCTCGACAGGCGCGACGTTTCCGCAGCTGCCGGGAGCGAAGACGAGAACTGAGCTGTTCGTGTAGGTGCCGACGACCAAGGTTCCATTCGCCTCGAGTGAGAAATCGTCGATCCCCTGGCTCGTGATCCCGGTATTCGGGCCGCTGATAGTGCAAGTAGGACTCGCGTCGCCAGATGCCTGCGGCGCATACTCCGTGATGCTGCCGGCGAGGTTTGCGGCATAGACGTCGCCGGCCGAATCGACCTTGACGTCGCACGGACTGGAAAGGCCGGTATCCGGGCCTTTGATGGATCGCTCGGGCGCGGCGTTTCCAGTTGAACCAGGCGCGAAGACGTCAATGGCATTTGCCGTGCAGTCGGAAACGTAGATGGTTCCCGCTGGATCCGGCCCGGCGGCGTTCGCCTGTGAGGAAACAACGGCGCCGACAACTCCCAACACCAACGCGGCCATGAGGGCGCGCCTTAAGGCTGCCACGCCGAGGGACCTCCTATGTGCCTGCCGCCACCGTTCGATCATCTCCGCAGCCTCCGTGCCGGAGCACACGCTCGTGCTCAGACCGAATCGTACCGCGATCCTACATGCCCATCGCGTGGTACCCCGAGTCGACGTAGAGCGTCGTCCCGGTCACGTTCTTCGCGTCCTCCGAGAGCAGGTAGGCGGCAGCAGCTCCCACGTCGTCAGCGTCGATCGGGCGGTGCAGCGGCGAGCGCTCCTCGACGATCGCCTCCATCGTCGGGAAGCCGGCGATCGAGCGCGCGGCCAGCGTGCGCACGGGGCCGGCGGAGACGGCGTTGATGCGGATGTTCTTCTGGCCGAGGTCCCACGCCAGGTACTGCACCGAGGAGTCCAGCGCCGACTTGGCTACGCCCATGACGTTGTAGTGCGGCACCGCGCGCACCCCGCCGAGGTAGGTCATCGTCAGGATCGAGCCTCCGCCACCCGACTCCATCAAGGGCTCGGCCAGGCGGGCGCAGGCGACGAGCGAGTAGGCGGAGACGTCGAGCGCCATCCAGAAGCGGTCGCGCGGCGTGTCGGTGAAGCGCCCTTCGAGGTCCTCGGCCGCCGCGTAGGCGACCGAATGGACGAGGAGGTCGAGCCCACCGTCGAAGGCCTCCCCGACCTCGCCGAAGACGCGCTCGAGGTCCTCGTCTGAGCGGACGTCGCAGGACGTGATGAGCCGCGAGCCGACGGATTCGGCCAGCTCGCGGACGTTCTTCTCGATCCGCTCGCCCTGGTAGGTGAACGCGAGCTCGGCCCCGCCGGCGGCGAGCCTGCTCGCGATCGCCCACGCGATCGAGCGGCGATTCGCGACCCCGAGCACGAGGCCGCGCTTGCCTGTGAAGACGCCTTCCACGAGGGCCGAGTTTACGGCGATTCTCCGCTACTCTGAGCGGCCTTGCGCCGCCGACTCCTCTTCGTCCTCCTCACCGCGGCGCTCCTGCTCGCCACCGCCGCATCCGCCTCCGCCAACCTGGAGCGCATTCGGCTCCCGCGCGCCGGCGACCACGTGCTGCCGCGGATCCGGCACGGCGTTGTCCGCATCCCCGCCGGCCACGCCTCCGGGCGCGTGACGGTGATCGTCGACCTGCAGGCGCCGCCGCTCGCGGTCGCCTACGGGCACGGGCTCGACGCCGCCGGGCAGCGCCTCCCGCTGAACGTCCACAGCGCGACCTCGCGCGCCTATCTGGCCCACCTCGCCCGCCTGCAGGCCCGGGCTGCCGCGCAGATCCGCCGCGCGATCCCGCAGGCGCGCATCGGCCTCCGCTACCGGATCGTGCTCGACGGCTTCTCGCTCCGCCTCCCCTACCGCGCCCTGCCGACCCTGGCGCGGCTGCAGGCCGTCAGGAAGGTCTACCCGAGCCTCGGCTACCACCTCGACACGAACAAGAGCCCCTCGGTCATCCACGCCGACCAGTTCTGGGCGAACACGGGCGGCTTCGGCCAGGGGATCAAGATCGGCGTCGTCGACGACGGGATCGACCAGACGAACCCGTTCTTCAACCCGGCCGGCTTCTCGTACCCGGCCGGCTTCCCGAAGGGCAACACGACGTTCACGACGCCGAAGGTGATCGTCGCGCGCTCCTTCCCGGGGCCGGGCTCGGGGAAGCTCGGCAAGCTGCCGCTCGTCCGCACCCAGTCGTTCCACGGCACGCATGTCTCCGGGATCGCGGCCGGCGTGCAGGGCACGATCGCGGGGCCCGGGCCCGACCACCCGCTCGTCACCGGCCTTTCCGGGATCGCGCCGCGCGCCTGGCTCGGGAACTACCGCGTCTTCAACGCGCCGGTGCTGACCGGCGGCTACGACGCCTTCACGCCGCAGATCGTCGAGGCCTACGAAGCAGTCGTGAACGACGGGATGAACGTGCTCAACTTCTCGGGCGGCGGGCCCGAGGTCGATCCCGCCAACGACGCGCTGATCGAGGCGGCCGACAACGTCGCCGCCGCGGGCGTCGTGCCGGTGATCTCGGCCGGGAACGACCGCGACGACTTCGGCCTTGGCTCGGTCGGCTCGCCGAGCAACGCGCCCGACGCGATCTCCGTGGCGGCGGTGTCGAACCTGCATGTCTTCGGGCCCGAGGTCAACGTAACCGCGGCCGGCGCGCCCGCGAACGTCGAGCAGATCCCGTTCTCCTTCAACCTCCAGGTCCCGACCGGCTGGCAGCAGTTCGACCAGCTCCTCCAGGACGTCGGCACGATCACCGGCACCGACGGCCATCCCGTCGACCGGCAGCTCTGCGCGCCGGCCGGGTTCGACCCGAACGACGGGACGAAGAGCTCGCTGCCGGCCGGGTCGCTCGGCGGCCTGGTCGCGCTCGTCACGCGCGGCGGCTGCACGTTCGCCTCGAAGGTCGAGCGTGTCCAGCAGGCCGGCGGCACCGGGGCGATATTCGTGGACAACCGTTTCGGCGAGGCGAACTTCCTCCCGATCCTGCTCGGCATCCCCGGCGGGATGATCTCCGACCTCGACGGCGCCAACCTGCGGACGTTCATGGACGCACACGGCGGCCGCACGACCTTCCGCGCCACCGGCCAGAACAACCCGCTCGAGATCCAGACCGGCCGCAGCGGGATCGTCACCAGCTTCTCGTCCGCGGGCCCGACCAACTTCACCCACGTGCTCAAGCCCGACCTGGCCGCGCCCGGCGGGCAGATCCTCTCCTCGACGCTGACCGAGTTCGCCGGCTCGAACTTCGCGGTCTTCGACGGGACGAGCATGTCGGCCCCGCACGTCTCCGGCTCGGCGGCGCTCTTGCTGCAGCAGCACCCGGCCTGGACGCCGCAGCAGGTCAAGTCGGCCCTGATGACGACCGCCGGCCCAGCCTGGGGCAACACGGCCCGCACGCAGGAGGCGTCGGTACTGCTCGAGGGCGCGGGCCTGGTGAACGTCTACGCGGCGAACAGCCCGAAGCTCTTCGCCAACCCGAGCTCGCTCTCGTTCGGCTTCCTGAACACCAGCCACGCGAACGCGCGCAAGGCGGTGCTGGTCTCGCTCAGCGACGCCGGCGGCGGCGCGGGCGCCTGGACGGTCTCGATCGACGCGCAGTCCGGCAGCCCGGGCGCGACGGTCACGCCGCAAGCCGCGATCGTGAGCGTCCCGCCGGGCGGGACGGTCGATGTGCCGGTCGTCGCGGCCGCGCCGGTGTCCTCGCCGCGCGGCGACAACACCGGCTTCGTCGTCTTCACGCGAGGGGCCGACCGGATCCGCGTCCCGTACTACTTCAGCGTCGTCCTGCCGCAGATCGGCCGCGCGCCGCAGGTCGAGATCAAGCGCAACCAGCTCGGCGACACGAGCAAGGGCACCGACTTCGTCGACGCGTACCGCTTCCCGGCCTTCCCGTTCGGCCCGCCGCCGAGCTACACCGGGCCCGGGATGCACGAGTCCGGCGCCGAGCACGTCTACACCGTCCACGTGAACACGCACATCGCGAACGCGGGCGCGGCGATCACCGCCGCCGGCCTGAACGCGCTGCCCGAGCCGTGGTTCCTCGGCTCGCTGAACGAGGACGACGTCCAGGGCTACCCGGGCACGCCGGTGAACGTGAACGGGCTGACCTTCGAGTACCAGTTCGACAATCTGGCCACCGGGCTCGAGTTCCCGCACGAGGGCCGCTACTTCGTGGTGGTCGACTCGCGCGCGGACCCGTTCACCGACCAGAGCCTGGCCGGGCCCTACCGGCTCCACTTCTGGCAGAACGACGTCACGCCGCCCCGGATGAAGTTCCTGACCACACGCGTCAGCTCGGGGCGGCCCGCGCTGGCGGCGATCGTCAAGGACAAGGGCGCCGGGGTCGACCCGCTCTCGCTCGTCGTCGGCTACCGGGGCGTCCTCCTGCTCGCGGCCCTCTACGACCCGGGCTCAGGCCTCGCGGTCTGGCTCCTGGACGGCGCGCCGAAGATCCCGGTCGGCAAGACGGCGACGATCGCGGTCGGCTCCGACTACCAGGAGTCGAAGAACGTCGACCAGGCGGGCGCGAACATCCTTCCGAACACGGCCTTCAAGCGGCTGCGGCTGCGCGCCGTCGCCAGACCGGTCGTGACCTGGCTGCTGCCGAGCAGCAACGCCTGCGTCGCCAAGAGGGAGTCGCTGATCGTGAGCGCCGGCTCGCCGAGGCAGGTGCGCAACGTCGTCTTCTACGACGGCCGCCACAAGCTCTCGACCCAGCGGGCCGGCTTCTCCGGGCTCTACTCCGCGGTCTGGCGGCGGGGCAAGGCGGCCCACGGGCGCCACGTGCTGCGCGCGGTCGTGACCGACCGCAAGGGCGCGCACGCACAGGCGCGACGGGTCGTCCGCGTGTGCCGCAAGTAGCGGTCGTCACCGGTGGCTCGAGCGGGATCGGGGCCGCCACCGCCCGGAAGCTGGCCGAGCGCGGCTGGAGCTGCGTGCTCGTCGGCCGTGACGAGGAGCGCCTGCGCGCCGCCGCCGAGCCGCTTGGCGCCGAGTGGGAGCGCTGCGACGTCGGCGACCGCGAGGCGGTCGAGCGGGCCGCCGCCGCGATCGGGGAGCGCCACCCGAAGCTCGGGCTGCTCGTCAACAACGCGGGGGTCCCCGGCCGGGGCGGCTTCCTGCGCGCCTCGCCGGAGACGATCGAGGCCGTCACGAGGACGAACTACCTCGGCTCGGTCTGGTGCCTGCGCGCGTTCCTGCCGCTCCTCAAG
>Ga0307282_10000416_pt1 | contig 13408 bp, 11 predicted proteins | sample ER_DNA_121_FD_194475 | JGI IMG/M metagenome (GOLD analysis project Ga0307282, IMG submission 194475) | Bulk soil microbial communities from the East River watershed near Crested Butte, Colorado, United States - ER_DNA_121 | ecosystem: Environmental > Terrestrial > Soil > Floodplain | place...
CGGCGCCCCGGTTGACCCCGTCCGATCCCGAATTCACCACCCCAACGCCCTGACCGGGCCCCGCGATCACCGCGGGTGGGCCCGTCAGGAGCCAACCCTCCATGTCCTTCGATCACCTCGGGCTTTCGCCCGAGTTCATTCGTGCCGTGTCCGATCAGGGCTACACGGTACCCACCCCGGTCCAGGCCGAGGCCATCCCCCTGGTGCTCGCCGGGCGCGACCTCATGGCCAACGCCCAGACCGGCACCGGCAAGACCGCGGCGTTCGTCCTGCCGATGCTCCAGCGCCTGGGCCGCCCGAACGCGGATCCGCACCTCGGTCGTCGTCCCATCCGGGCGCTCGTCCTCGCCCCGACCCGCGAGCTCGCGCTCCAGGTCGAGGAGAGCGTCCGCGTCTACGGTCGTCACTGGGGTGTCCGCTCGGCGGCCATCTACGGCGGTGTCGGCTACGGCGGGCAGGTCAATGCGCTCCGGCGCAATCCCGATGTCGTGGTGGCCACGCCGGGGCGTCTGCTGGACCATCTCGGCCAGCGGACGATCGACCTCTCGCAGGTCGAGATCCTCGTCCTCGACGAGGCCGACCGGATGCTCGACATGGGCTTCATCCGCGACATCCGGCGCGTCCTCCCGGTGCTTCCGCCGAAGCGCCAGAACCTCCTGTTCTCGGCCACCTTCTCCGACGAGATCCGGTCGCTGGCCAGCGGCTTCCTCCACGACCCGGCGTCCGTCCAGGTCACGCCGCGGAATTCGGCGGCGCCCCTCGTCAGCCAGGTCGTCCACCCGGTCGACCGCGAGCGCAAGCGCGAGCTACTCAGCCACCTCATCCGCAGCGGGCGGATCGACCAGGCGCTCGTCTTCGCTCGCACCAAGCACGGCGCGAATCGACTCGCCGAGCAGCTGGCCCGCGACGGCATCGCCGCCACGGCCATCCACGGCAACAAGAGCCAGGGCCAGCGGGTCCGGGCTCTCGCCGACTTCAAGTCGGGCCGCTCGACGATCCTCGTCGCGACCGAGATCGCGGCCCGCGGGCTGGACATCGACGGGTTGCCACATGTCGTCAACTTCGAGCTTCCGATGGTGCCCGAGGACTACGTGCACCGCATCGGTCGGACGGGTCGCGCCGGCATGACCGGCCAGGCCCATTCGCTGGTCTGTATCGACGAGGCACGGCTCCTGCGCGACATCGAGGTCGTGCTCGGGCATCCCATCGACAGCGAGGTCATCCCCGGGTTCGAGCCGGACCGGTCGATCCGCCCCGAGCCGATCCTGCGCGGCGGCCTGGGCCGCACGCGTCCGATGCCGGCCAACCGTGGCTCGCACGGCCCGCGACCGATGAACGGCCCTCGTCCGTCCGGCGGCCCGCGACCGGCTCCGGTCGCGGCACACGGCGGCGGATACGCGCCCCCGCGCCGGCCCTCGGGCCCGACGCGCCCGGAGCGGCGACCCGACCAGAGCGGTGGTCGCCCGGCCCAACCGAATCATCGCCAGCACGGCGCGCCGATCGGTCGCCCAGTGGGGCAGCCGAATCCGGGCCATCCCGGCCATCCCGGCCACGCGGGCCAACCCGGCCACCTCGGCCAGCGCGCCTCGAGCCCACCGTCGGGCGCTCATCGATCGCCTGGCGCGCCTGCCCACCGCCCCGCCGGCCCGGGCACGCACCGGCCCCAGCAGATCCCCGGCGAGCGGCTCGCGCGGTCCGGCCCCGGCCCGCGCCCGGGTTCCCGCCCGGGCTGATCCACGGCCAGCGCAGCCGATACCATCGAACGCCATGGGGAACGGCGTGCTCGACGGCCAGGCTGCCATCGTCACCGGCGGCGCGCGCGGCATCGGCCGCGCGATCGCCGCTCGCCTGTCCCGTGACGGCGCCGACGTCCTGATCGCGGACCTGGATATCGACACGGCCCGGACGACGGCATCGGAGATCACGGCGGCGTCGTCCCCCGCCGGGCGGGTCGAGCCCATCGGGGCCGATTGCGCGGAGCCCGGAGCCGTCGCCGGCGTCATCGAGGCGGCGCTCGTGCGGTTCGCCCGGCTCGACATCTTCATCGCCAACGCCGGCATCAGCGGGGAGGCCCCGTTCCTCGAGACGACCGAGGTGCAGCTCGACCGGATCCTGCGCACGAACCTGCGCGGAGCCTTCTTCGGCATCCAGGCCGCTGCCCGGGTCATGCGCGAGCGTGGCGGGGGCCGGATCGTCGCGACCGCCTCGACGAACGCGTTCTGGATGGAGACGGATCTGGCGGTCTACAACGCCTCGAAGGCCGGCATCCTGGCCGTCGTGCGCACCGCGGCGATGGAGCTCGCGCCGCACCGGATCACGGTCAACGCCGTCGGCCCGGGCCTCATCGCCACCGATCTCACCCGGTCCCTGACCGAGGACCCGGACGCGTCGCGGAGCTACCTGCGCCAGATCCCGGCTGGGCGCTTCGGGGCCCCCGACGACGTGGCCGGGGCGGTCGCGTTCCTCGTCTCCCCCGATGCGGCCTGGATCACCGGGCACCTCCTCGTCGTCGACGGCGGCCAGACCCTGGGGACGCCCTTCCCGAGCTCGTCCTCGTGAGGGTCGGGTCGAGCCGAGCGCGAGGGTCGGCGACCCCCGGTCGGCGTCGATGCGTCAGGCGGGAACGGGTGCGGCGATCAAGGTGACGGCGTCGAAGCCGAGGCGGACTCGGCCGTCGCGCTGCATCAGGGTCAGGCGCTGGTTGCCGCTGACGTCGACGCGCAGTTCGCGGCCATCGACCTCCACCCGGAGTTGGGCGGTGGGGCCCTCGAAGATGACCCGGTCGATCGTGCCCTCGAGGACGTTCTCGAACTGCCGGTCCGACGCGCCATCGAGGATCTCGATGTCCTCGGGGCGGACGTAGGCGATGACCGCCTCGCCCGCGCCGAACTCGTCCCGCCCCCGGCAGCGCAGCTCCCGGGTGCCGGCCTGCACGAGGATCCGGGCGTCGTCGCCGTCACCCTCGCGGCCGGTCACGGTCCCGGGCAGCCCATTGTTCGCCCCGATGAATTCGGCGACGTAGGGCGTCCGCGGATGGAGGTAGATGTCGGTCTGCGTGCCGATCTGCTCGATGCGGCCGGCGTTCATCACGACGATCCGATCGGAGATGGCGAACGCCTCGGACTGGTCATGGGTGACGTAGATCGCCGTCTTGCCGGTCCGTCGCTGGAGCTCGAGGATCGAGTACTTGAGCGAGTCGCGCAGGTTCTTGTCGAGCGCCGAAAGCGGCTCGTCGAACAGAAGGACCCGCGGGTCGGTCGCGAGCACGCGAGCCAGCGCGACCCGTTGCTGCTGGCCGCCGGACAGCTGGGCCGGCAGGCGCCTGCCGTAGCTCGCGAGGCCAACCATCGCGAGCATCTCGTCGACCCGCGCGGCGATGGCCGCCTTGCTGATCCCCTTCACCGACAGGCCGAACCCGATGTTGTCGGCCACCGACAGGTGCGGGAACAGCGCCGGTGTCTGGAAGACGAAGCCGATGTTTCTCTTCCGGGGCGGGATGTCGGTCACGTCCTGATCGTCGAAGAAGATGCGGCCGTCCGTCGGCTCGATGAGACCGGCGACCATCCGCAGCGTGGTCGTCTTGCCGCAACCCGACGGCCCGAGCAGCGTGACGAACTCGCCATCCGCGACGTCGAGGCTCAGCCCGTCCACGGCGACGGTCTGGCCGTAGTGCTTGGTGATCGACTCGAGTCGAACGGTCGACATCAGGCTGGGCTGCTCATCAGATCAGGTACGTCCCCTTGAAGTACCGCGTCCCGAAGACTCGGAAGAACAGCAGCACGGAGGCGAACGATATGAGCTGCATCGTCACCGCCAGCGCCGCCGTCGTCGGCAGGAGGCCGGCCGTCCGCACGAGATTGAAGATCCGGAGCGGGGCGGTCGTGATCTCCGACGGATGGACGAAGAGCGTGACCAGGTATTCGTTGAACACGATGATGAACGCCAGCATGAGGCCGGCACTCACGCCCGGGCCGATGAGCGGGAAGACGATCCGCCAGAAGGTCGTCCAGCGGCTCGCACCCAGGCACTCGGCTGCCTCCTCGAACGCGATCGGCAAGTCCTTGAGGGCGACGATGATCGGCGTCAGCATCAAGGGGAATGTCCCGACGACCATCCCAAAGACGAGGCCCCACATCGACGTCGTCAGGTGGTACGTGAAGTTGTACGTGATGACGAGCGAGAGGCCGATCACGGCGCCGGGCACGTAGAGCGGTAGGCTCAGCACCGAGAAGATGAGGCGCTTGCCCGGCACCGGGTAGCGGACGATCGCGTATGCCGCGGGCAGGGCGATGGCGAGATCGATCGCGATCGAGAGCCCCGAGATCCGCAGGCTCCACCAAAGGTTCTCGCCGAAGCTGCCGAGGACATACTGGAAGTTCTCGATCGCGTAGGTGCCGCCTGGCCCGGTGAACGAGTACGCGAGGAGCGCGAGGAACGGCGTCACGAACACGAAGAGGCAGAGCCAGATGTAGCCGTGGCTGACGACGTCGACCATGCGCCGTGAGGTCAGACGGCGACGCCCGACTATCGATCGGGGGCCCGGCGCGCGCACCGCGGACGTATCGGACGAGGCGGTCGAGGCGGTCATTCGACCAGCGCCCCGCGCGAGTAGCGGAGCGAGAAGTACGTCACCCCGAACGCCAGGATCAGGAGGACCACGCCCATCGCGGTCGACAGACCATAGTCGAGTTGGATCACGCCTTTGAGGTACAGCGTCCATGCGAGTGTCTTCTGCTCGTTGACCGAGCCGAGCAATAGCGGTTCGGCGAAGGTCCCGAGGCTCCAGCCGAAGACCATGAGCGCGCCGGCGACGATGCCGGCCCGGGTGAGCGGCAGCAGGACGCGTCGGAACGTCTGCAAGGGCCGGGCGCCCAAGCATGCGGCCGCCTCTTCGAGCGTCGGGTCGACGTTCGAGAGGGCTGTCCCGACATTCATCACCATGAACGGGAAGGTGAAGATCGACATCGCGAACACGACCGAAGGGAGGCTGTACAGGACCGACGTGTTCGGGATACCGAGTGCCTCGAACAGCGGGGTCGCAGGGCCACCCGGCAGCAGGATGAACCGCATCCCGAACGCGATGTACAGAGCCCCGAACATCGGGAACACCATGAACGCACGGACGAGGTTGCGGTAGCGGACCTTCCGGACGAGCACGTAGGCGAAGGGAACGCCGAACACCAGGTCCACGATGGTCGCGAGCGAAGCGAGCTGGAGCGTCACGAGGAGGTTCGGGAGATAGCGGTCGGCCATCGCGACGTAGTTGCTGATGGTCGTGACGGCGCCGGTCGGTCGCAGAAACGTGTCAGCGAGTGTGAAGCTCATCCGGACGATGAAGACGAGCGGGTAGTACAGGAAGAGCAGGGTGACGGCGATCGCCGGGCCGAGCAGGGCGAGCGGGACGAGCCGCGCGCGACGCTCGCGCCCTCGAGTGTCACGCTGGAGCTGCGGCAGCGGAACGGTAAGCGGTGTCGCCACGGTCTCCGGACGCCTCGTCGAAATGGGGCCTCCCCGCCGATCAGCTCGGCGAGGAGGCCACTCTAGTACGGGAAGAGCCGCCTGACCGCCCGCGCGGGCGGCGGGCAGGCCGGTCGGGTCAGCCCTGGCCGGTCTTCTGCGAGTAGTAGTCCATCCACTCCTTGACGCCCGTGTTGTAGGCGTTCCAGTCGACCTGCTTGAACTGAGTCTGGATCTGGTCGAGCGTCGGGTAGTACTTGCTGTAGTCCGCCTTGAGCCAGTCCGGGACGAGGCCCGTATAGGAGGGGCCGAGGAAGCCCTCGGACAGCTCGCTCCACGGGCTGTGGTCGATCGGCCAGGTGTTCGGGAACTGTACGTCCGGCGCGAGGCGCCAGTTGATGAAGACCTGGGCGAGCACGGGGTGCTGGGCGCCCTTCGGGATCCAGAGGTAGCCGTTGACCGGGTAGATCGACGACGGGAGGAGCAACGCGGCGTCGTTGTTCTTGCCGCTGAAGTACTCCAGCCGGGCAAGGCTGTTCCAGAAGGTCACCGCGTCAGCGGCACCCGACCGCAACAGCTGCTGCATCTCGGAGGAGTCCGACGTGTACTTGAGGACATTCGGCGCGATGTTCTGGGTCATCCAGTCGACGACCGCTTTCATCTGCGCCGGGTCCTTGTAGTCCTTGCCGAGCTCGGAGGCGAGCCCCAACAGGAACCCGCCGGCGGTGATGTCGCCCGCCGCCGGCAACGTGATCTTGCCCTTCAGCGCCGGGTTCGAGAGGTCCATGAGCTTCTTGAGGAACGGAGCCTTCGACTGCTCGTAGACGACCGCTGGGAACGCCGTGGACTGGAAGGCGATCGAGGTCGGGGCGTGCTGGAACGCGTCGATCACGAGCTTCTGGTTCGGAACGAGGTCGGACGGCAGGTAGCTGTCGACCGCGTTGTGCGACATCGCGTCGGACCAGTAGTTCTCCTCGACAGCCATGACGTCGTACGGCGACGGGTTACTGCCGCCCTGGGCCGCGTAGATCTTCGTGAGGTAGGCGCTCGGCGCCTGCGAGCCTTCGTAGGTGAACTGGATGTCGGCGCCGTAGGTCGTCTTGACGTACGCCTTGAACTGCTTCACGAGCTCGTCGTTTGCCGTGTACGTCCAGTTGGCGACGACGAGACTGCCTTCCTTGACGATCTCCGCCTTGATCTCGTCGTCGGTCATGTCCTTGTTGAGGATCGCGACGTGCTTGGTGCCTGCGGCGGCGCTACCCCCGGCACTGGCCGCCGCGGAGGCGGCGACGCTGGCGGCCGCCGAAGGCGCGGCGCTGCTCGCCGGCGTGCTCGAGCAGGCCGTGACCACGAGTGCGACGACCGCGAGGAGCGCACCGATCGCACGCAGCCTCGTTCCGTTACTCACGATCTCCACGGGTCGAACCCTCCTCCTACTGGGGCGTCTGCCGGCGCCGCCGAAAGCCGATGGAGTTATAGGCTTAACGTTGACGCTTGACGATGCCACGCAGCGCGCAGCATACTCCGGGCGCCCCGCCCGTCAAGGGGCAGACAGCCACCCCGGGGGCCCCAACCATCTCACGTCCGAGGCCGCGAGCCACGTCGATGCCGGTGCGATCGTGAACGCCCGAGCAAGGTTCCTGTCGGTCACGCTGCGCGATGTGGCCCAGCGCTCCGGCGTGTCGGTGACGACCGCCTCGCGGATCATCAATGGGCGCGAATCGGGCGTCCCGATCCGCGACGAGACGCGCGAGCGGGTCCTGACCGCTGCCGCCGAGATGGGTTACAAGCCGAACCTCCTCGCCCGTGGCCTGCGGGGCAGTCGCAGCTCGCTGATCGGCGTCATCGCCCGCGACGTGTCGGACCCGTTCCACATCCAGGTGCTGCAGGGGATCAACGAGGTCACCCGCGCTCGCGACTTCCGGCTGTTCCTGGGCCACGTGGACTACCGACCCGATGTGGCGTTGACCTACGGCTCGATGTTTGAGCGCTCGCACGCCGACGGGATCCTCGTGCTGGGCGACTTGGCCGACGGCGATCGCACGTTCGGCGACCTGACGATGCAGCACCGCTTCGTGGTCGGCGTGTCCGATCGGGTGGAGCCAGGCCGGTTCCCAGGGGTGTACTCGGACAGCGTCACGGGCACCAGCCTGGCGCTCGACCATCTCTGGGCCCTCGGGCATCGACGGATCACCTGCGTCTCGGACCCGGGCACCGCCGACCAGCGGCAGCGGGTGAGCCTGTATCGCGCGTTCATGGCGGAGCACGGTGCCGGCGATAGGGCGATCTCGCACCAGACCAGCCAGCCGGATCCCGGGCCCAGCTACAAGTTGGGCCGCCGGCTCTTCGCGGACCCTGGATCGCCGGCAGCGCCGACGGCGATCTATGCGACGTCGGACACGATCGCGATCGGCCTGATGCAGGCCGCCTACCAGGCGCGCGTCGTCGTGCCCGACCAGGTCTCGATCGTGGGCTACGACAACATCGACATCGCCGCGTATACCATTCCTCCGCTCACGACGGTCAGCCAGGCGGGGGTCGAGATGGGTCGCGAGGCAGCGGCCCTGCTCCTCGACATGATCGAGGCGGACCGCGACGTCGAGCAGGTCCGGGACGTCATCATCCAGCCGACGCTGGTCGTCCGGGAATCCACGGCGCCCCCGCCGGCCGCATCGGTCAAATGACGTCGTGCCGGCGAGGAGACGTGCCGGGCCACCGCTAAACGTTCCGCGACGGGCGGAGGTATAGCATCGGTGACTCGCCGGGCTCGGCAGCTGATCGGACGTGACCTGGCGGTCAGGAGGGTAGCGGGATGCACAAGGTCGTCAGTTGTGCGACGGCCGGGTCGGTCGGCGACCTGGGCCGGATCGCGCGGCGTCTCGCCGACGAGGGGATCGATATCCGGTTCATCGGGGGCGGCGAGGGAGCCCTGCCGAGTGGATCGGCCGGGATCGTGTCGATGATCGTGTCGCCCGACGAGGACGAGCAGAAGATCATCGACATCCTGACCGACCTCGAGCTGGGAGGTGGGCGGCGGCTCGCGAGCGTCCGGCTGTTCTCGGCACTCGATCTCGAGCTCGACGACGAGCCAGGCGAGCTCGCTGCCGCGGCGGCGACCCTGGGCGAGGCGGACATCAATATCATGAGCGTCATCTCCATCGAGAGCCGCGCCAGGCGGGCGATCGTCAATCTCGCCTTCGAGGACGAGAGCGCGCGCGATCGCGCCCGTGACGTCTTGAAGGCGGGCGGCTTTGCCGTGATGGACACGCACATCCGGGGCCACAGCGACTAGGACGCGCGGGGCCTCACCTCACCGGGCCGGGGGTTGCGGCTGCGCTCGTCCGCGGGGTCACCCGAGCCGATGCGCACCGCGATCGTGGCCGCCTCCACCCGACTGTTCACGCCGAGCTTGTTGAGGATGTGGGTGACGTGGACGCTGGCGGTCTTGGGGCTGATGAAGAGTTGCTCCGCGATCTCGCCATTGGAACGGCCGGCCGCCACCAGCTCGAGGACCTCCCACTCGCGGGCTGACAGGCCGAGGATCTCGGCCGGTCCGCGCGGGGCCGCCGCCTCGCCGTCCGGTGCCGCTCGCCGCTCGGACCGCGATAGCGGCGCTGCGGGAGCGACCAGATCGATCCGGGCGCGCCCGGCGATGGCCTCGAGTGCGGCCTGCAGTGGCGCCGCCTGGAGCGCGAGGGCGCCGGCATACGCCTCGCGCAAGAGGCTCGTCGCCGTATCGCGTGGACCGCGGACCAGGAGGATCGCCTCCGCGGCGCGAGCCCGCGCCCGAGCGGCGGGATAGGGCATCGGCACGGCATCCCAGGCCGCGGCGGCCGCGATCCAGGCCTCCGGGTCCGACGCTCCCCCGAGGCGCGACGCCTCGGCCTCGGCGGTCGCGATCGCGGCACGGACCGACGGCGTGGCCGCGGCTGGACTGGGCGCCCCCGCGCCGATCGACCGGACCTCCTCGAGCACCGTCGCGCCCCGAGCCTGCGCGTCCTCGAGTCGTCCGCTGTCGCGGAAGGCCCGACCGGATTCGGCCAGGTCGGCCGCCGCCGTGACGCCGATCACGAGGAGTGGCGCGCGAAGGAGGATCTCGTCTGACCCGGCGAACTCCGCCAGGGCGGCCTCGATCGCAGTCAGCGCCTCGGCCGGCCGGCCCTCCAGCAACTCGGCCTCGGCGCGCGCCTGCAGGACGTAGGCCCGGACGTCCGGATCGATATCACCTTCCGCGGCCCGGGTGACGGCCTCGAGTTCCGCATTGGCACCGTCCCGGTCCCCGCGCGCCGCGAGGAGCATCACCCTCGTGGCCTGGAGATACAGCGAGCCCGACCGGTCGGCGTGGCCGAGCTCGAGCCCTTCGGCGGTGATGCTGTCCGCCTCGTCCCAGCGGCCGCAGCGCAGCAGGATGTCGCCGGCACTGGCTCGGAGCCCGGCGCCGAAGCGGAGGTCGAGCCCGACCCGCTGGGCCGCTTCGAGGCCCTCGCCGGCGACCTGCAGGCCCTCCTCGAACCGGTCGGTCTGGGCAAGATAGAAGGCGAGATTGTGCTGGACCGAGAGCATCCGCTCGGGCGGTCCCGCCTCGCGGGCCATGGCGATCGCGCTTCGCAGGTGGTCGAGACCCGCCTCGATCTCGCCCAGGCCGACGAGGTCGACGCCGAGCACGTTGAGCAGTCGTGCCTCGCCGTCGTGCGAGCCTGCTGCCCGCAGCGTCGCGATGGCTTCCTCGCACAGCTCCCGAGACTCGCGGTACCGTCCGGTCGGCATGAGCGCGGAGGCCAGCCCGCCTACGACGCTGGCGCGCTCGATCGTCGGCGGCTCGGCCGGGATCAGCGCGATCGCGCGCTGATGCTCCTCGATCATCGCCTGGCTCTCACCGGTGAGCCAGCGATAGAACCCCAGTCGAGCGTGGATCAGGCCGGCCCGCACCGGATCGCGACGCTCGTCGACGAGATCGAGCGCCTGGCTGGCGAGCTCGACCGCTCGGTCGGCCAATCCGGCGAGGTCGGCCCCGTCCGCCGATTCGCGGAGCAGTTCAACGTGGTCCTCACCGAGGCGCTCCGCCGCGTCAGGGACGCGATCCCACAGGGCGAGGGCCCGTTCCGCCTGACGAAAGGCATCGGCGTAGGCGTGCACCCTCGTCGCCGCGCGCGATGCCTCGACCGAGGCGACGAGGGCCTCGGGGGCATTGCCGGCGGCCGACCAATGGAGGGCCAGGTCGGCCGGAGAGCCCGGCGCCTCGCCGGCCGCGATCCGTTCCGGATCCGTCAGCCAGCGGGCGACCGCCTGGTGCAGCCGGCGATCCTCGCCCGGGAGCAGGTCCGCGCTGACGACTTCCGCGAGGAGCGCGTGCCGGAAGCGGTACGTCCCGCTGCGCCCATCGACCTCGAGGAAATGACGGCCAACGACCTCGCGCAGGGCGTCGTCGCGCGCGTCGTCCGAGAGGTCCGTCACGGCCGATAGCAACGAGTCATCGGTGCGCGGTCCGGCGACCGCGGCGATGCGGAGGATCCGTCGGCCGGCGTCAGAGAGGGAGGCGATCCGGCCCGCGAGGATCTCCCGAAGCGAGGTCGGCAGGGCGTCGTCCGCGCCGGCGCGAGCGCGGCGGTCGTCGCCGGCGTCGAGCGTCGGCAACCCGGATCCGATCGTCTCGCCGGCCAGCAGCTCCTCCGCGAAGAACGGATTGCCCCCGGATCGCACGTGGATCCGCTCGGCGAGATCACGCGTCACACGACGGCCGAGGATCCCGGCGAGCTGCTTGCGCTGCTCCTCGAGGCCGAGTGGCGGCAACTCGAGGCGCTCCACGTTGGCGTGCCGGCCGAGCTCGGCGAGGCGGACGAGGAGCGGATCGCCACGCTCCAGGTCGTCGGTCCGGAAGGTCCCGATGAGCAGTACCCGTCCGCGCCGGAGGTTGCGCACGAGGAACACGAGCAGGTCCCGCGTCGCGGGGTCGCTCCAATGGAGGTCCTCGAGGGCGACCACGAGCGGGCGCTCCGCGCTCAGGCGTTCGATGAGGGCGAGGGTCAGCTCAAACAGCCTCGCCTGGTCCGCCGGGCCCGGCGAGGAGGCCGCCGACGCTGCGGGAACCGGTCCTGCGCCATCCTCGCGCGGCTGGAGGAATCGGGCGAAGCCCGGAGCGACGCCGACGAGCTCGACGGCGATGTCCCCGAGCAATTGGCTCAGGTCGGTCGGCGAGAGTTCCTCGCCGAGGTTCCTCAGGACCTCGAGGAAGGGACCGTACGGCAGTCCCTCGCCACCGAGATCGAGACAGGCGCCCACGAGCACGCGGGCTCCCGCCTGCCGGGCGCTTTCGCCGAACTCCGCGACGAGTCGCGACTTGCCGAGTCCGGCGTCGCCACCGATCAGGACGATCGCCGGCTCACCGTCCGAGGCGCGCCGCAAGGCACCCTCCAGCAGGGAGAGCTCGGCGGCGCGCCCGACAAGGATCGGGCTCGATCTCGTGCCTGGCATGACCGCGATGATAGGTCGGGTCCGTTGCGCAGGGAACGGGCGACCGTGTCGCTCGATCGTCGTCCGGCGAGCTCGGCAGAAGGAAGAGCGCCGGCGAGGGGTAGGCTCGCCGGCGCGATGAAGGTCGACCGAGCGGGTCAGGCGCTGGTCGGCCGGAAGAGGAGCCAGCGAAGGTCGCGGACGCGGAACCGCTCTCGCGGCTCCTGGCGCACGACGGAGGTGGCCTCGCGGATGAGGCGCTGGGCGTCCGCCTCGCGCTGCAGGTCGTCCTGATGGCCCTTCGCAAGTCGATAGACGGTGTCCGGATGCTGGTTCACGATGAGCCTCCTGGTGGTTCACCGACGGTCGTCGGCCTTCACCAGGCACGATGCGATCGAGCGGCGCCGCGGCCATCGGGCGCCGACCCCGTCACTCGACGGTGGCCCGCCTCAATCTTCCGGGGACGTCGCAGGCCGGTACCTTAGGAGGACGTTCGCGCCGGCTCACGATTCGTCGAGCCAGACCCGGTCCTGGTTGTCGGGATCGTCGATCGGCGAGGAGATGAAGAGCACCTGCGGCGCATCCTGGAACTGCCCGCCGTGCGGCGTGTTCGCCGGGATCACCCAGACGTCACCTACCTTCACCGGCCGCGTCACGCCGCCGACCGTCACCGAGCCCGTGCCGGCCAGCACGTAGCCGATCTCGTCGTGGGTCGTGTGGACGTGCGTCCGGAACGGGCCGGGGTGGCCCTGGAACACGAACACGCTCGACTGCGTGCCGTGGCCGAGGTACGTCCGCTTGAACACGTCCGACTCGGTCAGCTGATCCGCGGCGACGGCTGCGGCGACATCGATGACGTCGACCTTCGCCCGCTCCACGACCTGCTGGCAGATCGGGCAGACGTGCGTGGCCTCGGCCCCGTGCTCGTGGTGGGTCATGCTCGGTCCTCCGTACGGCGGTCGCGGCGAGCGACGAGCGCTTCGAACAGGAAGTGGTAGACCTCGGTGTGGCGCTTCGCCTCCCAGACGTCGTCGCCCCAGATGTACGCGCCATGGTCGGCGACGATCACCGCGAATGCGCCCGCGAAGCGCGGATCGCCCAGCACCGCCGCCAGGTGCTCGACGAGCTCGCCCTCGCGCGGCGTGTTGCGGATGACCGGCACGAGGTGGACGTCGCGATTGCCGACCCCACGGATGCCCTTGAGCATCTCGAGATCGCGGATCGCAAGGTGGTCGGTGCCGCCGGCCGCGTCCCCGGCCAGGACCGCCGACAAGGCGTGTGAATGCACGACGCTTCGGGCGCCGCGTTCACGGGCGCTGAGGCAGAAGATCGGGTTGCACTCGCTCGGGCGCAGGTCGGGATCCGCCGGCGTGCGCAGGACGCTGCCGTCCCGTGGGTCGACGGTGAAGAACTCGTCGGGGCGGACGCGCTCCTTATGGACACCGGTCGGAGCAAGGAGGAGGCCTCCGTTGTCGGCCGGGCCGCAGATCCCACCGCCCGT
>Ga0307282_10000418_pt1 | contig 13369 bp, 16 predicted proteins | sample ER_DNA_121_FD_194475 | JGI IMG/M metagenome (GOLD analysis project Ga0307282, IMG submission 194475) | Bulk soil microbial communities from the East River watershed near Crested Butte, Colorado, United States - ER_DNA_121 | ecosystem: Environmental > Terrestrial > Soil > Floodplain | place...
TCGATGGAGAGCATGATGTTCTTCTTGGTGAAGTCCCACTCGGTATCGATGATCCGAATGCGGGGATCGTCGATCGACGTCACGACATCGCGCGTTTCATCCTCGGACTTCCCCACGTTGACGACGACTTCGTCGCACACCTCGAGAACCGAGCGGATCGCGGGAACGATCGGGAAGTCGAGCTTGACGGCATTACGAACGATGGTGAAACCCGAAAGCATATCAGGTCCGGAATTGCAGGTTGTAGAGACGCCGGTAGAGGCCGTCGGCCACCAGCAGGTCGTCGTGACTGCCGCGCTCGACGATGCGCCCCTCCGCCAGCACCACGATGAAATCGGCGTCCTGCACGGTGGCCAGCCGGTGGGCGATGACGAACACCGTGCGATGCTCCATGAGGCGCTCGATCGCCTCCTGCACCAGGCGCTCCGATTCGGTGTCGAGGGCGCTCGTCGCTTCGTCGAGGATCAAGAGCGGTGGATCGCGCAGCAGCGCGCGCGCGATCGCGATGCGCTGGCGCTGGCCTCCCGAGAGCCGCGTGCCCCGCTCGCCCAGCATCGTCTGATAGCCGTCCGGGAGCCGCAGGACGAACTCGTCCGCGTTGGCGGCGCGGGCCGCCGCGCGCACCTGCTCGAGCGTGAAGTCGGTGCGGCCGTACGCGATGTTCGCGAGCACGCTGTCATTCAGGAGCACCGTCTCCTGCGACACGATCCCCATGAGCCGGCGCAACGAGCGGCGCGTGTAGCGCGTGATCGGCACGCCGTCCAGGGCAATCTCCCCCCGGGTCGGCTCGTAGAAGCGCGGCAGCAGATCCACCAGCGTCGTCTTCCCCGCCCCGGAGGGCCCCACGATCGCCACGACCTGGCCGCGGCGCACCTCGAGGTCCACGTCGCGCAGGACCGCCTCGCCCGCCTCGTACTCGAACGAGATACCGCGGTATTCGATCCGATCGCTGAACTTGGCTTCGGCTTCGCCCGGCTGATCGCGCTCCGCCTCAGGCAGGTCCAGGACCTCGAACACCCGCTCCGCCGAGGCTGACGCGCCCGCCATGATCGTCGGATAGTTCGCGACCGACTTGACCGGCGACATGAGGCGCAGGCTCACGGCCAGGAACGTGATCAGCACGGCCGGATCGAGGCTCGAGGCGGCGGCGAGCGCGAGCCGCGTGCCGACGACGAGGATCAGCACGATCATCACGCCGCCGAACACCTCGCTCACAGGACTCGTGAGACTCGAGAAGCGCTGCGCGCGCAGCACGCGCTTGCGGTAGCGCTCCGCGAGCCGCCGGAAGCGCTCCAGCTCGAACGCCTCGGCCACGTACGCCCGCACGAGCTTCACCGAAGCGATCATCTCACCCACGTGGCTCGTCACCTCGCCGCGCTCGGCGGCGAGCTCGCGCGAGCGGCGTCGCAACCGGTTGATCATCGGCCGGATGATGAGGAGCAGCACCGGGGCGAGGAGCAGGGCGAGCAGCGTCAAACGCACCGACAAGCCGAACAGAATCACCACGTAGACCGCGATCACGACGATGTTCTGGAGCAGCGACGCCAGCGCCGCGCTCACCGCGGTCTTCACCTGGTCGGTGTCGCTGATGATGCGCGCGACGATCTGGCCGCCCTTGGTACGCTGAAAGTAGCTGAGGGGCAACGTCTGCAGGTGGCGGAACAGATTCACGCGGAGGTCGCGTACCACAGCCTCCTGGATGGCCACACTACCCACCGACGCGAGATACGCCGTCACGTTCTTGAAGAGCAGCGCGACGAGCAACACGAGGACGACGTTGCGCAGCGCCACGTCGGGCGTGCCGGCGTGGATGAACGGCCCCGCGATCCGGTCGAGCACCGCCTCGACCGTCGACCCGCCGGCACCGCCGGAGGGCAGGCCGGCGCCGCCGAACAGCGTGCGCAGGAATGGAATCAGCAGGACGAACGTGAAGCCGTCGAGCACCGATGAGACGACAGTGGCGACGATGGTGGCGACGAAGAGCGGCGTGTACGGACGGAGCAGCGACAGCAGACGGGCGCTGCGCCCCATTCAGCGGCTACCTCTCGGCGTCAGCAGCGCCACGGGGAGAATCATCTCCTCGGGCGTCGCGCCGCCGTGCAGGAACGAGCCGCGGTAACGGGCCTGGTACTCGCGCAGCTTGGTGGGATACACGAAGAACCGGTCTCCCGTGGCGATCAACAGACGCACGCCGAGCGCCGCCCCCGGCAGGCCGAACGCCTTCAGGTCTTCGACGGCGATCGCGGCTTGTGGATCCTCGGCCCGCAGGTCTTCGCCGAACTTGTACCGCAGGTTCGCCGTCGCGTCGCGCTTCGCGAACACCGTGGCGGGCGTCTCGCAGTGGATCGAGCCGTGATCGGTCGTGAGCAGCACGGGCACGCCGCGCCGCTCGGCTTCCTGGAGGGCGGCCAGCACCGGCGAGCGCTCGAACCAGGTCCGCGTGAGCCCGCGCAGCGCGTCAGCATCGCGCGCCACCTCGTAGAGGATCGCGTTCTCGGAGCGCCCGTGTGTCAGCTGATCGATGAAGTTGAACACGAGCGCCGTCACGCCATCCTGCGCCAAGTGCGCCGGCAGGCGGCGCAGGAGATCGGCCCCGTCCGCCGCGGTGAACAACTTCTCGTACCGAACCGGTACGGGTTTACCGACCAACTCCTGGAGTTGTTCGGTCAGCAGCTCGGCCTCGTGGGCGTTGAGGCTTTCTTCGTCGCTCGGGGCGCCCCACCACTCGGGATGCCGCGCCGCGATTTCCATCGGGAACATCCCGCTGAAGATGGCGTTGCGGGAAAACGGCGTCGCCGTCGGCAGGATGCTGTAGTAGTGCGATTCCTCGACGTCGAAGAGCGGCGTGACGAGGTCGCGCAGTACTTCCCATTGGTCGAGTCGTAAACAGTCGATCAGCAGGAACAGCACCCGCCCCGTGCGCTTGAGCGCGGGCACGAGGAACTCCGCGCCGACGTCCACCGACAGCGGAGGCCGATCGCCTTCGGGATCGGCGAGCCAGCGCGGGTACTGCTTCGCGATGAATGTCGAGAAATCCTTGCGCAGACTCTCTTGCAGATTCTTCAGCGCTTCGGACAGCCCCGGCTCGTTGCCCGCGGCGAGCCGCACCTCCCACTGGGCCAACTCCCGCACCAGCTCGATCCACTCCCGCCACGCCAGCGTGCTCCCGCGCCGCCCCTCGAGGTCGCGGAAGCGCGTGACGAAGTCGCGCGCGAGGCGTTGCTGGCGGATGCGGTCGCCTTCGAGCAGACGCGTGACGACCGAGAGGATCTGGCGCGGCAGGACCGGCTTCACGAGGTAGTCGTCCACCTCGATGCCGATCGCTTCGCGCATCAACGCCTCGTCTTCGCTCTGGGTGACCATCACCACCGGCATGGCCGGATCGATCGCGCGGATCTCCGGGATCAGCTCGAGCCCGCGGCGACCCGGCATCTGCTCGTCGAGCAACACGACACTGTACGGCTGGCGCCGCAGCAAGGCGAGCGCATCGTCGCCGTGCGCCGCCTGCTCGACCGCGAACCCCTGCGCCTCGAGAAACCGGCGGTGCGCGGCCAGTCCATCGATTTCGTCGTCGATCCAGAGAATGCTTTTGGGACGCGGCATGCTTGGGCAAAAGCTAGTACATTGGCCGCGTGTTGCGCATCCTCCTCGTCCGCTTCAGCTCCATCGGCGACATCCTGCTCACCACCCCGCTCATCCGGGCGTTGCGTCGCCGCCTCCCCGATGCCCAACTGATCTACGTCACGAAACGCGCCATGGCGCCGCTCCTCGCCGACAACCCGCACCTCTCGCAGGTCGTCGCGCTCGAGCCGGACGAACCGCTCACGCGTCTCGCCGGTCATCTCCGCGGCCTGCAGCCGACGCACGGGCTCGATCTGCACGGGTCGCTGCGCAGCGCCGCCTTGCGCGCGCTGGTGCGGTGCCGCTGGTCCGGGTACGCGAAGCGCAAACTCGCCCGCACGTTTCTCGTCGCAACGAAGCTCAACGTGTACCGCCGGCATGTGCCCGTCGCCGAGCGCTACTTCGAGGCGGCGCGATCGCTCGACGTCCGCCCCGACGGCGGCCCGCCGGAGTTCTTCCTCGGCGCCGCGGCGCGCGAGCGCGTGGACCGGTGGCTCGCCGAGCGCGGTCTCAGTGACGCGCCGCTGGCCGCGCTCGCTCCCGGCGCCGCGCACGCCACCAAGCGTTGGCCGCTCCCGCATTGGCAGGCGCTCGCCGAGCAGCTGCGCGGCGCGGGGTATCGATTGGTCGTGGTGGGAGGACCAGAAGACCGCGGTGCCGCGCGGCAGCTCGCACCCGTCGCGGAGAGCGCGGCGGGAGAATTCACACTCCAGGAAACGGGCGCGTGTTTGGCGCGCGCGAAAGTCCTCGTCTCGGGCGACACGGGCGTGATGCACACGGCGACGGGCGTCGGCACGCCCGTGGTCGCGCTGTTCGGTCCCACCGTGAAGGCCTTCGGCTTCTTTCCTTATCAGGCGGGCGCCACAGTGCTGGAGCAGGATCTCCGCTGCCGGCCCTGCTCCACCATGGGGACGGCGCGCTGCCCCCTCGGCCACCACCGCTGCCTCGTCGACCTGCTGCCCGATCAGGTCGCCGCCGCAATCGAGCGGCTCGTCGCGTGATCGATCAAATACGGGCGACGACCGCCGCCGAGGAGCGACTCGTCGCGCTGATCGCGGAAGCGGCGCGTGGTCCGAAGCGGGATGGGCTGTTCGCCTTGTGGCTGGTGGTACGCACCGCTGAGGCGGTCCTCCCGCCCTCTCCGGTCAGCGCCAAGAACCACCGCCGCCGGCTCCAGGCGCTCGAGACGCGTCTCGGCGGCCTCGCGCTCCCCGCGCCGCTCAAGCGCGCGCTCGCCGCGGCGCGGCACCATCTCGAAGCGGCGACGCCGCAGGCGGCCGCCGTGGTGCTGAGTCAACTCGTCGCTCCCGCCCGCGACGTGCTCGGCACCGACGCCGCGGATGCCGTGAGCGTTGCCGCCCGCTCGGCGCGCGTACATTTATAGCCATGTCCACCCGGCGCCTGCAGCAACGCCCCTCTCTCGAGTCGCTCGTCCAACGCGTGGACGCGCAGCGTCCCGGTGAAGTCACGGGCGACACCGTCCCCACTGGCTTCGCGTCGGTCGACAAGATGCTGGGCGGCGGGTTCCGGCGGCGCGACTTGGTCGTGCTGGGCGGTGACATCGGCGCCGGCAAATCGGCACTGGCCTTGGGGCTCGCGCTACGGGTCGCCCAGCAAGGACTCGGGGTCGCGTTCCTGTCGGGCGAGATGGACGAGGAGCGGCTGATGGAACGGGCCCTCGCCATCGAGGGCCGCGTGACGGTGGACGACCTGCGCGCCGCCAAAATGAGCGATCAGACCCGCGCGGGCATCGGCGGCGCGGCGGTGCGCCTGCGGGGTCTCCCGCTCGCGATGCTGCCCCTCGCCGCCGACGATTTCGACACAATGGCCGACCGGCTCGACCCGCTGCGGCAACTCTCGCTCGTCGTCGTCGACTATCTGCAGCTCGTGCCGCCGCCCGAAGGCTTGAGCCGCGTCACGCAGGATGAGGACACGGCGATTGTGTTGCGCCGGTTGAAGGCGCTGGCGCTCGAACGCCAGGTCGCGCTGCTCCTCGTCGCTCAGCTGCCGCAGTTCCAGGCGAAGCGGGAAAACCCGCGCCCCACGCTCGAAGACTACGGCGTGTTGGGCGCCCTCAAGCAGCACGCCGATGTCGTGCTGTCGATCTTCCGCGAGGAGATGTATCGGCCGGGAGGCGGCGTGGAGGGTGCGACGGAGTTGATCGTGGCGAAGAACCGCAACGGCCCGACGGGATTCGTGGATTTGTACTTCTACCGCCGGTGGATGCGCTTCGAGGACATGCTCGACCCCGACCGCTAGTTACTTGATCGAATCGCCCGCGACGACGGCCCCCATCATCGTGTAGGTCGACCCAGGCCCGCCGACAGTGGGCCGCACCGTGAGCCACAGCGGGCGCTGCCCCTGTTCCGCATACATCGCGATGGCGCCGTCCCGCCCCGTTTGGTCGCTCTTCACTTCCCACCCGTTTGCCGCCAAAGCCCGCCGGTACCACTGCGCCACGTCGGCGGCGGTCGCGGGGCTCGTGAAGGTGAGCTCCGCCGCGTCGGTGCCCGCGGACAGATTCACGAGGGTCGACTGAGGGTAGGCGAGCGCGCCGCGCAACGCGCGGGCCGCGAGCGCGCGCGCGTCTTCGGTGTTGCGCTCGCGGTCGCACCCGGCGGCGAGCACGGCGACAACGATGAACAGCATCGAGCGACGCATGGGCGGGAATGCTACCTGTGGCGCGGCGCCGTGGTCAAGCTGTAAGTTGCAGTGACCATGGCCGGCCATAGTAAGTGGAAGCAAATCAAGCGGAAGAAAGCCGTCACCGACCAGAAACGCGGTGCCGTCTTCACCCGGCTCATTCGTGAAATCACCATCGCCGCCAAGCAGGGAGGCGGCGACCCGGGCGGCAACGCCCGCCTGCGCACCGCCATCGACGCCGCCAAAGCCGAAAACATGCCGCTCGACAACATCGAGCGCGCCGTCAAGAAGGGCACCGGCGAGCTGGAAGGCGTGACGTACGAGGAGGTCTCGTACGAAGGCTACGGGCCGGGGGGCGCCGCGATCCTGATTCAGGCGACGACCGACAATGCCAACCGCACCGTCGCCGAGATCCGCAACGCCTTTTCGCGCGCCGGCGGGAACCTCGGCGCCGCGAACTCGGTCTCGTGGATGTTCGACCGCCGCGGCCAGGTTGTGATCGATGCGACGCGCACCGACGAAGACACGGCGATGGAAGTGGCGCTCGACGCGGGTGCCGACGATCTGACGCGCGAGGGCGACGTCTTCCTGATCACCTGTCACGCGAACCAGATCCACGCCGTGCAGGATGCCCTCAAAGCGAAAGGACTTGCCGTGCAGAGCGCCGAGATCGCGATGATCCCCAAGAGCACCGTGAAGGTCGAGGGCGGCGACGCCAAGCGACTGCTCGCGCTCATCGAGGCGCTCGAGGAGATGGATGACGTCGCGAAGGTATTCTCGAACTTCGACATCGACGCCGAGGCGATGGCCGCGGTGACGGGGTGAAGTGAGGGTCCTGGGCGTCGACCCGGGGACGGCGGTCACCGGCTATGGCGTGATCGAAACGGGGAACGGCCACCCCGGAATGGGCCGTCTGATCGAATGCGGCGTCATCAAGCTGGCGAAGCGCGGCCCCCTGCCGCGCCGGCTGCACGAGCTGCACCAAGGGATCGTCGAGTTGATCGCGCGGCACCGCCCCACGGCGCTCGCCCTGGAGGACGCCTTCTATCATAAGAACGTCCGCACCACGCTCGTCCTGGGCCATGCCCGCGGCGTCGTACTCCTCGCCGCGCAGCAGGCCGGGCTCGACATCGCCGAGTATGCGCCCGCGACGATCAAGAAGACGGTGGTCGGCGCCGGCGGTGCCGCCAAGGGACAGGTGGCCGCGATGGTGATGCGTTTGCTGCGGCTGCGCCAGGCACCGAAACCCGCCGATGCCGCGGACGGCGTCGCGGTGGCTCTCACCTACATCATCCGCTCGTGATTGCCTTCGTCCGCGGCCGCCTCACCGCCAAGTCCGCCGATCGCGTCGTCGTGGAGACGGCGGGTGGCGTCGGCTACGAGCTCACCGTCCCGCTCGGCGTGATGGAGCGGCTGCCCCCCCCGGGTGCGGGCACCGAAATCACGCTCGCCACCGAGCTGGTCGTGCGGGAAGACGGTTGGTCGCTGTACGGGTTTCTCGACGAATCTGAACGACGGTTCTTTCAACGCCTGACGAGTGTTTCCGGCGTCGGGCCGAAGATCGCGGTGGCGGTGATGTCGGCGCTGGGCGTCGAGCGCGGCGCCCGCGCGGTGCGCGAGAAGAACATCGCGCTGCTTTCGTCGGTGAACGGCATCGGGAAAAAGACCGCCGAGCGGCTCGCGCTTGAACTGGGCGACAAGGTCGACGAGTTTGTGGACGGCGGCGGGGGGGGCGCGACCGCCGCGGCGCCGCCCCTGGCGCGCGGCGCCGAAGCCGCACTGAAGGCGCTCGAGCGCCTCGGCTACAGCACCGCCGAAGCCGACCGCGCCGTGCGCGAAGCACTCTCCGGCAACGGGGGAGGGGGGGGAGGACTCGAGAGAGAAACCGAGGCGCTGGTGCGACGCGCACTGCAGGTGCTCACGACCACATGACATCTCAAAGGATGGAGCCCATCACCGCCGAATGGATCTGTACGCGCTGCGGGTCGACGAACCGCCGCCTCGTGCCCGCGGACGTCACGCGCGCCGACGATCGCTGCCTCACCTGTCACACGCGACACGAGATCGAGGCCGACGCGCGACCGGTGCGGTGGCGCGCCCAGCCCAAGGGCAAATAACGGGTGGCCCGCGCCGAAATCACGACGCCTGACGCGCTCCCGGACGAGCGGCTCACCGACGCGGCCCTCCGCCCTTCGCGGCTCGACGAATTCGTCGGCCAGGCGAAAGTCAAGGAGTCACTGCAAATCGCGATCGACGCGGCGAAGCACCGGCAGGAACCCCTCGACCACACGCTGTTCTTCGGACCGCCGGGACTCGGCAAGACCACGCTGGCGCTGCTGATGGCGAAGGAGTTGGGCGTCGACATCCGCACGACGTCGGGCCCGGTGCTGGAGCGGCCCGGCGACCTCGTGGGGATGCTCACCGGCTTGAAGCGCGGCGACGTCCTGTTCATCGACGAAGTCCACCGCCTGCGCGCCGCGCTCGAGGAATTCCTCTATCCCGCGATGGAGGAGTATCACGTCGACGTCCGCATCGCCGACGGCCCCCACGCCCAGACGATTCCGATGCAGCTCGAGCGGTTCACGTTGATCGGCGCCACGACGCGTTTCGGACTGCTCACGCCGCCGATGCGCGCGCGGTTCGGGCTCGTCGAGCGGCTGCACTACTACCCACCCGACGACCTCGTCCAGATCATCACGCGCTCGGCGGGAATCCTGGGCGTCCCCGCGGACGCCGCTGGAGTCGCCGAGATCGCGCGCCGCAGCCGCGGGACGCCGCGCGTCGCGAACCGGCTGCTCAAGCGCGTGCGCGACTACGCGCAGGTGCGCGCGGGCGGCAAGATCACGGCGGCCGTCGCCGTGGAGGCGCTCAAGCGCCTCGACGTCGATGAGTTCGGCCTCGACGACATGGACGCGCGCATCCTCAAGACGATCATCGAAATGTTCGAAGGGGGGCCGGTCGGCGTGCAGACGATAGCGGCGGCGGTCGGCGAGGACCCCGGCACGCTCGAGGAGGTGTACGAGCCCTTCCTGATGCAGCAAGGATTCCTCGCGCGCACCTCGCGCGGCCGATGCGCGACACCCGCCGCGTATCGACACTTCGGCTTCACGCCACCCAAGAGCGCGGAGCAGCCCACGATCTTCGATGCCTGAACGCCCCTCCGACTTCGAGTACGACCTTCCCGCCGATCGCATCGCCCAAGAGCCCCTTCCCGACCGAGCCGCGAGCCGCCTGCTGGTGCTCGATCGCGGCACCGGCGCCATCACGCATCGGCACTTCGCCGACATCGTCGAGCTGATCCCGCCGGGCGACGTCCTCGTGGTCAACACGTCACGCGTGATTCCGGCGCGCCTGCACGGCAAACGAGATTCGGGCCAGGTGGCCGAGATCCTGCTCGTGCGCTCGCTCCCCGACGGGACCTGGCTGGCGATGGGACACCCCGGGGGGAAGCTCAAGCCGGGACGACGCGTCACGTTCGGCGCCGACAGCGCGATCGAGATCGTCGAGGTGCTGGGGGGTGGTCTACGCCGCGTGCGTTTCGTCGGCGCGACGGGCGCGCAGGCGACGATCGCGAAGTACGGCGAGGTGCCCCTGCCCCCCTACATCCACCGCCCGCCCACCGCCGCCGATCGCGAGCGCTACCAGACCGTGTACGCCACCCACGACGGCAGCGTCGCCGCTCCCACCGCGGGGCTGCACTTCACGCCCACGTTGCTCGATCGAGTGAAGCGTAAAGGCGTGGCGATCGCTTCTCTGGACCTGCACGTCGGGCCGGGCACGTTCAAGCCCGTCGAGGTCGACGATCTCGGCGCACACGTCATGCACCCGGAGTCGTATGCGATTCCCGACGAGACGGCGGCGATCATCACCGACATGAAAGGCGTGGGGCGTGGGGTGTGGGGCGTGGGAACGACCGTTGTTCGTGCCCTCGAAAGCGCCGCGGACGAGCGGAGGCAGGTGCGCCCTGGCCCCGCCGAAACGAGCCTCTTCATTCATCCACCGTATGAGTTCAAAGTGGTGGACCACCTCGTTACCAACTTCCATCTTCCCCGATCGACGTTATTGATGCTCGTGTGTGCCTTCGGCGGCTACGAGGCGGTGATGGGAGCGTATCAGGAAGCGGTGCGGGAGGGATATCGCTTCTACAGTTACGGCGACGCCATGGTGATCATTTAGGTCCAAACCGCTTCACGACCAGGTCCGCCCAACTCATGACGTTGAGCACACCGGAGCGCATCGCCTCGCCGGCGCCCGTCAGCATCCTCTTGTTGAGGGTTTTCTGAAACTCGAGCAAGCGCTTCCGCACCTCCGGGTCGTCCTTCAAGACGCGTAGGAGACACCTGGTGCAAATGCCCGCGGGAAAGGGCCAGGTGGCGCCACTCAACGCCTCGGGAGTGGGGGAATGCATGGCATTCCGCTCGTGACAGCGGGTGCAGAGCATGAGTAGCATTATGCCCGTGACGGACCCCGAGTTTCATTTTCGCATTCACGCCACGTCCGGTCGAGCACGGACCGGCACGCTCACGCTCCCCCACGGGAGCGTCGAAACACCTGTGTTCATGCCGGTCGGCACGCAGGGCACCGTGCGAGCCCTTTCCCCTGCCGACCTCAAATCCGCGGGCGCCAGCATCGTCCTCGCCAACACCTACCACTTGCACGTCCGGCCCGGTGAGGATGTCGTCGCGCAGCTCGGCGGCCTGCACCGGTTCATGGCGTGGGACCGCCCGCTGCTCACCGACTCGGGGGGCTTTCAGGTGTTCTCGCTCGCGGGGTTCCGCCGCGTGGATGACGACGGCGTCGAGTTCCAAAGCCACGTGGACGGCGGCCGGCGCACCCTCACCCCCGAGCGCGCCACCGAGATTCAATGGACCCTCGGCGCTGACATCGCGATGGCATTCGATCACGTGGCGCCGGGCCAAGCCGACCAAGCGACCTCGCGGGACGCCCTCGAGAGAACGCTGAGATGGTTGGAGCGATGCGCGCGTCGACATGAGGAGCTTAGCCGGTTAGGCGGTTTGTCGGTTAGCACTAACCGCCAGACGCTCTGGCCCATCCTCCAAGGCGGAACGCACGAGAGCCTTCGGACCGAAGCCCTGGCCCGCGTCCTCGAGATGGGCTCCTGGACCGGCCTCGCGATCGGCGGACTTTCGGTGGGCGAGCCGAAGCCGAAGATGTACGAAGTGCTGGAGGCTCTCGCGCCCCGGCTCCCGCCTCAGATTCCCCGCTATCTTATGGGCGTCGGGTTTCCAGAGGACCTCGTCGCGGCCGTGGAGCGCGGCGTAGACTTGTTCGACTGCGTGGCGCCGACGCGCAATGGCCGCAACGGTACGGCGTTCACGCCGGAAGGAACGCTCAACATCCGCAACGCGGCGTTCCGGACCGACGCGACTCCGCTCGACCCGACGTGCGATTGCGAGGCTTGCACCACGTACACGCGCGGGTACTTGCGGCACCTCTTCGTCGCGGAGGAGCTGCTGGGCCTGCGGCTGCTGTCGTTGCACAACGTTCGATACCTGATCCGCCTCGCCGAAGCGATGCGCGCGGCGATCCGCAAAGGCGACGGCGCGCTGGCCGCGTGGGCCGACGATTGGCGCCGCCGCTACACTCAACCGGGAATCGCATGACCATGCTACCCACTCTGTCGCTGCTGTTGCTCACTCCCCCCGGCCAGGGCGGAGGCGGGCTCAGCGCCTTCGTCATCCAGTTCGGCTTGATCATCGCGATCTTCTATTTTGTGTTGATCCGGCCGCAGCGCCGCCAGGCGGAGCAGCACAAGCAGCTGCTGGCGTCGCTGCAGCGGGGCGATCAAATCGTCACGTCCAGCGGCATCGTGGGCGAGGTGGTGCACATCAAAGAGGATCAAGTCACGGTGCGGAGCGGTGAAGCCAAGTTCGTGATCCTGCGCAGCGGGGTCGCGAGCATCACGAACCGCGGCGTCGAGGAAGCGAAGCCGGCGTGACGGTTCGGGCGCTGCACGTCCTGGGCTCACCTGTGCTGCGGCAGAAGGCCAAGGCCGTGGCGCAGGTGGACGACGAGGTGCGCGCGCTCGTGGACGACCTGCTCGAGACGATGCGCGCCGCAAAAGGGGTCGGGCTCGCGGCCAACCAGATCGGCGTCGCGCGCCGCGTCGCCGTCGTGGACGTGGGCGAGGAAGATCCGCCGCCCCTGGTCCTCATCAACCCGGTGATCGTCGAGCGTGGCGATGAAGTCGAAACGGCCGAGGAGGGGTGCCTGTCCATCCCCGAGATCTACGGGGACGTGGAGCGGCAGGTACGCGTCGTCGTCGAGGCCGTTGATCGTGACGGCCAGAAGTACCGCGCTGAGACGATGGGCTACAAGGCGCGCGCGATCCAGCACGAGATCGACCACCTCGACGGAATCCTCTTTCTCGATCACTTGAGCGCCGTGAAACGCGCGCTGCTCGTCGCCAAGTGGAAGAAGTCCCGCAAGGGCAAGAAGGGTTACCTGAAGGACGTCACCCCGGAGCCCGCCGGCGAGCTCTGAGTGCGCGTCGCCTTCTTCGGTACGCCCGAGTTCGCCGTTCCATCGCTCCGCGCGTTGGTGGGTGAAGGGTTCGATGTCGTCGCGGTGGTCACGCAGCCCGACGCGGCCCAGGGCCGCTCCCGCTCCCGGCTCGTCCCGCCGCCCGTCAAACTCGTGGCCGAAGCCGAAGACCTGACGGTCTTCCAGCCCGAGAAGCCGACCGACGGCGCGTTTCTCGCCCGCCTCCGTGACACGCGGCCCGAGGTCGGCGTCGTCGTCGCCTACGGTCACATCCTGAAGCCCGAGCTGCTGGAGTTGCCGCCGCGCGGCATGGTGAACGTGCACCCGTCGCTGCTGCCCGCCCTGCGCGGCCCGGCGCCCGTGGAGTGGGCGGTGATCCAGGGACTCACGGAGACCGGCGTGACGATCATGCAGCTCGACGCCGGCATGGACACGGGTCCGATCCTCCACCAGATCCCCGACCACATCGACCCCGACATCACCGGCGGCGATCTGTCGGAGCACCTCGCCGAGCTCGGCGCGCAGGCGCTCGTCGAGACGCTGGCGGTGCTCGAGCAGGGCAAGCTCAATCCCGTGCCCCAGGACCACAGCCGCGCCACCC
>Ga0307282_10000427_pt1 | contig 13315 bp, 12 predicted proteins | sample ER_DNA_121_FD_194475 | JGI IMG/M metagenome (GOLD analysis project Ga0307282, IMG submission 194475) | Bulk soil microbial communities from the East River watershed near Crested Butte, Colorado, United States - ER_DNA_121 | ecosystem: Environmental > Terrestrial > Soil > Floodplain | place...
GTTTCGCCAACGCCGACCTGCCCGAGATCGCTCGACTATTTACGATCTCCACCGTCCGACGGCCGTATCCGGCTCGGACCATTCGGGTGCCCCTCTCATAGTGGCAGCCACCACCGCGCTTTTGGCGTCTTGACAGCAGATCGGGCGATCCGGCACAGTCCCGCCGTGGACAGCCGACCGACCCGTCACGCCGCCTCCCAGCGGCAGCCCTCGGCGAGGGACTGCTCGGCCTGACGACGCGCGCCAAACCGGCGCCCGACCCGACCGATCGAACGCCCTCGGAACACCGGGGGCGTTTTCTTGTGCCTCATCTCTCGTCGCGACCAACATTCAGCCAGGAGAGAACCTTGGACCCGTCATTCCTGCCGAGGGGCCTGATCCTCGGCTTTACGATCGCCGCAACCGTCGGCCCGATCAGCCTGCTGACCATCCGCCGGACCCTCGCCCACGGCCGGGTCTACGGGCTCGCGTCGGGACTCGGGGTCGCCCTGGCCGATGCGACCTACGCGGCGATCGCCGCCTTCGGGCTGACCGCGATCACGTCCGTCCTCGTCGGCGGTCGAATGCTTCTCGGTCTCATCGGCGGAGCATTCCTCATTGTCCTTGCCATCCGCATCATGACGACTCGGCCGGACGAAGTCGCGGTCGTCACCGAGCGGCCGGGGCTTGTTGGGGCGTTCGGGTCGATCTTCGGGCTGACGATGACGAACCCGATGACGATCCTGTCGTTTGCCGGTTTGTTCGCGGGCCTCGGCTTGACCGGGACCGGTGGCGCTGACGCCGCCCTGCTGGTCCTTGGTGTTTTCCTCGGTTCGACATCGTGGTGGATCGTCCTGACCTCGGTCGTAGCGGTGCTCCGATCGAGGGTGACCATTCGAGTCCTGACGTGGGTGAACCGCGTCTCCGGCGCGGCGATCCTCGTGTTCGGCGTCGTCGCGATCGTCGGGGCTCTGTACCGCTGAGAAGGACCTAATCAACCTCGCATTGATGACGCCAGAGTCATCGCGACGAGATGTCGCGCTCGCCGGGTGGCCGTACCGCCAGCGAGTGCGGGCAGACATTTGATGACGCCAGAGTCATCACCGACACATGTTCGATCTGCCGCCGTGCGGCGAGCCGGCGATATCGGGCAATCGAGTGCGATTACGCGCGAGCGACACGACCGCGTACGATTTCCCGCGATGCCTGACACCGCCTCGCCTGCCCAGCGGATCGTGGCGATCGTCCCGGTCGGTGCGCTCGAGGGCGCCAAGTCGCGCCTTGGTGGCACGCTGGACGCGGAGGAGCGCCGGGAGCTCGCCATCGAAATGCTGGATCGGACCATTCGAGCGGCGCTCGAGACCCCCGGGATCGACGAAACGCTGGTTGTCAGCCCGGATCGCGAGGTGCTGACCCGGGCGGCGTCGGCCGGGGCACGAACGCTCCTCCAGCGCAGCCAGGGCCTCAATCGGGGAATCCGTGAGGCCCGGGACGACGCCATCGCCGGCGGCGCGGACGCCATCGTGATCGTGCCGATCGATCTGCCGCTCGTCTCGTCGGCCGCCCTCCAGCAACTCGTCGCCCCGCTCAGGGCCATCACGGAGCGGCCGCTCGTCGTCCTCGCCCCGGACCGGCACGGCCGCGGCACGAACGGCCTCGTCGTCGCACCGCCGGATGCGATCGAGTTCGGCTTCGGCGGCGACAGCCGAGCCGCCCACGCCGCCTGCGCAGCCGATGCCGGAGCCCGCTACGTCGAGATCGATGGGCCGCTCTCGCTCGACATCGACACGCCAGACGACCTCCTCCTCGTCGAGCAGCTCATGACTGAGACCGCCGATGCCCGCTGAGGGCCGGCTCGAAGTCGTAGCCCTTGACGGCATCCCGGAGATCCGACCAGGCGACGACCTTGCCGCCCAGCTCGGAGACGCCCTGGAGCGGACGGCGTGTCTGCTGCCGCTGAGACCAGACGATGTCCTAGTCATCACCCAGAAGATCGTCTCCAAGGCAGAGGGCGCGATCGTCGACCTGACATCGATCGAGCCGCGCCCGGAGGCGATCGCCTTTGCCGAGCGCTGGGACCGCGACGCCCGCCAGGTCGAGGTCGTCCTGCGGGAGGCCCGGAGGGTCGTCCGGATGGCCAACGGCGTGCTCATCACCGAAACGCCGCAAGGCTTCATCTGCGCCAATGGAGGAGTCGACGCCTCGAACGTCGGCCCGGACAGCGGCCAGATCGTGACCCTCCTGCCGGTCGACCCGGACGCGTCGGCCGCGGGGATCCGCCGGGCGATCGAGGCCCGCTTCGGCGTCGACGTCCCGGTCGTCGTCAGCGATTCGTTCGGGCGGCCGTGGCGCTGGGGGATCGTCGACGTGGCGATCGGCGTGTCCGGCCTGGCGCCGCTCGAGGACCTTCGCGGCGTCGCCGATCACGACGGCCGAGTGATGAAATCGACGGTCCGCGCCGTCGCCGACGAGATCGCGTCGGCCGCCGAGCTCGCCTTCGGCAAGACAACCGCTCGTCCCGCCGCCCTGGTCCGCGGCGCGAACCCGCCGCGCGCCGAGGCGTCAATGCGCGACGGCCTTATGCCCGCGGAGTTCGACCTGTTCCGCTGATCCCTGCTGTGGCAACGGGTTCGCGAAGTCTCGTCGCCCTCGCGACGATCACCGCCCCCACGAGCGTCGCAGCGGCCGACACGCCGAACATCCCCGGGATCGTCAGCACGGCCGCAACCTGCCCGCCCAGCACGGAGCCGAGGATCGCTCCCATCGCGAACGCCGTTCCCGTGAAGAGGCCCTGGGCGGTCGCCTGGACCGACGGCGGCACGGCGCGGGCGACGTAGGTCACGGTTCCGACATAGAACAGGGCGTAGCCGACGCCGCCGAGCGGCGCGATGGCCACGTACAGCCACGGCTCGGACGCAACGGCCCAGCCGGCCGCCCGCACGGCAAACGCAACCGCGCCCAGGATGAGCAGGCGTTCCGCGCCGGTTCGCCTGGCGATTGCCGGAAAGGCGAGCATCAGCGGGACCTCGACGATGGCGCCGGGGGCGAAGACGAAGCCGACGACGGCCGACCCTGAGCCGAGCTCGACGAGGTGGACCGACACGAATGTCGTCACCGCCGAGACCGCCGTCCAGACGATGACCGACCCGACGAACAGGAGGAGCAGCGTCGGATCTCGGACGACGGCGCCGAGGTCGCGACCCATGCCGATCGACACGGTTCGCCCCGTCCGACCGGCCGACCGACCCAGGAGCAGCCACGCCGCAACCCCGGTGACGGCAATGCCAGGAGCATAGAGCAGGAAGAGCCCGGCCGGGCCGGTTCGGTCGAGGAAGAACCCGACGGCAAGCGCGCCGGCGACGAAGGCCGCGGAGCCCCACGCTCTCGCCCGTCCGTATCGATCGCGGTTCGAGCCGATGATCTCGATCGTCCGGCTGTCGAGCATCGAGCCCATCCCCGCGGTTCCGGCCGACATGACCGCCGATGCGAACGCGATCATGAGCGGCTCACGGTTGACCGCCAGCCAACCCGCCGCGACCGCGCCCCACAGCCCGGCGACGAGGAGTGGCCCCCGCGCATCCCGCAACCGATCGACCGCGGCCCCCCAGACCGGCGCTGCGACGACCGCGACGAAACCGGTCAGGGCGGTGATGACGCCGATGCCCTCGAAGCTGAGCCCGACCGATCGATAGAAGACGGACAGATACGGGAAGAACGTTCCGACCGCGAAGAACAGCACGGCATACACGACGGCCGGCCCGCGGACGGACGGCTGGCGGGGTGGCATGCTGTCGGTCACGGGCGGCCAATGCTACCGGTCGGCCGGGGCCCGGGTTATCCACCTTCGATGTGGAATGTCAGGCAGATGCAATGTTTCTTTCAGCCTGTCGCCATCGTGCAACTGCAAGAATTCCGGGTCGCGGCGACGTGGTCGTGCGATCGGTCGTGCCGTATTGGTTGCCCATGACCCAGCCCACGAGCTCGACCGCCGGCGTGAGCGCCGACGCGCGCCGTGCGGGCCCGCGACGCTCGCCAGTCGCCGAATCAGTCCTGGCGGCGGCGATTGTCGCGACCAAGGCCCTGACGATCGGCTTCGCAATCGATGCCCTGATCAATGCCCGTAGCCCGCGGCTCCGAGGCAAGGCGATCAGGACGCGGGCGTTCGGCTATGTCGGCGGGCTGTTCATCGTTCCCGCGGTCTGGCTCATGCTGCCCGACCGTGGCCGCTACCCGCGGGCGCTCGATTTCGCTGTGACCATCCCGCTCCTCCTCGACGCCGGCGGCAACAGCCTCGGCCTGTACAACGATGCGCATATTGACGACCTCGTCCATGTCGCCAACTCGGCGATCGTCAGCGGAGTTGCCGGCGCTCTCTTTGCGCCGAGGGTCGAGCAGCGGTGGCAGGCGGCCCTCGCCGGCGCCGGCGTCTCGATTGCCGGCGGCAGCGCGTGGGAGCTGCTCGAGTACGGAGCCTTGCGCCTCGGCGCGAATGGCATGAACCTGACGTACGACGACACGATGGCCGACCTTTTCGATGGCTGGGTCGGGGCGATCGCGGGCGCGGCGTTCACGCTCACGCGCGTGCCAGTGGAGCGAGACCAACGGAAGCTCCATGGCTGGCGCGGCGTCCTCGGACTGCGCCGCGAGCGGCCCGCACTCTGATCGCGGCGTGGGCAGCGCCGTCCGGATCACATGGCTCGGCCATGCCACTGTTCTCGTCGAGACGGATGGCCTCCGGTTGCTGACCGATCCCCTGCTCGGGGCGGGTCTCGGGCCGCTCCGCAGGCTCGGCCCGACGCCTGATCCAGATGCGATCGGCGACATCGACGCCATCCTCGTGTCGCACGCCCATCCGGACCACTTCGACCTCGACTCCCTTCGGCGCGTCAAGGGCGAACCACTCGTGATCGTCCCGGGCGGGCTTGGGCAGGCGGCACGCCGATCTGGGCTCTCGGTTCGGGAGGTCGCGTCCGGCGAGGTGTTCGATCTCCATCCCCGAGAACGCGCCCGAACCCACGCGAATCCAATTCGCGTGACCGTCGTTCACGCTCGGCACTGGCGATGGCCGCTCCAGCCGCGGGCGCGCTGCATCGGCTATCTCATCGAGGGCACGCTCGGGATCTATTTTGCGGGTGACACCGCGCTGTTCCCCAGGATGGACCGGATCGCCGGCCGCGTCGCGATCGCGCTCCTGCCCGTTGGTCGCTGGGGGCCACACCGAGGACCGGATCGATTGACGCCGGCGAGCGCCGTCGAGGCGATGAGGCGGGTCGGCGCCCAGGCTGCCATCCCGATCCACTGGGGAACCCTCCACCCGCCGGGCATGCCGCCGGGCAGCTGGGCATCGCCGGCGGCCGACGCGGGAGCCCGTTTCGCGACCGCCGGAGCCGCATTGGGGCTCGGGCTCGACATCCGGGTTCTCCGACCCGGCGAGGCAACAGATTTCGACACCCCCTGACCACGCAGCTCCAAAGCGCCGAACCGGTCATTCCCCGCGGCCGTATCGTTGGACGACAAGCCCGAAGCCTGCCGGTTCACATGACCGAATCCAAGGAAGACCTCGCCGCGTCGCCCGAGCCTGACGGCGCCCAGGCACCCGCAGACGAACCCGACGTGGTCCCGGCGCCCGAGGACGAGCTCGAGCCCGAGCCCGAGCCCGAGCCAGAGCTAGCGGACGCGCCCGAGGACGTGCTGGACGCCCCAACAAGCGCGACCCGTCGTCGGCTTCGCGCCGCCGTGGCGTTGACCCTGGTCGCGGCGATCATCGTCTTCGGCGCTCTCGGTGGCGCCCGACTTGCCGGGATTCCGTCCGAGACTCCCTCGCCGACGCCACATCCGGCACGCCTTGTCGCGATCGATGCCGGTGGAGCGCTCGCGACGATGGATGGACTGGGCGGCGCGCTGGTCCCGTACCTCGCGCCAGGCGTTCAGTTCGGGTTCCCCGCCTGGTCGCCCGACGGCACCCACATTGCCGCGACCGGCCAGGGTGCCGGCAGCGGCGTCATCCACGTGTTCGCCGTTCCGCCGCCAGGCGCCACCGGCGCAGCCCCCGCCGGGGCCAGCCCCTCGACGGGCAGCGCGGCGCCCGCCGACGCCGGCTCGGCAGCGGCAACCGGTCCCGCCGTTGATGAGTCTGGCGTCATCTATCGGAGCACCCATGCGCCGCCCTTCTACCTTTATTGGACGCCGGATAGTCGCCAAGTGGGCTTCCTGACCCAGGAGGCCAACGGGATCTCATTGCGCATCGCACCCGCCGACGGGAGTGCCGCTGCCACGACCATCCGCCAGGGGGCGCCGCTCTATTGGGACTGGGTGGATTCGGGTCGATTGCTTGCCCACATCGGCGGCGGCGCGCCCGACGCGTTTGTCGGCGAGGTCGGCCTCGATGGCCGATCCGTTGACGCCGCGGCCATCGCACCCGACACGTCGCTCTCGCCGGCGACTTCGGCTGCGCCCGATGGCGCGCTTTCGGCCGGCGTCTTCCGATCGCCTGCCGTCAGCCACGACGGCCGGTATCGCGCCTATGTCGAAGTCACGAGCGCCGCCGCCGAGGAAATCGTCCTCGAGGCACGGGACGGCTCGAGCAAACGAACGCTCCCGGTCCCCGGGGCAACCGCCGTGGAATTCGACCCGACCGGCGCATCCCTGGCGTATGTCGCGCCAGTTGACGCGGCGGCCCAGCCGCAGGACCTGCCTCTCGGGCCCCTCCGCCTCATGGACCCGACGTCCGGGTCGAGCCGGACGCTGCTCGGCGGCACCGTCGTCGGGTTCTTCTGGGCGCCCGACGGCAAGACGATTGCCGCGCTCGAGCTCCCCGGTCCGGGCAATAACGGCGTCCAGGCAGCCGTTCCCCGCTTCGAACTGGCCCTCGCCCGACTGACGAGCACACGAGTGCGGACCCCGGATGCGATCGACGCGGCCGCCGGCATCGGGCTCCACCTCGCGTTCGTCGATGTGGCGACGGCGGCTGTCCGGTCGCAGCGCGACGTCCAGGTCTCGGTCACGTTCGTGAACCAGATCCTCCCGTACTTTGACCAGTACGCCCTGAGCCACCGGTTCTGGTCGGCGGACAGCGCATCGCTCGCCCTGCCGCTCGTCAGTGCAGATGGCACGGACCAGCTCGCCGTCATACCTTCGAGCGGCACGGACCCGCACCCGATCGCGGGTCGGACCATCGGCTTCTGGAGCCCGTAAGCCCGAGCTAGTTCCGGACAATGCGCGGCTCGAGGCGGACGTCCCGGTCCCCGACGCCGGCGGCGAGGAACGCCACGAGCCGCTCGGCCTCATCAGTCACAGCCGTCTCCTCCGCCGGTCTCAGCGCGACCACCGGGACCACGACGAGCGTGGCCCGACCGTCCTTGCCGTTCTCCCGCTCCACATGCCAACCGGCGCGGACGAAACCGTCGACGAGGACCGACCCACCGCGGAAGACGTCGTCGAACTGATTCGGTCCGATGCTCCAGCCATCCTGGTCGCCAAGGACCCGGCCGCGATCCTTGTGTGACAGGAGGAGGTTGTCGTAGGTCGGGAGGAATCGGACGGGAGCGGCGGTGTCGGGGTCGGGAAGCGGGGCGTCCGGGACGTCGAACAGCTCATGACCGCCCTCATCGCGAAACGTCCGGAGGCCCGGACGAAGCCGCTCGACGACGGTGCCGAGGCGCGTCAGCCAGCACCATGCCTGGATGTCCATGACACTCGCGGGGCCGAACGCGGCGAGATAGCGCATGACCAACTCGTCGGGCGCGGTGACGCTGCCGACGGATCGCCCAAGCCACGCCTCGGGGGTTGCGAGGACGGGCAACCCGCCCCTGCCCCAGAGCGCCCGTGGCGGGAGCTGGACGAGCGGCACGAGGTAGCGAACGGCGTACGCAAGGGAGCCCGGGTCCCGATCCGGCCACCGCTCGTGCAGCAGCTTCCGCAGGGCTGCGATCGTTCGCGGCTTCTCATCGAGCAGGGCTCGACCGACACGTACGACCTCGTCGACGTCGATGCCATGGAGCTGTTTGCCGAACGGGCTGCCGGTGGCGAAGCCTCGGTCCGAGACGACCTGGAGAACCGGCCGCAAGGCGAGCCAGTCGTCGGCCGTCATCAGGTGGATCGTCGTCCGCATCATGGACGTGGCGCGGACGACGCGTCGCTCCTCGATGAGCCGCGAGAGCTCATCGGCACGAAAGTCCTCCAGCCGGGACCAGAGGGCCGTGTACGGGTCGAAGGGGTTCTGGGCCTGCATCCCCACGAGCCGCTCGATCGCCGTCTCGGTCGGGAGTGCCACTCGGCGCAGGAGCATCTGCCGCTCGAGCAGCGCTCGATTGAGCGCGCGACGACCGAGGACAGGGGCGATCGTCGGACCTCGCATCGTCCGAGCATACGAACGAACCATGACGCGAGCTGTCAGGAATTCGCCCGAGGATGGATCGATGCTCGATCGACGCTCAGCTGTGGCCTGCCGGCCACGTGCCCATGACCTGGCGCAGGACCGCGAACTCGCCGATGTGGTAGGCGTTGTGATCGGCGTCGATCCGGATCTCGCGGAGCAGCGTGTGGCCGGGTGTGCCGGGAATGACCGCGAAGAGGTCGCGGGCCGGGTCGGTGACCAGCGCCCGGAGGGCCGCCCGATCGGCGAGGAAGTCGCGAACTGTGGCGTCCCACTCCTCGCGGGTCGCAGTCGCCGCCTTGTCGGGCCAGTACTCATCGGGCCACGACCGTTCCTCGTAGGCCGGGTCCGTGATGTACCGGAGGATGTCGACCTGCGTGAGACGAAGGTGCTCGAGCAGGTGCCATGGCGTGTAGTCCACGTTCGGCGGCCGGCGGTTCATCGCGTCGTCGGGGAAGTCGGCAACCGCCTCGTCGAACGGCATGTGGGCTCCAACGCCGTCGACAAGATCGGCCAACTGGCGCCGAAGCGCATCCACGTCCATCTCAGCCTCCAGTGATCGCGCCGAGCCTCGCTCCGGCGCATTGTGATGGTTCATCCTGTCGGCCAGGACCGCGCGGTCCTCGCCGACGACCAGAAAGAGAGGCGACCAGTGTCCCATCCGCTCGTCGACCAGCTCCGGTTCACTCGCGGCGAGTGGCAGCGCGCCCTGCGCGGCATCCCCGAGGCGGATGGGTTCAAGCGACTCCAGCCGATGAACAGCATCGGCTGGATCGTCGGCCATCTCGCCTGGCAGGAACAGCGCTACTGGCTGACCCGCGTCCGCGATATCACTCCGGTCCCGATCCTCAACGAGACCGTGGCCAGCGGTGGCCCAGCGACGACGCCGTCGCTAGCCGACATGCTCGCCGCATGGCGAACGGTGACGGCAGCCGTCGATCCGTACCTGGACGCGCTGACTGACGAGGAGCTCCCGACTGACCTGGTCGGCCCGGGACCGCATCGGTCGGTCGGCGACTCGATCCACCGCGTCACCTACCACTACTGGTTCCACATCGGCGAAATCCTCGCGATCCGCCAGATCCTCGGTCATCGACGTCTGCCGGAATACGTCGGAGACATCGAGGAGAAGGCGCCGTATCGCGGAGCAACCGCCTGACGGGCGACCGCAGCGGCCGCGGGAGTCGCGACCACCGCGGCCCGCTGTGCCGTCGCTCAGCCGCTTCTAGCGCTGGGAAGCGCTTCGTGCCGATCGTCCGACCAGCACGAGCGCACCGGCGCAGGCCAGCCCGAGGATGACGTTGCCGACCATGGCGACCGTCAGCCCGACGCTGACCGACAGGAAGCCCATGATCGGCGGATAGGTCGTCGAGCCGATCACGGCGGCCCCCGTCAGGAAACCGCTCACTGCCGCGGATCGATCCGGATACCGCTCGCCGCCGATCGCGATGATCATCGGAAAGACCGGGCCGGACGCAAAGCCCGCGAGGGCGAACAGCGCCATCGAGATAGGCAGCGAGGGCACGAAGATGGCGCCGACGAGCGCGACGGCGATTCCGACCGCGCAGACCGTTGCGAAGCGAAGGTGATCGAACCGATCGGCCACCTGCGACGAGACCAGCCGCCCGACCGCGAGTCCCGCCCAATACAGCGAGAGGGCCGTCGTCGCCGTGGTCAGCGGAGCCGGCTCCAGGAACCGGACGAGCCAGCTCGACACCCCGACTTCGGAGGCGACGTAGAACGCGATCGCCACGCCGAGCAGGATCAGCGGCGCGGCCAGTCCCCTGCGCAGTCCCCTCCCTGGGGAAGTGTGCGGGCCCGCCTGGGCCGTGGTCCCTCGGCGGGTCGGCGCGGTCGGGTCGAATCCGGAGTCGGCGGGGCTCCCCCGGCGTCGCCCGCCTGGCATCTCGACGATCCCGAACAGCACCGCCACGGGGATCGCGACCACGCCCGTGGCGACGATGATCGCCTGCCATCCGACACCCCCTTCGACGAGGACCCCGACCGCGAGGGGCGCGGTCAACGCCCCGAGGCTGAAGAACAGGTGCAGCAGGTTCAGGGCGCGCCCGCGCCCGGAGCGGAAGCGGTCGAGGAAGAGGCCGTTGATGCCGCCATCGACCGCGCCCGCGCCGAGACCACCGGGCAGGCCTGCCAGAAGGAACACCCACCACGACTGCCCGAGGCCAAGGGCGATCAGCCCGGCCGCATGGACGCCGACGGCGGCGCCGAGGATCAACCGGCGACCGAATCGTTCCGTGGCGAGCCCACCGCCGAGCGATCCCGTCGCATACGCAACCGCGTAGAGGAAGTAGAAGATGCCGATCCCCGCGTCGGACTGGTCGTAGGCGTCCTTGACCGACCGGATGAGCGATGGGACGAGCAGCCCGCTCCAGCCGATCAGCACGAACGCGACGCAGCCGAGGATGCCGGCCGCCGCCGGCCGCGAGCTCAGGAATCGGGACACCCGGCGATGCTAGCGGGGCGGAGGTTGTCGCGCTCCGTTCTCGCCGTCGACTGGGGCCGACATGAGCCCCTGCAATCGGCACGGGTACTATGAAACGATGGCGAAGACGGTCCTGTTCGGCCGGTATCGGCTCCTCGAGCCCGCCGGCAGCGGCGGATCGGCGGAGGTCTGGCGGGCGCTCGACACGAAGACGGGCGACGAGGTGGCTGTCAAGCGCCTCCACCCCATCGTCTTCGCCGACGAGACCGGCCGCGCCCGCCTGAAGCGCGAATTCGAGGCACTTCTGTCGCTCGATGAACCGCACATCGTCCGAGTTCGAGACCTGAAGATCGGCAGGAACGAAGCCGCGATCATCCTTGACTACGTTCCTGGCCGCTCGCTCGCGGACCGTTTGGCCGGCGGTCCACCGTTCCAGCCCCCGGAGGCCGTCTCTGTCGCCCGTGACGTCGCCCATGCGGCCGGCATCGTCCATCGCGACGTGACGCCGGGCAACATCCTCCTCGACCCGACCGATGGTGCTCGACTGACGGACTTCGGCATCGCCCTCGGCGGCGGCGCAGAGTCGGTTACCGCGACCGGCCAGCTCATGGGCACGATGAGATTTCTCGCCCCGGAGCAGCTCCGTGGCGCCCCGGCGACACCCGCCAGCGATCTCCACTCGCTCGCGGCCGTCACCTACGAGATGCTCGCCGGGCGACCGGCCTATGCGGCGACCACGCCGGTCGCCCTGGCCGAGGCCCAGGACCTCGGCGCGGAACCGATCGATACGATCCCGCCGGCCCTCGACGCGGCCGTCCGGCAGGCGATGGCACCTGAACCCGCCGACCGGCCCGCCAGCGTGGCGATTTTCGCCGAGCAGATGTCCGCGGGCCTCATCGCCGATGCGGTCACCCAGACGATCAGCCTCCCGGCGGCAAGTCAGGTGCCGGAACCGGTTCGCGAGCCGATCGAGGAATGGGCGTCGGCACCGATCGAGGAACCATCGGCGACGGCAATGTCCGCTGACGCCGTCCGGGCCGCGGCGATCGCCGAGAGCCCGGCGAGATCCGGATCCGGGTCGGCTCGATCGCTGACCACGCCCCTGGGCGTCGTTCTCGCCCTCGCGCTGGCCGGAGTCATCTTCGTCGCGCTCTCGCCTCAGGACCCGCGGCCGGCCGCCGTCGGCGCCTCTCCGCCTGTCGTAAGTCCAACGGCAACTGCCGCGACTGAGCCTTCGCTCCAACCGACGGCCAGCGCATCGCCCAGCGCGTCGCCGGCTGCCAAGCCCGCGAAGGGTCACGGCCACAAGGGCAAGCATCACTAGGGGCCGGCTCGACGTGGGGCCGTCTCGACGTGCCGCGGGCCACCGCCGTCGCGACGGTAATCCTGCCCACCGTGGATAGAACGCGGCGGGCAGGGAGCGACGGTGGCGGATCCACGCGGACGGGTCGCCGTGACGTGTGCCCCACGTCACGGCTGGGTCTTGCGGCTCAACCCTCCGACAGGAACGATGACACGAGTGTCTCGCCCGCGCCTCCCCCAAATGGCGTAATCCTCGACGCTTGCGGCGCCGTGGACGCCCAATCGGCGCCGTGGACGCCCATTCGACCGCGTCGTTGACAGGGTGCGAGTAGCATCCTGCAACCAACGCCCCAATTACCCGGCGCAGAGCCGGACGCCCAGGGGCTCGCCCAGTCCCGATCGCGGAGACCCAGTTCGATGAAGATCGGCTTGCAGATTCCCTCGTACACGTGGCCGGGCGGCGCCGCCGCGATCGGCCCCACCCTGGCTCGCGTTGCCCGCCAGGCCGATGACGTCGGGTTCGACTCGATATGGGTCATGGACCATTTCTTCCAGATCCGGGGCGTCGGCCGACCCGAGGAGCCGATGCTCGAAGGCTGGACGACGCTCGGATTCCTTGCCGCCAACACGTCGCGGGCCCGCCTCGGCCTCATGGTCGGTGGCGTCCACTACCGGTTGCCGGGCCTGTGGGTCAAGGCCGCGACGACGCTCGACGTCCTGTCGGGTGGTCGGGCGTGGCTCGGGATCGGGGCTGCCTGGAACCAGGAGGAATCGGAGGCTCTCGGCTTTCCGTTCCCGCCCCTCGGTGAGCGGTTCGAAATGCTGGACGAGACCCTCCAGATCGCCCACCAGATGTTCCAGGGCGAACGCGGTTCCGAGGGCGAATTCCACGGCCGTCTGTATCACGCCCGGCGCTTGATGAACTCCCCGCAGTCGATCTCGCGGCCGCGCGTCCCGATCATGATCGGCGGCGGGGGCGAACGGAAGACGCTCAGGCTCGTCGCCCAGTACGCCGACGCGACCAATGTCTTCGGCGGCCCCACCGCGATCCACCACAAGTACGAGGTGCTTCGCCAGCATTGCGAGGAGATCGGGCGCGACCCGAACGAGATCGAGCGCTCGACGCTCCAGGGAATCAACCTCGCCGCCGAGTCGCCCGCCCAGATCGTCGATCGCTTCGGTGAGCTGTCCGACGCGGGCGCCCAGCACATCATCGT
>Ga0307282_10000429_pt1 | contig 13278 bp, 13 predicted proteins | sample ER_DNA_121_FD_194475 | JGI IMG/M metagenome (GOLD analysis project Ga0307282, IMG submission 194475) | Bulk soil microbial communities from the East River watershed near Crested Butte, Colorado, United States - ER_DNA_121 | ecosystem: Environmental > Terrestrial > Soil > Floodplain | place...
GCACTACAGGTTCTTTCATGAGAAATATCTACCATGGAGCCAGGCAGGTAACGAGATGGCTGGAAGTGAATTTAGATTGATTGTGGAGGTTGAATCTCACCGTCATGCCCGGCCTTGCCGCGTTCGCTAAAGCTGCGGGCGGCCTAGCACCGAAACAGCCCGTCGAAGCCTCGGCGTAGACGGGTGCCGCGCATCCACGTCTTCACGACGTCGCGGCAAGCAAGACGTGGATGGCCGGGAGCCCGGCCATGACGCAGCGATGGTTCAAGTCGCCGCGCGCGCCCGTTTCACGTCCGGCGGCGTGGCTTCATCGACCAGCGCGGCGAGCGCTTCATCTGTTGGCATCACCTTTTGCCCGTCGCTTCCCAGCCGCCGGATCGAAACCGAGTGCGTCTCGGCTTCCTTCTTGCCGACAACGAGAAGCGCCGGAATTTTCGCCAGCGAATGCTCCCGGACCTTGTAGTTGATCTTCTCGTTGCGCAGGTCGAGCTCGATGCGCAAGCCCGCGCGCCGCGCCGCGGCCGCGACAACTTTCGCGTATTCGTCGCCTTCCGAGGTGATGGTGGTGACGACGGCCTGGATCGGCGCGAGCCAAAGCGGGAAGTTGCCCGCATAATGTTCGATTAGGATGCCGATAAAGCGCTCCATCGACCCGCAGATCGCGCGGTGGACCATGACCGGCACTTTCTTCGAGCCGTCGGCATCGATGTAGAACGCGCCGAATCTTTCCGGCAGGTTGAAGTCGACCTGCGTGGTGCCGCATTGCCAGTCGCGGCCGATCGCATCGCGAAGCACGTATTCGAACTTGGGTCCGTAGAACGCGCCTTCGCCGGGATTGATCGCGGTCTTGATGCGGTGGTTGTGGCCTTGCGCCTCGATCTCCGAGAGCACCGTCGCCATCACGCGCTCGGCATGATCCCACATCTCGTCGGTGCCGACGCGCTTGTCCGGCCGGGTCGAGAGTTTTACCGTGAGATCGCCCTCGAAGCCGAAATCCGCGTAGGTCGACAGGATGAGATCGTTGATCTTCAGGCACTCGTCGGCGAGCTGGGCTTCGGTGCAGAACACATGCGCGTCGTCCTGGGTGAAGCCGCGCACGCGCATCAAACCATGCATCGCGCCTGACGGCTCGTAGCGATGCACCACGCCGAATTCGGCCAATCGTAACGGCAGGTCGCGATAGCTCTTCAGGCCATGCTTGAAGATCTGCACGTGGCCGGGACAGTTCATCGGCTTCAGCACGAACCAGCGCTTGTCTTCGGCCTCGTCGCCGGCCGATTGCGCCGCGAACATGTTTTCGCGGTACCAGTCCCAATGGCCGGAGGTCTCCCACAGCGCCTTGTCGAGAATCTGCGGCGCGTTGACCTCGCTGTAGTCGCCTGCCAGGCGCCGGCGCATATAGGCGATCAGTTCCTGGAAGACGGTCCAGCCCTTCGGGTGCCAGAACACCACGCCGGGGCCCTCTTCCTGGAAATGAAACAGGTCGAGTTCGCGCCCCAACTTGCGGTGGTCGCGCTTCTCGGCTTCCTCGATCTGCTTCAGGTAGGCGTCGAGGTCTTCCTGCCTCGCGAACGCGGTGCCGTAGATCCGCGTCAGCATCGGATTGTTGCTGTCGCCGCGCCAATAGGCGCCCGCGACCTTCATCAGCTTGAACGCATTGCCGATCTTGCCGGTGGACGTCATGTGCGGTCCGCGGCACAGATCGAACCAGTCGCCCTGCTTGTAAATCTTGATGGTCTGGTCGGCCGGGATCGCATCGACCAGCTCGACCTTGAACATCTCGCCGTTGTCGGCGAACACCTGCTTGGCCTGTTCGCGCGTCCAGATTTCCTTGGTGAAGGGTTTGTCGCGCGCGACGATCTCCCGCATCTTCTTTTCGATTGCCGCAAAATCTTCCGGCGTGAACGGCTCGTTGCGGAAGAAATCGTAATAGAAGCCATTCTCGATCACCGGGCCGATCGTCACCTGCGTGCCCGGCCACAGCGACTGCACCGCTTCGGCCAGCACATGCGCGGCATCGTGCCGGATCAGTTCCAGCGCGCGCGGGTCGTCACGGGCGATGAATTCGATCTTGACGTCATGCTCTATACGGTCGGCGAGATCGGTGAGTTCTCCGTCGAGCGCCATGGCCACCGTGCGCTTGGCCAGCGACGGCGAGATGCCTTTGGCGATATCCAGGCCGGTATTGCCTTTGGGGAATTCGCGCTTGGCGCCGTCGGGGAAGGTGACGGCGATTTTTTCCGTGGGCTCGGCCGGTTTCAGGTTGGTGATGCTGTACTGGAATCCGGATGCGGATTCGTGCTTGTCGGGCATAGATCTCTCCTTATGCTCACTCCTGCGAACGAGCGCAGGTAAGCGGGAAGCAGCGGTATAGCAGGGGATTCGGGCGTTGCAATCCGGCAACCTCAAGAAAATCGGCGGCGGAATGGGCCTTGGCATTGAACGGTCCCGTCCGCCCCAAGCAACCAAACTGGATTAACGGCCGGGCCTTCGCCGTAGTGGCCGCAATTATCCATGCATGAGGCCGATCGATGACCGTGACACCGGAAATTCTCAGAGCGAACAAAGAGATTCGCGACATGCTGTGGCCGTTCGATTTCGCGGTGCTCGATAACAGAGAATATGGCCCGGTCCGGTTCGACACCGCTCCCCTCGACCCATTCGAGATCGTGGCGCAGAGGAGTTCGGGCTGCGTCTACGCGCTAACGGGTCCGCAACGACATGTCTTGCTAGCGACCAGCGAAGGGCAGGCCGGCATCATGGCGGCGAGCTTGCAGGAATGTCTCGAACTCGTGGTCGCGCATCCCTATTGGCAGGACGTTTTGTCCCGCGCGAAGGGCGACGCCGAGGTAATGCGACAAATTTTTCGCGATGGCATTGATGATTTCGAGGACCAGGCGCTGAGCGACAATCCAGAAATCGAGGAGTTTCGGCCGCTGCTGCGCGCACGGCTGGGGCTGGCCGAGCCCCGCGACCCCGCAAAACTGCTCCATCATGCGGTGGTGGTGCTTGGCGCCGACGTGATCGTCCGCGGGCATGACGGCTATCCGTCAGCGCCGCTCGCCGCCAGGTTCAAATGGCCGTAACTTTGCGGCTCGCAGCGACCCTGGTCCAGGCATGAAATAATCCGGCGTCGCGTCCTTTCCTTTCGCGCGAATATCATCTACATGCATTTGCATGAAAAGCCCGCCTCAAGATATCCATGTCGAACGCCGCTTCGCCGCCACCGCCTTGATGCTCGGAAATTTCATCACCGGCACTTCCATTCTGGCGCCGGCGGGCATGTTGAGTGAACTGTCGGGAGGACTGCAAGTCAGCATCCGCGACGCCGGCCTGCTGATCACTTTCGGCGCGATCGTGCTGTGCATCGGCTCGCCGCTCGCGGCATGGTTGACCAGCCGGATCGAGCGCCACGCGCTGCTCACCACGACGCTCGCAGTGCTCGCGCTCGCCAACGCCGCGTCGGCGTTCGCGCCTGACTATGCGACCCTGCTCGTGATCCGCCTGATCATGCTGGCGGTTGGTGCGCTCTATACCCCGCAGGCCGCGGGGACCGCCGCGCTCATTGTGCCCGTGGAGAAACGCGGCGGCACTATCGCCTACATCTTTCTCGGATGGTCGCTGGCCGTGGCGATCGGGCTGCCGCTGGTGACGTTCATTGCCAGCCGCTATGGCTGGCGCGCGAGCTACGGCTGCATCGGCGTTGCCGCCTGCTTCAGCTGCCTGCTTCTGGCGTGGCGTCTGCCCGGCGGATTGATCGGCGCACCGGTGGACCTCAAGACATGGGTCGATCTCGGGCGAAACCGGCTGATCGTTCTCTTGCTATTGATCACGACCTTGCAGGTCTCGGGACAGTTCGCCGTTATCACCTATCTGGGCCCGTTGCTGATTCGGCTGACCCAGGCTAGCCCGGATGCGGTCGGCCTGGTGTTTGCGATCTACGGCGTGTTCGGTTTTATGGGCAACGTGATCGCGACCCGGCTGGTCGCTAGTTGGGGCAGCTACCGGACCTCGCTATTGTTCATGGCCGTGCTGCTGGCCGGGGCCAGTATCTGGGCGCTTGGCGCCGGCAACTTCGCGCTCATGGCGGCCGCGGTTGCCGTCTGGGGGCTTGGCTTTGCCTCGACCAATTCCATGCAACAGGTACGGTTGGTTGGTGCCGCCCCGGCGCTCGGCGCTGCGTCGGTGTCGCTGAACACTTCGGCGCTCTATATCGGCCAGGCGATCGGCTCTGCGGCCGGCGGGGTGCTGTTCGCGCGCGACCTGCTCCATGGCGCGGGGTACGTGTCGGTGGCCTTCATCGCGCTGGCGCTTGTCGTGGTGACCCTGACCAGGCCTCGCCCTGCCGTGGCCTTGTCAACATAAGCGAGAGGTCTTATCCGCTCGAAACCGTCGACAAGATTTTCGCCCCGTGCTTTTCTTTGGCGCGCGGGAATCCGGAGGGGTGACATGAGAACCATATTTGCGGTCGTCTTGGTCCTGTATTCAGGCGCGGCACTTGCCCAAACCAGCCCGCCGACGGTCGGAGGAAAGCCGCTGGTCCAGGTCAAGCCGAGCGGCGAAGCGGCCAAATCGAAATCGAAAGCAACAGCGAAACCGAAGGCCCCGTCAATTGCCGCGAAGCTGCAGGCTTGTCTCGAAATCGACGACGCAACGAAAGAGCGGTTGAATTGCTACGATGCCATTTTCCCGCCGCAGCCAAAACCCAAGGCGGCGAAGGCAAAAGCCGTCAATGATTGCCGGTTCAACAAGGAAGAAGACGAGCGGCTGACATGCTTTAACGGGTTCGCCGAGAAAATACCCAAACTGCCGCAGTAATATGTAGCGGCTCGGTTTTTTCCGAAATACGGCGTACCGGATTATCGGCTGGCGGGCGAAGAGGCGCTTGCCGCCATTCTCGTCAGCGCAGGCGTTGCCGCCATCTTGACCAGCACCTCCTTGACCGGGTTTTCGGTCCAGGCGTGGGTGACGTAATCGCGATGCGTCACGCCTTCAGGGGTCTCGACGAATACCACGCTGCCGGGCCGCAACGGCCCGTCGATATCCTCTGTGATCGCGATGTCCTTGTCTTTCAGCAATTGCATCAGCTCACGATCGTGCCGCTTGGTGTAGCGCGTATACGCGCTGACGAAAAAGCCGGACCGGTTGTTCTCGATCCAGGATGCGAACTTTTCCAGCTCGCCATAGACCGCGTCGAGCAGGAACACGCCGCGTACGCGATTGCCAAGGCCGCCCACTTCCAGGCTCCAGGCCGCCGGCAAAAAGCCGCCGCTGTAACCGACGATGACGATCGGCATGTTCGCGAAAGCCCTGGCGGCGCCGGGGTCGCCGTAGAGACGGGCGAGGTGATCGGTTGACTCCGCCACGAAGCGCTTGAGCCCGCCGGGCTGCCAGAACTTGCCGGCGCTGGAATCGGCGGCATCGACCGCGAGTTGCGGCGCCAGCAGCACGGCATTGACGCCGGAATCCGAAATCTGTTGCGGCACGAGTTGCCGGTCGCGCACGTCGCGCTCCAGCGTCGCGCCGTTGCCGTGGAAGAACACGACGATGACGCCTGGTTTGCGGACATTGAAATGCTCAGGGACGTGCATCAGGACGCGGTTGTCGTTGTAGGTCTCGTCCTGCCAGTAAACCCGGCCGCCGTAGCTGCGGTGGCCGCGGCGGTCACCCTTGGAGACGTTCAGGAACGGCTCGTCCGTGCGCGGATTGTTGCCGAGATAAGGAAACGCCGAGGATTTCAGGCCGATCAGCGCGGTCTGATCCTCTCTGGCCGGACGCTGGTACGGAACCGTCGGTGCCAACGAGGCAACCCGGTATGGGGCGAGCTCTGCCTGCGCCGTCCGCTTGTGGGACGAATCGGGCGCTTGCCTCTGCATAAAACTCTCATTTGCACTCGGGAAGCGATCCCTGAACTGCGGCGTCGGGAATCGATCGTCGAAAGAGTCCCCGGCTCCGGCCTGCGCATTGGCTGCAAGCGTGCCGGGGCTCGGCGCCCGCCCGCACTGAATGAGCACGAACGACAACGGGACCAACGCCGATAAGATAGCGATCCAGCCCAACCGATGAGAACCGCCACCGCCCTGGGAGGCTTCCGGCCGCGCATGCCGCGCACCGCCCGGTGACGTCACCTGGCACGCGCCATCATAGTCATTCGTCTGGAATCGCGCCCCGATCATCCACCCATTGCCCCAATGCCCGCCGGCGGCCGTCGTATATCAGCCCACCAGCGTTGAGGTGACGTTAAGCTTCCGGGAAAACTCTCCCCACTCCCGAAGGCCTCAGAAAACACGAAATCGTGTCGCGATTGTGGGGGCAGCAAACGTGTTTTCGCAACGCCGCAGATAAGCTCCTGGTCAGAGGTATTAAAATACCAAATTGGGGGCCTAGATTTAAATCATTGTTAACGTTCTTGAATTGATCGGGGCGGGTCTGCACGATGGGAAAATCGGGGGCGCTGGGACCGACATGACGACATCAGAAACGGGAAGCGTGGCATGGCCTAGCCAGCTCCCCAGAGGCGGGTCCACGGTCTCGGTGCTGGTGGCCACCGCCATCGTCGTAGCCGACATGGTTGGCGTCGGCGTCTTCACCAGCCTCGGCTTTCAGGTCAAGGACATCCCCTCGGGGTTTTCGATCCTGCTGTTGTGGGCCGTCGGCGGCATCGTCGCGCTGTGCGGGGTGTTTTCCTACAGCGAACTCGGCGCGATGTTTCCGCGCTCGAGCGGCGAATACAATTTTTTGAGCCGCGCCTTCCATCCGGCTTTCGGTTTCGTGGCGGGCTGGGTGTCGGCTACGGTTGGTTTCGCAGCACCCGTGGCATTGGCCGCGATGGCTTTCGGAGAATACGGCAAATCGGTGCTTCCAGGGGTCCCTCCGCTGGCGCTTGCGATTGGCATCGTCTGGCTGGTGTCGATCGTGCAACTTACGGGCGTCAGGCACTCCAGCACCTTTCAACTGGTCTCGACCGTGCTGAAAGTCGTGCTGATCGTCGCGTTCCTGATCGCGGGATTTGTGATCGGCACGCCGCAACCGCTGTCGTTTACGCCTGACGTTTCCGACTTCGCCCATGTCACCAGCGCGCCGTTCGCGATCGGTCTGGTTTTTGTGATGTATTCGTTTTCCGGTTGGAACGCCGCGACCTACATCATCGGCGAAATGCGCATGCCGCAGCAGAACCTGCCGCGCGCGCTGCTCACGGGGACGCTGATCGTTCTCGTGCTCTATGTCGCCCTCAACGCGGTGTTCCTCCACACTACGCCGATCGACAAACTGTCCGGGCAACTCGACGTCGCCCGGATCGCCGGCAGCTACATCTTCGGCGAACTCGGCGGCCGCATCGTGGGCGCCATGATCTGTATCGGGCTGGTGTCCTCGATCAGCGCGATGATGTGGATCGGCCCACGCGTCATGATGACGATGGGAGAGGACATCCCGTCATTGCGGATATTCGCCCGCAAATCGACCAGCGGCGCGCCGGCCTACGCCATCCTTTTCCAGCTCGCGGTCGCGAACCTCATGCTGTTCACCCGCAGTTTCGAGGCCGTGCTCGATTTCATCCAGTTCGCGCTGTTGTTCTGCTCGTTCTTCACCGTGCTCGGCGTCATCAAGCTGCGCATCGCTCAGCCCGATCTGCCGCGGCCCTATCGCGCCTGGGGGTACCCGATTACGCCGGCGGTCTTCCTGCTCGTGACAGGTTTCATGATGTACTACCTCTTGACGGAACGGCCGTTGCAGTCGGCTCTCGGTACCTTGATCATGATTTCGGGCCTTCTGATCTACGCCGTTTTCCGCAAGCGGGCCGTCCCAGGCTTCCCCGCCGCATCCCCAAGCCGCGAATGAAGATGCTTCAGCCTGTGCGAATTGCAGCCGTTGCTGCAACCATGTTCCTCGCAGCCGCAGCTAATGCGCGCGCCGCCGACACGGTGACCGCCGACGACACCGCGCGTTTCCTTGCGGGGATGGCGCCATCGCCGGATTCGCCGCTGACGCCGCTGACCAGGGATCCCGCCTGGCAGCGCCACGCCAGGCTCTTCGATTCGGCGTTCGCCCGGCTTGAGCAGCGCCAGCTTTCGAAGATCCGCAGCTGGGCGGAGACCAATCTGGCTGCGCCGCGGCCGACGATGTTTTACATGTTCAGCGGTCCGGATTTCCTTTACGCGGACGCGTTTTATTCCAAGGCCACGACCTACGTACTGAGCGCGCTCGAGCCGGTCGGATCGGTACCCGATCTCATGAGATTGCCGCGAGGTGGTATCGGTTCGACGCTGTACAATGTCGAGCGCTCGCTGAGCTCGATCCTTAGCTTCAGCTTTTTCATCACGAAGCTGATGAGGTTCGATCTGCACGCCGGACAGGTCAGCGGCACCTTGCCGATCCTTTACGTGTTTCTGGCGCGCTCGGGGAAGACAATCCGTGACGTCAGTTTGATCTCGCTCGACGACAAGGGGGCTGCCTATTTCGCCAACGAAAATGCCGGTGCGAATGCGACCCGCGGCGTCCGCATCCTGTTCGCCGGAAGCGACGGCCAGGAAAGGACGCTGTATTATTTCTCCACCGATCTTTCGAACAGCGGCGTGAGGAGCGCGGGCTTCCTGAAATTTTGTGGGACGCTGGCGCCCGGCAACAGCCTGATCAAGAGTGCGTCCTATCTGCTGCACTCCGGCAATTTCACCACGGTGCGCGACTTTTTGCTCGCCAACAGCGCCACCATCATCCAGGACGATTCCGGCATTCCGCTCGGCAGTTATGATTCGAGGAAATGGCGGCTCTTTCCGTTCGGCCGCTATGCTGGTCCGATCGCCGAATTCCCCGGAAGGTATCAGCCGCAATATGCCGAGCTGTTCAGGCGGAGCCAGCCGATGGATTTCGGCATTGGCTATCGCTGGCGTTCGCATGAGACGAACCTGCTGCTGGCGGTCAAGCTGCCCTCTGACGATTCAGGGCGCGTTGCCGCCACCCCCTCAGCCGAATCTCCGCCTCCGGCACCGCCGCGGCGTCCCCGCCGGCCTCGGCCGCCGGAATCTATTCCGCCCAGAGGTTTCCTCTGGTTTGGGCGCTAGAAGCATTTGCTGGCGCGAACCGATGTCACCTGGCGCGCCTCACCAGCGAACGCTTTGGCTGGGGACGATGAAGGCGGTGGGTTTCGGGGTGTCGGACCCACTTTCAAAAAATCTCCACGCCGCGATGATCACAATGATCAGCGCAAGTGCCGCTAACAAATCAATATGTCTGGGATCGTGACCACGGTGGCTGATTTTCCAGCGCATTGTTTTTGACCTCCCCAACGAGGTATCAAATCAATGCGGCTGTGGCGCTGCTGTTCCCGGCATGTGCGCATTTCGCCTGAAATTTGAAAGGGCTGCAACGGGTTCTTCAAGGCGCGTTGACGCCGCGCCATCGGCCGAATCGCCACGGCAGAAACCATCGCGCTCCCGGCGGCCTCGTGAGGGGCACGCTGTCGATCCCCGAAGTGCCCCAGGGCTGGCAGCGCAGCAGACGCGCCAAGGTCATCCATCCTCCGCCCCACAGTCCGAACCGCTCGATCGCCTCGTCGGCATAGACCGAGCAAGTCGGCAAATGCCGGCAGTTGTAGCCAACCAGGGGCGACAGGGTGTGCCGGTAAATCCAGATCAACACCCGCCCGGCATTGCGTGGCAGGTGCTGCACCGCGCCGGTGCAGTCGGGACAATAGAATGAATGCTTCATGGGCGGCGTGCTTCAATCATGGGCGTGGATTTGGGCGGTTCCCGGGCATGGAACCGCCATTCACAGATATTTGCGCCACACTTTGGAAAATATCCCATGTTTTGGGTGGCGCTGCAGCAAAGGTTCTATGGACGACAACGTTTTGCACGGTTACCTTTTCCATAACGTCGGCATCACAGAATCATCTGGCGTTGGACCGGGGCCATTGCCACTGCTCGTAGTCAGGGCTTGGGGGAAGGAACCAACTTGAGGTTCATAAGGTCGCTTGATGTTCGCGGTTGGGCGCTGATCGGCGCCGCCGGCCTATGCATCGCATTACCTGGCGCGATCGCCGCGCTCGGCGGCTCGGCACATGCCGGCGTCACGCTCGAAGAACGCAAATTGCCGATGAAGTTCAGCTGGGTTGCGTGCCAACCGAATTGCCGGGGCTGGGTCAGCGCGGTCGGCGTTGTTACCGCCGATAGTCCCAAGGATTTCGATGAATTCGCGCGCGGACGCCAGCTCGGCGGTGTGACCATCGTGCTGGATTCCAGCGGCGGCTCGGTCAACGACTCGATCGCGCTCGGCCGGCGCTGGCGCAATCTAGGTGCGCTGACGACCGTCGGCACCAGCGTCCAGGCCCGGACCCTGCAGGGCGATCGTGCGAGCGTCGCGCCCGACGCCTATTGTGAATCGATGTGCGTGTTCCTGCTGCTGTCAGGCAAGACGCGTTACGTGCCCGAGGGCGCGCGTGTCAGGGTGCATCAGATCTGGATGGGCGACCGCGCCGATGATGCCAAGGCGGCAAGCTATAGCGCCCATGATCTGATGATCGTGGAACGCGACATCGGGCGTCTTGCCAAATACACCTTCGACATGGGCGGGGCGGGCGATCTGTTGTCGCTGTCGCTGAACGTTCCGCCGTGGGAGGATCTGCACGAGTTATCGCTGGCGGAACTGCGGCTGACCAATCTCGTGACCACCGACGCGGTTGCCGACGTGCTGCCGCATATGGATACCGCGAGCGTGCCGGTGGCCGACGCCGCGGCCAAGCCCGTCCAGGATCGCTTCGTCAGCAAGGCAATGGAGACTGAGACAAGTCCGCAATCGGCGAAATCGACCAAGACCGCCGAAGCTCACGTGCCGACCGGTGGGGTTGTCGCGCCGCCGCCTCCTGCGAAATAGCTGGGATCAATTTGAAGTCGTCATTCCGGCGCGCACGTTATCGCGAACCCGGAAATCCTGAGATGTCAGCTCGAGATTCCGGGTCCATGCGAAGACGCGTGTCCTCAGATGTGCAATTGCACATCGGGGAATGGCGGTGACGATTACCCCTGCGCCGACATCGGCTGTTTGGTCTTTGCCTCGATCTGGCCGATCGCGTCGACCACGGCATCGAAGGTCAGCATCGTCGAAGCATGCCGAGCCTTGTAGTCGCGCACCGGCTCGAGCAGCGCGATACCGGCCCACTTGCCTTGCGGTGGGCTGCCGTTTTCTTTCAGCATCTTGCGGACGGTCTCGCGCAATTCACGCAGTTCGCCCGCCGTCGAGCCGACAACGTTGCGTGCCATGATCGAGGACGAGGCCTGGCCGAGCGCGCAGGCCTTCACATCATGGGCAAAGTCGGTGACCAAGGGTCCATCCATCTTGAGGTCGACCTTGACGGTCGAACCGCACAGTTTGGAATGCGCCGTAGCGCTGGCATCGGGTGCGGCTAGTCGGCCGAGCCGGGGAATGTTGCCGGCCAATTCGATGATGCGCTTGTTGTAAATGTCGTTCAGCATAAGATCGAGGTCTCTGCTCCCCGGCGCGATCGCCCTTGGCGACCGCGTTCCCTGGTCCTATATATGGTTGCGAATGACGGAAATACAGTGCGGCCGTTTTCCCTGCAGGGCCGAAAATGGAAGCCAATTCGGCCGCTATGGCGTTAGGAATGTGGGACTCTGGCGTCCGGCGGCAAGCCGCCCCGTCTGCCGGTGACACTCCGGTCCATGTGAGACCGGTCGAACGGAGTTGACATGGACGCATTGATCAAATCGCTCCGCCCAGGCAAGCCTTCCGACGCAAAGCCGCCGGAATCGAAGATTCCGGAGGGCCGTCCCGCCGAACTGGACCCTGCCGAATTTCTGGCTGCTGCCGTACGCGCGGACCAGCCGCGTCCGTCGCGCGCCGAGGCCGAGCAAGCGGTCGAAACCCTGCTCAGCTATATCGGCGAGAACCCTGCCCGCGAGGGCCTGTTGGATACGCCGCGCCGGGTCGTGGAAGCCTTCGACGAACTCTATCAGGGTTATCATCAGTGTCCGGCAGAGGCGCTCAACCGCACTTTCGGTGAAACCGCGGGCTATGACGATTTCGTGCTGGTCCGCGACATCGAATTCACCTCGCAATGCGAGCATCACATGATGCCGTTCTACGGCAGGGCGCATATCGCCTATACGCCGGTCGAGCGGGTCGTGGGGCTGTCGAAGCTGGCGCGTCTCACCGATATCTTCGCGCGTCGCCTGCAGACCCAGGAGCATCTCACCGCCCAGATCGCGGCCGCTATCGACGAAATTCTCAAGCCCCGCGGCGTTGCAGTGATGATCGAGGCGGAGCATACCTGCATGTCGGTGCGCGGCGTCGCCAAGCATGGCGCGATGACGTTCACCAGCCGCTTTACCGGCATGTTCCGCGACAATCCGGCAGAGCAGGCGCGTTTCCTGTCCATGGTGCGAGGGTCGCAGCGGTAGCGCCCTTGCTGATTTTGCGAGGGCTGACCGTGTCCACATCAGATATCAATGACATCGAGGAAGGGCTTAAGCTTCAGCCCAAATTCGACACCTTCGGCCTCGTGACCTGCGTCGCCACCGACGCCGGCACCGGCGAGGTGCTGATGGTCGCGCACATGAACGACGAAGCCCTGCGCAAGACCATCGCCAGTGGCGAAGCCTGGTATTTCAGCCGCTCCCGCAACACGTTGTGGCGAAAAGGCGAGACTTCAGGTCACACGCAGCGGGTCGTCGAAATGCGGATGGATTGCGATCAGGACGCCGTCTGGGTCCGGGTCGAGCAGTCAGGCGCGGCGTGCCACACCGGCCGTCGTTCGTGCTTCTACCGCAAGGTCGATGCAGGCGAGCGTGGGGCGCGATTGTCGTTCGTGGACGCGGACATCCTGTTCGACCCGAAAGCAGTTTATCAAAAGTGATTTCGTCATTCCCCGATGTGCAATTGCACATCTGAGGGCGCGAGTGAAACGAGCGAGCCCGAAATCCGTACCCACGATCGGCAGTATGGATTCCGGGTCTGCGCCAAGAGGCGCATCGACGATGTGCAATCGCACATCGGGGAATGACGGCCGGGGGCTGGGATTCCTCGTTAACCCGCCATTAACCATAATCGCCGCAGGGTAATGGCGGTATTGTACGGGGGCGGGCGTTTCGCGGCACCAACATATGTCGGTCGACATTTCAAACGCCACGGCAACGGCAGGTGTCGACCCCTCACGGGTGCGGATCGCCGGCGCGATCAAGCAGGCCGCCAACACCACCGGTATCAGCTTCGAATATCTGCTCGCCACCGCGAAGATGGAATCCAATTTCAATCCGAAGGCAGCCG
>Ga0307282_10000430_pt1 | contig 13259 bp, 11 predicted proteins | sample ER_DNA_121_FD_194475 | JGI IMG/M metagenome (GOLD analysis project Ga0307282, IMG submission 194475) | Bulk soil microbial communities from the East River watershed near Crested Butte, Colorado, United States - ER_DNA_121 | ecosystem: Environmental > Terrestrial > Soil > Floodplain | place...
GTCTCAACTCACATGAAGCCGAGCTGCTGACGGAACACATGCGGGAGCTCACCGGGCGGGCGGTTCCGGTGCACTACGAGAAAGTCTTTACTGCCGCGGACGGCGAAGGACTGCTGAAGCGGTTGCCTGCGCACCTGGCCAAGGACGGCGTCACGGCGCTGGTGTTCAACTTCATCGACCAGCTGACGCACGGGCGAACCGAGAACTCGACCCTGTTCGAGGTCGCTCGTGACACACCCGCACTCCGCAATCTGACACGAACCTGGTTCGAGCGGTCCCCCCTGTGGGATGCCCTGCGAGAGGCCGAGCGTCGCGGAGTTCCGGTGTTGCTCACGACAGACCACGGCTCGATCCATTGCCATACGCCCGCCACCGTCTTCGCCAAACGGGACACGACCTCGAACTTGCGCTACAAGTTCGGGGATGATCTTCGGGCCCAGGACCCCGATTCGGCATTGGTGGTGGACGACCTGCCGAGCTTCGGCTTACCCGCGCGCACTCCCGGAACCCGGCTGCTGCTGGCCACGGGCGACCGCTTCTTCGTCTACCCGACCAAGCTCCGAGAGTATCAGGCGCGCTACCGCGGGGCGTTTCTTCACGGTGGAGTGTCGCCCGAGGAGGTACTCCTGCCGATCGCCTTGCTGACGCCGCGCCAGGGATAGCGTGCGGACCGAGCTCCGACTCCTGCGGCTGGTCAGGCCGTATCGCGGCCTTCTGGGTCTCGGACTCGTCACCACATTTCTAGCGTCACTGCTCGATGGCTTCACACTCGTCATCCTGATCCCCCTTCTCAAGCATTTGTTTGGTACGGCCGGCCAGCTTCGGACCGGATCCACCCGGCTCGAGGCGTTGGTGGACCGCATGGTCGAGCCCCTCGTCGCCGGAGCCACGCCGGGCCAGGCCGCCGGCCGATTAGTGGTACTCCTGGTCGTCGGGCTGGTGCTGAAGAACGCGCTGAGCTACGCCTCAACCCAGATTTCGGTGCGAGCGCAGGAAGGACTGGTGCGCGACCTGCGCACCAAGCTCTTCTCTCATCTGCTGACGCTGGATCTCGGCTTCTTCCAGCGGGTCAAGGCCGGCCAGCTCATTTCGGGAATGATCACCGAAGTGGATCAGACCAAGACGGTGATCACCGCGTCGCTGCTGTCACTCTTTCAGAATCTCATCGTCGTCGCCACGACCCTGGCGATCCTGAGCCAGATCTCACTGCGCCTCACCCTGCTCACGCTTGCGTTCGTACCTATCCTCGTGCTTGGACTCCAGGTGCTTCTCCGCCGGCTCCGGAGTCATGCGAGGGCGCGGGCGCAGGAGCGCGGGGAGATCACGGCGACCGTCTCGGAGCGACTGGGGGCCATCCGGCTCATCAGGGCGTTTGGGGAAGAGAAGCGGGAGGCATCGGGCTTCGCGCGGCAGGCCGAGCGCTACCGGAAGCGGGTCATTCGCACTCAACGCTTCTCTTCGCTCACCAGCCCACTGACCGAAGTATTCGCCGGGTTCCTGGTGATCCTGATCATCTGGGCCGGAACCAAGCCGGGGCTGGTCGGGCTGACAACACCGCTGGCGCCGCAGACCATCATCGTGTTCCTGATGGCTGCGCTGAAGCTTACGTCACCACTCAAGACCATCGCGTCATTCCCTGCGACCATGGCGGTCACCCTGGCCAGCGCCGAGCGGGTGTTCGAGTTCCTCGATCAGCCGCCCACCGAGGTCGACCGGCCGGGTGAAGAGCCTGCGCGCTTCGAGCAGGACGTGGTATACGATCGGGTGTCGTTCCGGTACGGTGACGGCGACCTGGTGCTGAGCGAAGTGTCGTTCCGGTTGCCCCGCGGCAAGGTCGTCGCCCTCGTGGGCCCGTCCGGGGCAGGGAAAACCACCGCCGCGGATCTGCTCCCCCGGTTTCACGACCCTATCGGCGGCCAGATCCTCATGGATAACGTCCCACTCACCCGGCTGACCCGGGGTTCGCTTCGGGCGCTGCTGGGAGTCGTCAGCCAGGACACGGTTCTGCTCAACGACACGGTCCACGTCAACATCGCCTACGGCTCGGCCGGCGCCACCCGGGACCAGGTCGAGGCCGCGGCCCGAGCCGCCAACGCGGCCGGCTTCATCGCCAGCCTGCCTGAGGGCTACGACACGCTGCTGGGGGAACGGGGCACCCGACTCTCCGGGGGCCAGCGCCAGCGGATCGCGATTGCGCGGGCGCTCCTCCGTGACCCGCCCATCCTGATCTTGGATGAGGCGACCAGTGCGCTCGACTCCGAATCGGAGCGGCTGGTCCAGCAGGCGATCGAGCGTCTGATGCGGCAGCGGACCGTGCTGGTCATTGCCCACCGCCTTACGACTGTGCGGGATGCGGACGAGATCGTGGTGCTGGACGAGGGGAAGGTGGTGCAGCGCGGAAGCCATGAGGCACTGCTCCGGGCCGGTGGGCTATATCGGCGGCTGTACGATCTGCAGTTCCGTGATGAGGAGCCCGTCGTCAGCACGCCTCTGTGATTTTTTATGTTGTGACACGCCCTTCAGGAAGATTCCCGCTCGCCAAGTAGTGCTGGTACATGCGCACGTACTCCTCGGCCATGCGGGTGTGGCTGAACCAGCGCTCTGCCCGTGCGCGGCACGCCCCTGGGTCGCGCCGCTCGATCGTCGAGCGCAGCTCTATCAACTCGTCGAGGGTGTTCCCCAGCGCACCCACATCGTCCGTGACCACCTCGGGAAGCGCGCCCCGCCGGGTGCCAAGCACGGGAGTTCCGCTCATCATCGCCTCCACCAGGGTGAGCCCAAACGGCTCATCCCAGAGCGCGGGCATCCAGAGGCACGCGGCGCTCGCCAACAGATCCGCCTTCCGCTCGCCATTCACCGCGCCGACGAACCGCAAACTCCGGCGAAGGCTTAACCGCCACCCGCCGGCCACGAGGAGCCGCCTCCCCGAGCGCTTGGCGCCCGCCATCGCCCAGCGATACCCTTTCACGCTGTGAAGCCGCCCCAGAAAGAGATCGTAGTCGCCCTTCACCCGGCGAAACACGAATTCAGACGGATCTACCCCGTTATAGACGAACGCCTTGCTGCCGTGGCGCCGGGCATGGTCGGCACTCAGAAATATGGTGTTCGGGCGCGGTGTTCTCCCTGGCCGATAATTGCCATGAAGAGTGAATACCTGCGGACAGTCGGGTGGTGCGGTAAGCGGGGCGTGAGTATGCAGGAGGTCGAGTGAATCGGGGAGAAACGGAGTGAGATCGAATCCTGGCCGACTGGTTGCCCGGGGATCGAGCTCGATGATGGCGAGCCCGGGTATCCGCGAGCCCTCTGCCGCCAGTAGCGTGACGCGATGGCCCAACTGCGCGAGTCCTCGAGCCAGCCATAAAACCACGCGCTGCGTTCCACCGTACCCGTGCACGGGGATACGACCATGGAAGTAGAGGGCGATATGCATGCGGGCCCAATGTATCGGGCGCATGGGCTGCCCGCCAAGCAGGCACTCTGGTGACGAATGTCATGCAGGTGCTGCACCAGGGCGAAGGAGACGGTTCGGTGATCTCGACCCTGCATCTGAGCCTTGGCCTGGCGCGCAGGGGATTTCACGTGCGGTTCGTCTGTCCCCCCGGTTCGGAGGTCGAAGGGCGAGCCCGCGCGGGCGGTCTCGAGGTCCATCCTATCGCATTCTCCTCCCGCGGTCGGCGGGCCAATGCGGCCACGCTGGCCGCCCTCCTCGATCGTCACCCGGTTGATCTGGTCAATTCTCAGAGCACTACGGACCGGACGGCGCTCACCTGGCTCGCGCTGACACGCCGTCTGCGAGTACCGCTGGTGGTGACCCGACGACAGATGCCTCAAGGCCTTTTCCTCGAGGACTGGTTGGTTAGCAGGCTGGCCACCAGAGTCGTCGCGGTGAGCCGGGCAGTGGGCGATGCCCTGATCAGGCGAGGCACCCCACGCGACAAGCTTGCCGTTATCCCCAATGGGCTGGTGACCGAGCGGGTGGATGGGCCGGTGCGCCCGGAATTGGTGGAGGAGTGGCGTCGGCGAATCGAGTGGGAACCGTCGCGTCGAACCATAGGCATCGTCTCTCGCCCTAAGAACCAGGAGGTAGTGCTCCGGGCCCTCGACCAGGTGACTGTTCCTACCCGGCTGGTGCTGGCAGGGGTCGAGCCCACCGGCCTATTGGGCGAGCTTGCCGCGAGGGTGCCCGCCCGTCACGCCGTCGTATCTGTGCCCTTTACGCCTGAAGTGCGAGCCGTCTATGAGCTGTTGGAGTTGGTCCTGTTGCCCTCCCGTAGCGAGGGGCTCTCCCAGGCGCTACTCGAGGCCATGGCCCTGGGGAAGCCGGTGATTGCGTCCGCTGCAACCGGGAATCTGGAGGTGGTGACCGACGGCGTGGATGGCCGCCTGGTAGATCCGCTGGCTCCCAGCGCGTGGGGACAGGCGATCGAGGAGCTTCTCTCCAACCCAGCCGCCGGCGCTCGGCTGGGGAGCAGGGCCAGACATACGGCACGCGTGACCTACTCACTCGATCGGACGGTGGAGCGCACTGCGGAACTCTACCACTCGATTCTTGCTGGATCGTGACCTTGCTCCGAGCCTTCGGGTTAGAGCAAATTCTGCAGCTCACCCTTGGGAGCGATCGTGGTCAACATCTCCGGATTCACCATCGTTCGAAACGCTATCAAGCTGGACTTTCCGGTGGAAGCGAGCATCCGCTCGATTCTGCCGATCTGTGACGAGGTGGTGGTCAACGTCGGCCGTTCCGAGGACGAGACTCTGGACCTGGTGCGCTCCATCGGCGACCCCAAAATCCGAATCGTGGAAACCGAATGGGACATGACGCGGGGGAACACCGTTCTGGGGATCGAGACCCACCGAGCGATGCGGGCGTGCACCCACCCCTGGGGCGTATACATCCAGGCGGACGAGGTGCTCCACGAGCGCGGTGGCGGGGAGCTGGCTGCTGCTATCCAGCGATATGACGGTGACGAGCGGGTCGAGGGACTTCTGGTTCGCTACCTGCACTTTTACGGTGGCTTCGAGAACATCGCGACCCATCGGCGGTGGTACCGTCGGGAGGTGCGAGCGGTCCGCTTGGCGCCCGAGCTGGACATCCGGCCCTACCAAGGCGCCCAAGGGTTCCGGGTGGGCCCCCACCACCGGAAGATCCGCGCGCGGCTCACCGACGCCGAGATGTTTCACTACGGCTGGGCGCGGCCCTCGCACGCCTTGCGGGAGAAACGGGACCTCGGCCGGACCATGTATCCCTGGCGTGATGCCGACGAAAGCCGCCCGCTGCTCGCCTGGATCCCCGGGATCCGGCGATTTACCGGGACCCACCCGCTGGTGGCAGGCCGCTGGATAGAGGCGCGGCACCACGATCCCGAGCGGACTGTCGAGCCCCGCCGGTTCCGCTGGGGGTTCCTGCGTTATTACGTGTCCGGGCTCATCGAACGGGTAACCGGGATACGGGTTTTCGAGTTCAGGAACTACAAGATCGTCGGCAAGGGATAGCCCTTGCCGGCTAGAAGCAGACCGAGCCGGTCTGCGTAGCTGTGGTGCGCCAAGGCATGGGCCCGTCCGGCATTCGCAATCCGCTCGCGCTCGGCCGGATGGTCCAGGTAATGGCGGGTCAGCTCCGCGGCCTCGGCTGGGCTCCTATACCAGGCGCAATGGCGCCCATCGGCAGCGAAGCTCTCGATCCCACTGACGTAGCGACCGAGGTAAAATCCCCCGCACCCGAGGATCGTCCACATGCGATTCGAGGCCGAGAACCGCTCGGTGTCCTGACCCGGGTACGAGCTGGCTCCCAGCGAGATGGCTGCTCCCCGGATCACCTGCGCCAGGCGTTTGCCATGCACCGGCCCGCCGGCGATGGGCAGGTCCGAGGGGGCATCCTGCCATCCGGGTCCGCGAATTTGAAGCTGGCTCACGGCCGCAACGGCCCGAAGCACATCGTACCGGTAGCTGGACTGGCCCGATCCGACAAAGGAGGCGTCACAGCGGTACTGCTGCGGTGCCGTGGCCGCAGGCATGTCACGTCCGGGATCCACGCCTTGGGGAAGAAACTGAACCTGCTCGATGCCGGCGGCGCGACAGGCCTCGACCTGACCGAAGTAGGTGACGTACATCGTCCCCACCAGCTGTCCCAGCTGTAACACCTTTTCCCTGAGCTCGAGGTCAAAATACCAGAACGCCGCTCGACGCCTCTGAACCAGGCGCCGGATGACCGGCTCGCCGAGCTCGATGGCATGGCGAGTGAAGATCAGGAGATCCGGCTCGAACGCCTCCGTCAGGTACCGGGCAATCGGGCCGGACCATGGACCGGCGTACCGGGACCAGCCTACCACGTTCACCAGGCGACAGTCGTGCCCCAGCGAGCGGGCAGCGCGAACGATCGAGGCTTCCGTCTTCCGCGCTCCACCCGCTCCGAGGACGACGATGCGCATCGGGGTATAATAGACGGGCCGTCCGGTGGATGACCTTCGCTGGTTCGCACCCAATCCGTATACCACCCTGCTGGTCCCCGAGCTCCGGCGTCGCGGGCTTTCAATCTCGCTCGAGGGAGATGCGCCTGCCCGGCTGACCCTGTCGATGAGCGGCACGAAGGCGGTGGAAGCCTGGCGTTATGCCCGGAGGCGTGGCTGTCCCCTGGTGCTGTACATCTGGGATCTCCATCCCGAGGCAACCAACTTCGGCTCCTATGATCCGATCTGGTGGGCGGGCGGCCGCTTCTTCCGGCTGCCCCGCCCGATCGGCGGGTTCCCTAGCAGGCGGGGATACTACAGCCGGCTCCGCTATATAGCGGCGCATGCTCGGGAGGTTTGGGTCCCCAGCCAGATGACCCAGGCCGTGGTGCGTCATCGGTTTGGACTCGACACTCGCCGGGTGCCGTACTGCTACGATTCCGAGCGCCTCCATCCCGGCTCAGCCGGTCGCGACGATCCTCCGACCCTACTCACGGTTTCACGGCTCCAGCCCTACAAGAACCACGCGGTAACGATCCGGGCGGCGGCCCGCCTTGGTTCGGGCGTCCAGGTGCGTCTGATCGGGCGGGGGCCCGAGCGCGACTCCCTCGAACGGCTGGCGACTTCGCTTGCCGTTCGTTGCCGGATCGAGACCGACGCCGACGATGCCGCGGTGGGCGATGCCTACCATCGGGCCCGAGTCGCCGTATGTCCCAGCCGGTTCGAGGGATTCGGCCTCACCCCCATTGAAGCGGTCGCGTCGGGCACACCGACGGTGGCGTCGGACATACCGCCACATCGCGAGTTCGTGGGGCGGACGGCCCACTTTTTCCCTCCCGACGATATGGACGCGTTGGTGGAGGCGATCGGTGCTGCCTTCGATGGCGCCTTTCCCGATCCCAATCTGGTGCGAGAGCTCAGCATCCCCGTGGCAGCCGAGCGCTTTCTGGATGTCCTCGATCCCCTCATCAGGTAGATTGTTAAATGAGTACCCAGCTTCTTCTGACCTATGACTTCCCACCTATGGGCGGCGGCATCGCACGAATGATGGGTGAGCTGGCCAGGCGTTATCCGCCGGGCACCCTGGTCGTCTCGACCGGGCGCTATGATGGAGGGCCCGAGGTGGATGCAGGATTCGCTAATGTGGTTGATCGGACTGGCGTTGTGAGTGCTCGGCTCCGCACCCTTCAGGGCCTGCTGGCCTGGTCCCGCCGTGCGGCCGGACTCGCCCGCTCGGTTCATCCCGAATTTGTCTGGTGTGGCAACCTCAAGCCGGCTGGGTATCCGGCGCGGTGGGTTCGGCAACGGGTCGGCACACCCTACGGCATTCTCTTCTATGGAACCGACCTCCTGCTGTTGCAACGCCGAATTAGAAGGTCAGCAGTCAAGCGGCAGACCGCGCGGGCACTGATCGGCTGGGCAGCGGTTCTGGTCGCGATCAGTCGGTGGACCCGGGACCTGTGTCTCTCGGTGGTGGAGGAGCTTGGGGTCGATCACGGCAGGCTGGACCTGCGGACCGTTCCCCTGGGCACCGACCCGGCTCGTTTTCGTCCCAATATCGATCCATCGTCGGTTCGCGCCCGATACGGTCTCGATCGAGGCCGCTGGCTACTTTCGGTGGCCCGGCTTACGCCGCACAAGGGCATCGATACCGGTCTGCGAGTGCTCGCGCGGCTTCGCGAGCGGTATCCGGATCTAGGCTACGCTGTGGTGGGCTCGGGCGAGCAGCTCCCTGCCTTGCAGGCAATGGCCCGAAGTCTGGGAGTGGCGGATCGGGTACGATTTCTTACGGCGGTTCCGGACAGCGATCTCCCGGGCCTGTATAACTGCGCTGAGATCTATTGCGGACTCTCCAGGGTGACTAGAGAGGCGGCGGAGGGATTCGGCATTTCACTGGTCGAGGCGGCTGCGAGCGGGGTGCCGGTCGTCGCCGGACGCAGCGGCGGGGTGCCGGACGCAGTGCACGAGGGGGAGACTGGACTCCTGGTCGATCCAGAACAGCCGGACGAAGTGTGTGGCGCGCTACAGAGTCTCCTCGACGATCGCGCCTTTGCCGGACGGCTTGGTGCCGCTGGCCGGCGCGCGGTCGAGACCTACTACAACTGGGACCGGGTCACCGCCGATCTGGCGGGAATCGGTCATGAGATCGGCACGAGGATCCGAACGGAGGTGGCACACCCATGACTGCTACGACTGGTACGATTCCACGGGGCTCGCTGGCAGCGGAGTACGACAATCAGTATCGCCTCTGGCTCGAGCGACAGGGACCCCATGCCCTCGATCTTGCCTGGCGTCTGCGTCATCTCCTCTGGCGTCAGCGAGCGTTGCTGCGGCGCTATCGCCCTGATGGGAAGCGAGTCCTCGACTTCGGCTGCATGGACGGCGTCTTCACGATCCGGCTGCAGCAGCTCGGTGGGGAGGCGGTCGGTTACGACCTCTCACCTGCGGCGGTCGCCCAGGCAGAAAAATTTCGCGGGTCAGCGATGCTTCCCCGATTTACCACAGTGGCTCCGGGTCCGGGCCAGTTCGATCTGGTGTATTGCAACGAAGTTCTCGAGCACGCGCCGGACGAATCCGCGTTCATGGGCGAGCTGGTAGGCTTCCTAGCACCGGGCGGCGTGCTGGTGGGAACGACTCCGGTAGGGCGTCACTTCTGGGATCCGGACCACAAGAGGCTGTACGATCAGGCCACTCTGGAACGCGCTCTCGGGCCGTGGGGCGCCGTGCGGGTCCGACCCTATTATCGCACGCCGATCCGCAATCTGCTCCCATTCCGGCAGGCAGGGGCGGCAGTGTTCATTTTCGAGGTCAAGCCGCCGAGTCTTCGGGACTCACGCTGATGGCGTAGGTGGGACAGTTGAGTACGTACGCGCCGTCGATGGGAGACCAGGTCTGGACCGGCGACATGACTTCAGCCTTGCCTCGGGCACCCAGCCGGAAGACCTGAGGCGCCTGGATTACGCAGGACCCGCAGCCGACGCAGCGAGTCTCGTCCACCAGCACACGGAGCCTCCGGGTGGGGTGCATACCGCGGGTGACACCCTCCAGCCTGGTGCCGAGCTGGTCCAGTGTGTTGGCGGTGGCCCGGTAGCCCGCTTCGATCAGCTCGTCGGTCTTGTCGAAGGCGAACATCGAAATGTGCTCGACCCTCGGCTGCACCAGCACCAGCGGAGGACCCTTCCAATCGCGCAGCTGGCTCTCGATCTGGTTCTGCATCACGATCTCGAGCCCGCGAATATAGGTTGCGGCAAACCCCTGTGTTTCGGTCTGGGAGCGGAGTACGCTGGTGGCAGCCACATTGATCGCGAGGATGGGTCCTTGAGCGAGGGAAGCGGCCATCCGCACCGGCAGGTTCTCGACTACGGCCCCGTCCACGTAGGCTCGCCCGTTGATCTCTCGGGGTGGGAAGATGCCGGGTAGGGCGCAGGAAGCCGCCACGGCGTCGCCCACCCGGGCGCTGCGGAGCCCCGGAAGCCCCCACATGACCTGCATGCCGGAGTGCAGGTCCACCGTGTTGATGAGCAGCCGGCGGTTGAGGTCTTCGAAGGTGACCTGGCCGACCAGGTCGTTGATGAGGATCTCGAGGGGCTCACGGCGGTAGAGCGCAGGCGCAAGCAGACGGCGGAAGGCGACATCAGCCCGGGCTACCTGGAAGACGTCCCTCCGACGCACCAGCCGGGCTCGCGCTTCCATGTGTCGGCTCGATACACCCGCTGCCCACGCGCCGCCGATGAGCGACCCGATACTGGATCCCACGACGAGGTCGGGGACCAAGTGGCGCTCCTCCAGGGCCCGGAGCACACCAATGTGGGCCAAGCCTTTAAGGCCGCCGCCACTGAGGACCAGGGTGAAGGGGCTTTCGGGAGTCACGGGGCGCCCTGACAAAGGTTGCATCTTCGCAGCTAAGGGCTGTATCAAAATGCAAGAATCGTGCGCCTGGTGCCGTGAGGGGCGATGGAGAAAAGCTGTGGCGGCGCGGCGCATGGCCTGGTAACCCAGATCACGGGAAGACGATGCCTGAGAGTGTGTTAAAGGAGAGGCTGCGGGGGGACCGGTTCTTTCAGCTGGGGCTTTTCGTCGTGGTCCTCATGGTCCTGGCTGCCCTGTTTGCTCCCTGGCTCGCTCCACACAACCCGATCACCGGCGATCTGAAGGGCGCCTACCTGATAAAGCCCGGCTCGCGGTTTCTCCTGGGGACTGACACGCAGGGGCGCGACGTGCTGAGCCGGGTGCTCTACGGTGCGCGGCTTTCTCTCTCTGTGGGACTCATCTCCCAGTCCGTCTCGGTCACCGTCGGCGTGCTGCTAGGGCTCCTGGCAGGCTATTACGGCCGATGGGTGGATGCCCTGGTGATGCGCCTTGCCGACATCACCCTGGCCTTCCCCACGCTCCTCCTGCTGATCGCCGTTGCCGCGGCGGTCAAGCCGTCGCTCCCGGTGGTGTTCGTGGTCATCGGGCTGGTGGGGTGGGCCGGGATGGCTCGGCTGGTCCGGAGCCAGGTGCTCGTGCTCCGTCAATCCGAGTTCGTGCAGGCGGCCCGCGCTCTCGGCGCGCGCGACCGGCGCGTGCTGCTACGCCATCTCCTGCCCAACGTGCGAACCCAGGTGATCATCGCGGCGACGCTAGGTATTGCGGGGGCTATCATGGCGGAAGCGGCGCTGTCGTTCGTGGGACTGGGTGCCCAGCCCCCGACACCAAGCTGGGGGGCCATGGTGGCGGATGGGCGGGACCTGCTGCGGGTGGCTCCGTGGATATCCTTCGCTCCCGGCCTTGCGATCGGGGCTGCGGTCCTGGGATTCAACCTGGTGGGGGACGCGCTGCGGGAGGCTTACGATCCCAGGCTCAGAACTGAGAGGTAAGAAGTGATCACCTCTCACCTATTACCGGCACCCGGATACGACCTCGCAGACCTTCGGCGGACGGAGTTCCCCTGGACCGATGAGACCACCTATCTCAACAACGCCAGCATCGGTCCGCTGCCGGAACGGACCCGGAAGACCCTGGAAGAGTTCAACCGCCGCCGGTCGGCTCCGTTTCAGCTGCCCGACAGGGACATTTTCACAAGCATGGCCGAGTCGCGGCGGCTGGCCGCGCAGCTGATCGGAGCCCAGCCCGAGGAGATCGCGCTCAGCATCAATACCGGTTTCGGCTTGAGCCTTGCCGCTCGGGCGCTCCCGCTCCGCTCGGGAGACCTCATACTCGCCAGCGACCGTGAGTTTCCGGCCAACGTGTATCCCTGGATGCTCCTTAAGGACGTCGGCGTGACGTTGGAGCTGGTGCCGACGACGCCTGAAGGCTGGCCCGACGAGGGCCGCCTGCTGGATCGACTGCGCGACCCTCGGGTTCGGGTGCTCGCCGTGTCCCTCGTGCAGTTCAGCAACGGGTACACGATCGATCTGGCCCGGCTTTCGGCTGCCACTCGAGCATCCGGGACCTACCTGGTGGTGGACGCGATTCAGGCGGTGGGGCAGATGACGCTGGACCTCCGGAAAACGCCAGTGGATGTGCTGGCCTGCGGAGCGCAGAAGTGGCTCCTCTCACCCTGGGGGTCGGGGTTCGTGTATGTGCGCCGAGACCTGATTCGTGAGCTGAACCCGTCAGTGACCGGATGGATGGCGTTCGAGGGCACCGACGACTTCACCCGCCTGACGCAGTACAACGACACCCTGCGCGGTGATGCAAGGCGGTTCGAGCTGATCACCCTTCCGTACCAGGATTTTGCCGGCATGAACGCGTCGCTGGGCCTGATCCTGGAGCTGGGTATCGATCGGATTGCCGCCCATCTGCGGCGCCTGCACACGCCGGTGCTAGCTTGGGCGGGGCGGTCCGGCGCGCGCGTGGCATCGCCCCAGGGGTCGCACGGATCCGGGATCATTTGCGTGGCGCCGGCGAACCTGGGCGAGGCGTTTCGCGCCTTGAAGGCCGCGCGGATTATCTGCAGTATGAGGGAAGGATCGATCCGGCTGAGCCCGCACGCCTATAATACTGCCGAGGAGATGGAGCGGGTCGTCTCGGTGCTGGAGCACGCTAAACAATGACATCCACCAGAGCATCCATGTCCGCATTTACCGACATGCTGGCCGCGGGGTACGGGAGTGCCGCCGAACCGGCATTGACGCTGGGAGCCGCACTCGACGGCTCGCAGGTATACCGGGAACCCAAGATCCGACTGTCCCTGGCCATGGCCAACCGACACGGCCTCGTGGCGGGCGCGACCGGTACCGGCAAAACCACCACGCTGAGACTGCTCACCGAGCAGCTCTCCGCTCAGGGAGTCCCGGTATTTGTCGCCGATATGAAGGGAGACCTCTCGGGCCTGGCGACGCCGGGCGAGGCTACCGACCGGGTGCGCGCCCGCGCAGCCGACGTCGGCTGGGACTGGAAGCCGAAAGGCGTGCCGGTGGAGTTCGTGAGCCTTACCGGTGCCTTGGGGGTGCAGCTCCGCGCGACGGTGAGCTCGTTCGGGCCGCTCCTGCTCGGCAAAGTGCTCTCATTGAATGACACCCAGACCAGTGTCCTCACCATGGTCTTCAAATACGCGGACGACAACGGGCTGCCTCTGCTCGACTTCACCGACCTTCGCGCCGTGCTTCAGTTTCTCGTCTCGGAGGAAGGAAAGACCGCTCTCGCGCAGTACGGCGGGATGTCCAGCGCATCAGTGGGCGTGCTGCTCCGGAAAATGATCGAGCTCGAGTCTCAGGGAGCGGAGCGTTTCTTCGGCGAGCCAGAGTTTGATGTGAAAGACATGCTCCAGACCACGTCCGACGGCCGCGGAATTGTCACTTGCCTCGAGCTCCCCGATGTTGCGGACAA
>Ga0307282_10000431_pt1 | contig 13249 bp, 7 predicted proteins | sample ER_DNA_121_FD_194475 | JGI IMG/M metagenome (GOLD analysis project Ga0307282, IMG submission 194475) | Bulk soil microbial communities from the East River watershed near Crested Butte, Colorado, United States - ER_DNA_121 | ecosystem: Environmental > Terrestrial > Soil > Floodplain | place: USA...
CGAGGTCCTTCGTGGCTACGTCGTGCTCCTCGCATCCGCCATCGGGCTCGGCGCGTTCGGGCTGTTCATTTCGGCCGTCATGCAGCGAACCCAGGCGGCGACGGTCGTCACCTTCTTCGGGGTGTTCTTCCTCACGATGGGCTCGCTGTTCATCGTCCTCTTCTGGAACACGATGACCGGCTCCGTGAACGGCGGACTCGTGAGCACGGGCGGTTTCGGACCGATCAAGGGCAAGCCGCCGCAGGCTCTCCTGTGGCTCAACCCGTTTGCGGCCCAGTACGACGTGATCTGCGGCGCCTCGGATGGCTACGAGGGCTGGTGCAGCCGCCTGTCGTCGGTGACCAAGGGCGCGATCAGCGTGGGCATCGGCGGGTCGGCTGCGACGACGATCGTCAACGACCCATCGAACAACTTCCAGACACTGCCGGCCAAGGTCGGTCCGAATGGCGTGCTGATCAACCCGGGCTTCAACGATGTCCCGCCGGTCATCCAGGCTGTCCAGCCATTCGGGATCAAGCGCGACGCCTTCTGGCCGCGCAGCGTTGCGGCCTGGATCGTCATGTCGGTCGTTCTCATCCTCGCATCCGTCCAGCTCGTATCGCCGACTCGTCGTCGCCTGCGATGGCGAGTCCGACGCACCCTCCGGAGGTCCGCCTGATGCCGTCAATGCGAGTGCGTCGGTCTCGCCGGCCTCGGCCATCGAACGGGTCCGTCATACCTGTCGACCCGCGGTCGGTCCTGGGTGGACCGCTCGACCCGGACCTCGAGGAGATCCGAGCCGGCCTGCGGCCGCAGCGGCGTCGGTTGTGGCTGCGACGGATCGTCCGCCGAACCTGGCTCACCGTGATGGGTGTCGCCGGAGCGGAGGTCACCCTCTTTGCCGTGGCGAGATTGGTTCCACTCGAGATCCTCGCGTCGCTGGCGATCGCGATCGTGGCCCTCGGGCTCGTCGTCCTCGCGGCCCTCGCTGCACACGCCAGGCCGACGATCGGAGAGACCGCGCTGGCGGTCGATGCCGAGGGGCATCTCGGCGACCGGGTCGCAAGCGCCCTGGCGCTGGCCGTCGCATTCCCCGAGGCGGCGGGCCCTCCCCCGGCGATCGACAGCCCAACCGACGACGATGATGCCGCGCTCGGCGATGAGAGCCTCCAGTCCGAACGCTTCATCCGCCGCCAGCGCGTCGATGCAACGAAGGCACTGCGACTGGTCCAGCCGGGTCTCTTCAAGCCGCGCGTTGCCCGTCGCCCAGCCGCGGCGAGCTTCGTCGCGGCCCTGTTCCTGATCCCGCTGATCTTCCTGCCGAACGCCCAGGACGCGGCGATCGCGAGGACGCAAGCCGTTCGGGACGAGGCTCGCCATGAAGCCGAGCGAGTTGACCAGGTGGCGAAGGACCTCGAATCCAAGGGCACTGACCCGAACGATCCGCGAGCTCGCCTGGCAAAGGAGCTCCGCGATCTCACGGCCCAGCTGCGCGCCAAGCCGGAGGACTTGAAGCTCAACCTGGCGAGCCTCGGCAGCGTCGAGGAGAGCGTCCGCTCACAGCTCGATCCGGCGAACGAGCAGCGGGCATCGTCGCTCGCCTCCGTGAGCCGGGCGCTGTCGCGCGCCGCGACGGGCCAGCCGAACGCCAACAAGGACGGCGATCCGAAGGTCGCGGCCGAGGACCTCAGGGACCTGGGCAAGAAGCTCGACGGCATGACCGAGGAGCAACGGCGCCAGGTCGCTGCGGCCCTGGCCGAACAACAGTCGGCCGCCAGCCAGGCAAGCGGCGCGGCCGGCCAGGCGCTCCGGGATGCCGTCCAGAGCATCTCCCAGGGCGACACCGCTGCGGCACAGGAAGCCCTCGATCGTCTCGGCGAGGCGCTCCAGAACGCCGACAAGGCGGTCGACACCAACCGGGACCTCGCCGCCGCCGCGTCGAAGCTCCAGGATGCTCGGCGGAACCTGGCGAACGCCGGCCAGCAGGCCCAGCAGGGTCAGGCCGGTCAGCAGGGGCAGGCCGGTCAGCAGGGGCAGCAGGGGCAGGCCGGTCAGCAGGGTCAGGGCCAGAGCGGCCAGGGCAGCCCAGGGCCTGCCGGTCAGCCATGCCCGTCCGGTCAGTCGTGTCCACCTGCACAGGGCAGCCCAGGGCCAGCCGCGCAGCCGTGTCCGTCCGGGCAATCGTGCCCGCCGGCCCAGCCGGGTCAGGGCCAGGGCCAGGGCCAGGGCCAGGGCCAGGGTCAAGGTCAAGGTCAAGGTCAAGGCCAGGGTCAGGGCCAGGGTCAGGGTCAGGGCCAGGGTCAGGGCCAGGGCCAGGGTCAGGGTCAGGGCCAGGGTCAGGGTCAGGGCCAGGGTCAGGGTCAGACCGCTGGCAACGGCGGCGGCTCCAACGCCGCTTCGCTCGGATCGGGCGTCCGCTCCGGCGGTCCGCCGGCCGGACCCACGAACCCGAACCGCGCGGCGACCCTCGGGGGCGACCTGTCGAGCGTCTTTGCCCCGTTCGATAGGCTCGGCAAGCCGGGTGACCCCTCGTACGTGGCGGGAACCGGCGGCGACGGCCAGACCCAGCAGGGCAGCCAGACCGGCCAGGGCGAGAACAACGGCTCGTACACGCCATACCAGCAGGTGTTCGGCGATTTCTACAACTACGCGCTGACGACACTCGACCGGAACTACGTCCCGCTTTCCGTGAAGGACTACGTCCGGGACTACTTCAGCTCGCTCGACCCCACGAAATAGCGGCTGCCGCACCAGCCGATCGACCGGAGGATCCGCGATGAACGTATCGACGACAGATCAAGCCGCCCCGCTCGTCCGGATCACGCCGGAGACATTCGCCGAACGCGCCCGGGCGATCGAGGGCGAGGTCGGACGCGTGATCGTCGGCCAGCGCGACCTCGTTCGACAGACGCTGACCGGCCTCCTGGCGAACAGCCACGTCCTGCTCGAGGGCGTGCCCGGGCTCGGCAAGACGATGCTCGTGCGGACCATCGCCGACGTGATCGACTGCACCTTCAACCGGATCCAGTTCACGCCGGACCTCATGCCTGCGGACATCACCGGCACCAACATCCTCATCGAGGAGGGCGGCAGTCGCGTCTTCCGTTTCCAGCCCGGCCCGATCTTCGCGAACCTGGTGCTCGCCGACGAGATCAACCGGGCGACCCCGAAGACGCAGTCGAGCCTCCTCGAGGCGATGCAGGAGCACCAGGTCACCGTCGCTCGGCAGCGCTTCCCTCTCGAGGCGCCGTTCTTCGTCCTCGCGACCCAGAACCCACTCGAGATGGAGGGCACGTATCCACTGCCCGAGGCCCAGCTCGACCGCTTCCTCTTCAAGGTCATGGTCCCCTTCCCGTCCGAGGAAGACCTGATCACGATCATGGATCGGACGACGGGCGTCGACGCCGTCACCGCCGGGAAGGTCTGCACGGCCGTCGAGATCGTCGAGATGCAGCGGCTGGCCCGCTCGGTTCCGATCGCGCCACACATCACGGCCTTCGCGGTCAGCGTCCTGGCGGCGACCCACCCAGACCAGCCGCGGGCTCCGGAGCTGGTTCGCGAGTACGTCCGGTACGGCGCCTCGCCGCGTGGCGCCCAGGCCCTCGTCACCGCCGGAAAGATCTTTGCCCTGCTCGACGGCCGGTTCAATGTCTCCGTGGATGACGTCCGGGCCGCAGCCCTGCCCGCCCTCCGCCACAGGATCATCCTGAACTTCGAAGGCGAGGCCGAGGGGATCACGACCGAGGCCGTCGTCCGGTCGATCCTCGACTCGGTCGCGCCGCCAGCGATCGAATGAGCTCCCCGACGACGGCGACCCGGTGACCGAGGTCCAGCCGGCCGGAACCCCGACGGCACGCGTTCGACCGGCGTTCCTGCCAAACGACCTCGACCCCACGGTCTTCGACGAGGGTTTCCTCCGGCAGCTCGAGCGCCTGCTCCTCCTCCTCCGAGCGCCGGTCAGGGGCGGCCTCAAGGGTGGCCGGCGGAGCGTCAAACGGGGCCAGAGCGTCGAGTTCGCGGACTACCGCGACTACAGCCTCGGCGACGACCTGCGGCAACTCGACTGGAACGTCTACGCCCGCCTCGAGAAGCTCTTCGTCAAGCTCTTCGTCGAGGAGGAGGACGTCACGATCACGATCCTCGTCGATGCCTCAGCGTCCATGGCGACCGGGAAACCCGAGAAGCTGCTCTTCGCCAAGCGGGCGGCGGCCGCCATCGGCTACATCGGCCTGGCGTCGGAGGACCGCGTCGCCGTCAGTGCCCTCGGTGGACGCTCGAGCCGGCGCCAGACGCCGCTCCGCGGCTCGGGCCGGGTGTTCCGCCTGCTCGCCAACCTCTCGGCGATCAAGACCGCGGACGGGCCGACGGACCTGGTCGCGGCTGCTCGCCACGCCGCCGCGCAGTTGCACGGGCGAGGCGTCGTCGTCCTTCTCTCCGATCTCCTCGACCCATCCGCCGAGCGGGTCATTCGCGAGCTCGCCGCGACCCGCTCCGAGCTGATCATCCTGCACATCCTGTCGCCCGCCGAGCTGGATCCCGACCTCGAGGGCGACCTTCGCCTCGTCGACGCGGAGACGGGCGAGGGCGTCGACGTGACGGCCGACCTGCCGACGATCGACGCGTATCGCAACCGCCTTGCCGCGTGGAAGGAATCGCTCGCGACCTTGGCCGCCCGACGCCAGGCGAGCTACCTCGATCTCTCGTCTGAGACGCCGCTCAACGAGCTGATCTTCGCCGAGCTCCGCCGCCGCCGGGTCCTGGGCTAGGACCGCGCTCATGCCGCTGACGACGCCTCTCGCACTGCTCGGCCTTTTGTTCGTGCCGGCTGTCGTCGCGATGTACCTCCTCAAGCTGCGGCGCGAGGAAACCGTCGTTCCGTCGACGCTCCTCTGGCAGCGTCTCGTCGCCGACCTGGAGGCGAATGCGCCGTGGCAGCGACTGCGGCGGAGCCTCCTGCTGCTGCTCCAGCTCCTGCTCGTGATCATCCTCGTGCTGCTCGCGGCGCGGCCATTCATCGAGCGGCCGGCGGGCCTGGCACGGGACATCGTCCTCGTCATGGACACCTCTGCCAGCATGGCCGCGACGGACGTCAGCCCGAACCGCCAGGGGGCTGCACGGGATGCCGCCCTGGCCGCGCTGCGGGACCTGCCGACCGGCGGCAAGGTGAGCGTCATCGAGGCCGGACGGACGGCGAAGATCATCACCAGTGGGACTGCCGATCTCGGGCGCGTCCGACAGGCGATCGACGGGATCCGTCCGACGAGCGAACCGGGCGATCTCGCCGATGCCCTGGAGCTCGCTTCGCAGCTCGCTGCCCAGGCCGGCGATGGCGAGGTCCTCGTCGTGACCGATGCGGCTCTGGCGTCGATCCCGACGACGGCCGTCGATGCCCGGCTGCGTGTCATCCGGGTCGGCAACGAGGCCGGTCGCAAGAACCAGGCGATCGTGGCGCTGGCCGTCCGGACCTCACCATCGTCGCTTGCCAAGTCGCTCTTCATCAGCGTGGCCAACCTCGACGTCGAGCCCGCCCAGCGCAGGATCGAGCTGTGGGGCGACGGCAATCTCCTCGAGGCACGCGACGTCTCGATCGATGCCCAGCAGCGCGCCGACGTCATCATCGACAACGTCGGCGACCCCGCTCACCCGGTCAGCGTGGTCGAGGTCCGCCTCGTGGCGCGCCAGGCTCCGACCGACGCCGCGACCCCACCGGACCAGCTGGCGACCGACGATCGAGCCTGGGCGATCATGCCTCCGGACCGGCGCCGGGCGGTGCTCCTCGTCGGGGCCGGCGATCCGTATCTCGAGACGGCACTCTCGTACCTGCCGAACAGCGATCTCTTCGGCGTCGCACCGGATCGCTACCCGCAGGACGCCGTCCGGACCGATGGGACTGACTGGGACCTGATCATCTTCGAGGGGGTCTCGCCCGCGAACCTGCCGAATGTGCCGGTCCTCCTGATCGCCCCGCCATCGACCGGCCCGCTCGGGACGGTCGGTGGAAAGCTGACGAACCCGGGCATCGGGACGATCTCCCCGGACGAGCCAATCCTCCGCTACGTCGACCTGTCGACCACCCACATCGCCGAGGCGGTCAAGCTCGAGCTGCCGGCCTGGGCAAGGACGGTCATCCCCGGCCCGAAGGGCGCTCCCCTTCTCTACACCGGCGTCCGGGCCGGCATCCCCAGCGCCGTCCTCGCCTTCGAGCCGCGTCGCTCCGACCTGCCACTGCAGGTCGCCTTCCCGATCCTCGTCGCCAACCTCGCCGGCGAGCTCATGGGAGGCAGCGCGGCACCAGCCGAGGCGGTCAAGCCCGGTGATCCGGTCAGCTTGCCACTGCCCGCCGGGGCCACGGGCCTCCGGGTCGAGCGGCCGGACGGGTCGGTTGTCGAGCTGGCTCCTGGAACGAGCGGCGGGGCGTCGGTCACGTTCACCCAGACGGACCTGCTCGGGGTCTACTCCGCGACCGCGATCCGCCCGGAAGGCAGCGGGGCCTCGCCGGGTGCGTCGGCGGGCGCCGCATCGTCGCCTCCGTCTCCTTCTCCCTCGCCGCGGCCAAGCGGCTCGGCCCCGCCGTCGGGGAGCGGCGCCGTCGCCGCGCCGGTCGATCCAAATGCCCCGATCCGGTTCGCCGTCGATCTCTTCGACGTCGGCGAGTCAACGATCGCCCCCAAGGCGGAGGCGGCGGCGGCGCTCGAGAAGCTCGGGCACGCGACACCCGCGCCGGGATCGTCCGCCGCTGCGGCTATCGGCGCGACGGCTGACACCCGTCCGGCCGCCCGCGACGAGCTGTGGGTCCCGATCGTGCTCCTCGTCCTCCTCGGGCTGTGCCTCGAATGGGCGCTCTACCACCGCGACGTCATCGGTCGCGGCCGGCGGGCGATCCGCGCACGGTTGCGGCCGGTGCGAAAGGGGCACGCCTGATGGGTATCGCCGTCGACGTCCCGCTCGCGCTGCTCCTTCTCATCCCGACGCTCGGGCTGACGTTCGCCCTGTACGCCGGGGCGCGCCGGCGGACGGGGACCTGGCGCCGGCGCATCGGCCTCATCGTGCGCACGACGATGATCGCGGCACTCATCTTCGCCCTTGCCGGCTTCCGCCTCGTCCTGCCGATCGATCGGCTGGCAACGGTCTTCGTCGTGGACCTGTCTGACTCGGTCGGGGCGGCCGGCCGCGAGGACGCCCTCGCGTTCGTTCGGGACAGCCTCGCCGTCATCCCCGAAGGCGACGTCGCCGGGATCGTCGGTTTCGGCAAGAACGCGCTCGTGGAGCGGCTGCCGAGCGAGCTCAAGGAGATCGACCGGATCGCGTCGGCACCCGTCCGTGAGGCGACCGACATCGGGGCGGCGCTCAGGCTCGCCTCCGCGCTGTTCCCCGATGACGCCCAGAAACGCATCGTCCTCCTCTCCGACGGCAACGACACGACCGGTCAGGGCCAGGCCGAGGCCGCTCTTGCCGCCGCCCGCGGGGTCCAGGTCGAGACCCGGGTCATCGGTCTCGGGGCGGCCGACGAGGTCCTCGTCGACCGGCTCACGACGCCGACGACGGCACGGATCGGCGAGCAGATCGAGGTCGTTGCCCAGGTCAGCTCGAGTGTCGCCCAGCCGGCCACTATCCGCCTCTACGCGGACCGCGGCCTCGTCGCCACGAAACGGGTGGACCTCGCCGCGGGTCCCAACCAGGTCTCGTTCCTCGTCACCCCGAAGGAAGCGGGCTTCCACACGTTCAGCGCCGTGGTCGAGGCCGCCCGCAACACGTTCAGCCAGAACGACAAGGCCGACTCGAACACGATCGTCAAGGGCGAGCCGCGGATCCTCGTCCTGGCCGGCGACGACAAGGTCGCGGACGAGCTCGTCAAGGCGCTCCAGACCGAGCACCAGCAGGTCGACTCGGCCGTTCCGGAGGCACTCCCGACGGATCTTGCCGGGCTGGCGACGTACGACAGCATCGTTCTCGTCGACGTCCCGCGGACGCGGCTCAGCGACGAGCAGATGGCCGCGCTGCAGGTGTATGTCCGCGATCTCGGCAAGGGCCTCGTGATGATCGGCGGGCCCAAGACCTACGGTGCGGGCGGATTCCAGAAGACACCGATCGAGGAGAGCCTGCCCGTCGACATGGGCGTCCGCGACCAGCAGAAGCAACCCGACATCGCGCTCGTCGTCGTGATCGACAAGTCCGGCTCGATGGACGCCTGCCACTGCAACTCGTTCAACAACGGCAACCCCGGTGGCGGTGGCGCGGGGATCGCCGGGGTGCGCAAGGTCGACATCGGCAAGGAAGCGATCCTGCGGGCGGCCGCGGCGATGAGCGCCCGCGACCAGCTCGGGATCGTGGCCTTCGACGACTCGGCCCACTGGGTGGTCAAGACGCAGCCGCTCGGCGGGATCAGCGACCTCCAGGGCGCCGTCGCCGGGATCCAGCCGCTCGGCCAGACGAACATCTTCGCGGGTCTCTCGCAGGCGGTCGACTCGCTCGAGAAGACGACGGCCAGCCGACGCCACATCATCCTGCTCACCGACGGCTGGTCGAGCTCAGGCCAGTACGACCAGATCCTCGCCAAGATGAAGGCCGACGGGATCACCCTCTCGACCGTCGGGGCGGGCGGCGGCTCGAACCCGTTCCTCCAGAAGCTCGCGGCTCAGGGTGGGGGTCGCTTCTACGGGGCGGCGAACCCGGCGAGCATCCCCGACATCTTCCTCAAGGAGACCCAGCAGGTCGCCGGCCGACAGATCGTCGAGGAGACGTTCCACCCGATCATCACGTCGTCGTCGCCGATCCTGCGGGGCCTCGACCAGGGCTTCCCCCAGCTCCTCGGCTATAACGGGACGACGGCCAAGCCGGCCGCTCAGACGGTCCTCGTCACCGCCCGTGACGATCCGCTCCTCGCCCAGTGGCAGTACGGCCTCGGGCGGTCGGTCGCGTGGACGTCCGACTCGACGGGCCGCTGGGCCAGCAGCTGGATCGGCTGGGACGGCTTCTCGAAGTTCTTCAGCCAGATGGTCGGCTGGACGTTCCCGGGCGAGGAGACCGGCGGGATCGAGGCGACGTTCGAGACGCAGGGCAACGAGACGCGGCTCAAGGTCCAGAGCGTGGCCGAGGACGGGTCGCCGCGCGACTTCTACTCGACCGGAGCTGTCGTCGTCGGACCCGACCTCGTGCCGCGGACGGTCAACCTGAACCAGATCGCACCCGGTGTGTACGACGCGTCGCTGGGCGAGATCGACTCCGGCGCCTATGCGATACGCGTCTCGCAGGTCCGGCCCGGATCGCCCGCCCTCGGGCGGACGATCGGGCTGGTGGCGCCGACAGCCGCCGAATACCGCCTTCTCGGCGCCAACCAGGCGTTCCTCGCGGTGCTCCGCTCGGCGACGGGCGGCGGGATCATCGCGACCCCGGCCGATCCGTGGATCCACGACCTGGCCACGACCAGCACGTACACGGACCTGTGGCCGTTCCTGCTGATCCTGGCGCTGCTCCTGTGGCCGCTCGACATCGCCCTTCGGCGCGTGTCGGTCGGGCGGCGCGAGATGGTGGGCGCCCGCCGCTGGGTGACGAGCGGTGGCTGGCGCCGACGGCGGGTCGCCCCTCGACCGGTCGAGATCAGCGGGATGCTGGCCGCGCGCGACAGGGCGTCGGGTTCGGCGGCTCGCGCGGCGATGATCCGCACTGACACTGCCACTGCCGCAGTCGCGGTCGCGCCGGCGGTGGCGCCGTCAGTGTCGCCACGGCCCGCAGCGGGCGGCCCCGCAGCACCGAGCCCGATGCGAACACAGGGTCGCGTCGCAGATCGGCCGCCGTCGGCCGGCCCGGCCCCAGCCGCTACCCCAGCCACGCCGGCGAGCCCGACGGCGCCGCGAGACGCCCCGAAACCCGCGGAAGCTGGCGACACGCTGGCGAGACTCCGCGAAGCGAAGCGTCGAGCGCGGGGCGAATAGGCGGCCGAGGTCAGGTCCTCGGGGCACGCCGCCGACAGTGAACGGCGGCCGATGGTAGCCTCGGTTCGATGTTCCCCTCCCCCCGATCGGTCGTCGCGTCGCCGCGCCGACTGCGGCCTTTCGCGGCGCTCATCTGCGTCCTCGCCCTCGCCGGCTGCGGGACGATCACGACGTCGCCACCGGCCCCGACACCGGCCGGTTTCCAGGTGATCGCCGGGCTGCTCCGCGAGAGCGGCATGACGATCGAGCATGTCGTATCGGGCGACGCGGGCTGTGACGACCACACCCTGGCCCAGACGGCGATCGCCCTCGATGCTTCCGGACTCGACCAGGCGACGCCGACACGTCTCTATATCTACATCTTCAAGAACGGAGATTCGTTCACCCGGCTGCGCCAGACCGTCGACGTGTGCGCGAAGACCTACACCACGAACCCCGAGGACTTCGAGTCGATCGATGCGTCGCCGTACGTCATCGCCGGGCCCGGACCATGGGCGGCCGGCTTCAAGGCTGCCGTCAGGGCGGCCCTCACAAACGCGGCCGGCACGGGCGGCTGACTGCCCCTCAGACCACCCGGAGGTCCAGGATCTTCCTGGCGATGACGAGCCGCTGCACCTGGCTCGTCCCCTCCCCGATCTCGGTCAGCTTGGCGTCGCGCATGAACCGCTCGACGTGGAACTCCTCGACATAGCCGTAGCCGCCGTGGATCTGGATGCCGTTGTTCGTCGCCCGTGAGCTGACCTCCGACGCGAACAGCTTTGCCTCGGCGGCCGCGAGGCCGTAGTCGCGGCCCTTGTCCTTGAGCCATGCGGCGCGCCAGACCATCTGTCGGGCGGCTTCGATCTCGGTCGCCATGTCGGCGATCATGAAGGCGACGCCCTGGAATGTCCCGATCGGTCGGCCGAACTGCTCGCGCGTCTTCGCGTACGGAATCGACGCATCGAGGGCCGCCTGGGCCAGACCGACGGCGAGCGCGCCGATCGAGATCCGACCGCCGTCGAGGATCTTGAGCATCGTCCTGAAACCGTCACCCTGCGGACCCAGCATGTTCGCGGCGGGGACGCGGACGCCGTCGAAGAGCAGCTCGCCGGTCGCCGAGGCGTGGAGACCCATCTTCTCCTCGAGCCGCCCGATCGAGAAGCCGGGCATGTCGGCGGTGACGATGAAGGCACTGATCTCGGCATCGCCCTTCGCCGTCTCGCCGGTGCGCGCGGTCACGATGTAGGTCCCGGCGTGGCCGGCGTTCGTGATGAACCGCTTCCCACCGTCGATTACCCAAATGCCGCCATCCTGACCGTCCTCGTGTCGGGCGGTCGTCTTCGTCCCGCCGGCGTCGCTGCCCGCTCCGGGCTCTGTCAGGCCGTAACCGCCGAGGACCGTTCCGGACGCCATCGGGACCAGGTAGCGCTCCTTCTGCTCCGCGGTTCCGGCGAGGTGGAGCGGGCCGCAGCCGAGGCTCGTGTGTGCCGCGACGATCAGCCCAAGGGACCCCCAGACCCGGCCGATCTCCTCGATGGCGATGGCGTACGCCAGGGTGTCGAGACCGGCGCCGCCTTCGTCCTCCGGATACGGAATCCCGAGCCATCCCATCTCGCCGAGGCGGCGGACGATCTCGGTCGGGAAACGGCGCGCCTTCTCGTGTTCATCGACGACGGGGGCGACTTCCTTGACCATGAAGTCGCGGATGGTCTGGCGAAGCAGGTTGTGCTCCGGGGACAGGTCGAGATCCATGGTTTCGAGCGTACCACCGGGTCTGCGCCGCCGCCGCTCCGGTGCTAGCCTTCGACGATGCCACAGCCCCTGCGCGAGGCCGGCGGCACCGTCCGAGGGTCGCGGAACGGCCAGGATCCGACCCGCCTCGGCGGGTCGACGCTCCGTCACGAGATCCTCGTTGCCCTGCGGCGCCACGGGGCCACGGCGCCGGAGCAGCTCGCGACGACGCTTGGGGCGAGCAGGACGGGCGTCCTCCAGCAGCTCCGCTCACTCGAGGCTGCCGGGCTCGTCGATCGCAGGACGGTTCGCCACGGCGTCGGCCGGCCGCGGCACGTCTACGACGTCACTCCCGACGCGCAGGACGCATTCCCATCGAACTACGACGGCCTGGCCGCGGGGCTGCTCGCGGCGATCGGGGTGGTCGGCGGCGACGACCTGGTCGCCGAGGTCTTCGACGCCCGCCGTCGCCTGATCGCCGACCAGGTGAAAGGGCGGCTCGACGAGCGCCTGCCGGCGAATGCCCCGCTCGAGGCCCGGGTTCGCGAGCTGGCCGTCATCCAGGACGAGCAGGGCTATCTCTCCAGCGCATTCATCGGCGCCGACGGGACAATCCGACTCCGACAGTGCAACTGCGCGATCTTCGGGATCGCCGCGCAGAGCTCGTCCCCGTGCGAGGCCGAGCTGGCGCTCTTCAAGGAGGTCCTCGGCGCGGACGTCGTCCGTGAGACGCACATCGCGTCCGGCGACAGGAGCTGCACCTTCCGGATCGCGGAGACGACCGAGGCCTAGGCTCGCCCGTGCGGCGCTACGCCTCTTCGCGCTCGACGACCTCGCGCCGTGCCGGTCGCAAGCGGCTGGCCTCGACGTCGGAGACATTGGGGACGAACGACGACGCAAGCGACGTCGCCGCCGCGAGCTCCTGGTCCTCGACGGACAGGATGCCCAGCCGCCCCAGGGTCGCCATCTCGTCGCGGATGTACGTTTTGAGCATCTCCGGGCCGTCGGTGTTGATCGTGAACCGGACCTCGTTGCGGCGGAACGTGTCGAAGATCCAGCGAAACTCTTCCCAGCCCGAGACGACCCGGGTGTTCAGGTTCGATGTCGGGCAGATCTCGAGGACGATCCCGCGGTCCCGGATCATCTCCATCGCCCGCGGGTCGTAGGCGGCCTTCACGCCGTGGCCGATCCGGTCAGGTTCGAGCAGCTCCACGACGCGGGCCACCTCGTCGACCGAGCCGGATTCACCCGTATGGACGGTGAGCCCGAGGCCGAACTGGCGGGCCCGACGGAACAGCCGCTTGTAATCCGCGACGCGGAAGGTTGCCGATTCGGGCCCGGCGATGTCGATGCCAACGACTCCTCGGTCGCGCCACCCGATCGCCTTCTCCACGATGATCTCGTTGAGCTCGAACGGGAACGCCCGGTCGAGGCAGAAGATGAGACCCGGCTTGACGGGGTATTCGAGCGTGGCCCGGTCCATTCCTCGCGACGCCGCCGCGATGATGTGGTCGAGGTCCTGCTCGCCGCCGCGGTTTCGCTTCATCGGGTTGAAGCGCAGCTCCATCGTCGTGACGTTGTTCTTGCGGTAGGCGCCGCCGACCACCTCGTATACGGCGCGCTCGACG
>Ga0307282_10000434_pt1 | contig 13200 bp, 13 predicted proteins | sample ER_DNA_121_FD_194475 | JGI IMG/M metagenome (GOLD analysis project Ga0307282, IMG submission 194475) | Bulk soil microbial communities from the East River watershed near Crested Butte, Colorado, United States - ER_DNA_121 | ecosystem: Environmental > Terrestrial > Soil > Floodplain | place...
CGACGACTCGAAGGCGATCACGATCACGCGGTTCGTGGACGCGTCCGACGTCGACCCGGTCTACTTCGACCGCACGTACTACCTCGCTCCGCCTCGCGAGACTGCTGCGCAGCGGCCCTACGTGCTGCTGCTGCGCGCGATGCAGGAGACCGGGAAGGCGGCTCTCGGCCACTTCGTGCGGCAGGGCTCCGAGCATCTCTGCCTGATCCGTCCGAAGGGCGACACGCTCGCGCTCGAGACGATGTTCCTTGCCGAGGACGTCAATTCGCAGGCCGAGATCGAGGAGGCCGTGAGCGAGAGCACCGTCAAGGAGACCGAGCTCGACCTCGCCCGCCAGGTGATCGACAGCCTCGTCGGGGAGTTCGACCCGTCCGAGCTGACGAGCGAGTACCGCCAGAACCTGCGCCAGATGCTCGAAGCCAAGCTCGACGGCCAGGAACTGAAGAAGCCCGAGCCGGTGGAGGAGGAGACTCCGGTCGTCGACCTCATGGAGGCGCTCAAGCGGAGCGTCGAGGAGGTTCGCGAGTCGAAGCCGGCGGGGAAGAAGGCCGCGCGCAAGCCTGCTGCGCGCAAGAAGGTCGCGAAGAGCGCTTAGTTAAGAGGCGAGCGCCTGCGGGGACGGCTGTGAGGCCAGCGCCGCGAGCTGTGCCTGGAAGAGGGTCTTGTCGATCTTGCCCTGGTAGATCGGCACGCCTTCCTGCATGCAGACGCGGATCACCTCCTGGCGGTCGATCCCAATCTCCTTCGACAGCTCCTCGGGCGTCAGGTGGTTCGCCATGCCACTCCTCCTTTGAGCACTAAAAAACCCGACCGCTCATGGGCGCTTCGGGCTCTGGTGTCCTCTGGGTATGTCACGCGGAGCTCAGACACCCCGCGCGTCGGAAACAATCACGTCTCGAACTTTACTCCTGCCTTCCGACGGTGGCAATCCACAACTAGACCGGGTTCGGGAGGTCGATGAACTCCCACTCGAGGTCGAACTGCTCGGCGAGGCGCTTCGCGAGCGCCTGGATCCCGATCCGTTCCGTCGCGTAGTGCCCGGCTGCGACGAAATGGATCCCCAGCTCGCGCGCCGTGTGGAGGCTGGGCTCGGCGGGCTCGCCGGTCAGGAACAGGTCGTAGCCCTCGCGCGCGGCGTCAGCCAGGTAGCGGGCCGCTCCGCCCGTGATTACCGCCGCCCGTTCGATCCGCTCCGGGCCGTGCGCGAACACGACCGGGTCGCTGCCGAGCCGCTCGCGGACCCGGGCGGCGAACTCGTCCACGGAGACAGGCTCCGCCACAGGGCCGCCGAAGCCGATCCCGCCGAACTGCTCCGAGGGCTCGATCCCGAGCTCGCGCGCGATCAACGCGTTGTTGCCCAGCTGAGGGTGCGCGTCGAGCGCGAGGTGGTACGCGGCCAGCGTGATCCCGGCGTCCAGGAGCGTCTTCAGTCGGCGGCGCATGGCGTCGTCGATCACGCGCGAGTCGCGGTCCCAGAGCACACCGTGGTGGACCAGGAGCATCTGGGCACCCGCCGCCGCGGTGCGCTCGAAGAGCTCGAGCGACGACGAGACGCCGCACGCGATTCGGTCGACCTCGGGCGTGCCGGCGACCTGCATGCCCATGGGCCCGTAGTCCGGGTAGGCGTCGAGGTCGAGCAGTTCGCTCGCGAAGGCGAGGATCTGGTCCCGGTTGGCCACGAGACGCGATTCTAGGCTGGTGTGGGTGCTTCGAACGGGATCTCCGCGGCCTCCTCCTTTTCACGCGACGAGAGGAACTCGACTCGGTTCGCGACGACCTCGATCGCGTTCCGCTTGTTGCCGTCGGAGTCTTCCCACGAGCTGCTCCGCAGGCGTCCGTCGACGCCGACCTTGCGTCCCTTTGCCAGGTACTGGGCGCAGACCTCCGCCTGCTTGTTCCAGGTCGAGACGCGCACGAAGTCGGCCTCGTCCTTGCCTGGCCGGTCGACCGCGAGCAGGAAGGACGCGACCTGCATATCCTGGCCGACGTCCCGAAGCTCGACGTCCGTGGCGAGATTGCCGATCAACGTGACGACGTTCACGCGAGCACCTCCTCTGTTGACCGAGAAGGCAACGCTAGCGGGAAAAATGTGGCGGCACTGTGTCGAACACGTGCCGCCTTTCAATCGGGGTGCCCAGATTTGAACTGGGGACCTCTCCGACCCGAACGGAGCGCGCTACCAGGCTGCGCCACACCCCGAGAAGGTCACAGGTTAGCGACGTCTGACCTCGGCTGTAGTGGGCGGGCGGAGCCGGGCTTCGCCCGGCGGGAGCCCAGGAGCTATTCGACGCTGAGTACTGAAAGGAGGGGGCCAACGGGGGAACCATGGGTTCACCCGTTCTTCTCTCCGACCCGAACGGAGCGCGCTACCAGGCTGCGCCACACCCCGAGAAGGTCACAGGTTAGCTCAGATCCTCGGGGTATCCTCACGGCCGTGGCCGACCGAATTCGGATCGCATGCGTGCAGCTGACGAGCGGCCGCGACAAAGCCGCGAACCTCGAGAAGACCGAGCAGCTCGTCGCACAGGCGGCCTCGACAGGCGCCGACGTCGTGGCGCTTCCCGAGAAGTGGAACGTGATCGGCCCGCCCGACGTCCTCGACGACACGGCCGAGACGATCGAGGGCGGCGAGTCGGTCGAGGCGATGCGCAACTGGGCACGCACGCAGGGCGTGACACTCATCGGCGGCTCGATCACGGAGCGGCGCGAAGGGCGCGAGAAGCTCTCGAACACGTGCCTCGTCTTCGACCCCGAAGGCGAGCTGGCGTCCCTCTACCGCAAGATCCACCTCTTCGACGTCGAGGTCGGCGGGCTGACGTACCGGGAGTCAGAGGCCGAGGAGCACGGCGAGGAGCCGGTCGTGACCGAGGTCGAGGGCTGGCCGGTCGGGCTGACGATCTGTTACGACCTCCGCTTTCCCGAGCTGTACCGGGTGCTCGCGCTCGAAGGCGCGCTGCTCGCGACTGTGCCGGCCCACTTCACCCTCTTCACCGGCAAGGACCACTGGCACATGCTTCTGCGCGCGCGGGCGGTCGAGAACGGCTTCTACGTCGCGGCCCCGGCGCAGGTCGGCGAGACGGGGATCGGACGGCCGAGCTACGGACGCTCGCTGATCGTCGATCCGTGGGGAACCGTGCTCGCGCAGGCTCCGGACGAGGAGACGGTGATCTCCGCCGAGCTCGACCGCGCGTGGCTCGAGGAGGTGCGGCGGCGGCTGCCGTCCCTCTCCCAGCGGCGTCCGGAGGCGTACCGCTGGCCTACGCGGGCATAGACGAGACTTGGGAGGAACGCCTCCCCGAGCTGGTCGAGGAGTGCGCGGCGCAATGGGACCTCACGCTTGAGGCGCCCTACTCCGGCGGCTTCGTCTCGCACGTCGTCCCCGCCGGGGACGTCGTCCTCAAGATTCAGTGGCCGCATCGCGAGAGCGAGCACGAGGCGGACGCGCTCGAGCACTGGCAGGGCGACGGAACGGTGCGCCTGCTGGCTCGCGACGACGAGCGCCATGTTCTGCTGCTCGAGCGCTGCCGGCCCGGCACCCACCTGAGAGAGCGGGCGCTCGAGGTCCTCGTCGATCTCCTGCCGCGGTTGTGGAAGCCTGCGGGACCGCCGTTCACGTCGTTGGCGGACGAGGCCGCGTGGTGGGTGAGCACGATCCGCGTCGAGTGGGAGAGAGCAGGGAAGCCGTTCGAGGAGGCACTCGTCGACGCGGCGATCTCGATCCTCGAGGAGCTGGCCGCGACGCAAGCTGAGCAGGTCCTCGTGCACCAGGACCTCCATCCGGACAACGTTCTGGCCGCGGAGCGGGAGCCGTGGCTCGTGATCGACCCGAAACCGCTCGTCGGCGAGCGCGAGTTCGCCGTTGCCCCCGTCATTCGCGCCTCCGAGCTCGGTCACAACAGGCGTGCGGTCATCGAACGACTCGATCGGCTGACGAGCGAGCTCGGGCTCGACCGCGAGCGCGCGCGAGGCTGGGCGATCGGTCAGACGATTGCGTGGGCCGTCGACAGCGATTTCCACGCCATGCACGCGGAAACCGCTCGCTGGCTGTTGGAAGCAGCTCCATGACACTGAGGGGCGTCCTCTTCGACGTCGACTTCACGCTCGTCAAACCGGGCCCGGATCTCGGGCCGGAGGGGTACCAGGCGCTCGGCCGACGTTTCGGGCTCGAGCTCGATCCGAGCCGGTACGCGGACGCGAGGGCCGCTGCGGTCGCGACGGTCGAGCGGCATCCGGAGCTCGACCACGACGAGGAGGTCTGGGTGCTGTTCACGGAGCGGATCATCCGCGGGATGGGCGGCGACTCCGAGCGCGCGCACGAGTGCGCGGTGGAGATGACGCGCGGATGGGAGCACGCGGAGAACTTCGAGCTGTACGAGGACACGCTGCCCGTGCTCGGAGCGCTTCGGGAGCACGGGCTCAAGATCGGGCTCGTCTCGAACACAGGGCGCGATCTGGCCGCGTTCGTCGCTCACCATGCGCTGGACGTGGATGCGGCGGTCGGGTCGGGCACCCACGGGAAGACGAAGCCGCACCCGGCGATCTTCCTGTCCGCACTCGATGAGCTGGGTATTCGGGCCGAGGAGGCCGCGATGGTCGGAGACTCGCCGGAGGACGACATTGCGGGGGCTCGCGCGTTGGGAATGCAGGCGTTCCTGGTCGACCGCGAAGGCCGCTTCCCGGAAGCGGTGGGCCGGTTGCCGGACCTCCTCGCGTTGCCGGCAGCGCTCGGCCTAGCGACAGACTCGCTCTCCACTGGCGAGTAGGCAGAAGCCGACGCGAACGGGGACAGTCACAGTGACAGTCACAGTGACTGTCACTGGGTAGGTGCAGGTTTGCACCGGTTGTTGCGCTTCGCGTGGATGCCAGCCGCAACGCCGGTAGCGTCGGGCGGGTGCCTCGGATCGCTCGTTCTCAGCTCGGCGACGGCTTCTTCCACGCCACCGCGCGAGCGATTCGCGGAGCGATGCTCTTCGAAACCGATCTGGACCGACTCGACTTCCTCAAGCTCCTGCGCTTCACGATCGTCGCCTTCGACTGGCACTGCCGCGCCTACTGCCTGATGGGCACGCACTACCACCTCGTCCTCGAAACCACGAGAGAGCAACTGTCGAACGGAATGCGAAAGCTGAACGGCGACTACGCACGTCGCTTCAACAAGCGGCACGGGTCGCGCGGCCATCTCTTCGCGGAGCGTTTCGCCTCCTTCGTGCTCGACGACGAGCAGCATCTGCACGCAGCGGTCGAGTACGTCCACCAGAACCCGGTCCGGGCGCGGCTCTGTGACCGTGCAGCCGACTGGCCCTGGAGCGGCTAGCCGCGCGACGCCAGCACGGGCGCCCACGCGGTGATCGGCGAGACGTCGCCGTCGCGGCCGTTCAGCGCCCGGTAGCCCAACGCGTGCTCGGCCTGCATCATCTTGTGCACCTGCGTCGTCCCCTCGTAGATGATCGGCGCCCGCGCGTTCCGGAAGTAGCGCTCGATCCCGTACTCCGCCGAGTAGCCGTACGCGCCGTGAACCTGGATCGCGAGATGGGCCGCGCGGAAGGCGGACTCGGTTGCGTGCCACTTTGCGAGTGACGTCTCCCTCGTGTTCCGCCTCCCCTCGTTCTTGAGCCACGCGGCCTGCATGACGAGCAGCTTCGACGTCTCGTAGCCAAGCACCATCTCGGCGATCATGTCCTGCACGAACTGGTACTCGCCGATTGGCTTGCCGAACGTCTGCCGCTCGCGCGCGTACTCGACGGAACGCTCGAGACACGCGCGGATCACGCCGCACGCGCCCGCAGCGACCGTGAAGCGGCCCTGGTCGAGCCCGTACATCGCGATTTCGAAGCCCTGACCCTCCTCGCCGAGGAGGTTCTCGACCGGGACCTCGACGTTCTCGAAGAAGAGCTCGCCGGTCGAGCCGGCCCATATGCCGAGCTTGTGCTCCGTGTCCGTCGACGTGAACCCGGGCATGCCCTTCTCGAGCAGGAAGGCCGAGATCCCCTTGTGCTTCGCGGACGGGTCCGTCTTGGCAAACACGAGCGCGTGGTCGGCGACGGTCGCGTACGAGATCCAGTTCTTCGAGCCGTTCAGAACGTAGCTATCGCCCTCACGGCGCGCAGTCGACTTCATCGCGGCGACGTCCGAGCCTGCCGCCGGCTCGGTCAGCCCGAAGCACGCGAGCTTCTCGCCACGGGCCTGCGGTGCGAGCCAGCGCTGCTTCTGCTCCTCGCTCCCGTAGCGCAGGAGCGCCAGCGAGTTGAGCCCGACGTGGACCGAGATCAGCGTGCGGAACGCCGCCTCGCCGCGCTCGATTTCCTCGCACGACAGCGCCTCGGCGACGAAGTCGAGCCCCGCCCCGCCGTACTCCTCGGGGATCACGATCCCGAGCAGGCCCAGCTCGGCCATGCCCTCGATCACGCCGAGGTCCAGGTGGTGGTTGATGTCGTTCTCGATCGCGTTCGGAAGCACGCGCGCGTCGACGAAGTCGCGAACCGTCTCCTGGATCAGGCGCTGTTCGTCCGTGAGCTCGAAGTCCATTCGCGTGAGTCTATGCATCGAGCCGATACCATCGATCCGCGGGTCGAACACCGATGGCGATCGCCGAAGAGTCCACTGCAAGCGGGATCTCGTTCGCCCTGACCGACGAGCAGAGCGACCTGCGTGCACTGGCGCACGAGTTCGCCGAGAAGGAGATCCGCCCGGTCGCCGCCGAGTACGACGAGCATCAGACGCACCCGGCGGATGTGATCGCGAAGGCACACGAGCTCGGCCTCATGAACGTCCACATCCCGCAGGAGCTCGGCGGGTCCGGCCTCTCGAGCTTCGACGGGATCCTGATCGGGGAGGAGCTCTCATGGGGCTGTTCGGGGATCGCCGTCTCGCTCGTCGCGAACGCACTGGGGTCGGCGCCCGTCCTGCTGGCCGGCACCGACGAGCAGAAGCAGAAATGGCTGCCGCCGCTGCTCGAAGAACCGCTCCTCTGCTCGTTCGCGCTCACGGAGCCGAACGCCGGCTCCGACGTCTCGGGCATCCAGACGACGGCAGAGCGCCACGGCGACGAGTACGTCATCAACGGCTCGAAGATGTTCATCTCGAACGCGGGGCACGCGGCCTGGATCGTCGTCTTCGCATCGACCGACAAAAGTGCGGGCCAGCGCGGGCTGTCCGCGTTCGTCGTCCCGGCCGACGCCGAGGGCGTCACGGTCGAGAAGCACCTCGACAAGATGGGGCAGCGGGCGACCGATACCTCCGCGCTCGCGTTTCAGGACGTGAAGGTGCCCGCGGCGAACCGGCTCGGCGAGGAGGGCGACGGGTTCAAGATCGCGATGCGGACGCTCGATCACACGCGGCCGGGGACGGCAATCGGAGCCGTCGGTGTCGCCCGAGCGGCCTACGAGCTCTCGGTCGAGTACTCGCGCGAGCGCGTCCAGTTCGGGCAGCCGATCGCGATGAACCAGGGCGTGAGCTTCCTGATCGCGGACATGGCCGCCGAGATCGAGGCCGCCCGGCTCCTGACCTGGCAGGCAGCGTGGCTGCTCGACCAGGGCAAGCGAGCGACCCTCCAGTCGTCCTACGCGAAGCGGTTTGCGTCCGACATGGCCATGAAGGTCACGACCGACGCGGTCCAGATCTTCGGCGGCTACGGGTACATGAAGGAGTACCCGGTCGAGAAGCTGATGCGCGACGCGAAGCTGTTCCAGATTTACGAGGGCACGTCGCAGATCCAGCGGCTTGTGATCGCCCGGGAGATCTTTTTTCCCAAGGATTGAACCGGCCTCCCGCGCCTATACACTGGTCAACTTGTCGGTTCGGGTAGCACACCTTCCCCGCGACCGCCGGCGTCGGCGTGCGCGGGCACGGCTCCTGTGGCAATGGAGCCTTCTCGTCGCGTTCGTAGTCGTCGTCGGCGCCGTCGTTCTGGGGCTCGCGTTCGCGGGCTCGCCTGAACGGCTGCCTGCCGGCTCGCAGATTGCAGGGGTGGACGTCTCCGGCCTGACCGCCGGCCAGTCGCGCTCGCTGCTCGAACAGCGCTCGCGCTCGCTTGCGAACGTTCCCGTGCTCTTCACGGCCGCCGGGAAGCGCTGGCGGGTGAAGCCGAGCGCGGTCGTCGTGGACGTCGATTGGGGCGCCGCGGTGGAGGCCGCCCAGCGCCAGGGCGAAGGATTCGGGCCGTTGCGTGGCCTCAAGCGCCTCGGCGTGCGTGTTTTCGGCGGTGAGGTCGTCCCGACGAGCCGCGTCTACCAGTCGGCGGTCGACGCCTACATGGGGCGGTTCGCGCGCGGGGTCGACGAGGCGAGCGTCGAGCCGTCGCTCGTGCTCCGTGGCGCCGGGCCGGAGATCGTTCCGGGCAGGAACGGACGGCTGCTCGATCGCGCCGTCGCCGAGACGGTCTTCATCCAGGCCCTGACCGCTCTCTCGCGCAAGCCCGTCGCCGTGCCGCTCAAGGTCGACCGCACGCATCTCGCGGCGCAGGACCTCGTGGGGGCGAAAGTCAAAGCAGAGACGGCCCTGTCGGGCCCCGTCGACGTGGCGTACGGGCCGGGCAGCTGGCATCTGACCGTCGCGAAGATCACTCGCCTCCTCGAACTGCCGAGCAACGGGGACACGGAGCTCCGGCTCGCCGGCCCGCGGGCCGACCACTTCTTCTCGAACCTCAAGAAGCGCGTCGACCACGCCCCGAAAGACGCGTCCTTCGCCGTCGGCGCACGAAACATCGTCCGCGTCGTCCCCGCGCAGCCGGGCCGGACGCTGGATATGCAGGCGACGACGCGCAACCTGATGGCCGCCTTGCTATCGCCGACGACCCGCAAGGCCGACCTCGCGGTCACGACTGCGGCCCCCGAACGGACGACTCCCGATGCGCGGGCGATGGGCATCACAGGCCTCGTCGGCGCCTACGAGACGTTCTACGGCGGCGTTCCGAACCGCATCCACAACGTCCAGCTCGTCGCGCGCATGATCGACAACCACTACATCGCGCCGAACGAGGAGTTCTCGTTCAACTCGACCACCGGCGAGCGCTCGGAGTCCAAGGGCTTCCTCGAAGCGCCCGTGATCATCAACGGCGAGCTCAAGACTGGCCTCGGGGGCGGCGTCTGCCAGGTCTCGACGACGACGTTCAACGCCGCGTACGAGGCGGGCCTGCCGATCACGGACCGGACGAATCACGCGCTCTACATCAGCCACTACCCGCAGGGCCGCGACGCGACGGTCAACTACCCGGACACCGACCTCAAGTTCGTCAACGACACGGGCCACTGGCTCTGGCTGCGGACGTTCGTCAGCTCGTCATCGTTGACAGTCGCGCTCTATGGGACGCCGCAGCACCGCGAGGTGCAGAGCGAGGTCTCGCCGCTCGTCGTCACCGGGCAGCCACCCGTGAAGCGCGTGCCCGACCCGAATCTGACCGTCGGGACGACCGCGCTCGAGGAGTCAGGCTCGCCGTCGCGCTCGACGAGCGTCAGGCGCAAGGTCTTTAGCTCGAGCGGGAAGCTGCTCTACGACCACACGTGGTACTCGGCCTACTCAGCCGAACCGCGCGTGATCCGCTACGGGACGAAGCCGAAGGCCGAGCCGCCTCCACCGCCGCCGCCCGAGAAGAAGAAGACGCCGCCCCCGCCGCCGCCTCCTCCGCAGTCTCCGCCGCCGGCCGCCCCCAACGGCTAGGCCTCGGCCGCGGCGATCGCCTCGGCGAGCCAGGCCGGCACCCGCGTCGGCCGGTGGTCTCCGACGGAGACGCACGCGTGGGTCGTCCAGCCGTCCGCGACCTGGGCGCCGTCCCGCTCGACCGAGTAGTCGAAGCGGAATCGCGCACCGCGCACGTCTCCGCACCGCGCCCGGATGGTGAGCCGGTCGTCGAACCGAGCCGCTTCCGAATAGCGCGCGTACGCCTCGAGCGTCAGGGCGTCGACGCCTTCCTCGCGCAGCCCCGCGTAGCCGCCTCGGAACCTCCGTAGGTACTCGATCCTCGTCACCTCGAACCAGACGAGGTACGCGGCGTGGTGCGCCACCCCCTGGGCGTCGGTCTCGGCGAAGCGGACGGTCACCTCGTTCGCGAACCTGAAGTCCACCGGCCGTAGCATCGCAGTGGACCGCGAGGTGGCGACGATTCTCGGTTGACGTTCCGTCGGCGTGGGTATAGGACGGTCGTCGGCAGAAACCCTCTTGGGGAGAGAAAGGGAGAAAACCTCTAAAGAGGAGAGAGAAAGGGAGGGAAGCATGAAGAAGGCCCTTGCGGGAGGACTGGCCGTGATCGCAGTCCTCCTCGTCGGCACGTTCGCAGGAGCCGCGCGGGCAACGGAGGGAGGCAACTTCGACTGCAGCGAGGCGTGGTCGCTCTGCGCGGAGCCCGAGAGCTCGATCGGCTACAACGGGGAGTACACGGGGCACGACGAGCCGTCACTGCTCTTCTACTCAAATCGGGCAGGCTCCGGGAACTCGAGCCAGTACCAGATGACCGTCCCGTCCGAGTCACGGGTCATGCCGAATCAGGCGGGCACGGGCGGCACCTGGAACTTCCAGCTGCATCCCGCGTTCTGGTTCGGGATGGCGCTCTGCGACAACCAGTCGGCGCCGGAGTACACGCACGCGGCGTGCGTGGCCGACAGCGACACGAACATCGCGGACGGGAGTGACCCGAACGCCCCCGACTACATCGGCAAGCACAGCGGAACGGCGTTCCTCGAGCTCCAGTTCTATCCACCGGGCTGGGCGCCCTGGCCTCCAGGGGTCAGCTGCGACGCGCACAAGTGGTGCGCCGCGATGGCGATCTTCAGCCTGAGCAACGACTACAACAACAACATCCCGAACAACTCCGACTGCCTGGGCACGGTCGGGATCGAGCCGGTGAACTTCGCGTTCATCACGCTCTCGGGAACTCCACACGCTCCGCCGAGCCCGCTCGGCGCAACGGAGGACACGTTCACGCCACACTCGTCGTCCGACCTGTTCATGAGCGCGGGCGACAAGCTGGTCGTCGACATCCACGACAGCACCGACGGCCTAGTCACGGTCATCCGCGACCGGACGTCCGGCCAGACCGGATCGATGACGGCGAGCGTCGCGAACGGGTTCCAGCAGATCAACTACGAGCCCGACCCGGCGTCGTGCTCGCAGAGCCCGTACGCGTTCCATCCGATGTACTCCACGTCGAGCGAGCACACGCGTGTCCCGTGGGCCGCGCACTCGTACAACGTGGCTGCGTCGGACGAGATCGGGCACTTCCAGTACTGCTCGTCGATTCCGGTCGAGGGCGGCGATTGCGCCGATCCGAGGGCTGACGACGACGATGGGACGTGCTTCAGCCCGGCGTTCTCGCTCCTCGTGCAGGTCGGAGGCTGCATCGCCAGCAACACCCACTTCGACGGCACGAGCTACCTGCCCGACTGGCCCGGCACGAACCCGAACCACGGGCAGGACACGAAGTACCACGCGGATCCCTGGGCGTTCACGAGCCCGGTCTTCAACGGGAGCGAGAACTACTCACGCGTGGCCTTCGAAGCCGACATGCCGAGAATCGAGGCCGCCGACTTCGGAGGGAACTGCAACCGGAACACAGGAGAGAACTGCACCAACCCGCCGCCGGGCGCGCAGTTCTATCCCATCTACACGACCGGAAAGCATGGCAACGACTGCTTCTGGCAGTTCGGTGGCACTCATCTCCCGGGCACGCAGAACACGTTCGGCGGGAACTCGACCGCCGAGTTCGGGGCGCTCCTGCAGAGCGTCTACCCGGGGAACGGGTTCGTGCCTCTGTTCCGGTACAACAACTTCAGGCGGATCCTGAACAGCAACCCCTGTCCGACCTGAGAAAAGAGAACGACTGAACGAGGGGCGTCCTCCGGGGCGCCCCTTCCTTTCGCTGTGGCCGCTAGGCCGCAGCGCGACGTAACGGTCGCTCGTCGAGGACCCGCCGGCAGGACGAGCACATCTTGCGCTCGACCTCGTACGGGACTCCGCCGCGCTGACCCAGAACGTGGGTCGTGACCGTCTTGTGGCGATGTTCTTTCGTCGGTCTCATTCGTGGCACTGCTTTCAGGCTAGTGAGGGCGTCGGGTGTTTCTGTGCCTCTCACGTTCGAGACGAAAGCTTTATCGGATTGTTGGCTCGAAAAAGTTAGGAGTTGGTGAAAGGGGTAAGGTGGTTCTGATGGCTTCTCAGGCAAATAAAGACATCCTCACCAGGCTGGCCGACCGCGGAGAGCAGGTTGTCGGGCGGATCACCGACCTCCCGGGCGCGAAGGCGATCCTGGACTCGACGACCTCGCTGGGAAAGCGGCTCGACGAGGTGCAGAAGCGCCTCCGCAGCATCGATCCGCTCGAGAAGCGCGTGACCGCTGTCGAGAAGCGACTCGACAAGCTCGACGGCAAGGGCTCGGCGAAGCGCGCTCCCGCGAGGCGGACGACCAAGACCGCGTCGAAGACGACGAAGAAGTCGACGACCGCGAGCAAGCCGCCGGCCGGCCCGGCCTAGGGCACGCGAAGACGCAGAGCCCGCGGAACGACCTCGAAGGTCGCCGGCGTCGTGCCCGGCTGCTCGCCGTCGAGCTCGACAGGGAGCGGGATCGGCGCCTCGATCGAGACCTTCGATCCGCGTAGGACTTCCGCCTTCGGGTGGGGCAGGTGCGCACCGCGGTAGATCTTCGGCAGGGTCAGCAGCAGGTCGCGCTTCGTGACGTCGCCGATCAGGAGCACGTCGAAGAGGCCGTCGTCCGGTTCGGCGTCGGGCGTGATCTTCATGCCACCCGCGAGGAAGCGCCCGTTGGCGACGATCACGTCGTACATCGGGCCGCTCCGCTCCTCGCCGTCGACCTTGACCTTGAGCTGCACGTTCTTCCAGCGGGCGAAGACGGCAATCGTGCTCCACGCGTAGGAGGCCTTGCCGCCGAGCGCCTTGCCGGTCTCGTTCACGCGCTTGGCGACGGCGCCGCTCAGGCCCGCGCTGGCGATGTTCGCGAACCACTGTGTCGCCTCCGGGCCGGCCCACGAGCGGTAGGTCGCGCGGCCGAGGTCGATCTGGCGCGTCGTCGTGCCCCGCGCAACGTCGAGGGCGCCCTCGAGCTTGTGCGGGATGCCGAAGGTCCGGACGAAGTCGCCGCCGGTGCCGCGATGGACAATCGCGAGCTCGACGTCGTCGACTCCTGCGATGCCGTTCACGACCTCGTTCACCGTGCCGTCGCCGCCGACGGCCACGATCAGGCGTGCGCCACCCGCC
>Ga0307282_10000439_pt1 | contig 13140 bp, 10 predicted proteins | sample ER_DNA_121_FD_194475 | JGI IMG/M metagenome (GOLD analysis project Ga0307282, IMG submission 194475) | Bulk soil microbial communities from the East River watershed near Crested Butte, Colorado, United States - ER_DNA_121 | ecosystem: Environmental > Terrestrial > Soil > Floodplain | place...
CCGAGCGCAGGCGAGAAATCCGCCCCAGGAAGCTCAACCAGCCTTGCGCCGGCGATGTGCTGCGCGAGATAACGGCTACTGCGAACGTCCCACGCGCCACCGGCCTTGCGGTGCAGTACCAGGGTCGGAACGCGGATCAGCGGCAGCACGTGACACACGTCCACGTCGTCGTTCATGCGGATGTACGCGGCCGCAGATCCGGGGCTGACGCTCATGCGCAAGAGCCGGGCAATTCCGCGGAGGTCGGCCTCCGTCGCACTTGGATTGTTCGACCTCAGGAGCTGCGACATGAAGTCCGGCTCGCCCCAGTGACGCTCGAACTGCTCCGCAGTGACCTGGGAGTCCGCCCGCGTTGGCAGCCACGGAAGCTCTGGGTTCCGAACGAAGCGCGGGGCCGAGTTCATCAGCACGAGCGCCGCCGTGCGCTCCGGGTACGTGGCGGCGAAGAGCACGCCAAGCGGCCCGGCGTCGCCCAGACCGAACACCACCGCACGGTCGGAGCCGGCAGCGTCCATCACCGCTCTGATGTCGTCCATGCGCGTCTCCAGCGTCGGAGCTCCCGCGACACGATCGGACATGCCGGTACCGCGGAGGTCGAATCGGATCAGGCGGCACATCGATCCGAGCCGGTCGAGAAAGGCGGCGGTCGAAGCGTTCTCCCAGGCAAGCTCGAGATGCGAGATCGCGGGGGCGTAGACGAGGTCCGGCGGCCCGCGGCCGGTCACCTGATAGGCGATGGACACGTCGCCGCTCTTCGCGTAGCGCGTCTCGGCCTGCACGGACATAGTTTCGCGCCTCAACAGCCCGAGCGGTGGCGTCACGACGCCGCGACCGACAATGCGCGGGCGCGGCCCAGGACGGCGGTGGGTGGTCGTTCTAGTTCACGACAGTGTCAGGTCTTGCATTCCGACAAACCTGCCGGAACCGGAGCAGGTGAGCGGAAGAAGCTTGCCCCGTTCCGTGTGACAAGGGCGCTCGCCCACCGCAGGTCGCCCACGCTCGGACGAGCTGCAGAGCCGGAGAAGCCCTGCCGCCCGGCTCGATGGACGAAACTCTGGCTATGGAGCCACCGGAAACCCGCTACACACGCAGCGGCGATGTCAATATCGCCTACCAAGTTAGCGGCGACGGGCCGTTCGACCTCGTCTTTGTTCCGGGTTTTACCTCGCACGTTGAGCTTGCTTGGACGCTCCCAAGCTTCGCAGCCCTGCTCGAGCGCTACTCGTCGTTCACGCGCCTGATCCGGTTCGACAAGCGCGGAACCGGAATGTCCGATCCCGTGATCGGCGCGCCGAGCTTGGAAACCAGGATGGACGACCTACGGGCCGTCATGGATGCGGCCGGCTCCCGCCGCGCGGCCTTCACGGCGTTTTCGGAGGGGGCCGCTCTCGCCATCCTGTTCGCGGCGACCTACCCCGCGCGCGTTGCAGCGCTCGCTCTTCGGAGCGCCTACCCGAGGAGGATGTGGGCACCCGACTATCCGTGGGGCAGTACCGAGGAGGAGTATGAGCGTGACCTCGAGCGGGACCTGAAGGTATTTGGCTCGGCGGAGCAGGCGCACGCGGCCGTTCGGGCCCTCGGGCATGTCGAGGCCGACGAGGCAGAGTCCAACCTAAGCATCTTGCGCTTGAGCACGAGCCCCGGGCGCCTCGAGGCCCTGCACCGGATGAACAAGGAGATCGATGTTCGTCATGTGCTCCCGGCAGTCCGAGCGCCGACGCTGATCCTGCACGGCTCGGATGACACGCTCGTCCCGGTGGAGGTGGCACGCTTCATGGCCTCGCAGATCCCGACGGCCCGCGTCGTCGAGCTTCCGGGCATCGGGCATCTGGCCTTTGGCAGAACCGCGATGCGAATCGTGGAGGAGACCGAGCTTTTCCTTACCGACGTCCGGAAGGCCGGAGGTTGGGACGAGCAAGAGCCCGACCGAACACTCGCGACCGTCCTCTTCACCGACATCCCCGGTTCGACGGCGAAGGCCGAGGAACTCGGCGATCGCGCGTGGCGGGAGCTGCTCGAACATCATCACGCATTGATCCGCCGACAGCTACTGCGGCATCGCGGCTCCGAGCTCGACGTCGCCGGCGACGGCTTCTTCGCTCGCTTCGACGGGCCCGCGCGGGCGATTCGGTGTGCTTGTGCGATCAGCGACGGAATCCGAGAACTCGGTCTCGAGGTTCGTATCGGGCTTCACACCGGTGAGTGCGGGATGGTCGGCGACAAGATCAGCGGGATCGCCGTCCACATCGGGGCACGGGTCGCGGCCCTCGCCGAGCCCGGAGAGGTGCTCGTTTCGAGCACGGTCAAGGAGCTCGTCGCCGGCTCGGGAATCGAGTTCCAGGATCGCGGCGAGCACCAGCTCAAAGGCATCTCAGAAGCCTGGCGTCTGTTCGCGGTAGTCGGCGACCCGCTCGTCCGCTCGTCGCCATGAGTGCCTGACCTGTCGCCAGCCCGTCAGGTGACATTCCCGCACACTGGCCCAGCCGATCGTACGCGGTACGCTCGCGGGGTGGCGCACCACTACATCTTCAACCTCGTAGGGGGCGACGCATCGCAGGCCACCGGACTGCTGCGAGCGAGGATGTGGGGCGTCCGGACAGAGGAGCCGCACCGGGACGCGCTTGCCCCGGGCGACCTCGCCCTCGTCTACCTGGCCGCACCGGAGCGGAAATTCATAGCTCGCGCCGCGCTCGCCTCAGCAGTCCACGATTGGACACCGCCGGAGAAGCAGGTTTACCCGGGCGATTCCCCCGGTGGTGTCTTGCTGGCCCACGTCGAGGAATGGGACCCGCCGGTACCGATGAGCACCGTGCTCTCTCAGATCGATCGATCAGCTGGTGCGAGGGCTGACTTCGAGGTGGGTGTCGTTCGGATCACTGCCGACGAGTACGAAACGGCGCTTGCGGTGGCGGCCGAACGCCCGACCTCGGCCGGCTGATCTGTCAGCCAGCCATAGGACGACGTGCGTGTGCTGAACGCTCGTCAGGCGTCATTCCGGAACGCTGGGCCGCGCGAGCCTGACCGTCACTTGAGCAAGGGCTATCGCCGCGACCGACACGCGGGGCGCGGCTCCCGACGGCCGGTGGGTAGGCGTTCTAGGACGACCTCGGTTTCCTGACGCGTTCCTGGGTGCGCGTAGGCCGCCGTCACAGTGCTACGACGCACGGGTCGGCCGACGGTCAGGGAAGCGAGGTGGCCGTGAAGGATTCGAACCTTCGACCTTGGGCTTAAGAGTCCGGCCGGAACCGGTGCGGCAAGCTGACATGGACTGAAAATGCCTGCAAACCGACAATATGACGCTGCAGAAGCGGCAGCGAGACGCAGGTCGCGGAAACAAGCCCGTACTCTCATTCGTACCCTCATTCCGGGCCATCGCTGCATGAAGCTCGCCCGCGCAGACGTCGAGGGCGCCCTCGAGCGCGTCAACGTCCCGGCGGTTGCCAGCCGGGAGCACCTCGTCTCAAACTGACCCGGCGCGGGTCAAGCGAAGCTGGTCGCCGAGTGGCGACCACTCGGCGAGAGACGGCTCCGACAGGCGGCCGTCCGGTCGGAGTCACTTCCCCCGGAGATAGCGGCGGCCCGAACTGGACGAAGCGTCGCCGCCTCTTCCTGCATGACGCGTCGCCTCTCGGTCAATGAACGACATCGCCCGATCGGGATGACGCAACGGCGAGGGCCTACAGCGAGACTGCGAGAGACTTAGCGTGATGCGCCTCGACCTGGGAAATCCTGTTCGCTGCGCCGACGGAGGGTTCGGCGAGCTTGCCGATCTCGTCATCGATCCGACGAAAAAGCGTGTCACCCACCTTGTCGTGAAGCCGCACAGCCTCGACGGGATGTCCCGGCTCGTTCCCGTTGAATGGGTTGATCCGGAGGAGAGCGACGACTCCGGGATCGCGCTTCGACGCAACGTCGAGGACGTGCAAGGACTCGAGAGCGTCCGGGAGTCCGCCTACCTGCGGCTCGGTCAGTTTCCTTCCGCTGACCCGGACTGGGACGTCGGCGTTCAGGACGTTTTGGCGATGCCGTACTACGAGAGCCCACTCGGGAGCCCCGGCGGCGGGTTCGACTCGTCAGCGACCGTGGTCTACGACCGTGTGCCGAAGGGTGAAGTGGAGATCAGGCGCGCGAGCGCCGTGAATGCGGCAGACGGTGACTATCTCGGTCAGATCGACGGCTTTCTCGTTGACACCGAGGACGGGATCACGCACTTCGTCTTGGAGCGTGGGCATCTGTGGGGGCGGCGCGAGGTCACGATTCCGATCGGCGCCGTCGCGAAGGTGGAAACCGACACGGTGACACTCCGCATGTCCAAGGAGGAGGTCGGTGAACTTCCGTCGCTTCGCGTGCACCGCTGGTTTAGATAACGCGCAATGCGCCGAGAGCGGGGGAGAGACTCTGCCGGTCAGGTCATGGCTCTCGACGGAAACCGCTGAGAGTCGTCTTACGACAGCGTGTTTCCCGCCGAGTCAATTCACGAGGGTGTCAGGTCTTGCATTCCGACAAATCTGCTGGAACCGGAGCAGGTGATCGGAAGACGCGGCCCACTCCCCGTGTGACAAGGGCGCTCGCCACGCCAGTCCGCCCTGCGCTTGGTTGGACTCAAGGGGCCGTTTGCCTACAAAGCCCCCTCGGATGGCGCGTTCAGTGCTCGCCAGATCGCAACGTCCCACCTCACTGCGTTGACGACGAGGGCGACAGCCGCGACATCCACGACGAGAGTGACCGCGTCGCCGCCGAGGTCGAGCAGCGCCGCGGCCAAAGACGTGGCGAGCGCGGCAACGAGCGCAAGACACCACACCAGATAGGTGCTATTCCAGCGCGGCAGCGGCCTTGGCGCTTGAGAGCCGCGACGCCGATTGCGGTCGAGGCGATCAGCAGAGCGGCCATCGCCGAGAGGGAGGCGAAGAAACCGGTGGGTAGCGCGTTCTAGGGCGACCTCGGCTTCCTGACGCGTTCCTGGGTGCGCGTAGGCGGCCGTCACAGTGCTACGACGCACGGGTCGGCCGCCGGAGCGCGCCCAGGAACGCGAGGCGGCCCGCAGGGCCGCCGCTCAGGGAAGCGAGGTGGGCCGTGAAGGATTCGAACCTTCGACCTTGGGATTAAGAGTCCCCTGCTCTACCAACTGAGCTAACGGCCCGAGGCGGTGCGTAGTGTAGCCCGCGTGAAAATCGTCTCGATCGTTGGAAACAGGCCGCAGTTCATCAAGGCTGCGCCGACGTCCCTCGCGCTTCGAGAGCACGGAATCGACGAGGTCGTGATCCACACCGGTCAGCACTATGACCGCGAGCTCTCGCAGGTCTTCTTCGAGGAACTGGGCCTCGCCGAGCCCCGCTACCGCCTCGACCTCCGCACGGCCGACCCGCAGGTGATGCAGCCGCCGATCGAGGCCTGTCTCATCGAGGAGCAGCCCGACTGGATGCTCGTCTACGGGGACACGAACTCGACGCTCGCCGGCGCGCTCGCCGCAGCGAAGCTCGGGCTGCCGCTCGCGCACGTCGAGGCCGGGCTTCGCAGCGGCGACCTCTCGATGCCCGAGGAGCGGAACCGAATCGAGACCGACAAGCTCGCCGCCTTGCTCTTCTGCCCGGACGAGCGCTCGCGCGAGACGCTCGCCGCCGAGGGCGTCCCCGGCCGGGCGGAGGTCGTCGGAGACGTCATGGCGGACGCCTGCTTCCGCCTCACGCCGATCGCCCTGCAACGCGCGCAGACTCTCGACACCCTCGGCCTCGAGCCGGAGCGTTACCTCCTCCTGACGCTGCACCGCGAGGCGAACACGAGCCGGCCGCGGCTCAACCGAATCGTCGAGGGGATCAACCGCCTCGAAGAGCCGGTCGTCTTCCCGATCCACCCGCGCACGCGCACGGCGCTCGACCTCGAGAGTCTGGAGCTCGGCCCGAACGTGGTCCCGCTGCCGCCGGTCGGATACCTGGAGCTGACCGCGCTCGCGGCACAGGCGCGCGTGATCCTCACCGATTCGGGCGGGCTCCAGAAGGAGGCGTACTGGCACGGGGTTCCGTGCGTAACGCTGCGCCCGTCGACCGAGTGGGTCGACACCGTGGAGACCGGCGCGAACACGCTCGTCGACGACGACCCCGACCGGCTCGTCGAAGCCGTGGCCGCGGCGCGGATGCCGGACGAGCGGCCGCCACTCTACGGCGATGGCCACGCGGCCGAAAAAATCGCGGAGGCGCTGGATAGCGGAGCCGCTGGTTAGGCTTCCCCGCGCATGACGGAGAGCATCGCCATCATCGGTGCGGGCTACGTCGGCGTGCCGCTGGCCGACACGTTCGGCCAGGCAGGGCACTCGATCGTCCTCGTCGACGTCCAGTCGAGCCGCGTCGAGCAGCTCAACCGCGGCGAGAGCTACGTCGAGGACGTCCCGTCCGAGCGCGTCAAGGAGCTCCTCGACGCAGGCCGCCTCAAGGCAACCCTCGACTACGACGAGCTCCGCGAGGCCGACTCGATCCTGATCGCGCTGCCGACCCCGCTCTCGGACCAGCGCGAGCCGGACCTCTCGATCGTCCTCGACGCGACGAGGGACATCGCACAGCGGCTCAAGAAGGGCCAGCTGGTCGTGCTCGAGTCGACGACCTACCCGGGCACGACCCGGGAGAGCCTGAAGCCGATCCTGGAGGAGAGCGGCCTCAAGGCCGGCGAGGACTTTCACCTCGCGTTCTCCCCGGAGCGCGTCGATCCCGGCCGCGAGGACTGGACGACGACGAGCACCCCGAAGATCGTCGGCGGCCTCACCGACGCCTGCACTAAACGTGCCGTCGAGCTCTACGAGACCGCGCTCGAAACCGTCCTCCCCGTCTCCTCGCCGGAGGCGGCCGAGCTGACGAAGCTCCTCGAGAACATCTTCCGCTCGGTCAACATCGCGCTTGTCAACGAGCTCGCGCAGCTCTGTGACCGGATGGGCCTGGATATCTGGGAGGTCGTCGACGCGGCGGCGACGAAGCCCTTCGGCTTCATGCGCTTCGACCCCGGGCCAGGGCTGGGCGGCCACTGCCTGCCGGTCGACCCGTTCTACCTCTCCTGGAAGGCGCGCCAGTACGACTTCTACACCGAGTTCATCGAGCTGGCCGGGAAGGTCAACGCGAACATGCCGTACTTCTGCCGCTCGCTGCTCTCGCAGGCGCTGAACCACGGGCGCGAGCGCTCGCTCAAGGGCTCGAAGGTGCTGCTGCTCGGCGTCAGCTACAAGGCCGACGTCCGCGACACGCGCGAGTCGCCCGCGCTGAAGCTGATCGAGCTCCTTCGGAACGCCGGTGCGGAGGTCGCCTACCACGACCCGCACGTGCCCGACCTGCCGGAGCAGGAGCTCTCGTCAGTGGAGCTCGACCCGGCCGCCTACGACTGCGTCGCGATCGTCACGGCCCACTCCTCGATCGACTACGCCCAGGTCGTCGAGCAGGCGCTTCTAGTCGTCGACTTCCGTAATGCAACCGGCGCGAGCGGTCGCGTGGACGGGAAAGTCTGGAAGCTGTGACCCGGATCGCGGTCGTAGGGCTCGGCTACTGGGGCCCGAACCTCGCGCGAAACTTCGATGATCTGGCCGAGCTACGCTGGATCTGCGACGCCTCGCCCGACGCGTTGGAGCGCTTCGAAGCGCGCTACCCGCAGGCCCAGACCACCACCGACCTCGAGAAGGTACTCGGCGACCCGGAGCTCGACGCCGTGGTCGTCGCGACTCCGGCGATCACGCACTACGAGCTCGCCAAGCGCGCCCTCGAGGCGGGCAAGCACGTCCTCGTCGAGAAGCCGCCCGCGATGAACGCCGCCGAGGCCGAGGATCTGGTCGCGACCTCGGAGGCGACCGGCCGCGTGCTCATGCCCGGCCACCTGCTCCTTTACCACCCGGCCGTCCAAAAGGTGAAGGAGCTCGTCTCCGCCGGGGAGCTGGGCGAGGTCTTCTGCGTCTACTCGAACCGACAGAACCTCGGCAAGATCCGCACCGACGAGAACGCGCTCTGGTCACTCGGGGTGCACGACCTCTCGGTGGTGCTGTACCTCCTCGACGAGGAGCCCTCCGAGGCCTGGGCGCACGGCAACTCGTTCCTGACGCCCGGGGTCGAGGACGTCGTCTTCTGCTACCTGCGCTTTCCGTCCGGGAAGATCGCGCACATGCACCTCTCGTGGCTCGACCCGCACAAAATGCGGCGGATCACCGTCGTCGGGCGCGAGAAGATGGTCGTCTTCGACGACATGGAGCTCGAGCGCAAGGTGACGATCTACGAGAAGGGCCCATGGCAGCCGACCGAGACCTACGGCGAGTGGCAGACGCGGACCGGCGACATCTTCAGCCCCAAGGTGCCGAGCGACGAGCCGCTGCGCGTCGAATGCCGCCACTTCCTCGACCTCGTCCGGGGCAAGGGCGACCCGATGCGGGCCGCGCGCGACGGGCTCGCGGTTGTGCGCGTCTGCGAGCAGCTGCAGGCCTCGCTCGTCGGCGCGCCCGCGTGAGCGCGGGCGGGGAGGGGGTTACGGGGAACCGGGAGGTTCCCCGGATCGAGATCCTCAGGCTGCGCGCCCACCCGGGGGGCGCGCTGGCTGAGGCGTGCTCAGAAGAAGAAGGGGGCTCGTGGGGGAAACACGGTTTCCCCCACGCGACGGAGCCGGAGGCGGAGGAGGCCGCTTGAGCGAGGTGGCCCCGACGGCGGTCGTTTTGCCGGGAACGGTGGTCGGCGAGGGCTGCCGGATCCTCGACTACGCGGTCGTCGGGAAGCAGCCCGTGCTCTCGCCGCGCTCCACGGCCGCCGCGGAGGACCTGCCGCCGCTCGAGCTCGGCGCCGGCACCGTCGTCTCGACGGGAGCGATCGTGTTTGCCGGCACGAAGATCGGCGAGCGGGTCATCGTCGGCGACCAGGCGTGCGTCCGCGAGCGCTGCGTCATCGGCGACGACGTGGTCGTGGGCCGCGGGTCGCTGGTCGAGAACGACACCGAGGTCGGCGCGCGGACGAAGATCCAGGCCGACGCCTACGTCACCGCCTACTCGCTGCTCGAGGAGGACGTCTTCATCGCGCCCTGCGTGGTGACGGCGAACGACAACTTCATGGGCCGGACCGAGCGGCGGCACGAGCTGCGGCGCGGGCCCACAGTTCGCCGCGGAGCGCGTATCGGAGCGGCGGCGGTGCTGCTCCCGGGGATCGAGGTCGGCGAGGAGGCCTTCGTTGGCGCGGGCGCAGTCGTCATCCGGGACGTGCCCGCGCGCGCGGTCGTCGTCGGCAACCCTGCGCGAGAGATCCGCGAGGTCCCGGACGACGAGCTTCTACCCTGAGCGCCTGATCCGGAGCGAGTAGGAGCCGAAGCCCGGCCGCATCGTCGAGACCTCGAGCGAGTACCACCCGGTCTTCCGCGCCCGGTACTTGAACCGGTCGAGGAGCCCGGGCCCGTTGTCCTCGCGACGGGCGCGGAACTTGCTGCTGGCGGCCGCGAGCGACGCGAGCGCCGGCTTCCAGAGGACGACCGAGAGCGCGAGGTTGGAGCTCGGCCGCGCGGCCACCGTGACGCGTTGCCCGCGCCGCAGCTTGATCCTGTAGACGTCGTTCGTGTCGTCCCAGTAGTCCACCGTCGCTCGGAAGTGCGCCCTCTGGCCCTGGATCGCATGGCCGATGACGATGTCGTCGTTCGGCTCGAAGCGGTCCGGCACCGGCGCCTGTCCGCCTCGCACGGCGCGCACGGCGGCGGCGATGTTGAGCTTGCCCCAGCCGCTGAGCGCGTTCCGGCCGGGCGGGCAGTCAGTGCAGCCGTTTTCGAGCGTCGCCGGAGTTGCCGTCCGCTCGAGCAGCCACGAGACCTGGTCGGCCGTGAGCGACAGGTCGAGCGAGAACAGCGTCGCCGCCGCGGCGCTGACCTGCGGGGCGGAGAACGACGTCCCGGCCGCGCGGCGGTACTCCTTCGGGCCGCAGCTCGAGTAGCCCTGCTCGTCGCAGCTCGAGTTCTTCGAGGTCAGCGTGCGCGGCAGCAGCGAGAACATGTCCTCACCGGGCGCGGCCAGGTCGACGAAAACCGGGTCCTGGTTGGAGAACGTCGAGATATCGCCCGATTTGCCATACGAGCCCACGCCGACGACGTGCGGCAGCGCGGCCGGGTAGCTCGCGTACTTCCACGGCTTCACGGGGGCGTACTTGTTGTTGCCGACCGCCGCGACGACCAGCACGCCGTTCGCGATCGCGTCGTCGACCGCCTGCTGCTCGACCTTGGAGTAGCCGGAGAAGAGCGGATCCTGCGGATCGCGCAGGCCGCCGAGGCTGATGTTGATGACCTTCGCGCCGAGCTTCACGGCCCAGCGGATCGCACGCGCCTCGGCCCGCGTCGACACCGAGCCGTCCGGACGGACGACCTTGGCCACGAGCAGGTTCGCGGAGGGCGCGAGCCCGGCGATGCCGTGGCCATCGTCAACGGAGGCGGCGATCTCGCCCGCAACGAAGGTCCCGTGTCCCCAATCGTCGGACGGCGACCCGCCGACGAAGCTCCGGGCCGCGACGATCTGGCCCTTCAGGTCCGGGTGGTTCACGTCGGCACCCGAATCGATCACCGCAACCCGGACCGTCGGCAGGAACGGCAGCACGTTGAACGCGTCGAAGGCCTTGTCTTGCGGCGCGTACCACTGCTTCGGGAGCAGCGGGTCGTCGGGCGTGAACGCCTGCGCCGCGGCCGGCACCACGAGTGCGAGCAGCGCACCGCCGAACAGGAGCGCGCGCCTCACTGGACCACCAGCGTGTCGGAGAGGCCGATCGCGAACCCGTGCCCGACGGTGACGCGCGCTCGGTAGCTACCGGCGACGAGGTCGACGGTCGCCGAGTACGACCCATTGGACCCCACGGTGGTCTCCGTGACCGTCGTCCAGCCGCCCGAGTCGAGCCGCTGGATCTGCACGTTCGCACCGGCGAACACCGGCCGGACCGTGCCGCTCACCGAGACGCCGTCGGCTCCGGCCGCTAGCTGGACGAGCGGGGCGACGGAGACCCGCGCCGTGGCGCTGCGGAAGCCGCCGCTCTCGAGCCGGTAGTCAGTCGTCACCTTCGGTCTGACGGTCACCGCCACCGCCCCGTCACGCACCGTCAGCCGTGCGCCGCGCTTCCAGGTGCCGCCGTAGGTGCGCGACTCGAGCGTCACGCGCGTGACGCCGCGCGCGATCCCGGAGAGGTTTCCAGACGACCCGTAGATGACGTTGCCGGCTGGGTTCGAGAGGCTGAGCAGGCCGAGGTGGAACCAGGTCGAGCGCAGGCCCAGGGCAGTGCGCACCGCCGCTCCGGTCGCCGTGCGCTCGGCGCCGTTCGTTCCGATGAAGATGACCGAGCGGACCCGGCCCGACGAGGTCACGCTGGCGCGGAAGTCGGAGACGCGGCCCCCGGGCACGTGGAGGCGCTTCGCGAGCGTCTTCGCGCTGTACTTCAGCGGGCCCCAGTCGTGGTAGGGCGACAGGGTGTCGTAGGGGTCGGGCACCGAGACCAGATACGGCTCGGGAGGCGAGGTGGGCCAAACGTCCTGCACATTCGCTGTCTTACCACCGGAGCTCGAGAAGAAAAAGGTGTCCGCGAGCTCGCCGTCGTAGAGGACGACGTCACCGGCGGTCTCGTTCACGGCGTCGGTGGCGCTGGGCGCCTCGGCCGCGATCCCGCCGTAGACCTGGCTGCGCGTGTCGTTGTAGAGATCGAAGTCGCCCTTGTGCAGGTGCGAGAGCGCGTAGGTGCGCGCGACCACCGCCTGCGCGGCCAGCGCCTCGGCCGGCCAGCGCTGGGGCATCTCGGACGGCACGACGCCCCAGAGGTACGGCTCGAGCCCGACGACGTTGACGACCTGCAGGCGGGAGCCCACCCGCTTCACCCGCAGCGCGCCGCGATAGGCGCGGCCGCCGAGCGAGAGCGGGCTCGATCCGGCCGAGAACATCAGCGGCCCCGGCAGCGCCTTCAGCTTCTTGCCGACGGCGAGCCTGACCTTCATGCCCGGGCCGAGCGCCTGTATGCCCGCGCCCAGCTTGTGCTTCTTGCCTTTCCCGTCACGGACGACGAACTGCGACTGGGACGAGATGACGGCGCGCTTTGCGCTCGGGGCAAGCAGCACGCGGACGCGGCTGAGGTTCGACTTGCCGAGGTCCGTCCCGGGGTAGTAGTGCGCAACGATCTTGTCGTACGTCCAGCCGTGCAGCGCGTAGCCGTAGGCGCCGTACTGCGCGAGGCCGATCCCGTGGCCCCAGCCGTGGCCGGCGACGAACACAGAAGCGATGGCTGGCTGCGCGCGTTGGGTGCGGTGGGCGGCCGGCTGCTTCGTCACGTGGTAGACGTGACCACCGGGCGCGCTTCCCGCGAGCCCCAGTGCGGCAAGGATGGTTGCTGCGAATCTCGTCATGTCCATCGCACGGGCCCCGGACCTGGCGGCGAAACCCCGACTTCGACCCGACGCCGCAGCCGGAGAGCACTGAGGGTACCGCACCCGGCGGTAGATCCACATCCCCTTTACAGAAAATTCTCCCCGGGGTGCGGGCGTTTTTCGTCCCTTCGCCGGGGGCAATGCCCAGTCATGGCAGTCGAGGCGGGGAACCTGCCGGAGCGTTACGTGGACCCGGAGCGCATCGGCAGCGGCGGAATGGGCGACATCTTCGTCGCGACCGACGAGCTGCTCGGTCGCCGCGTCGCGGTGAAGGTCCTCGCCGACCGCTACGCCTGGGACGAAGGGATCAGGCAACGCTTCACGCGCGAGGCGCTCGCGGCAGCGCGCCTGTCGGGTGAGCCAGGCGCTGTGACGATCTTCGACGTCGGCGAGTGGGCCGGGCGGCCGTACATCGTCATGGAGCACCTTCCCGGCGGCTCGCTCGACGACCGGATCCGGAAGTCGGGGGCGCATAGCTATCGCTCCGATGTTTTGCGCTGGCTCGAGCAGGCAGCTGCCGCGGTGGACTCCGCGCATCGCAAGGGCGTCGTTCACCGGGACATCAAGCCCGCGAACCTGCTCCTGGACGAAGACGGCAACGTCCACGTCGCCGACTTCGGGATCGCGAGCGCAGCCGGGCTCGGCTCGCTGACGCTGACCGGGATGGTGCTCGGGACGGCCGGCTATCTCTCTCCGGAACAGGCGCGCGGCGAAAAGGCGGGCCCGGCAAGCGACGTCTACGCGCTGGCGGTCGTCGCGTACGAG